>JGI25321J50212_10000081_pt1 | contig 131089 bp, 114 predicted proteins | sample AutmiccommuBRH23_FD_50212 | JGI IMG/M metagenome (IMG submission 50212)
CGGATTTCAGTCTGCTGTTTCATGACCCACCCCCACCCTCCCTTTGAAAAGGGAGGGAGTTTGGCCACCTGCCAACGAACAACGCGTCTTTCCGTCCGTCAATTGCCGGACGGAATCTGCCGGCGATCTGCTCGATGCCGGATGAAACAGATACTTGCGACTGCTCACTTTTTTCTGCTGCAGTTTCGGAAACGCGGATTATACCTGGCTTCCAAGCGGGAATCACACCGAATACATCATGTTGATTCTGTTTATTAATTTAAATTGATTCTAAACAATGATTATCGTAACTTGATCTGATCAAATCTAAACAATAATTAAAATGAGTATTAATTACAAAGTGATCGCACGGCAAAATCCGTCCGATCGGGAAGCACCAGCCAAGTACTACGCTTCCATTAATTCGAAAGGGCTGCGTAATCATCGGTTTATCGCTCACCAAATTGCAGAGCGTTCTTCGCTGAACGAAATGGATATCCTCTCGGTCATTGAAGGATTCCTCCAAATCGTACCCGAAACCCTCAACGACGGCTATACGGTCGATCTGGGAGATTTGGGTTCGATGGGCGTCGTTGCCAAGAGTGAGCCAACCGAGACCGAAGAAGAGTTTAACGAAAGCCACATTGAAGGCGCTAAAGTCGTCTTTCGGCCCGGCAAACTGCTGAAAACCGCCATGAAAACTGCTGATTTTGTCCGAATAAGCGAAAACGGACATTAGGCAACCACGGAAAACATCAGGGCCATTTTAAAAAAGGTCCTGATGTTTTCAAAAAAAGTCTAGATGTTTTTCAAAAAAGTCCCGATGTTTTCAGAAAAAGGTCTAGACCTTTTTAAATAAAGTCCAGACCTTTTTCAAAAAAGTCTAGACTATTTTAAATTCTCTCCAGACCTTTTTTAAAAATGTCTGGATGTTTTTTTGATCCCATCCCGCTACAGCACGAATAGCTATCGCTGGACGAACTCAAGATTAACCAAGCCACCTTCATCTGACTTTGTTTGGAATGAAGACAGACCCCGAAAAACGTGAAAAATCCGCTTGATGGTCTTAATTGATAAGATAAAGAATTTACATCTAACAAGCCAAATAAGGAAATATAAGATAGCTTTGTTACACAGACAACAGAGTTATGTTTTAGTTTAAAAACATTAGACAATGATAGGATTACTTGACAAAGAAAATTTAACCGAAGAAGATATATTGCAATTAATATCTTTGAAAGTAGAAGAGTCAATTCATCTTGATTTTAAGCAAGCAGATTCATTAGAAAAAAAAGACAAGAAGAAATTAGAGCTTGCTAAAGATGTTTCTGCTTTCGCAAATTCTGCTGGAGGATTCATCGTTTATGGATTAAAAGAAAATAATCATGTTGCAGAATCTCTTTCCTTTATCGATGGAGACGAAATAACAAAAGAATGGATAGAACAAATTATTCAAACCCGAATACAAAGAAAAATTGAAGGTTTAAGAATACTACCAATTAGGTTCGATGACGATGTAAAAAAATCCGTTTATGTTATTAAAATTCCCGAAAGTTCATTAGCTCCTCACATGACTTCGGATAAAAGATTTTACAAGCGTTATAATTTCGAATCTGTCCAAATGGAGGAATATGAAATTCGAAATCTTTATAATAGAAAAGAAAAAACAAAACTCATAATAAACAATATAATAGCGTCATCTCAAATTAAATATGAAAACAAAGGAAACTTTAATGAAATCGTATTTTTCTATTTGGGATTCCAAGTAGAAAATATTGGAAAAGCAATTGAAAAACACTATAAATTGCTTATCAAGCTCAACTTTACAGAGTATACCTTAAAATGGGATGGACTCAATAATACAAAACCAAGCCATAGTGTTTTAGAGAACAATGAGCGCATTATAACTTTACCTAATAATTACCCGATTTTTCCCGAAGAAGTATTAACAATTGGAGATTTTAGTATAGGCATTGAAACATCATTATTAAGTCAGGTTCTGGAAATCGCCAAGTTCAATTTAAAACTTATCTACTCAAATGGCACAGACGAAATGGAAATTTATTTAAAAAATATAATACCAAAAACCAAAACATAACAATTTGCAAATTGCATTGCGGGGTTCGTGCAGTGCGTTGTCTCCGCTCCTTTCTTGGCCGTCATGTCCTGGCGGACACTGACGCTCTTCGAAATCCGCAACGACAACTTGCAAGTGACCGTTATGCGGCAGCTTAAAAAACGACACAGTGAAAATAAAAATCCTCATATTGACAATTTTAACCTTGACGATTCTTTGGTCTTGCAACTACACTCCGAAAAAATGCGAAGCTGTTCAAGAATGGGAAGTAAGTAATTATAAAATTATCAAATCAAGGTGTCCAGACTTTGTATTAGCGCACTATTATACATATGAAATATATCTCAACGATCAAAGAAAAGGAAATCTTGAACAGATTGACAGTTGCATATTTGGTTGGCAAGCAAGTAATGAGAGTTACTTAATGTTAAACATTTGCGACAAGACAACAAATGAAATAAAACCAACTAAAAGAACTTTGAAATTGAACTTAATCGACTCGGTGACTATTTTTTCGAATGAACTCAATGAACAAAGAACTTTATCAAACAGACAAATAGAATCCTTCGTCAAAGATTGGAACAAAAGCAAAGTAAGAAACTATGAAAACATTTCCCTAGATTCTGTTTTTACAACTCTGCCCGCTTATCAGTATAAAGTGACCGTATTTGAAAGTGAAACAGAAACGCACTTTTTTGGATACAATTATTTAATACTTGACAATTCAAAATGGCTTTACATAATGAACAAAGACGAAAAACTCGATTACTTTGATAATTATTTGAAACAGTAACCAAATTGTGAGAAAACGAAAAAATGATAGAACTAATAACCAAACAAAAGCAAGAAAGCCGACCGCATAACAAAGTGTAAATGCCATAAGGGTTTGATAGGTTTGCGAAGGTTAGAAGACCGCTTTAACTATTCGTGTAACTTGATAGTAAATCACCCGAAATCCTCGCTAGCGCGGATCTGTGATCCGTGCTTTTGTTTGAAAAACTAAAACTTTACCCTAACGGGCAAGACACCGATTACAAATCGGCGCCAGCGCGGGGGGGGGGCAGTTTGTTTCCAAAGAACAAATCAATGAGGCCGATCGAATCATTTGCATGGAAGAAAGAAACCGAAAGGAGCTTGCTGCACTTTTCCCTGACAACGAATCAAAAATTGAAGTGGCCGGCATACCCGACGTATACCGAACACTTCAGATGGAATTGATCTTGAATCTCATGGACAGTATCCATGTCTAAAACTACATTTATTCTCAACACAATAGCCAATTCCTTTGTTAATAGTATTATCAGAATTTGAAACGATTTTCATTATTTTGTATTAATACTCTTTGTATTACTTTTTGCATTACATTTGTGATACAAATAAACCGTAACCAAAAAACACTGCGTTATGTCCAACTATCTGTTTCAAGCAGATTATAAAAATAATCGTGCAACAGTAAATGTTAGATTATTTCTTGTTCATTTTCAAGACGAGAATGATACTCATATAATTTTCTCTCCACACCTAGATCTATCTGGCTATGGGAGTTCCTTGCTAGAAGCAAAGGAATCTTTTCAAATTGCGTTCGCAGACTTCGCAGATTATACATTGAAAAAGAAGACTATCGGAAATGTATTACGTAATCTGGGCTGGAAGTTGAAGGAAACCCAAAAAGTCCCTAAAAAAGTTATTGCGCCGAGCATAACTTCAATCATCAAGGATAACGACTATGTGGCCGAGATATTTGATAAATACAATGTGAACACATTTCATGAAGATGTGGAACTTCCGCTGAATGCAGCTTGAACTAACAATTCATGTCTACACGGAAATTATCAAATATCCCATTAAAAAAGTTTCAATCATTTTTACGAGCCCAGGGGCTTAACCTCATCAAAGATACAACTGGAAGGGGAGGCCACGAGAAGTGGTCTCGAAAGGATTTGGATAGGCCGATTACAATTCAAACACACATCGACCCAATCCCCGAGTTTATTGTTCAGCAAATCTTACGGCATCTAAAAATGGACAGAAAAGAATTCTTCAAAGAGTTTGATAAAATATAAACCTGCTTTTACTGCAGGTTTTGTTTTTTCGCCAGTTCGTTCATCCAACGCTATATGTAAACCCACACTCTCCAATTCCCAGCAGCGATTTATTAAGGGCTATTCCCTCTTTAGTGCAGATCTGCGATCCGTGCCTAGCATTGAAAAAGTAAAACTTTGCCCGGACGGGTAAGACAGCGATTACAAATCGGCGCCAACAAGGGGGCTGTCCAAAAACGCTGTTACACTCCTTGTTCTCTCTGTGAAACTCTGTGGTAAAATATAAATAACTGAACCACAGCGTTACACAAAGTTTTACACGGAGAACACAGCGTCAATTAAGATTCATGATCTAACGTTTTTGGACAGCCTCTTGCCATTCACCTGACTGAACAGGAGCTTGTTACACCGCTTCTTCCTGTTTCAGAAACGGATAATCGGTATAGCCTTTTTCGGCACCACCATAAAAGGTATCGCGGTCGTATGGATTTAAGGGAGCTCCAAGGGCCACCCGCGCGGGCAAATCAGGATTGGAAATGAAATGACGTCCAAAGGCCACGGCATCGGCCCAACCGTTTTCAACATAGTCAATCGCTGTTGCGGTGTCAAAACCATCAGCAGCAATCAACGTTCCGTTGTAATTTTTCCAAAGTTGCTTTTCCTTTTCAAGAACCGAAGCATCGTCAATTTCAGTCGGACGAGCCCGCACATAATGGATGTAAGCCAGCTTCAGCGATTCCAGCTTTTTCAGCAGGTATTCGTACACCGGATAGGCGTCGGGATCATACACATCGCCGGCAAAGGTAAACGGCGACAAACGAATGCCCACTTTTCCGGCGCCCCAAACATCGATCAGCTGTTCCAGAACCTCCAGGACCAGCCGTGCGCGGTTTTCTACCGAACCACCATATGCATCGGTGCGCTGGTTGGTTGTTGCATGCAAAAATTGGTTCAGCAAATAACCATTGGCCGAGTGCAGTTCTACGCCGTCAAAGCCAGCCGCCTTCGCATTTTCAGCCGCTTTCCGGTAATCGCCAATAATTGCCCTGATCTCTTCCGTCTTCAGTTCGCGTGGCGTTTCGTAAGGAACTTGCTCCCAAGTGGCAGTCAAAGTTTTTCCTGTTAATGGAATAGCCGATGGTGCAACCGGCAACCCTTCTTCAGGATGAAACGAAGAGTGGGAAATGCGGCCCACATGCCACAGCTGTATAAAAATTCGCCCATCTTCCTGATGAACCGCCTCGGTGACTTGCTTCCATCCAGCCACTTGCTTTTCGGTGTAAATGCCCGGCGTAGACGGATATCCCTGCGCCTGTGGCGAAATTTGAGAGGCCTCGGTCACAATTAAACCCGCCGAAGCCCGCTGGCGGTAATACGCTACATTTAAAGCTGTTGGTGCCAGGTCGGCATCGGCACGCATCCGGGTAAGTGGTGCCATTACGAAGCGATTTTTCAACTTGTAATCTCCTAGTTTGAATTCTTCAAGTAATTTGTTTTTCATTGTTTTCATTGTTTTAAGACCGATCGGTCTGTTCCTGTATAAAAAATTTTATTGACTTATTTCTTCTATTTCACGTTGAATGAGTTTTGTTATTTGCTCCAACTGGATGTTGCTGTTCTCTACACGGCTGATTAATACCGCCCCTTCGAGCATGGTGTAGAATTTCAGCGCCAACAGTTCGGGATCTGCACTGGACTTGATCTCACCCAAGTCAACGGCATCGGCAATCATCTGCTTCAGCATTTCCTGCATCCCCCGTATGGTTTGCCTGACCCGCTCCCGGATGACGGGATTGGTATCGTCGGCCTCGGCCCCAAAATTAATGACCGGACAGCCTCCGTTTTCGTCGCGAAACTTGCTTTGCAAAGAAAAGTCGAGGTAGGCCAGCAAACGGGCTTTACCTGCCGGGTAAGCACCCAGATACGCTTTCAACTCCGCCGCATAGCGCTGGGTCAAAAAGTTGAAAGATTCCAGGCATATTTCTTCCTTGTTGTCGAAATTACCATACAAGCAACCTTTGGCCAGTTGTGTGGCATCCATGATATCGCTGAGCGAAGTTCCGGCCATCCCCTTTCGGTTGATAATCGGTGCCGCTTTCTCAATAATAAATTGCCTGGTTATTTCTCCCTTTCTCATGATAAGACTACAAAACAGACCGATCGGTCCATTTGTTCACCGGAAGATGAAATTCAAGAAAAAAAAGAGGCTGAACTCAATTGAGCCAGCCTCCTGTTGGTTGATTATCCTATCAAACCAAAATGTGTCATCAAGACTTTCAACAGGACCAGGGCAGCAATGAAGCCAACCATGCCGATGCCCAGCCAAATAAAATCTTTGTTTTTCTTTTGAGGTGTTTTATCAATCGTTTCCATTTTTTCGCTATTTAATTTTTCAACTTCATTTATTTTGATCCGGACCGAAGCCGGATTTTTTAGGAGGCCTGTGGTTGATTAACTGGAACAGGCCGAAGGGGTGTATCTGCAAAATGAAGGCTAACAGAGCAAGGCATGTCCGCGGATAAACACCGGAACAGGGGCCTGATGATCGATTAAACAGAAGGTTAAACGAATGGGTTCTCTAAAACTGAAGTCGCGTGGGACAAGCTTAGTGGCGGGTAAGGTTTGAAAATGCAAGCGCTCTTCTTTGGTCACACTTTCGAAGCTGGCAGCTTCCTTCATCAAAAGGTAGAGCGGTGGCAGGTCGGGTTTGTGAATGGCTCCCGAATCGTGGGCAACAACATGCGTTTCAACGATTGCTGTTGCACCACCGGCTTGCTTTTCCACGGCAGTAAACACCAGCAGCCAAGCCACCAATCCTATGAAGACAAATCGTAAAAGCTGATTCATTGTTGCCAAATTACTTCGGCAAAGATAGTGATGCTTTCCGTCCGTTGTACAGTCAATGACACTTTTCCAGCAGACGAAGTTCTTTTCCGTACAAAAATTAAAAAGGGACTGCACTCCTGTGACTGCAATCCCTTTTTGGCTACTTCTCCACGCCAGCTTTTTCTAGGATCATTTCCAAGGGGCAAAACTTGGTCAATGACGACTGGAACAGGTTTAGGCCTACAAAGGCAGCCAGAAATAGCCAGTTTAGATTAACCAGCACGGCTAACAATACGCTGAGCAGGACCATAAATCCTGCAACAGCGCGCACAACTCTTTCTCTCATCGCTTTCAATTTTAATTAAACAAACTTCTCAACGCCAACGATATAGGCATTCATCGGACTCATTCCTTCGACCGTGTTATTGAATTCATTGATTCGCTCCAGCAGCTTATCGGCCTTATCGTCGGCCAAAAACATAAAGGAAACCATATAGTTATAAGGGTTTTTGCTGGCAGCAAACCAGTTGGAAAAATCGGTCGTTCCATCGGCCTGCTCCATAAAACCTTCGACGTCCATTTCGCTGTAAGCATTGATTTTAATCGCCTTAAAAATCTTCTCCAACTCCGGATGATAAGCTTTTACACATTGGATAATTACAAATTTCATCATCATTTCTACTTTTTAAAGATTAGTTCGTTTCGTCCTCAGTTCCCTGAACTTCAGGAGTATCTACCACAGGCTCTTCGGCTGGGTAATTCTTCTTTTCGGTCATGTAGTAAATTAGCGGAACGATGACCAAGGTCAGAAAGGTTGATGCGATTGATCCGCCCATCAGCGAAATAGCCAGCCCTTGGAAAATCGGGTCAAATAAAATGACTACGGCGCCAATGACAACGGTTCCTGCGGTCAGCAAAATTGGGGTGGTCCGCACGGCTCCGGCTTCAATCACCGCTTCTTTCAGCGGTGCGCCATCCGCCAACCGGAGATTGATGAAGTCAATCAGCAGAATGGCGTTTCGGACCATAATTCCGGCCAGGGCAATCATTCCAATCATTGATGTGGCGGTAAAAAAGGCGCCCATCAACCAGTGACCAATCAGGATTCCAACCAAGGACAGCGGAATGGAAATCATCATCACAAACGGAACTTTGAAGTTCTGGAACCAACCAATAATCAGCAAATAGATGACCAGCAAAACAACGGCAAAGGCGGTTCCCAAATCGCGGAACACTTCGTAAGTGATCTGCCACTCGCCATCCCACTTTAAGCTGTAATCATCTTGCGTGAACGGTTGCTGCGTAAACTCTTCGGTCAAGGTGTATCCTTCAGGCAAGTCAATTTGTCCCAGGTTGTCCGACATATCCAAAATGCCATAAACCGGGCTTTCCAGTTTCCCGGCAATATCAGCCGTGACATAGACCACCCGTTTTTGATTTTTCCGATAGATGCTTTTGTCCTGCAAACCTTCGGTAATTTCGACCACATCGCCCAGGGCCACCACTTGTCCGGTCTGGCTCAGGATATTCACTTTTTTCAGATCGTTGATTCCGGAGCGTTCGTCCTCCATAAACCGCAAGACCACTCCAACTTGCTCGTACTCATTTTCCTGGTATAGCTGTGCAACCTCATGTCCACCCAATGCCATTTGCAAACTATGCACCACCTGCTGGGTTGACAATCCATGCAAGGCTGCTTTTTCTTTCATCACATTGAATTTGTATTCGGTCTGGTCATCTTCCATGTGCCAGTCAATATCCACCACGTCGGCGGTTTGAGCAAACAAATCTTTCACCTGGCGGGCCACTTCCATCTGGCCTTCGTAATCCGGTCCGTACACTTCGGCCACCAAAGTTGACATGACCGGTGGGCCCGGCGGAACTTCAACCACTTTGACATTGGCCTGGTATTTTTCGCCCAAGCGTTGCAGTTCGGGACGCATCAGTTTGGCAATATCGTGGCTTTGCAGCTTGCGGTCTCCTTTATCGGTCAGGTTCACCTGGATATCGGCTACGTTCGATCCGCTGCGCAAGTCGTAATGGCGAACCAGCCCGTTAAAATTCATGGGCGAAGCGGTGCCAACATACGTTTGGTAGTCTACCACGTTTTCCTGCTGAGCGATGTAAGCAGCCAATTCTTTGGCAACAACAGCCGTACGCTCCAGGGTTGTCCCTTCGGGCATGTCGATAATCACCTGAAATTCATTTTTGTTGTCAAACGGGAGCATCTTCACAGCCACCGCCTTAAAATAAACCAAGGTGGTTGAAGCCAGCAACAGCACGGTCACCCCAATGATGAAAGTCCACCGTTTCCATGGCGACTCCAGCATGGGTTTCATGGTTTTGGCATAAAGCTTATAAATGATCGAATCTTCGAGTCGGAATGCTTTCTTATTGTGGTCCTCGTTTTCATCGGTGCGAAGCAAACGATACGCCAGATAAGGCGTAATGGTCAAGGCTACCAGCAGAGAAAAAATCATGGCGATGGATGCGCCAATGGGCATCGGGCTCATGTACGGCCCCATCAACCCAGATACAAACACCATGGGCAGCACGGCGGCAATTACCGTAAAGGTTGCCAAAATGGTTGGATTGCCCACTTCATCGATGGAACGAATGGCTGCCTGAATGAATGGCAGTTTCTTCATTTTAAAGTGCCGGTGCATATTTTCGGCAATAATGATGGAGTCGTCCACCACAATACCGGTCACAAACACCAAGGCAAACAGCGTAATCCGGTTCAGGGTGTAATCCAGAAAATAGTAGCTGAACATGGTTAACGCAAAGGTGATCGGTACCGAAAGAAAAACGACCAAACCTCCGCGCCAGCCCATGGCCAGCATCACCACAAAAGTAACAGCAACGATGGCCCCCAGCAGGTGCATCAACAGTTCGGCTACTTTATGCGATGCGGTTTCGCCATAATTCCGGGTCACATCCACATGCACATCAGCCGGAATTAAGCTGCTTTCCAGAATCTCAATCTTTTCGAGAATGGCATCCGAAACTTTCATCGCATCGGCTCCACGGCGCTTGGCAATTGAAATGGTGACCGCCGGATATTCACCCCGGTATTCATCTTTTTGCTCATGAATATCGCCAAAACCAAAATTCACATACTGAATGGGTTCCTGCGGGCCATCAAGCACGTCGGCCACCTGCTTTAAATAAACCGGGCTGCCATTGTGAATGCCGACTACCAGGTTGGCTACATCATCCGAATTTTGAAGAAAAGCCCCGGCTTCTACCAGGTATTCCGTATCATTACTGTTGAATGCCCCGGCATTGAACTGCTCGTTAGCCAATTGAATTTTCTGGGCAATGCTAAGCGCGTCAACCTGGAATCCAGCCATCTGCTCGTTGTTCAACACCACCCGAATCTGGCGCGAGCGCCCGCCAATAACCTTGGTTTCAGAAACATCCGTTACTTGTTCAATTTCGTTGTTGACTTCCTGTGCAATCCGCTTCAGCTCGTAGTCGTCGTAGTTTTCGCTCCAGAACGTGAGCCCAAGCACCGGAACATCATCGATCGACCGGGTTTTCACCAGTGGCAAGCTGGTTCCTTTCGGCATCTGATCCATGTGTTTCATAATTTCGTTGTACATCTTCACCAACGAACGCTCAATATCTTCGCCTACGTAAAACTGGACAATGAGCATAGCTTGTCCGGGCATGGAGGTCGAATAGACATATTCCACTCCCGGAATGTTAGACACCACTTTTTCAAGGGGTTGTATCACGCGCGACTCAATCTCTTGGGGACTGGCCCCGGGATAGCGAAAGAAAATATCGGCAATGGGAACATCAATTTGTGGTTCCTCTTCCCTCGGAGTCAAATAAGAGCTGTAGATTCCGATCGCCAAAAAGGCAATCATCAACAGCGGTGTTAGTTTCGAATTAATAAATTGTTTGGCGATACCGCCTGCAAATCCTGTCTTCATGTTTCTTTCTTATTTGTTTTCCACTAAAGCACCATCAAACAATTTTCCGTTTGAAGCTTGAATATAGGTTTCGCCATCGGCCAGGCCCGAAATAATTTCGACGGAATCGCCGTAGGTTTTCCCGGCTTTCACCCATCGCAGCATGGCCTGTCCGCTTTGTCCCACGGCATACAAGCCAACCAACTGCCCTTTGGTAATCAGGGCCGATTTTGGAACCAAAATCAGCGATTGCGTGCCCTGCTCGTAAAAAACGGTGGCATACATGCCACTATACAACCGGGCCTTTTGTTCCGGTTGCTCTGCCAAAATGACTTTGGCCTCGAACTGGTTCCCCGTGTTGACTGAAGATGGATTAATTTCAGCGATCACACCCTCAAGCTGCAGGTTGTTCAGCGCGTCGAACTGCACCTTGACCGGATCGTTTAAGTTCAGACGAGAAATATCGGCCTCAGGAATGCGGGCAATTACCTTCCACTGCGCCGAACTTTCGATGCTCAACAGCGGCATTCCCGGATTGGCCATATCGCCTTCCTGCACAAACTTTCCGGTAACAATGCCATTGTATGGCGCACGAATAGAGGTATACCGCATGGATTCGTCAATCTCCTTCTCCATTTGGTTGACAGCTTCCAACCGGGCTTTGGCCATTTGATACTGCGCACGGATGTCGTCCATTTCCTTGTCGGATGCGCTATTCGAAGCAAACAGTGCTTCAAATCGTTTCAGGTCTTTTTCTACACTTTCGAAAGCGGTCGTCGCTTCCACTTTGTTGGCTTCAACCTGTGCTTTTTTGGCGAGAATATCCTGGTTGCGAATTTCAAGCAACAGGTCTCCCTGATTCACTTTTTGTCCGGGTTTCACATAAATCCGGCTCACCTGCCCCATCATGCGGGTACTTAAATTGGCTATTTTTTCTGCTTCGAGTTTACCTGAAAAACTGTAAACCATGGGATAATCTTTTAACTCGGCTACGGCAAGCTGAGCCTGAACTTTGGCTTCCGAAACCACTTCTTTGGGTTCTTTATTGCCGCAAGCGGAAATTAATATTCCGACTGCAAGGGCTGCTAACAGAGGTGCTTTTTTCATCTTATTCGTTTTCATTCTGGTCATGGCTTTTATTCGTTCATATCTTTTTCCAGCAGTAATTCCATTTCAAAAACTGCTTGTTTATAATTATAAATTGATTGGATATACTCCAGCTTTTTACTCGATGCCAAGGCTTCGGCCATCAATAAGTCCGTTGTTTTTTCAAGGCCTTGTTCAAAGCGGTTGGTCCGAATCCTCAGCGATTCTTCGGCCTGTTCTTTGGACAATTTGCTCGACTGAATTTGCTGAAACCTTAATTCAAGCTTTCGCTTGGCATTATTGAGTTGCAGTTCACTCTGCGACAGGTAATCCTGATACTGGTATTCGGCTTCGTCGAGCTGTGCGCTGGCCTGCTGAATACTCCCGAGGTTTTTGTATCCGCTGAACAAATCCCAGGTGAGGCTGGCTCCCACCAGGTAGTTGCTGGCCGACATGCCTAAAATTTCGCGGTCGTTCCATTCGTAAGCGCCAAAGGCGTTCAGGCGAGGAACGAATTTCATTTTTTCTGAGCGAAGCATTTGCTCGCCGGCTGCTATTTGTTTCTGTATGGCTTTGAGGTCAGATCGTTGTTCCAGTTCCGCAGCGTCAACATTCCAGGAAAACAGGGAAGGCGCGCGGGTCATGGAATCGGTCAGCACAATGTTGGTTCCCAAATCCATGCCCAGTAAATGAGCCAGGTATTCGGTCGCTGCTTGTTTCTGGTCTTCCGCTTCGCTCAGCTGATTGAGGCGCTCCTCATAACGAACCGAGGCCTCCAACACATCTGCATGTTTTACAAACCCCTGTGCTTCATTGTCTTTGGTTAACTTCAACGCCTCTTCGGCAACTCTAACCGATTGTTGCAATACTTTAACTGCTGATTGGGCAAGCTCCACCTGAAAGTAAGCCCGTTTCACTTCGTAACGCACTTGCTGGTGAGCCCGGCTGCTTTTCAGCGCCATGGCTTCGTACTGGTTTTTAGCTGCCTTTCTGGCGTACAAGCCATCGATATTCAGAATTGGCTGCTGCAACTCAATTTTGGTGTTGTAGTTTTCAATGGCGTCAGGATCGTTCAGCGTAGCCGGATTAAAATCGGCCTGGGTAACCACTTCCTGCTTCAGTTTGAAACCGAAAGTCGACAGCGGATCATTTGTTTTCACGCCGGTGTGGCTCACCGACAGGCCAGGCAAGAAAACGGAGTTGGTCATCCGGTAGGCTCCTTGCGCAGCCTTTTCGCGAGCCGTTGCGCTCCTGGCCGACAGGTTATTGTCTTTTGCCAGTTCCAGCGCTTCATTCAAACTAAGCGACTTTGTTTGTGCCACCGTTATTAGTGGTAAGCCAAGGCTTAGTAATAAAATATACAGGTGTAATCTTCGTTTCATACTTTTTCGTCTTTTTTTCGTTTTCTGTTGGGACAAAAATAATGCTTTATATTTATATATCTACAAATATAGATGTATAAATTATTTGACATCGACTAACACTTCGTATTTACGACAAAAACAAGCCGAAAGTTTTTGAGAATAAAAGACGCAAGTGTCTTATTTTCAACACGAAATACACCGATCAAGAAGAAGAAAAAGCAAAGGAATAAATGTTAACTAATTATTACCTCGGGCGCCTACGGAAAGAAAATCAGTCACGAATGATGAAATGCAGCCGGAAAAACCTCGATAAATTTAGCAAGTTTCGATACCTTTTTAATGGGCTTGTAGGTTTTTGAAGGATTAGAAAAACGATGAGAAAAGTAGCTCCAAAACTGTTTCATTTTCATCAGTACCTGTCCATCATCCTGAAAGGCACTTCTGTAAGCCTCAAAAATACACTGATGAAACTCGCGCATCAGGTTTAGCTCTTCGCATTCGTCAAAGGCCTGCCCTTTGATCCTATGAATCAGCAAGGGATCGCTTAGCAGCCCTCGTCCTATCATCCATGCATTTTGCCCCGGAGCAAGGTCCTTGATTTCATCCAAATCCCGGGCAGACTGGATATCGCCGTTGTACACCATCGGTTTTTCAAGGGTGGAAGAAAGTTCGGCAAACAACCGCCGGTTGGCAACTCCTTTATACAATTGTTTGGCTGTGCGCGGGTGAAAGATCCATTGCTCAAACGGATATTTCCGCAGCAGTTGGACTCGTTCCCGGATTGTTTGCTCATCAACCAAACCCGATCGGAACTTCACCGAGACTTGAAAATCGAACTCAGAGAACAAGGTGTCGAGCACTTGCGTCAGCTGTTCCGAATTTTCCAGCAAGCCTGTTCCCCGCCCGCGTTTGGTGGCCATTGGATAGGGGCATCCGAGGTTCAAATTGATTTTAGAATAACCCATTTGCTTCACGTCACCCGCCAGCTTTCGGAGCTCACCGGCATTCGAACACAATACTTGCGGCACCACCGGCACCCCTGCGTTATTCTCCGGCAACAGATCGCGAAGCTGACTGTTTCTGATCTTTTGTCCGGGGCCAAGAGCGATGTAGGGAATGTAATACTCATCAACAATTCCAAAAAACTCGTGGTGACATCGTCGATAAACAAAGTCGGTGAACCCTTGCAGTGGAGCCAAATAAAACCGGTGGTCTGATAACATCGTCTGGTTAATAACTATTTTTTTCACAAAGGTAGCAAGCCCGTATGATTAACCTTGGAAATCCTTATTTTTGTACCGAATTTACACAAGATTGGCATGTTACAGCAAGCATTACAAAATGATACCATCCTCAAACAGCTCAATCAGACTGTTGAACCCGAGTCATCCGGTATCATCAATTTGTCGCCTGCAGAAGTTCAACGCCAATCCTTACGCCAGCTCGACAGCATCGACCAAAAGATGCAAACGCCACCAAAACCAGCACCAGTAGTTAGTCGCAGCCAGCAGGCACCAGCTGCGCTTCCTGGCTATATCAAGCCAATTGATGCCCGCCAGGTGGAATCATTCACTGAGAAAGACGCCAAGCCTGGCATTGGCCTGCCAGAAAAGACAATCTCGCGTGACAAGCCCGATTGGTTTATCGGCATTTTCATCCTGGTACTGATTTTACTGGCTACCGTTCGCTTATTTTTCAATAAATACCTGAACCAGCTTTTCCATGCAATTGTCAATTCGGCGACTTCTAGCCGGCTGTTTCGCGATCGGTCGGTAAGTATTACCCACGCCTCCTTCCGGCTGGATTTAATTTTCTACTTTACCTTCAGCATCTTCATTTTCCAGTTTTCTGGCGAATTTAGCCGTTCGATATTCAAAGCGGGTTTCCTCACCTATCTCATCATTTTGGGGATGGTCGTCAGCTACTACATCTTAAAAAGATTGGCCTATTCGTTTACAGGAATCGTTGCCGAAAGCACTTCAGAAACCACTGAGTTCCTATACAATATGCATCTTCACAATCGGGTTTTAGGATTATTTTTAATTCCTGTGACCTTAGTCATCGCATTTACAAGCTTGCCAAATCCGCGTCTGGTCTTCTATAGCGGGCTTTTTATTTGTGGTGGCTTCTATTTGTTATTGTTAATTCGTGGTGCTAAAATATTATTGAAAAAACATTTTTCGATATTTTATTTGATTTTGTACCTTTGTACCCTTGAAATTTTACCGTTGATTTTTATCTACAATATGGTATTGGTTAAAAACGGGATTAAATAATTTAAAAGTTCTACAACTTGAAAATCAAGAAAATATTAGTTTCGCAGCCAAAACCTGAATCGGCAAAATCACCTTATTTTGACTTGGCTGAAAAGACGAACGTGCAGGTCGATTTCAGGCCATTCATTCAGGTAGAAGGTGTTTCCGGGAAAGAATTCAGACAAACAAGAATCCAGATTCTTGATCATACGGCCGTGGTTTTTACAAGCCGCACCGCGATTGATCATTTTTTCAGAATCTGTCAGGAAACCCGGGTCACCGTTCCCGACACGATGAAATACTTGTGCATTTCGGAAGCCACCGCTTACTATTTGCAGAAGTACATTGTCTACAGAAAGAGGAAGATCTTCTTTGGAGCCGGCCGTTTTGAAGACCTGGTAGAAGTGATGAAGAAACACAAAAGCGAGAAGTTTTTAGTTCCCTTGTCGCACATTCACAAACAGGAAATTCCTCAACTACTTGATAAAGCTGGATTTAACTACACAAAAGCAATTCTTTACAAAACAATTAGCAGTGACCTATCTGATTTGAAGGACGTGAACTACGACATTCTCGTTTTCTTCAGCCCATCGGGGATTAAATCGCTGGTTCAGAACTTTCCGGGCTTTGAACAAAACAGCACCAAAATTGCTTCGTTTGGACCAACCACAGCCAAAGCAGTGATTGATGCCGGCCTCCGACTGGATATTCAGGCACCAACTGCCCAGGCACCTTCCATGACGATGGCTTTGGAGCAATACATTAAAAAGCACAACAAATCGAGCTAAAAGATTATTCCAACTGATATTCGACGAGAAAGGGGAAGTTTATTCCCCTTTTTTTATTGTATTTTCGCCAACAGCATGCACACCTTCAAGCTTACCAAAAAAGAGCGACTCAGCAGTACCAAAATGATTGGAAAACTGTTTGAGCACGGCACTTCATTATACAGCTTTCCTTTGAAAGTTGTTTATTTGCAGACTTCCCTTCACAGTCCCTGCCCGGCCGAGGTCAGCTTTTCGGTTTCGAAACGAAATTTCAAACTGGCGGTAACGCGCAATCTGCTGAAACGGCGCATGCGCGAAGCTTACCGACTGAACAAACCTGCTTTTTACGCGTCCATTCCCGAAGGCCGGCAATTGGCAGTTATGTTTATTTACACCTGTAAAGAGGTGAAAGATTACCAGTCGATTGAAAAAGGCATGCAAAAAGCTCTGAAGAAACTGGTGGAATTGATCGACTAAAAAAAGGGATTGCCACCGACAACCCCTTCTCCAAAGTCTATTATTTGATACACTAATCTTCGTCCATAATTTCGGTCTGCATCCGCACCGAATCTTCGTGAATCAGCTGAAACAAAATCTGCACAAAAGTCCTGTTCAGATTAAGCTTTTCGCCTGTTGCAATCCGATTGTTCATCAGTTCAGTCCACCGACTAATCTGTAGGGCAGTGACGTTATTTTCCTTCTTATACCGACCAATTTCGCGGGCAATCTCCATCCGCGACGAAAGCACTTCCATCAGTTCGGTGTCCAAGGTGTCAATGCGATTACGCAAAAGTTCCAGTTGGTTTTCAAACTGCTTGTTTGTTGAAGTGGCTTGGCGGATAATCAATTTATCCAGAATCTTTGCCAAATCGGCCGGTGTGACCTGTTGCTCGGCATCGCTCATTGCACACGACGGATCACGATGCGATTCGATCATCAGCCCGTCCATGCCCAAATCGAAGGCTTTTTGCGACACTTCAAACAGTAACTCGCGCTTGCCGGCAATGTGGCTCGGATCGCAAATCACAGGTAGGTTGGGCAGCAGCCGCCGCAGCTCAATAAATGTTTTCCAGTTGGGATAGTTGCGGTACTTCGAATCGCCAAACGAAGTAAAGCCGCGATGAATTCCGACCAGGTTTTTGATGCCGGCCTGGTTCAGCCGTTCCAGCGCGCCCATCCACAGCTGAACATCGGGATTAACCGGGTTCTTCACCATGATCACTGCATCGGTTCCTTTCACAACATCGGCAATTTCCTGCACCACAAACGGGCTTGCTGTTGACCGCGCACCAATCCACAGTACATCCAGTCCGGCGTTCAGTGCTTCTTCGGTGTGTTGTGCATTGGCCACTTCGGTTCCTACCGGCAGGCCCGTTTCCTTTTTCACCTGTTGAAGCCACTTCAATCCAACCGACCCCACTCCTTCAAAACTACCGGGACGTGTCCGGGGCTTCCAAACGCCCCCCCGAAAAACGAAAACCCGTTTGTCTTTGGCCAGCTGTTGAGCCGTATCCAATGTTTGTTCTTCAGACTCCAGGCTGCATGGACCCGAAATCAACAGCGGGTTATCCAGCTGTGGCAACCAATCTTTCATTGGTCTGATGTCTAATTCTATTCCCATCTTATTTTGTGTAAAATTTAACAATCTTCTCTTCGTTTTTTATAAGCGATGGATTTTCTCCACCAAGTATAGACCGAATATTATTCGCTTTGTTCATCAGTTCATACATTCTTTTTTCGTCGTGTTGAATGCTCTCCTTAAAATCAACCAGGTGTTTAATATAGACTTCGAGCGATTCAACCACGTAACCTTTGTTTTGCTGAAAAATCGGCCCCCACATCGAAGGTGCACTTTTGGCCAACCGAACGGTGGAGCGAAAACCACCGCTGGCCAGATCAAAAATAATGGAGCGGTCTTCCTTGTCCTGCACCGCGTTGGCAAGCGCATAGGCGGCAGCATGCGGCAAGTGCGAAATAAATGCGGTGCTATGGTCCTGCTCATCCGCCGACATGTAGGCAATATCCATTCCCATCGACTGAAACATTTTCTCGATCAGTGCCAAGTGCTGGGGCCCGCTTTTCTCATGATCGCAAATAATCGCAATCTTGTTGGTGAAAAGTCCCTCCAAAGCCGCTTCGGGGCCAGAGTTTTCGGTTCCCGACATGGGGTGCGCCGGAACGTAGTTTCTTCGCTTAGGGTGATTCTCCACGCCGTCACAGAGTTCCTTTTTGGTGGAGCCCATATCGGTGACGGTTGTGCGGTCCGACACCAGGTCGAGCACCTGTGGCAAAAGCGATTTAATTTTATCCACCGGAATGGCCATAATCACCAGATCCGCTTTTTCTACGGCGGCATCAAGTGGCAAAACCCGATCAACCAAACCAAGCTTTTCCGCTTTCTCGCCATGCGCGCGGTTCGAATCCACTCCCGTCACAGCGGTGGCGAAACCGCTCTTCCGCAGATCTTTGGCCATTGATCCGCCAATTAATCCCAAGCCTATTACAGTTACATTCATCGTTTTTAAGTATAAAAAAAAGGTCCCGATTTTTCGGGACCTTTCACGTAATATATCTTTTCAATTTTAACAATACACTACTGCTCGACCCCATTTTGTGAACCGAAATAATAATACCAGTAATAAAATGTATTGCTAAAAATAAGCTTCATTTTCTTCGAATTTGACAGCAAATATAGGTATTTCTTTTAAAATCAAAACCTGCACTTGCGCGATTATTTAAAAACACGCAATAAAAACAACACTAATAGACTAACAGACAAAACATTGGATCATTTTTTTTAGCACCTTATTTTTATTGAGCCATTTATTGTTTCACAAACTTATGCGTGATCAGTTGTCCGTTTTCAAAGCCAAACGAAATCAAATACAAACCTGGAGGAAGTGATTCAACATCCACTGTGTGCCGAAGTTGATTTGATCCGAGCACAAGCACCTCCCTGCTAAGCTGCTGTCCATGACCATTATATACAGCTACGGCAATTGGTCCCGGCTTGGATTTGAAGCTTCCCTGAACAAACAAATGATCACGAACCGGATTTGGGAAAACCAGGATTTCGCCGGGCGAATATTCCAAATTATCAAACGCTGTGGGCGGATCCTGGATTTTTAAATCATCAATTGCCCAGCCCCAGCCGTGGGCATATGGATCAGAAAACAAGCGAAATCGGATAAAAATCGTGTCGCCCTCCTGAAAATTTCCATTCTCAACCAGGCTCAACTCCCGGCTGACGTAATAGCTTGCTTTGCCAGGTTCGGTAGAATTATTTCCCTGAATCCCCCGCTCATAGATTGTTTTCCAGCTTGTTTTGGCTCTGGAGTCGTAGCCATCGATCAATGGCAGCCACCCATCTGTGCCGGTTTTCGAACCTTCTACAATGACGTAATCCCAAAAGTCCTCATCGCCAAACTGGCTGCCGGGTTCTCCGGGCTCTACCAACACCACTTCGCGAAACGACATCATCGCCCGGTCGTCAATGACAATGGGATATTTTAGCATGGAGGTGAAATCGTAGGTCACATCATCCTCATCGGGGCTGGGATATGGGTGTGGACTATGCAAAGCCCCATTGTCAAAAAAATCTTCAAGCCCAATGGTAAAATCGGATAAAATAAAGTCCCGGGCCTCCGAATCAAAATCGGTCGTATAGGTTTTTACAGCGTCATACAAACCATCGATAAAAATGGTATAATAGTCATCTTCGGGCAAAATGGTTTGGTTGGCATTCGAAGAGCTATCAACAGCAATAATCCGGTATCGAACAGAATCGCCATCGACCAAGCCTTGCAGCTCCAAAATTGCCTGATAAATACCTTCACCCTGATCTTCCAAAATCAACGCCTGCGACGGTCCGTCATTCACCAGGAATTCCATTCCGACTCCCAAAATGCCGATATTGTCAGTCGCTTCCACCACAATCTCGGCAGACAGGTCAGTTTCGAGCATAACTTTCACAGGATGATGCGAAACCAGCGGTGGAATCAAGTCTGCTCCAATTGTAAACGCAAAATACTCGTCCGGAACTGCTCCAGGCAGGAAGAAGGTCCGGTCGGTCGCATCAAGCACACGGAGATAATATTCATAAGTGCCTTCCGTCAGTCCATCCAGCAAAGCCACAAACAGGCCCCGCTCCGGATCATGAATCAGCGACAGTGTATCCGAACTCACAAAACCATCGTCGGAATAAATCAGCATGACCGATGCACTGTCAATTTCAGAATCTGTTTGTATTTCTGCCTCAATCACTATTGGAATCGCAAGTTCCCTGTCGCCCACCGGATCATGAAGAATGCTGGTGAACACCCAACCCATATCGGCAAACATGGCCAGGGTCAGCGGACCAGGGTCATGCACTGCCTCGGCCCGGTCAAAGAACGGAGTCATCAGCGAATTGGTGTCGCCAACATCGTAAGTGGATTCGTGCAAGTGATAGATACTGGAGCCCTCATCAAAAGTATTGGGAGCATATAAGCGGGGATAATTATCGCTGATCGCTTTGGCTGATTCACTTCGAAAATAGAGGTTATTGGACTTGAATTGTTGTAAAAGAGAAGCTGATGGATTTGAAAATATAGCGGTATCAACTAGTTGACTTCCAGATCCGGATATCACATACTCGTCAAATATCCCAGGATAGGGCAAAATATCGCCATAAGTTCCCAGCCCATCCTGTTCATAAAAGAAACCTGTAAATCCCAATCCATGAGCAATCTCATGCAAAACAACCGAAACAAAATCATATTTGCCTGTGGGTGGCTGGCCATCAACTCCAAAATACCAGTTATCATTATCACTGTTGAACTGCGCGATCATGTCCGGATACGAAGCATCTGTAATTTCTTCGCCTTGAAGCTTTTCAACCAAAGCCACCGGATAGTAACGATCCTTCAAGGGTGCTGCCTCGAAATTCTCAAAAAAAGATGTTGGCCCGCAACTTCCCAGCACACCTTCTTCCAATGCTGTCCAGCGGGCTGTCATGTAAATGGGAATTGGCGATGCGATTAGATGTTCCCATATTTCCACGGCATATTGAAAAGCGACTTTTGGAGCCGCTTCAAAACCAATATAAGTCACCATGATGGATGACTTTTTCTGCTGCGTGGATTTCAGTCGTTTCAGAAATTCATCCGGTGCATCGATAAAACTTTGATGATTCTGATCCGATCCATAACAGATCGGTGCTGGAAACGTCACCCCCTCTTTCCGCCACTTCTGCTGTGCAAAAGCTGAAAAAGCCAGCACAGTCACCAACGCTGCCAGTAATATCCGCTTCATGATTTAATCTTCAATTTTCGAATTCAAAATTAACAGAAATCTTGTCTTATTTTTGTTAATTTGTACATCTCGTTTATTGTCTTAACAAACCAAGCATGAAAAGTTCGCATAAGCTCCTCATTTTATTCTGCTTATTCATTTTAGTAAGTGCAGCGAAAGCTCAAAAACACGCCTTCGATGAGGCTTACCGTCCGCAGTTTCATTTTACCCCGGCCGAAAACTGGATGAATGATCCCAATGGGTTGATTTTTTTCGAGGGTGAATACCACCTGTTTTATCAGCACAATCCATTTGGCACCGAATGGGGTTTTATGCACTGGGGACATGCGGTCAGCACCGACCTGGTTCATTGGGAACATTTGCCCATCGCCATTTACCCCGATAATGATTCACAAGACAAGGATTTTGCTACGGCCTATTCAGGCTCTGCCATCATTGATGAAAACAACTTGCTGGGCCTTCAAGAAGGGGACACCAAAACCATGTTGGCTTTTTACACCAGCAAGGACAATGGCCAGCGAATTGCCTACAGCACCGACAAAGGCAGAAGCTGGACCAAGTTTGCAGGCAATCCGGTTATTCCGTTTGATGAACAGGACGATGCCCGCGATCCGAAAGTCTTTTGGCACCCCGAAAGCCAAAAGTATGTTTTGGTATTGTGGCGAATGCCCGAGGGTGAAAAGAGCAAGCAAGGCTTTTCCATCTATACATCTGAAAACTTAACCGACTGGAATTTCGAAAGCCACCTGGCTGGCTTTTATGAATGTCCTGATTTGGTGGAACTGCAAGTGAACCGCAGGTCGGACGATACCCGCTGGGTCGTTTTTGATGGGGATGGATCCTATATTATCGGAAACTTTGACGGCAAACAATTCAGCCCGGAAACACCAAAAACACAAGGCGACTTTGGCAAGAATTTCTATGCCACGCAAACTTTCAACCATATTCCTGATGAAGACGGGCGGGTCATTCAGCTGGCCTGGATGCGTGGTGGCGAATATCCGGGCATGCCCTTCAACGGACAAATGACATTCCCCGCCGAACTGTCGCTAAAAACGTACCTCGAAGGCATCCGGCTGATTCGCACACCGGTAAAAGAAATTGAGCTGCTCCACGAGAAAGGCCAAAGCTGGGAAGAAGAAAACCTGATTCCGGGATTGGATAAAAACCTGACCAAAAAGGTGAAAGGCGACTGTCTGCACATCCAAGGTATTTTTGATTTGAAAACCGTCAACAGCTTTGGCTTTATGGTTCGGAACTCAAAAAAAGCCGCCGGAATTGAAATCCGCTACGATGCCACCAAACAAATTTTGTCCTGCCTTGGCCAAGGCGTTGTTCTCGCCCCCGAAGATGGGAAAATCCAACTCGAAATTCTGCTTGACCGCACATCCATCGAAATTTATGGAAACGGAGGCAAAGCAGTACTAAGCTCCTGTTTTACGGCTGAACCAGACGCCAAAGAACTTGTTTTATACAATACCGGAGGGGAGCTGCTGGTGAAAACGCTGAACATTTACCCCCTCAAATCGATGTACAACAATGATTAACAGCTGAAGACAATAAATACGACAGGGGGATGCAAATTCATGCGTTCCCCTTTTTTATTCCTATTGAATCCGCTAACTTCAAGAAAAAATTTAAAACAATGGCTAGAAAGAAAAACTGGAAGAAAAAATCGAAAAATCTTTCCAACTTCAATAAACCCCAACTCAAAAAAGCAATCCTGGATATCTTTTACAGCGACCAGCAAAAAACATTCAACTACAAGCAATTGGGCAGTCTTTTGGGTGTAAAAGACCCGGAAACAAAAAAGCTGATCAATGTGGTGCTGGATGAGCTGGCCGAAAACGAAAACCTTGAGCAGATTCAGCGCGGCAAGTTCAAGCTGAAATCGCGCGGTGGTTATGTTTGCGGACGTGTGGAGCTACAACCGCAAGGTTTCGCCTACATCCAGTCGGAAGAAGTTGACCAGCCCGTGTTGGTTTCGCAACGCAACCTGAACCACGCCATGGAAGGCGACAAAGTGCGGGTTTACCTTTATGCCCGGCGTAAAAAGCACCAACTGGAAGGCGAGGTGTCTGAAATCATCGAACGGGCCAAATCGATCTTTGTCGGAACAATCGAGCGATCAAAAAACTTTGCTTTCCTGATTCCGGTGGGCAAAGTGGGCTTCGACATGTTTATTCCGAATGAAAAACTGAACGGTGCCAAAGACGGACAAAAAGCCATTGGAAAAATTACGGAGTGGCCGCAAAGAGCAAAAAATCCTTTTGGCGAAATCGTTGAAGTACTTGGCGATGCCGGCCAACACGAAACGGAAATGCACGCCATCCTTGCCGAATACGACCTGCCCCTTCGTTTTCCTGAAAACGTGCTAAAAGCGGCCGAAAAAATTCCACTGGAGATTTCCGAAGAAGAAATCAAAAGCCGTCGCGACCTGCGCGATACCACAACATTCACCATCGACCCGCACGATGCCAAAGATTTTGATGATGCCCTTTCTCTCCGCAAACTCGACAATGGCCTGTGGGAGGTGGGTATTCACATTGCCGATGTGAGCCATTACATCCGGCCCAACACCACGCTGGATGATGAAGCCTACGCACGCGCCACCTCCGTTTACCTGGTCGACCGCGTGGTTCCCATGCTTCCGGAACACCTGTCCAACGGCGTTTGCTCGCTTCGCCCCAACGAAGACAAACTTTGTTACTCGGCCATTTTCCATCTCGATGAGAATGCCGACATCAGCCAGCAATGGTTTGGCCGAACGATTATCAACTCGAACCGGCGATTTACCTACGAAGAAGCGCAGGAAATTATTGAAACCGGCGAAGGCGATTTGAAAGAAGAAGTGCTGACTTTGCAACACCTGGCCGTCAAACTTCGGAAAAAACGTTTCAAGGAAGGATCGCTGGCTTTTGACCGCGTTGAAGTGAAATTTGAAATTGAAGAAGAAACAGGCAAACCCTTATCGGTCTATTTTAAAGTCGCCAAGGAAAGCAATCAGCTGGTGGAGGAATTTATGTTGCTGGCCAACAAAAAAGTGGCCGAATTTATTGGAAAAACAAAAGACAAGCGGAACGCCAAAACCTTTGTGTACCGGATTCACGACAAGCCCGACCCGGAGAAATTGGAGAACTTCAACCACTTCATCCAGAAGTTTGGTTATGGCATTCAAACAACCAGTGCCAGTGCCATCTCCAAATCGATGAACAAACTGATGGACAACGTGAAAGGCAAAAATGAACAAAACGTGATTGAAACCCTGGCCATCCGGTCGATGGCCAAAGCGGTGTATTCCACCCGCAACATCGGGCACTACGGGCTCGGCTTTCAGTTTTACTCGCACTTCACCTCGCCCATCCGGCGGTATCCCGACATCATGGTTCACCGCCTGCTCGACCGCTACCTCAACAACGGACGATCGGCCAATGCGCAAAAATACGAAGACATGTGCCAGCATTCGTCCGAGATGGAATCGCGGGCATCCAATGCCGAGCGCTCGTCCATCAAATACAAGCAGGTGGAATTTATGAAAGACAAAATTGGCGAGATCTTCCCTGGTGTCATCTCTGGAATCACCGACTGGGGAATTTACGTGGAGCTTGAAAACAAATGCGAAGGCATGGTTCCCATCCGCGAATTGGGCGACGATTTTTACATCTTCGACGAAAAGAACTACTGCCTGGTAGGAAAACACAGCAACAAAAAGTACCAGCTTGGCGAAGAAGTTAAAGTCGAAATTACCCGAGCCAACCTCGAACGCAAACAGCTTGATTTTAAATTAATTGAGAATTAGATTTTCTTTCAATCAAAAAACAAGCCCCAACTATTCGAAAAATTGAATATCTTTAGCCCTGTCAAAAAAATTGAAGCAAAATGGTGATGAATATTCAGAATGGCGCGAATAAGCGAGATGCCAACCGCGAAAATATTTTGAAGATTGCTCAGGACATCTTCAGCAAATACGGTTACAAAAAAACAACGCTCGACGATATCGCCAACGCTGTTCGTAAAGGAAAAAGTTCATTGTATTACTATTTCGACAGCAAAGAAGATCTTTTTCAGGCTGTGATCATGAAAGAAGTGGATGTGTTGCGCCGCGAATTGGAAAAAGTCGTCCTTCGGAATACCGATCCGGTTGAAAAACTGCGCGAATATATTCTGACCAAACTCACCACTTACCGTGGCTTGGCCAACTTCTACCACGCGCTTGAAAACGATGTGACTGCCATTGAGTTTATCGACAACATTAAAGACAAGTATGACCAGGAAGAAATCCGGATGATCAAGCGGATTTTGATTGAAGGCGTCAGGAAAAATGAATTTGAAATTTACGATTTCACCCTGGCTGCCATTGGAATAACTACTGCCATTAAAGGATTGGAAATGCCCATGTCGGCCGGAAACTACGGGGCCGTCAACCTCGAAAAAGGCGTGGACAATATTCTAAAGATTCTCTGCTACGGCATTATGAAACGCTAAGTCAGATCGGAAGCAATGCTGCGAACCGGATACCAGGCAGCGAAAAAGCCAATTAAAAGGACAATCAGAAAGGTTGCTGACACGTCAATCAATTGCAATTCGACCGGATAGGCCGACAGGGCAAATGAGCCGTCGCCGGGCAGTTTCAGCAGCTCGAATCGGGTTTGGGCCCACACCAGCGCGACCCCCAAAACTAAGCCGCCAATTGCTCCGGAAAAGGAAACCAGCCAACCTTGAAAAAGAAAGATTTGCCGGATCAGCTTTTTATTGGCGCCCAGGCTGCGGAGTATTTGAATGTCATCCTTCTTATCAATAATAATCATGGTAAGCGAGCCCAACAGGTTGAAGGAGGCAATCACCAAAATAAAGCTCAAAATCAGGAAACTCGACCATTTTTCCGAACGCATCACCCGGTACAAAAATTCATGCTGTTCATAACGGTCCTGAACAACAAACTGTCCGCCCAATAGCTGCTGAACACGGGCTTTGACCTGCGACACCTCAGCCTGCTCATCAATTTTTAGTTCCAACGAAGTCAATCGCCCTTCCATCTCAAAAAGTGCGCGGGCAAAATCAAGCGGTACCAGAATATATTTGCTGTCGATTTCCTGCTCAACAGAAAAGGAACCGGCCGGAAAAACATGCCCGCGGTTCAACGACTGGTCAAGGTTCATCCGGTTCTTAAAATCCCGCCGGGGAACGTTCACGTAGATTGGGCTCACAAACGACAAGCCAACAGACAACTCATACCGCACCCCTTCGCCAATGACCGTATAGTTTTGTGATCCTTTTTTCAGAAAAAATTCACCGTCAATCATTACCGAATCCAGGCCCGAAAAACTGGCATAATCCGTTGCCACGCCTTTCACAACCGCATATTTCAGGCGTCCCTCGTAACTCAACAGCGCATTTTCTTCCACCACCTCGGCATAGCTCACCACCCCATCCAACTGTTTGACCGACTCAAAATCGGCATCATCCAACGAGAAGCTTTTGCCCTGGGCAACCGTAATTTTTAGATCAGGATCGAAGTTGGAAAGCATGCCTTCAATAAACGCGTCAATGCCGTTAAAGGCCGACAGGACCACAACCAGCGCCATGGTTCCGATAGCCACACCAACCACAGATATGGCCGAAATCAGATTGACAATGTTGGCTGACTTCCGCGAGACGAGGTAACGGCGTGCTATGTAAAAGGCAAGTTTCAACTATTTATAGGCTTTAACGATCAATCCGGTTCCGGTGGTGTGCGAGTTACTGACATCCAGATAATTCAACAGCGCACAAAAGGGAAATACCAGTAAATAATAAAACGGCAGCAAGATAAAAAACAGCTTGCTGGCCCCAAGCATTAAAATGGGATACTTCATGGATAATCGCCAGGAAATCTTTCCCGGCGTACCGTAGGAGTAGCGCGCTTCCACACGGCTAAAACCAGCATTCTTCAGCTTCATTTCAATGTCGCCAATGTTGTAACCATCGCGCACATGCTCGTCAATAAATCCATGAACGCCATCCGACTCATGATCGTGGTCGTGCGCATCAGAGCCACCCTGATCGGAGGGCGTGGAAATGAGCAATACGCCTCCTTTTTTCATCGATTGGTAGAAGTTCTCAAACACCTTGGTGTCTTCTTCAATGTGTTCCATCACATCGATCGAAAGCACCAAATCATAGGTTTCCGGGCTGGTGTACTGGGTGAGATCGGCATATTGAAAGCTCACCTGGTCGGCCTTTCCCAATTGCTGAAAAAATTGGTTGCAGTCGGCAATCTGCTCCGGCTTAATATCGGCTGCCACAATGTTCGATTGCGGAAAAAGCCGCGACATGCGGTAGGTGTATTGGCCAAAACCAGAACCGGCATCTAAAATAACCGGTTGAAGCAAACCCTGTGTTTTCAACTTGCGTAACTCCTTGCGGATATGCCACGAACGCAGCAGCAGCCAATCGAGCAGGCGGTAAAAAATCTTTCTCAGAAACGGATGCCGGTTAAACACCTTGCCCAGCGAACGCTTAATCGGGTCGTATTGCATGCTTACTGGTTTAAGAGGCGGTCAATATTATCGATGTAATCCAGGCTGTCGTCGATATAAAATTCCAACTCGGGAATGACCCGCAATTGCTTGCCGACCCGCCGTCCGAGCAATCCCCGAATCTTCGGATTGGCAATCCGGATTTGTTTCAGCACTTCCTTGCGGTCTTCTGTTGGAAAAATACTGATGTACGCTTTTGCCAAAGCCAGATCGGGTGTGACCCGTACGATGGTTACACTAACCATCTTCCCCATAAACAGGGTCCGGCTTTCTTTCTGAAAAATATCGGCCAGTTCTTTTTGCAGCAGCCGGCTTATTTTTTGTTGACGTGTTGATTCCATGTGAATTCAATTTCCGGCAAAGTTACCAAAAATCCAACAGCGTATGGGCATGCTGCCAAACGAATTCGGCATATTGGGCATCAGCATTGGATAACTGGCCATTGGGGCCGCTCCATCCCGCCAGGACTTAATTTAGAAGAATGGTGCAATTGCCATTTGGCTTTAGCCACATCAAGAAATGCGGCTAAAGCCCTGCTGCAAAGAACGCAGTATGCAAGCCCTCTGGCCAAATTTCGAACTTTGCTACTCTGTGCACCGGACGTTCAGCCCCTGGCGGTGAATGCCCCTCTTGCCACTTGCATCTTTTTATCCCATCAAAACTGGTGGCTCACGCCGATCCCAAAGGTTCGTCCGGGGCTGATGCCGGTATTGGGCTGGTCTTCGGCCTGGAATGACTGGTAGCAGGTTTCCATCGTGCTGTCCAGTAAATTCGACACCTTCAGTTCGATCGCGGTGTTGCCATCTTTTCCGATCTTTTTATTTAGGCTGAAGTTCAGACTGTGAAACGGCTTGATGTAGATGTCGGGAAAAAGCCCGGCGCCAACAATGGAAAGCGTGGACCCTTTTACATTGTAAAACAATCCGGCATCCACGCCAGCTTCCCGGCTGCTGTAGGTCAGTCCGCCATTGATCACGTAAGGAGACTGCCCCGCCATTTCGCGGGTATTTTCGATGGTTTCTCCATTTTTCTCGTACGATTTGCGCGAGTTGAACTCGGCGCTGGTCATGTCGATTTGAGAATCCACCACGGTCAGGTTACCGCTCAGGTTGAAATTGCTCCACGCCGGTGCAATAAAGTCCAGGTCTTTTCTGAATTCCACTTCAACACCAAACAGTTGGCCGTCGCCCACATTCCGGGTCTGGTATTCGGTACTTGTTTGTTGCTCCGGAATACGAACCAATTCAATGGGGTCGTCAAATTTCTTGTAGAAAGCGCTCACTGAAAAGATCTGTCCGCGTTGCAGGAACAATTCCCAGCGCAGGTCCAGGTTATCAATCCGTGTTTCGGTCAGCTTGCCGTCCCAATCGGAGTAGGTAAACAAGCTGCCATTAAAAATCCGGTTTGAGATGGGGTCAAGAATTTGCGCAAAGGACAACTCTTTAAACGAAGGCCGTGCGATGGTTCGCGAGTAGGACACCCGAAGATTTTGGCTGTTGGTCAGTCCAAAAATCAGGTTGGCCGAGGGGAATAAATCCAATGATTCCAGCACAATGTCATTGTCCAGATTGCTCCCGTTTTGGGTGTCGCCCGAAGCATAACTTTGGTCCCGACCCGTATGTCGTTGCACAAAATTTTCGGCTCTCAAACCTAAAATCGTTTTGAGTTTTGGAAAAAGATAAAACTCGTTGGAAACATAGAATCCGGTATTGTGAATATTCGACTCGTAAGCGTTGGGGTTCGGATTATTGTTACCCGACTGGTAATAAATGCTGTTGGGCTTGTTTGGATAAATATTCTCCGGATTAAGCACAATCGCCGGATCGGGATTGGGCCACGACTGTCCGCCAAAAAACTGGATGTCGAAAAACAAAATCTCATAATCGCGTTGTTTATAGGCGTGACTCGCACCAAACTTCAATTTGGCATCCTTATCCCGAAAGAAATATTTTTTGGTCACATCAAACTTCGCAATGGCATTCAATTCCTCCAACGACCGCCAAATGCGGGTGGGATTTCCGCCGGCTCCAGCCATGAAAAAGCTTCCGTTTGCCGTGTGGGTAAAAGCCGTCTTACGGATATCCGGATCTTCGGAAGTGGAAAAAGTCGGCGACAACCGCCAGTCGATCTCCCAGCCCGAGTCGCTCAAAACATGGGTTCCGTTCAGCAGCATGTTCGACAACGAGCGTTGGTTGTACTCCAGGTTGTGCGAGGTCGCCTCATAGCCAGATTGCCCAACTGCTGCGCCATCATTTTCAATATGAAAGATACCGGCCCGGCTTTCGCCATTTTGAAGCCGCAAACCTGTGAGCCTGATTTTGGTCAACCGGTTTTTATAGGCCAGTCCACCCAGGATTCCCACCAGCACATTTTGTTCGCCCAAAGCCCCGTTTTGCAGGGTGGCGTAGCGCATCTCGTACTTGTTGGGATCGATAAAACGCTGGTATTCGCCATACACCACATCGTCGTAATACTTGTATTCCGTTTTGTATGAAAGCGAAAAAACATAGCCTAGTTTTGAGCTGTTGCCCGCATGCTTTCTTAAATTGATTTGATCGCCCATCGAAAAACTGACACTGTAATTGACCGGACTTGTTTTCTGACGTGCAGCCAGTTGCGGGTTGAAGGAATTGATGAAGTCAACGGTTTCCTGCTGCGAAGCTCCACTCACCGGAGTAGGAATGTTAGGCAGCTTGGCACGCGAAGGCAAAGCACGGGTGCCGTCATCAAAGCCCAGAAAGTCAGTTTTTCCTCCCGTGTAGCTCAGGTAGTCGGAGTTCAGGTGCATGTCGGGATTAAACGAAGTACTTGCCGAAACACTGATGAATTTCTCTTCAGGAAAATCTTTGGTTTCCACGTTCATCATTCCGCCTGTAAAATCGGCAGGCATATCGGCAGTAAAATTCTTGCTCACCAGCATGTTGTCAATCAGGTTGGTAGGGAAAATATCCATTTGCAGACTGTTCCGATCCGGGTCCAAGCCTGGAATGTCCATGCCATTCAGGGTGGTTTTCGAATAGCGGTCGCCCAGGCCCCGGACATAAATGTACTTGCCGTCTTCAACCGAAACACCAGTCACCCGCTTAGCGGCCTCCACGGCATTATCATCACCTGCCAATTTCATTTTAGCAGAAGAAACTCCATCCATGATGGTGGCCGATTGCCGCTTGATGGTGTTCAGCGCTGCTTCGGTCGTTCGGATAATTTCGGCCGACACCACTACTTCCTCCAACTCCAGGGTACTTTCTTTCAGGCGGAGGTTATTTAAAACCGTCACTTCGCCGGCTTTCACCTGCACCTCATTCACAGTCAACCGCTGGTAGGAAATAAACGACATGAGTAAGGTGTAGCTGCCCGCATCCAGATCCATGGAAAATTGTCCGTCCAAATCCGTAATGGTTCCCGTCGTAGTGCCTTCCACTTGAATGGCAACACCAACCAAGGTTTCGCCTGTTTTGTCATCGAAAACGGTTCCCCTGATTTTGCCCTGCTGGGCTGATAAAGTGAGGAACGAGCAAAAGAAAAATACCGTAACTAAAAGCTTCATATACTGTAACATTTAAACCCGAAATACACAAAGAAACAGACTTGCAAAATCGCTCTTGCAAGCCTGTTTTCTCTTTCAGACTTTTTTAAAAAAAGGGGGTTGATATTATAATCCTGTCAAAGCTCCTGCTTTTGAAGCCCATGTCCAGCCGAACACCGATGCATCAGCGCCTACAGTTGGTGAGCTAACTGCCGTTACGCCTGCCGGAACATCGCCATTGACATGGCTTGCCAAATCGGCTTCGGCTACATCCAGCTCAATGCCATCGAAGGTCACGCCTGCTGCTGTCACGCGGTTAATCATTTGGCCTTCGATAATTCCTGTGATGAAAATATTCATCAGGTCAACAATTGAATTGTCATCAACATTGATCAGGTCTTCCAAACTTCTTGTTCCGTCTTCGGTTGTTACCGAGCTTACAACAGTCCCGTTTTTAATGATGTGGCCGGCTTCCATGGAACCTTCAGGTCCATCCAATTCGAAACCATGTCCGGTGGGGGTAACAACCACAAAGTTATCCAGCGTTCCGTTCCACGACTGGTCTGTGTCGATGCCATCATCGCCTACATTCCACACCAACGCGTTTTTGACATTAACCGTTCCGCCAAACCACTCGATACCGTCATCCTGGTTGGCCACAACTTCAACATTTTCAATCACTGTTTCTGAACCAACACCGCCTAAAGTAAGGCCGTTGATTTCGTTTCCAGATCCGATGTTGGTCCCGCCGTGGCGGATGGAGATATACTTGATAACCCCGGAATTGTCGGCAGCTTGGTTTCCACCGTACAAACCATTGGTATCGGAAGTTGGAATTCCTTCAATTTGCACTTCGCTCACATCACCCGACTCGTTTGAGGCCGAAATGGGCGCTTTACCCAAAACAATCACCCCACCCCAAAGGCCGTTGATGTCCGGGTCGAGGTTTGGACTTCCAAAAATTCCGGCTTCAACATCTTCTGGTGAAAGTTCATCGGCTACCGACGTAAAAATAATCGGTGCATCGGCTGTTCCTTCAGCCATCAGCTTGCCGCCGCGGGCAACAAGCAAAGCCGTAGCGTTGGCTCCAGTACCAGCCTGTCCTTTTACAATCACGCCAGGCTCAATGGTTAATGTAGCGCCGTCCAACACCGAAACGCGGTTACCCAGAACATACACATTGCCGGTTTCCCAGGTGGTATCTTCGCTAATATTGGAGGTAATGGTGAATTCTGTTTCTTCTTCCTCCACAGGGGGAATTGGATCATCCTTGTCATCACAAGAACTCAATACAAATAAGCTTCCGAACAAAGCAATTACGAAATAAAGACTTAATTTTTTCATAGTCATTAATGTTAATCTGAATTTTAAATTTTGATTCTGTTTCGTTTTTCTGAATCAACTTGTTTTTGCTGATTAAATCTGTTTGGTTTTCGGATGCTAAGTACGGGTAAACCTATTACAGCTTGATTACAGTTTGGCTACGCTTGTATTACATTTGGATAACAAGCCGTTTAATAATACCCTGATAAACAACGCAAAAAACCCCGGCCAAAAACTGACCGGGGTTTGTTTATCTGATTACAATTCAATTAATAAGCGGAAAATCGGGGCGCTTTATCCTTTGGCAAGCGAGAACAGGAATTCCAATCCTCCTTCGGGCTTGTTGCGTACCGAAATATCGCCTTTGTGCAGCTGTACGGCATTTTTCACAATGGACAACCCGAGTCCGGTGCCCCCATTTTCGCGCGTGCGACCTTCATCGGCCCGGTAAAAACGCTCGAAAATGCGCGGCAAGTGCTCCTCTGCAATTCCTTTGCCCGTATCAGAATAACTCAGGTAATAGAATTTCTCGTCTTCGAGGTATTGCTTAATCAGGATGTTGGTATTTTCACCGGCATAATTAACCGAGTTTTCAATGAGATTCTGGAAAATGGATGACAGCAGACTATCATTTCCATAAACAGTTACCTGCTCGCTTACAGCAAGCTGCACCAGCATCTTTTTCTCGTCCAGCCGCGATTCCAGGTTTTCAATCACATCGTTAATCAATGGCCTGAGATGAACCTGTTTGAATTCGAACAGATCGCCGGCATCTTCAATATTATTCAACAAGGAAATATCGTTCAGCAAAGAATTCAATCGTTCGCTCTGAATAAAAGCCCGCTCAATAAAATAGGTCAGTTTCTCCTTCGGAAGATTTTTGTTGTTCAAAATCGTTTCCAAATAACCTTTGACCGACGCCAGCGGAGTCTTTAACTCGTGGGCAATATTCGAGGTCAGTTGCTGCTTTAGCAAACGTCTTTTCTCGGGACGGGTAACATCGCTGATCAACACTTCGAAACTTTTGTCGGGAAACACAATGCTCTGAACGTTGAAGTACTTTTCATTTTTTGAAATCGTAACCGAAAACTGGGGTAAGTCCTTCGAATTAACGATGTAATTTGGACTGAGGTATTTTTCAATTTGAACCAGGAGCGGCTGAAAATCCTCGATCTCAAAAAGCTTTTCGGCCGAAACTGACGAACGCTCCGAAATCAGGTTGATATACTGAATGAAGTGGCTGTTGGCCAGTATTTTTTCTTTATTGGGAAGAAAAAAGGCAATCCCTTCATTCAAGGCATTCAGGTGATTAAAAAGCCGGTCTTTCTCGGCTGTCAAATCCTCTTTTGTTTTTCGCAATCGATTATATATTTGAATGATTTGCCGTCGAATATCGCCAAACTCCGAGTCAGCAAAACCAAAATTCGGGTCAATATCTTCATTGTTTCCAGCCCGCACGGCAAAATCGCGCAGGCGGTCAATAAACTCTCCCAGGCGGTTGGTCACCAGCGACAGCAAAATCCACATGATAATGAACAAAGCCAGCATGAAAAAGATAAACACGCGTTCGGTTTTCAAAAAATCTTTGACCTCAATGTTGTACACCACCGCACAGCGCACAAAATAGTCGTCGTAAAAGCGGGCGAAATAGTAGAAATCCTGCCCCGTCGTTGCGGAATGCCGGATGTTGGCTCCGGTTTCAGAATAGAGTGCTTTTTGCACTTCGGGGCGCATCAGGTGGTTTTCCATTTCTTCAGCGTCGGGCACAAAACTATCATACAACACCTCGCCTTTCCCGTCAATCACGGTCACACGGATATTACTTTCCGGAATCAGGTATTTCACCGTATCCAGCCGGGCGAAGTTCTGCTCTGGAATAATGTTGTAATGCTCGATATACCGGTGGGTAAAGCCTGCGATATTGTCGAGCGTGTTTTCCAACTGGTCCGTCCGGTAACGCTTTTCGCGGTTGAACTGAAAAGCCAGAATAGCAATCATGAAAAAGATGAAGGCAGCAAAAAAGTATATAAAAATACGATGTTTGTATGTTCGTCGTTTAAGTACCACGGTTGTATGTTTTAAATTTCAAGTTGCAATTTCCAAGTTCCAAATGCCTTCCTTACTCGAAGCAATAGCCATAACCGGAGCGGCCTTTGATGGCAGCGCCATATTCTTTAATCTTCTTCCGCAAGCGGGCAATATTCACGTCCACGTTTCGCTCGGTCACAATCACATCATCGCTCCAAATGCGGCTTAAAATCTCATCACGCGAAATATATTTTCCGCGGTTTTTCATCAGCAAGGCCAAAATTTCAAATTCCTTCCGGGTCAGTTTTACGGCCTCGTTATCAATGGTTGCCGATTTGCGGTTGATATCGAGCTGCAAACCACCAACTTCCAGTATTGTTGATGGCTTTTTGGTCATCGTTCCACGTTTCAAAACGGCTTTAATGCGCACCACCACTTCCTTGATCGAAAAAGGCTTCACGATATAGTCGTCGCCACCCACATTGAATCCGGTCAGCAAATCATTTTCCGAGCCTTTGGCTGTCAGAAAAATGATCGGCACATCCAGCTCCTTTTCCTTTCGCAGGATATCGGCCATTTTATAACCCGACAGGCCACCCATCATCACATCGAGCAAAATGAGGTGGTAATTTTCCAGCGACAGGCTCAGGGCCTCTTCAGCCGACGAAGCTACATCAATTTCGAAACCCTCGCTCGACAAGTTGAACTGCAGGATTTCGCGCAGATCCTTTTCATCGTCAACTACCAATATTTTGGGCGTATAATCCATGGTTTATTTGTCAATTTTATGGTGACGGATATCTTTCCCCTCAATCGAATAAATCGCGGCTTCGGCAATGTTGGTAGCATGATCCGCAATGCGTTCAATGTTCGACATCATTTCCTTGATGGTGACGATACTCATCAGCAAATGCTTGTTGCTCTCGGCCGTGTCGGTTTTGGCCAAAATCTTTTTCAGCAGTTTATGATTGACTTCGTCAAAAACCACATCATTTTTAATGGTCCAAATAGCAAATTCCCGGTCGTCGTTTAAATAGGAAAGCAACGATTTGCGAACCATCTTGATGCTCTGGATGGTCATGTTCGAAAGCACTTCCTTCAGCCGGTCATACACTTCGGGCGTTTTTATTTTCTTGACGAAATTTGTCACATTCAACACAATATCGCCAATCCGCTCGAGGCTCAGGATAATGCGGTAACAAGCCATAATCCATCTCAAATCCGAAGCTACCGGCTTGTACAGCACAATGGCATTCACAATCTTATCGCTTAGCTTCACTTCCCGTTTGTCGATGTCTTTCTCGTTTTGCAGGATTTTTTTCAACACATCGTCAGGAACGGTAATCTCGCCTGAGGTGACGATTTGCTCCATCATGTCGAGCTGTTCCAGCACCAGGTTGGCAAAAGCCTCAAAGTCGGCCTGGATATGATTAATGGCGTCATCTTTTTTTATGGTCATATTTTGAATATTTTACTGATTGTTAACCAAACTTACCCGTTAAGTATTCTTCTGTTCTCGGATCAATGGGGTTGGTAAACATATTTTTGGTTTTGCCATATTCAACCAACTCACCAAGATACATAAATAATGAATAATCAGAGATGCGTGCGGCCTGTGACATGTTGTGCGTAACCAACACGATAGTATAGTGCTCTTTCAGCTTGACCAGCAGATCTTCGATTTTTGCAGTCGCAATGGGGTCGAGCGCCGAGGTGGGTTCGTCCATCAAAATTACTTCGGGACTGAACGCCAGCGCCCGAGCAATGCATAAACGCTGCTGCTGCCCGCCGGACAGGAAGGTGCCTTTTTTGAAAAGTGAATCTTTCACTTCGTCCCACAGTGCCACATCGCGCAGCGAGCGTTCAACAATCTCGTCGCGCTCCACTTTTTTGGTACGGATGCCGTTCAGCTTATAGCCCGCAATCACGTTGTCGTAAATGCTCATGGTCGGAAACGGGTTTGGGCGTTGAAAAACCATGCCCATGTGCCGCCGCAGCTTGATGGCCGGCATCTCGTAAATATTCTTCCCGTTGAGCAATGCCTCGCCTTCGGTGGTGATATTTTCGTATAGCTCGTGCATGCGGTTCAAAGCCCTAAGCAAGGTACTCTTGCCACAACCCGACGGCCCCATGATGGCGGTGACCGTGTTCTTCTTTATTTCGACTGAAACATTCTTCACCGCATAATTCTTGTCGTAAGCGATCGACAAATCATTCAGCGACAAGATCGGGTTCTTTACTTCAGCAATGGTATTTGTAGTCATGTTCTATCGTCTTTTGGCAACAATTTGTTTCGAAACCAAATTCAGAACTAGAATCATTGCCATCAACAGCAATGACGAGCTCCAGATGAGGCCGACCATGTTGGGGTCGTTGTAAAACTCCCAGATTAGCAAAGGAATGGCGCTGGTAGGCTTGGTCATATCCAGGTTAATCATGGAACTTCCCAACGCGGTTAACATCAGCGGGGCCGTTTCTCCCAGAATGCGCGAGATGCCCAGCAAAATGCCGGTGATCAAACCGCTAAATCCGGTGGGAATTAGCACCCTCAAAATCACTTTGTGGTACGGAACCCCCAGTGCCAGCGCGGCTTCTTTGAGGCTTTCGGGAATCATTTTTAAAGTTTCTTCGGTGGATCGTACAATCATGGGCAACATCATAATGGCCAGGGAAACACTTCCGGCCAAAGCCGAAAAGCCCATGGTAATGTGTTTCACAATCCACAAATAAGAGATCAATCCCAGCACAATGGAGGGCACGCCCTGCAAGATATCGGAAATATCGCGGGTGATATTGGCCATAAAACTGCCCTGGTTTTCGTAAAGGTAAATACCCGTTAAAATTCCAATCGGAATGGCAAGGGCCGAAGCCAGAATGACCATCAGCAAGGTACCCACAATGCCGTTGGCAATACCTCCGGGAATCAGCTCCCCATTGGCAACAGCCGTCATCGCCTCGAAGGTGTCGGGCGTGTTTTCAATGAGAAAGTCGAGGCTGATTTGCCGGTAACCTTCCACCACCAGCTTCCAAATAATCAGGATAATGGGCGAAATGGTAATCAGCGAAAGCACAATCACCGCGCCAAGCACCAGCTTGTCTTTGAGCAACCTGCCGGAGGAATGATCCTGACTTTTCAGTATATCGATGGATTCCATAGCTACTTAGTTCATCTTTTTAATAATCAACTTGCCGATGGCGTTAATCACTCCGGTCATTAGAAACAAAAGCAGTCCGATCGCAATCAGCGAACTGAGCTTGAGCCCGTCAGCTTCGCCAAACTGGTTGGCAATCACACTGGCCATGGTGTTTCCGGTGTCAAACAAACTGTCGGGCACCAAGTTGGTATTTCCAATCAGCATGGTTACGGCCATGGTTTCGCCCAAAGCCCTGCCGAAAGAAAGGATGTAGCCGGCTATAATTCCGGATCGTGCGGCAGGAATGGTGACCGTAGTGATCACTTCCAGGCGGGTAGCGCCCAGCGAGTAGGCTGCCTCTTTCAAATCGTTGGGCACCATGCCAATAATTTCGTTGCTGAGTGATGTGGCATAGGGAATGATCATGATTGCCAAAATCAGGCTGGCGGTGAAAATGCCGAATCCTTGTCCGCCAAAGCCCAGATCGATCAGTAAGGGGCGCAGCACGTAAAATCCCCACAAGCCGTAAACAATGGACGGGATCCCGGCCAGCAAATCGACCAAAATACCCAGGATGCGCGCCACGCGTGTTCCCCGAAAATATTCACCCAGAAAAAGAGAAGTGGAAAATGAAAGCGGCAGCGAAATGAGCAGCGCGGCAAATGAGGTGATCAAAGTACCAACGATAAAGGGCAAGGCGCCGTACTTTTCGCGTCCATAAGTCGGATCCCACTCGCCGGAGATGATGAACCGCAAGCCAAAGGTTTTGAAAGCCGGCAACGAACCTCCCACCAAGGAATATAACATGCCGGCAGCCAGGAGCAGAATCAAAATTGAAACAGAAAATAAGACGGCTTTGGTGATTTTATCGCTGTTCATTTGTTGCCTTTTCTTACTCAGCGGGTGACTTGAAGTCACCCACCGAGTATTAGCTTAAATCATTTTACTCTTTTAAAATCGCTTCACCGTTGTAGGTCACACTGCGAAGAATGGCTTTTGCCTTTTGAACGGTCGCCTCGGGCAGCGGTGCATAATTGACCTTCGCTGCCTGAGCTTGCGCGTCTTCGCTAACCAGCCAGTCCAAAAACTCAACAGTTCCCCGGGCCAACGCTTCCGAACGACCATCATAAGCCTGCTCCTTGTATAAAATAATCCAGGTGAATCCGCTGATTGGGTAAGCCGTTGGAAAGTCCGAATTGGTAACCATCACCCGGGTGTCGGCAGGAATATCGCCTTGAGCTGCTGCGCTGATACTTTCAATGCTTGGCTCGATGTATTCGCCACTGCTGTTTTGAACTTTGGCCGTTTGAATTTTTTGCGCGAAGGCAAATTCAGAACCGATGTACCCAATGGCGCCTTCGGTTTGGCTGATAGTTCCGGCCACACCGGGATTTCCCTTGGCGCCCATGCCCACCGGCCATTTCAGCGACTTGCCGGCTCCAACTTCGTCAGCCCATTTCTGGCTCACTTTGCTCATATAATCGCTGAAAATATGCGTGGTTCCACTACCATCGGAACGATGAACAAACACGATTTCCAGGTCGGGAAGCGTGACACCTTCGTTGTTGCTTTTTAAAGCCGGGTCGTTCCAACGGGTAATTTCGCCCATAAATATTTTTTCAAGCAAGCTGTCGGATAGTTTCAGCTCTTCGACTCCCGGCAAGTTGTAAGCAATCACCACCGCACCCATGCAGGTTGGGATGTGAACCACTTCGGCTGGCATTTCAACCAACTGGTCGTCATTCAAATAAGCATCGGTCGCACCAAAATCAACCACTTTATCTTTCAGGCTGCGGATACCACCGCCAGAACCAATACCGCCGTAGGTTACCTGAACACCGGTTTCCTTCGCATAGTTTTTAAACACCAAATTGTAGTATGGCAAAGGGAATGTTGCTCCTGCTGAAGTCAAGCTCACGGAGCTACCTCCGGATTCGCCCGTTTTCTTTGCGGAGTTTTGACAGGCGCTAAACAGCACCACGATCAAAATAAGGGACAAGAATGTTTTCATGCTTTTCATTTATCAATTAAAATCTGATTTCACAATTCAAATAGAGGCTGGAAACTGCTGGCTGACTGCTGTCATCCGGGCTCCAACCTTTGTATCTTGGGGCCAGTTTCACCCCCTTGACCGGCGCAAACTCAATCCCGGCAATAAACGTCTGTCCATCGTTCGATAGGTTCCAGGCTTCGGCTTCTCCCGCCAGCGTATTGGAGTAGAGCTTGTCGTAGCGGGCAAACAGCTTGACTTTTTTAGCCAAATGATACGTGCCGTAAAACGATACACCCTCCCAGTCCTGATTTTCCTGAAAGCGACGGTTGAACTGCTTGTTGTATTCGGCACCCAGCCGAAACTGATCTGTCTCGTAGCCGATAAAAGTAGCCAGCGAAGATTGGGTGTGTTCTTTGGAGCTGAAATCGTAGTACACCCGTCCGGTCAGTTTTTTCACCGGGTTCAGTGTCAATCCAAAGCCAGTCCGGAACACGCTGTCGTTTTGCAGTTTTTTGTAACCTTCGCCATTGGCAACAATCACGTCGGCCGAAATGACCTCTGAAAATTGGTATGCCACACTCACGCCCAAGTCGGCACTCGAGTTGAAACTATGCTCATCTTGCAGCGATTTTTCGTGGTAGCGATAACCCCAATTACCTTCCTGAACCTTAAACTGGGTGGTGGAAATCATTCCAAAATTCACCTCAAACCCGCTTTTGCGGTAACGTAGAAAGGCATTTTTCACATAGGCTGTCATTTGCAGGCTGCCAACGCCGGGGTCACCCACATCGAGCACCACCGCTCCAAACAATTCCTTACTAAACTGGTGCTGGTAGCCCAAATAAACCCGGGTAAGCTCAAAGGCCGAAGCGGTTTCGCCATCAGAAAAAGTACTGTGATAGTTACTGAAAATCCTCATCGTTGGTCTCCCACCCGGTTTAAATTCATCTGTTGTTTGGGCCAGGCCCACTAGTGCCATGCAAAACATGACTAACGTTAACACGCCAATACGTTTCATATACTTAAGATTGATAAAAATTTGCTATTCCTCTCACGGAATTCACCGGCAAATGAACTCCGAAAACATTACAGCCGGATTAATAAATTATTACAAAACGATTAATTAAAGTACTTAGTTCATGCCCGGCTTTTCACCCACAGATCAAAAAGCACTAATAAACAATGCTTTATCTAAAATTACAAAACAGTTACATCCCGCCATCTTTGTAACTAATGATTACAAAATCAATAAAAAATCCCGCTCTACAAAGAACGGGATTCTGAAAAGTTAGTTTCCACCTGGATGCACCGGGTGTATTTTGCTAATCCTGTAAGAAATAATCGATGGTGGTCACCACACGGACAATTTTTATATGCGGGCTGTTTTGGTCGCGGTCGGTGATGGTAAACAGCCCCTGGCGGGCGGTTTTAATTTTGCCCACTTTCGAATTGGAGTCCATGGCAAATTTTTCGGCTACTTCGCGCGCATTCATGGTGGCTTCCTCAATCATCGAAGGTTTGATTTCGTTCAACCTGGTGAAGATAAATTCGATGGGCCGCCAGGTATTCTTCGAGCCAATCAACACGCCTTTCGAGATCAGCTCAAGCGACTCGGAAAGTGCCGTTTGCAGCTTGTCAATGTGGTTGGTTCGCACCGTAAACTCTGTTTTCACCACATAGCGGTATTGGCGGTTTTCCATGTTGCCACCATACATTTGGGCGCGGGCATCTTCAATGTTGGTCGACCCCATGCTCAACTCTTCATCGCTAAACCCCTGATCTAAAAAGAACTGTTTCACCTCGGCCTTTTGGCGTTCAATATCGGCTTTCAACAATTTTAAATCGTTGCCGGTCAGCGTAATTTGAATGGGCCACACGGCCAGGTCGGCCTCCACTTCGCGTTCCGATAGGCCTTTTACCTCAACATGCCGGTTATATTTGATTGAATTTTTGTGCATGTTGCCCACAAAATACCCGGCAATAATCAAAGCTACTGACACCATTGCCACTGATAACCATCCTGTTTTTTCCATGTTTCTGTTTTTTGATTGTATCATAAAATTGAAGCCGGGCAAACCTGATTGACCCAGCCGGATTTGCGTATCCAAATTAAGGAATTTTGTTGGCTTATAAACAAAAAACAAGCCAAATAAAACATTGGAAACTTACGCTAATTCGTCAATCAAGTCCGTTTCCTTTCGCTGCAGTCGCCCGTTTTGTCAACCAAATTCAAATAAAAGACAAAAACGTATTTTTTAAGGCAGCGTTTCCATTTTGCCTTCCGTAACCATAAATACAAGCGATCGTGCAAGCCAATTGAAACTTCAATTATCGCTGGAGATCGCAATCATTTTAATAACCTTAAAATTTCAAAACGATGAAAACAATCAATGATTTATTCAAGGAAAAAGTGAGTTGGACAGCTGTCCTCGTGATCCTGTTCTTCGTTGGAATGACGTCCTGTGGCGATGACTCCGACCCGGAAGAGATGGTCGACATGAAAGTCAACTACTCCGCCGACTTTGTCAAAGCCAATGATGAAGTGACGACAAGTGCTACGGGCTCTGCCACTGCCACGTATGACCCTGCGACCATGGAATTGTCCTATTCGGCTACCTGGTCGGGTTTGGGATCAAATGCTGTAAACATGCACTTTCACAATGACGGCCCGGTCATGGTCGGCATTCCTGGATTCCCCGAAGCAACAGGCGGAACCGTTTCCGGGACCATCAGCCTCACCTCGCAACAAGCCAGCGACCTGGCAGCAGGAAAAATCTACATGATGATTCATACAGTCGATTATCCGGGTGGCGAAGTCAATGCGACCTTGACAAAAAGCAGCAGTTCTTCAAACAACACGGGTGAAAACGGCAGTGGTTATTAATGACTTTGGTGCCGGCTGAAAACCGGATTTGAGCCAATTTTGAAGTGCATTTAAAAACAAAAAATATCATCGGATGAGAAAAACAAGCTATTTACTGGTCATCGCTGCAATCATGCTGCTTTATGGTTGTAATAACGAAGCGGACGAAGTGCTGCCCGAGGAAGACCCAATTCAGGAAGAGGAAGACTGCACGCCTCAATTTCCCGACATGGATGTGACCTACAATAACTACGTGAAAGGTATTATGGATCAGTACTGCATCAGTTGTCACCACGCGGGCAATTCAACTGGTCCGGGAGATTTCTCAAACTACAACGGACTGCTCACGTACGCCGAAGGAAGTTCATTCTACGCCCGGGTGATCCAGGATGGCGCCGACATGCCACAGGGCATGGCACCACTCCCCAAGGCTATCCGCGATTCGCTCGATGTTTGGATTCAAAACTGTGCACCGTTGAATTAAAACTTGCAGGCTATGAAATTTGTATGGACCACTGCCCTGCTTTTTGCCACGAGCCTGCTCATTCAGGCCCAGGTGCTGACCTCACACGAGGTAACTTTAAGCTTTTTTTCGGATGCACCTCTTGAGGACATTTCGGCTGAAAGTAAAGCAGGCGTATCGGCACTGGATCTGCATTCGAAATCAATCTATTTCAAAGTGGCCATCCGCTCTTTCGAATTCAGAAAAAGCCTGATGCAGGAACATTTCAACGAAAATTACATGGAAAGCCATCAATATCCGCACGCCGAGTTTAAAGGACAGCTTACGAGCGAAATTGATTTCTCAACTGCAGGAACCTATCCTGCAAGTGTTGAAGGTGAGCTTACCATTCACAATGTAACCAAAAGCTATCAGGTGAGCGGTGAACTCCAGGTTACAAAAGAGGAAATTGCTATTCAGGCTACGTTTCCGGTTAAACTGGTCGATCACGAAATAAAAATTCCCCGCCTGTTGATTAAAAATATCGCGGAAGTGGTGGAAGTAAGCGTTGCTGCCAAGTATCAAACCAATTCGGAATAGATCTGAAGATTTGAAAATTGAAAAATGAAATCGATGAAACCCATTTTCTTTCTGCTATTGACCTGCATTTGCTCGACAGCGCTTGTAGCCCAGGACGAATTGAGCAGTTTATTTAATGATTCGGAAGCCGAACAAAAACGACTTCCGGTCATTGCCACTTTTAAGTCGCCCTGGATTATCAATGGACAATCCAACGAAACGATTCATAAAAATGACTTATTGTTTGTGGTGAAGCACCGGTTTGGCGATCTGGCCGGAAGCAACGGCGGTGTCAAAACCTTTTTTGGGCTGGACAATTCGACCGACATCCTGATTGGCTTTGACTACGGCTTGTCCGACCAATGGAGCATTGGCCTGGGCCGTGCAAAAGGAGCGCCCAATGGCATAAGCACCCACCAGCGCCAACTATTCTATGTCAATTCAAAATACCGCCTGATACAACAGACATTTGGAGACCAGGTTCCGGTCTCTGTTAGTTTGTTTGGAAATGCGGTGGTCTCAACCATGGAAAAAACCGATCTGGGCACCTCGGATGCCAGCTTTCAGAAGTTTGGCGACCGGATGAGCTATGTAGCGCAGGCAATTATTACCCGCAAATTCAGTGACAAGCTATCGCTGGCTTTGTCGCCAACCTATGTTCGCCGCAACTATGTATCCTTCCACGATATGAATAACTTATTTGCATTGGGCATTGGAAGCCGGATGAAATTTAGTCGCCGGATGGCTCTGGTTGTCGATTACGTCTTCAGTTTCAGAAGTCAGGAAAGCCAAGATTATTTTCTGGAACAACAGGAGTTCAAATTCTACAATCCGTTAGGCATCGGCCTCGAAATTGAAACCGGCGGACACGTATTCAACCTCAGCTTCACCAACTCTACCGCCATTCTCGAAAACCAGTTCATTCCGGAAACCAGCAGCTCGTGGGCCGATGGCGAATTTCGCTGGGGGTTCAGCATCACCCGTACGTTCACCTTAAAAGATTGACTATGGAACAAACCAATTGGAAAAACAGCTGTTAAAAATCTAACGGATTGGCTGTAAGCAAAATAAAACTCACAGCGACGGCAACATGAATAAGTAGTTCCATACATGGAAGAAAACGAATTACAGCAACTGATTGAAGGTTGTAAAAAGCAGGACCGACAAAGCCAGGAAATCTTGTATAAACGGCTTTATGGCTATGCCATGAGAATTTGTTTGCGCTATGCCAACAGCCAATCGGAAGCCTCGGAAGTGTTGAATGAAGGTTTTTTCAAAGCATTTACAAATATTGAAAAGTACGACCCAAAGTGGCCTTTTAAAGCTTGGTTGGGCAAAATCATGTATCATGCTTCCATTGATTATTACCGGTCAAACTTGAAATGGTCGTACATGGAAAAGCTTGAAACATCGCACAATGCCATCCATGAGGCAAGCATTGAAAATCAACTTGGATACGACGAATTATTGGCTGTTATTCAGCGTCTTCCGCCAACCTACCGCATCGTTTTTAACTTATACGCCATTGATGGATACTCACATGAAGAAATTGGCGAGATGATTGGAATCACAGCCAGCACATCGCGTTCAAACCTGCACAAAGCCCGGCAAAAATTGCAGCAAATGTTAACAGTAGCCCATTCAATTGTTGTGTTGCTGATTCTGAAGGGGAAAACTTGGTTTGAGAAAGCGGGAGGACATCGATTATGAAAAGCAGGGACGGAGAGCATATTGACGAACTATTTCGCGAAGGACTGGCTCAGGGGAAGGAGCCGGTTGACTATCGCGAACGCGACTGGGCTGCACTGGACCAACGACTGGATCGTTATGCCCGTAGGAAGCGCATTGTTTTTTGGTTGAAACCCTTAAGCGGAGCGGCCGCCATCTTGCTGCTGGCCTTGGGCATTTGGGCGCTGTGGCCCACAAAGCAAGAACCAATCAACCCGCAAGTGGCCACTGAACAGCCAACAATCCAAACTCCGGAAGCTGCAGATGCCGAGTCGCCTGCTTCTCCAACAACAGCACCCGATACTTCGTCCAAATCAAGCGATTCTCCGGCGCTTGCCGCACACAAACGGCTGGATGAAAAGCCAGCCGAGAAACCAAACCGTGAAGAAAGGGTCGTATCCACCGAACAAGAATCAAGCCCTGAGCAAGCGACTCATGAAAGGATTCCTTCGGATTTAACCGAAATTGTGTCGGCTAAACAGGGCACCGAAAACCAAGTCGCTTTGCAGACCGATTCGGCAGAAGTGACAGATCAAGAACTGGCATCAACCAAAAATCCAGACGACCGGCCGTCAAGCCAAACAGACGAACAAGCAACGATGATCCCTGAACCAGTTGTGTTTGAACCTGATGAGCCGCTTGCAGCCATGCCTGAGCAACGACTCGTAGCTTTAAGCATTTTGCTTGCCCCGGCCTACAACGGAGTGGATAACCTCAGCGATGGAAAGACGGGAACCGATATCGGACTGCTGGTTACTTTGGGGCTGACCAAGCGGTGGAGTTTCAGCACGGGAGCATTGTATGCAAAAAAGCTATATGAAACCGGATTTAGCAGCAATTATTCAAACGGAGGCTATGGCGATCCCGACATTCAAACGGTAGATGCTGACTGCCGGGTGCTGGACATTCCGCTCAATCTCAACTATGCACTGATCAGCCGTGGAAAAACTTCCATCAGCATCGGCACCGGAATTTCGTCCTACATCATGTTGAAGGAAGATTATCGCTTTAATTCCACTGGCGGATATGGTGACAGCCCGGCCGACATTCACTTGGTGAATGAAAACCAACACTGGCTGAGTGTGCTGAACCTGCACGCCAGCTACCAGCAGCGGTTGAGCTCTAAAATGAGCCTCAGTTTACAGCCTTATCTGAAAATTCCGGTCAAAGACATTGGTTACGCCCAGGTCAGGCTGCAATCGCTGGGTATGGCTTTAAGCGCCAGTTGGACCTTGTAGAAAAAAATATCCGTAAGATTACTTCATATTGAAAGTCACTCATGGTCATTGATTGTCATTTAGTTGTTTTGAAACGATCAATGACCATGAATGTCAACAATTGACAGCTCTGACAGAATATAATAGGTTTACGGACAATCCTAAAAACAAAACCCGGCCTTCACAGACCGGGTTTTCATTTTTATCGTCGTTAGGATTAAATCCCAAAGCTCGCTTTAATCTGATCAACAAAATCCAGTTTCTCCCAGGTAAACAGCTCTACTTCCATTTCAAGCTTACCAAAATAGGGCGAATCAAAGGTCTTGGTCACTGTCGCCGGTGTGCGCCCCATGTGTCCATAGGCGGCCGTTTCGCGGTAAATTGGCTTGCGCAGTTTCAGCCGCTCTTCGATGGCTGCCGGACGCAGGTCAAACAGTTCCTTTACCTTTTTGGCAATCTGCCCATCATCGAGCTTCACATTGGCCGTACCGTAAGTATTGACAAAAATACCCACCGGCTGGGCTACTCCAATGGCGTATGCCAGCTGAACCAAAATCTCGTCGGCAACGCCCGCTGCCACCAGGTTCTTGGCAATGTGACGCGCAGCATAAGCCGCCGAACGGTCCACTTTCGACGGATCTTTGCCCGAGAAGGCACCACCGCCGTGCGCTCCTTTTCCACCGTAGGTATCCACAATAATTTTACGTCCGGTTAAGCCGGTATCGCCATGTGGGCCGCCAATCACAAACTTGCCGGTTGGGTTCACATGGTAGGTAATGTCGTTGCCAAACAAGGCTTTTACACGCTCCGGCAATTGGGCAATAACCCGTGGCATGAGGATGTTAATGACATCTTCCTTGATTTTGGCCAGCATGGGCTCGTCGGCATCAAACTCATCGTGCTGGGTCGATACCACAATTGTATCCACCCGCTTGGGTGAATTGTCATCGTTGTATTCAATGGTCACCTGCGACTTCGAATCCGGACGCAGGTAGGTCATTTCCTTGCCTTCGCGGCGAACAACGGCCAGTTCCATTAAAATACGGTGCGACAATTCCAGCGGAAGCGGCATATAATCGTCGGTTTCCTTGCAGGCGTAGCCAAACATCATTCCCTGGTCGCCGGCACCCTGATCCATTTTGTCTGCCTTATCCACACCCCGGTTAATGTCGGGGCTTTGTTCGTGAATGGCCGTCAGCACCCCACAAGAATCGCCATCGAAACGGTAGGCGGCCTTGGTATAACCAATTTCATTAATCACTTTGCGGGTCGCTTCCAGCACATCGACATAGGTTGTCGACTTCACTTCGCCAGCCAACACCACCTGTCCGGTCGTTACCAAGGTTTCAATCGCTACTTTCGAATTGGGGTCAAAAGCTAAAAACTCATCCAGCAAAGCGTCGGAAATCTGATCGGATACTTTATCCGGATGTCCTTCAGATACCGATTCACTTGTAAATAAATAACTCATATCTCAGTGTATTAAATTAACAATGAACTGCCCGTACAATTGATTTGCAGCAGCAAAAATTCAGTGGTAAAAAAAAGAGATTGAATGGAATTGAAAAGTTAAAGCCGATTGCTTTAGCATTTTTTTTATGTGGTTGCAATCAATCTCAAATCTTTCCACAATAGTGGCTACAAATGTACAATCTTTTTTGAGGATACAAAAAAGTACTCCCTACCAGTACCAGTATCCAGTTTCCTGCGGCCACTGGTGGTGAACGATCATTGAATGACTACGAATGGCCTTGAAAATCAACAGAAAGCTGTAAGCCGCAAGCTTCAAGTCGTACCGGCGGAGTGGGTTTCCCTCTGGTTGCATGATGCCACTTTTGTACTCATGCACTTGTGCACCCGTTTAACCACAGAGAACATAGAGTTTCACGGAGAAATTTTAAACACGGAATCGAATGCAAAGAATTACCCGTGATTTTACAGGATAATAACCCCTTCAATGGCGTCCACCTTTTCGGTCACCTCAATAATTTGGTCGGCGTTTTCCATGGTGGCAACGCAGGTGATGGCCACATGGTTAAGGTTGGCCGTATGTTTAAACGAGGTTTCGCCATGATCGGGTAAGATGGCTTTAATTTGGTCTACATTCCCGTCCTTGTTTGGGGCAATAAACTTAAACATGTATTCCAACGGCCACCTCTCGGTTTCCATCAAGCGATAGCGTAAAGTTTTGAATTTATCCGTTTCCATGGTGTAAAACTCCTTTCTGGCCTTTCTAACGCACGACAGCTTGTTTTGTTTCTCAGGCTTCCACACAAACCCCGGTGAAATCTGCATTGAGGGGAGTCCGCCCGGGTTGCCTGAAGGGTGGTCGTTACATTCTCATTTTTTGGTTTGATTTGGGCTGATTGCTGTTTCTGCTTTTTCATTGACAGCCGGCAGGCTAAACGTAAATTTACTTCCTTTTCCCACTTCGCTTTCGACCCAAATTTGCCCCTTGTTTTTTTCAACGAATTCTTTGCAAAGAATGAGACCAAGGCCGGTTCCACTTTCATTTTTCGTTCCTTGCTGCGATGTTTTTTTGGTAATGTCAAACAGTTTTTCGCAGGTTTCCGCGGTCATGCCGATCCCGTTGTCCGAAACAGAAATCTCAATCACCGATCCCTTTCTTACCGCTTCAACCAATACCTGGTCTCCGGATTTGGTGTATTTGATGGCGTTGGAAATCAGGTTTCGCAAGATGGTCGCCACCGATTTCTCATCGGCATAAACCAAGGTGTTGGGCTGAATTGTTTGGATCAATGTAATTTGCTTTTGCTTGGCATTCGCCGCAAGTAAGTTGGTTACGCTTGTCGCAATTTGATGAACATCGCATTCGCCAAACTGGTAATGCATGCTTCCGGTTTGAACTTGCGCCCATTGGAGCAGGCTTTCGAGCAGGGCGTATAAGTTCGATGATGAATCTTTTAAGGCTCCCAGCAGCTGTTTGATACTATCGGTTGGCAATTGGTCGAAATCGTCAACCAACAAATCGGTCGTTCCCAAAAAACCGCTAAAGGGACTCTTCAGATCGTGGGCAATGATGGTGAAAAACTTGTCTTTGTCGGCATTGGCTTTCAGTAGCGCCCGTTCCGATTCTTCCAACCTTTGGCTAAGCTTTTTTAGTGAAATGTGGCTCCGAATGACAATAAACAGAACCAGGAGGATGAGTAAGCCGCCGGCAATAAGAATGTGGCTGACCATTTTCTGTTGCTTAATGGTAATCCGCTGAATTTCATTGTTCTTTCTCAGCAACTGGTTTTCCTGCTCCTGCTGCCCGGTGAAAAATTTGATTTGTAAGTCGTTGAGCTTTTCAATGTTTTCGGTACTAAACAAACTGTCTTTGAGCGTCGAAGCCTGTTTGTAATAGTTCATGGCGGACGAAATCCGGCCTTCACGTTCTTCAATCTCCGACAGGGTGAACAGGTTGTCCCGGATAAGTGGCGGATAGTTTTTGCTGCGCGAAAGCTGCATGCTGCTGTTGATGTAGTATTTGGCCGAATCAAGCTGATCCAACTTCAAATGAATTTTCCCCAAGTGATGCTGCGCAATGGCGATGCGGTTACTGTTGGAAATCCGCTTGCCGTAGGTTGCTGCGTTGTGATAATGAAAAAGTGCCGAGTCGGGCTGGTTCATCTTTTCGTACACACTTCCGATGTTTGAAGAGAGAAACGAGTCGAAACGGTTCTTCGTGTTCGCTTCAGGAAGGGCATTGAATCCTTTGACATAGGTTTTCAGTGCTTCATCAAGCCTGTTGTGGTACTCGTAATACTGCCCAATGTTGGAGTACGAGTAGGCTATGGCGTACGAATCGTTTATGGCCAGCGCAATAGCCAACGCTTTTTGGTGCCAGTCCAGGGCATCTTCATACATTCCCAGATCCTGGTAAACCAATCCGATGTTGTTCATCACCTTGCAAATCCCAGCGTGATCCTTGATCGCCTGCCGAATACTCAGGGCCTTTTGGTAGTTGCTCAGTGCCTCAATGCTGTTGCCCAGCCCCCAATGCACCACCGCAATATTGTTATGAATCTTGCCCATCCACAAGCTGTCCTGCAGCTCGTAAAAAAGCAGTTTTGCCTGCTTAAAGTAAGTCATCGCTTCCTGGTAATTTCCCAATTGCAAGTTGAAAAGTCCCAGTGTATCGGTTATTTCGGCCGTCCGAAGTTTGTTGTTTTCGTACTGAAGTGCTTCGGCGTAATATTGCAGCGTTTTTTGCTTGTTATTTGATGAACGGGCAAGCTGCAACAAGATTTTTGTTTTGGCCGAATCATCGGAAGTGCTTGCCAGTAATTGTTGAATCGAATCTTTTTCAATAGGCTGACAGATTCCCCCTAAAACTGAAACCAGCACAGTGATCCCAATGAAAACCAGTTTATTTACACGCCTCGCCATCCAGTATCTTTCTCGAATTTTTTCGGGTGAAAAATTTCATTTTCAGCGCAGCAAGATAGTGAATTATTGCTTACAAATTTTTCAACCCAAATCGGTAGCAAACTAAAATTCAGAAGGAGAAATACCCGACCAAGCTCGTGCCCGTTTGAAGATGGTAATGCTGAAAGGGCAGTCATCATTTTTCCATCGGCAGAAAAATCGAACTCCTCATAAATTGTTTTTTTTTGCGCGCTGCAATAATTTGATGTTCAGCTGAGGCTCAGCTGAACAGAAACAGTTGTTCGGCGGCCTGGCCGAGGCTCAGCTGAGCAGAAAAACATGTTCGACAGCTTAGCTGAGCCTCGGCTGAGCAGAAAAAGACATTCGGCAGCCTGTCTGAGGCTCAGCTGGGCAGAAATAAACAAAAAACAAGCCAGCTGAGCCTCAGCCGGGCAGAATCGAAGTGGCGGGAGATCTTCTGAGTCTTGTGAGGAAGAATCGTTTCTTTGGATGGCTTTGACATTGGGCAGGCTAAAGGCAAACCAAAAACAAAAAGGCCCTGCCCATCGGACAAAGCCTTTCCCTTAAAATTTTCACCAGCCAACTGCGACCCCGAGGTGTCGGGGCAGGCTGGTCACCGCGACTGCCAACTATTGAATCCCGCGTACGCGTTTTTCCCAGTTCCAGGCCGATAGCAGGGTTTCTTCGAGACCCACTTCGGCTTTCCAGCCCAGCTCTTCGTTGGCGTAGGTAGTATCGGCCCAAATTTTTTCGATGTCGCCGGCGCGGCGGGGAACAATTTTGTAATTCAACTTCACGCCGGTGGCTTTTTCAAAGCCTTTTACAATTTCGAGTACCGAATAACCATTGCCGGTTCCCAGGTTAAAAACTTCGTAGCTGGCTTTGTTTTTGTTTTCAAGGAGCCGGGCAATCGCCACCACATGTGCTTTGGCCAAATCTACCACGTTGATGTAGTCGCGAATGGCCGATCCATCGGGCGTGTCGTAGTCGTCGCCAAAAACGCTCAGTCCTTCGCGCAGGCCGGCGGCGGTTTGGGTGATAAAAGGCACCAGGTTTTGCGGAACACCCAGTGGCAGCTCACCAATCAAAGCCGAGGGGTGTGCGCCAATCGGGTTGAAATAACGCAGGGCAATTCCTTTCAACTCCGGATAAGCCTTGATGCTGTCGTTCAAAATATCTTCATTCACCCGCTTGGTGTTTCCGTAAGGCGATTCGGCGTCCTTGCGCGGCGTGCTTTCCGTTACCGGCAGCTTGTCGGGCTGTCCGTAAACCGTACATGACGAGGAGAACACCAGGTTGGCGATCTTGTACTTGCGCTGGCATTCGAGGATGTTCATCAGCGACACCAGGTTGTTGCGGTAATAATGCAAGGGAATTTGCACCGATTCGCCCACCGCCTTGGAGGCCGCAAAGTGGATAATGGCAGCAATGTCCTGGTTTCGACCGAAAAATTCGTCGGTTTTTGCGGCATCGGCCAGGTCAAACTGTTCAAAAGCGGGGCGTTTCCCCGAAATCGTTTCGATATTGTCCAGCACGTCCTTGCTTGAGTTGGACAAATCATCCACGACGATCACCTCGTAACCTGCGTTCTGCAGTTCAACAACAGTGTGTGAGCCAATGTAACCGGTTCCGCCGGTTACCAATATTTTCTGAGTCATAGTAATTGATTGAGTATTTTTTCCAAAACTACGAATTTATATGCAGTGCGTAATTCAAAAACGGTGTGGATGTTAGGCCGCACCATTGAAAACTCGCTTAAAATGTTGAAAACTTAGGCTTGGCAGCGCATTAATTTTTCTTTACTTTTGGACGTAAATAATAATTCCTGTGGAAATTTTAAGCTACATCAAAGAACTCTTGCTACTGAATGACTGCGTGATCATTCCCGGCTTCGGAGGTTTTGTGAGCAATTACAAACCGGCCAGGGTGCAGTCGGCACAGTTTACCCCACCAAGCAAGGAAATTAGTTTCAACGAAAAACTGACATTCAATGACGGCTTACTGATCAATCATCTGGTTGAAAAAGAAGGCGACAATTATCTGGCTGCCAGCAAAAAAGTGGAACTGTTGGTGCAAGAACTCAATTACCGCCTGACTGATGGTGAAACCATTGCGATTGACGGCGTTGGGCACTTGGCTTATGATGACAACGAAAACCTGACGTTCAATCCGGCGCTTCGCGAAAACCTCAACCTGGATTCGTACGGACTGACAGCTTTCAGCTACGAAACTTTGTACGCCAAAAAGCTGGTTCGTACAAAAATTACTGCCGAAGAGCGCGATGCGGTGCAGGTTTTCTTTCAGAAACGAACTTTAAAAAAAGTATTGGTCGCTATTCCGCTGTTGTTTGCACTGGCGCTGGTTCCCATTAAAAATAACACCAGCAACCTGCAAAAGTCAAACCTCAGCAGCCTGACGGAAATGATGTCGGCCAGAGAATCCGTTCAGGAAATTGAACCAATTGCTGCTGTTGTTGAGGCATCGGAAGCTATTGAAGAGCCCGTTCAGAATCATCCGTACTTTATCATTGGCGGAAGCTTCCGAAGCGAAGAAAATGCCGAAAAGTTTGTGAAGCAGAAGCAAGCCGAAGGATTCAACGCACAAAATATTGGCGTGATTAAAGGCTTGCATTATATTGCGTTGGATAGTTTTGCCAATTTCGGCGAGGCCAAAGCTGCTCAGGACAGAATAAAGGACGAAAAGCCCGAATCTGGTGTTTGGGTTTACTTTAGAAGGTAGAAATAGTTCCCAAAAATTTGATGGTTTAAATGTGTTGCCCTGAATTGGATTCAGGGTTTTCTTTTTCTGCCTAATAGAATTTGCGGAATCCCACCACTTCTTTCACTTCTTTTAATGTGGCAGCAGCTGATTCTCGGGCTTTTTCAGCTCCCATTTGCGCCACCTTGGCCAAATAAGCTTCGTCTTCCAAAATGGTCACAATGCGCTCGCGAATGGGTGCGGTAAATTTCACGATGTCTTCGGCCAGCTGCTTTTTCATATCGCCATAACGGATTTCGCATTTGTTGTAGGCTTCATCATAACCGGCAACCACTTCGGGCTGCGACACGATTTTCATCAGCGTAAATAAATTTTGAATAGCTTCCGGCTTTTCCGAATTCATTTCCGTTGGTCCCGAATCGGTCACGGCACGCATCACTTTTTTGCGAATTTCTTTTTCTGTGTCGTACAGGTTGATGGCGTTGCCTTCCGATTTACCCATCTTGCCGCTCCCATCCAGGCCGGGAACCTTAATCAGATCAGCTCCGTCGAAGGTAAATGGTTTTGGAATGGGGAACACTTTCGATTTGTACATGCGGTTAAAGCGCTTGGCAAACTTGCGCGCCATCTCCAGGTTTTGCTCCTGGTCTTTCCCTACCGGCACATAGTGCGCTTTGTGGATGATGATATCCGAAGCCATCAACACCGGATAAGTCAACAGGCCGGCATTCACGTTCTCAGGTTGTTGTCGCGCCTTGTCCTTAAACGAAGTGGTGCGCTCCAACTCTCCCAGGTAAGCATTCATGTTCAGAATGGTGTACAGCTCGCTTACTTCGGGAACATCGCTCTGAATAAAAATTGTCGATTTTTCAGGATCGATTCCACAGGCCAGGTATTCGGCCAGCACTTGTTTTACCCCCGCCTGCAAGTTTTCAGGAGTTGGGTGGGTGGTCAACGAGTGAATGTCGGCAATAAAGAAGTAGCAGTTGTAATCTTCCTGCATGCGCAGAAAATTTTGTACTGCTCCAAAGTAATTGCCTAAGTGTAGATATCCGGTTGGCCTGATGCCACTAACGACGGTTGCTTTATTCATTTTGACTTGTTATTCGATGAAAATGAGCTGCAAAAATAGCTGGAATACTCGAAAGACGAAAATTTATTTTCTGGGACAAAAGCACATCTCAAAAAGAGGCTTTGAAACATAATTGGCTTGCAAACTTTAATTTATTCGCTAGTTTTACGGGAAATTAACGAATTGATGTATCAAATGCCTTTATACGGAACTGAGTGGCACTGGCGTAACGTGAAAATGGAAACGCTGGAGCAGACTGTTGTTTTACGATCATAAAGGCCGTGAAATGGGGTTTGTTGCAGATGCAGCAGGCCCCATTTTAATTTAAAAGACGAATTAAAAACCAATAAATTATGGCCAGACAAAAACACATCTACCTGGACGAAGTGGACATGCCCAAGCAGTGGTACAATTTAGCTCCCGATCTTCCAACACCTTTAAACCCGCCACTTGGGCCCGACGGCAAGCCGGTGACTCCCGAAATGTTGGCGCCTGTTTTTCCGATGAACCTGATTGAGCAGGAAGTCAGCCAGGAACGCTGGATTGATATTCCTGAAGAAATTCGCGAACACCTGTTTCGCTGGCGTCCAAGTCCGCTGGTTCGGGCTTACGAACTGGAGGCCGCTTTGGGAACTCCGGCTAAAATTTACTACAAAAATGAAGGGGTTTCGCCTGCCGGAAGCCACAAACCCAATACAGCCATTCCACAGGCCTGGTACAACAAGCAGTTTGGCATCAAAAAACTGACGACTGAAACCGGTGCCGGACAGTGGGGATCAGCCTTGTCGTTTGCCTGCTCAGTCATTGGCGGCATCGAGTGCAAAGTATTTATGGTGCGCGTAAGCTTTGAACAGAAGCCTTTCCGCAAAATGCTGATGAACACCTGGGGAGGAACCTGCGTTGCTAGTCCAAGTATGGAAACCCAAGCCGGACGAGACATCCTGGCACAATATCCGGACACACCCGGATCATTGGGAATTGCCATTTCCGAAGCGGTTGAAGCTGCCGTTAGCGACCCAACCGGCAAAACACGCTATACGCTGGGTTCGGTGTTGAACCATGTGATGTTGCACCAATCCATCATTGGGCTGGAAGCCAAAAAGCAGCTGGCCAAAGTCGGAATCGACAAACCCGATGTTGTGATTGGCTGCTGTGGTGGTGGAAGTAACTTTGCCGGAATCTCCTTCCCGTTTATGTACGACAAAATTCATGGGGCCGACATCCAGATTATTGGTGCCGAGCCTTTTTCGTGCCCTACGCTGACCAAAGCGCCATTTATTTACGACAATGGCGATGTGGCGCAAATGACACCGCTTCTGGCCATGCACAGCCTGGGTCACAACTTTGTTCCGGCGCCCATTCATGCTGGTGGTTTGCGTTATCATGGCATGGCGCCCCTGGTGAGTGCGGCCCTGCGCGACGGACTGATGGAAGCACAGGCCATTCACCAAAGCGAATGTTTCGAAGCTGGCTTACTCTTTTCAAAAACCGAAGGCATCATTCCCGCTCCGGAAACCACGCATGCCATTGCTGCTGTGATTCGCGAGGCTAAAAAGGCCAAGGAAGAAGGCAAGGAAAAAACAATCCTGTTCAACTTCAGTGGCCACGGATTGATGGATTTGGTAGGTTACGACAAATACCTGAATGGCGAACTGCACGACTACGAATACCCGGAGTCGGAGATTGCGCTGAACCTCGAAAAACTTCAGGGTTATCCGCTACCAAAGTAAAAGAGATTAGTTTTGATCGGATGACTTGAAGCCCATCCGATCAGTAAATATTAAAGTCCTGTCGAATTTGGCAGGACTTTTTTTACGAATCAAAAAGCAAGCATTAACCCAAGATCCAATCACTGCCCATGAATTCCCCAATGACTAATCATCCAATGACCAACTTTTTTCTTTTAATCAAACTTTAATCAGACTGTAATTCTGCTTTAATCAGATCGAAGTAGTTTTGAATCGAACAAAAACTTCAAAAAGATGAAAGCATTAATCGTTACCGTTTTATTCGCCGGAATACTTTCTTTTTCGTTTGCCTCTGAGAAAGAGAACCAACAGGCCGAAAAAGATAAAACCGAAACCAAACTGTTTACCACGCTGCGTGGTCAGGTGGTAGACCAGAAGACCAACGAAGCGCTGGTCGGCGTTAAAGTTGTTTTGGAAGGAACCGACCAGGTTGCCTACACCGATTTTGACGGAAAATACCAATTTGAAAACATTGAAACCGGAGCCTATAATTTGACAGCTTCCTATATTTCCTACGAGCAAACTTCGGTTGAAAATGTCGGGGTAAGTCTCAAAAAGAGCCAGGTTGATTTTAGTTTAAGAACAGCAAACTAAACGCTTCCGGCTTATTCTATACTTAAGATTGATACCGCTTCTGAGAGCAGAAGCGGTTTTTTCTTGTTATCGTTTTAAAAATAGAATAAAACCTTCTAAAATGATCGGGATCGTGCGTTTCAGCAAAATTGATTTACCTTTAGGTTGACGCAACCGTCCCACGACAAAACAATTCAATTGCATGAAGAAATTAAGTTTACTGATCGGTTTGATTTTGCTTGGCGTGTTGAGCTCGCAAGCACAGAGCATCAAAGAAGTTGATGGGGTGTACTATCGCGGTTCCACGCCTTATACTGGATTTTACACCAGCGTTTATTCCAACGGAAACACGCGGCTGGAGATGAACCTCATTGACGGTGAAAAAGACGGAGAAGTGCTGGTTTATTTTGAAAATGGTGAACTGAATGAGATCCGGAGTTACAAGAAAAATGTCATGCACGGAAGTTGGATCACCTACAATGAACGAAAGCAAAAGATCGGTTTGGCCAATTACCAGAACGGGAAAAAGCATGGCGAATGGAAAATCTGGGACGACCAGGGTAACTTGCTGTACGACATGTATTATCGCGATGGGGAAAAAACCGGCGTGTGGAAACAATATGATTCCGAAGGAAAATTAATCAGCGAACGGCAATTCTGACGTTTACTGAACAAACAATAAAAAAGGAAGGAGTTTCATTGTGAAGCTCCTTCCTTTTTTTCCCGGATACGAAATTGGCACAAATCTGCTTTCTCGTTATTCGCCGGTTAATACTTTTTCGCTGAGCGACTCGGCCCAGGCCGTCAGGCTTGCTTTTTGCTCTTCGGAGAGCTTGGCTTTACGGTGTATCAAAACATACGATTGCAAGGGCATTTTACCTTTTTTGACTTCCGTTGCCATGTCGTCAAGCGCTGTGATCTTGTCAATCGGATCCCAGGTTCCCCAATCCGACAAATTGAGCTCACTTTTGCCCTCGGTAATGTGCCCGTTAATAAACCACGAAACCGGAGCCACCTGGTGATACCACAGGTAGTTGGTTTGGTTTGAATGACAGTCGAGACAGGCATTGGCAAGCAAACTCGAAATTTCTTCCGGGAGTTGTTCGCTTTTTAAGATGTGATTGGAGTCGATTTCGCCCTTGTTTTTTTCGGGTTGAAAAAACTGGATCACAACGAGCGCCAGAATAAACAGGAGGATGACTAGTTGGAAAATCCGTCGCATGAGCCCGCGTTTATTGGTTTTGATTCATTAGCGCCACACTTTCTTTTTTCACCCAGTCGATTAAGATCTTTTTCTGTTCTTCAGTAAGTTCTTTTTCGGGGCGTCTTTCCAAAAACTTTTTTGGAGGCATTTCGTTTTCCTCAATCACCTCGCGGATTTCCTTGAATGCACCCAATTTTTTAATGTCGGAAAGTTGGTGCATGGTTTTAAAATCAAGATGTTCCCTGGCATCTTCATTACGTGAGTCGGTGTTATGGCAGCCAAAGCACGAATTGTCGACCACCGCTCTGACATCCTCAGGCATTTTCAGGGTGATTTTTTTTTCATCGGGTTTCTCATCGGCAAATGATATGGAAGAGGACAATAACAACACTAAAAACAGGCTGGTAATCAGGTTTAAATTTTTCATAAACAGTTTGATTTAAATAGCATTTGTGTTTTTCAATATTTATTGGTTCTAAGCAAAACGTTCAAAGGGTTTTAAATGTTGAATGGGGAGAATAAATAGTTGTCGGACAATAAAAATGATGAACAAAAAAGCCTGAGCAAATCGCCCAGGCTTGAATCTGTTTTTTATCTGAAGTTAGTTCTTCAACCCGCTTCGTTCGAGCAGGGCGTCAACCGTTGGTTCTTGTCCGCGGAAGCGGATGTAGAGTTCCATTGGCGGCTCGCTTCCTCCTTTTTCAAGAATATGGGTACGGAAAGCATCGGCGGTTTTCCGGTCGAAAATTCCATTGGCTTTGAAAACTGAAAAGGCATCAGCATCGAGCACTTCGGCCCACTTGTAGCTGTAATAGCCGGCAGCATAACCGCCCGCAAAAATATGCGCAAAAGAGGTACTGGTCAAGCTGCCCTCCACCCGCGGAAAGAGCTCGGTGGGTGCCATGGCTTCGGCCTCAACTTTGGCAACAGGCTTTGTCAGCGGCTCGGTTATGGTGTGGTAGGCCATATCGAGCATACCCAAGCTTAGCTGGCGTTCGGAAGCGTAACCTGACTGAAAGTTTTTGGCGGCAATAATTTTTTCAACCAAGTCTTCCGGAAGCTTTTCGCCGGTTTCGTAGTGCACGGCAAAGCGATCGAGCCACTCTTTTTCGTAGGCCCAGTTTTCATGAATTTGCGAAGGCAGTTCCACAAAATCCCAGAATACGTTGGTTCCGCCGGTACTTTCGTATTGACATTGGCTTAGCATGCCATGCAGTCCATGCCCAAACTCATGCAGAAAGGTGGTCACCTCGTCAAACGTAAGCAGCGAAGGCTTGGTGCTGGTCGGTTTGGTAAAGTTGGTCACAATACTCACGTGCGGACGAATATCCTCTCCATTTTCCAGCCACTGTCCGCGAAAGTCGGTCATCCACGCGCCCGAGCGTTTGCCGTCGCGTGGGAAAAAGTCCATGTACAGTACGGAAATAAATTTCCCTTCGGTATCAAAAACTTCGTAGGCTTTTACGTCGGGATGATAAACCGGAATCGATTTGTTTTCTTTCAGTTCCAATCCATACAGTGTTTTGGCCAGGTCAAAAACCCCGTCAATCACTTTTTCAAGTTTGAAGTAAGGTTTCACTTCTTCTTCCTTGAATCCGTAGCGGGCATTTTTCAGTTTCTCTGAATAGTAGGCCCAATCCCAGCGTTGCAATTCGTCGTTGAAGCCTTCCGCTTTGGCAAAATCGACCACTTCGGCAAAATCTTTTTCAGCAGCAGGTCGCGAAGCCTGGTGCAGGTCTTCCAAAAAGTCCAACACCCGCTCGGGCGTTTCGGCCATGCGACGCTGAAGCGTGTAATCGGCGTGCGATTCGTATCCCAGCAATTTTGCTTTCTCCAGCTTCAGTGCCACCACTTTGGTTATGATTTCCTTGTTGTCGTATTCGTTGTCCTTGTTGCCTTTGGTAGAAAAGGCCCGGAACATTTTCTCACGCAGCTGCCGGTTGTCAGCATAAGTCATAAACGGAATGTAGCTGGGATATTGCATGGTGAAGATCCAACCGTCCTTGTTTTTTTGCTGAGCCGTTTGTGCTGCCGCTTCTTTGGCAAAATCGGGGAGCCCGGCCAAATCGTCTTCATTGGTAATATGCAGTTCGAAAGCGTTGGTTTCGGCCAGCACGTTTTCCGAAAACTTCAGACTTAATTTCGACAGTTCGCTGGTGATTTCGCGGTAGCGGGCTTTGTCGGCCTCATCCAGATTAGCGCCACTGCGTACAAACCCGAGGTACGAATTTTCGAGCAAGGTTTTTTGTTCCGGATTCAAATTGAGGGCGTCTTTCTGCTCATACACCGCTTTTACACGGGCGAACAAATCGGGGTTGAGCGAGATGTCGTTGCCAAACTCCGAAAGCATGGGCGCCACTTCCTGCGCAATTTTCTGAATCTCGTCGTTGGTTTCGGCCGAGTTCAGGTTGAAAAAGATTTTGCGAATCGTTGACAAGCGATCGCCCGATTTGGTCATGGCCACTATCGTGTTTTCGAACGAAGGCGCTTGCGGATTGTCAATAATCGCCTGAACTTCTGCACGTGCTTCTTCTATGGCCGCTTTGAATGCCGGAAGAAAGTGCTCATTTTTTATCTCCCAAAACGGAGCCGTTTGATGAATGTGTTGAAAAGGTTTCAGTAAGGGATTTTCGTTGTTCTCTGCTTGTGTTGTCATCATAGTCAATAAAACTAAAAGGGTGGCCAGCACCCTGTAATGTGTTTTCATGTGGTTTTTTTTAAGTTTTCAGCAAATAAAGTTGTGCAAGATCTGTCGTCAGTTGTACCAGATTATTACAGAAAACTTAGGGAATAGTTCATGAGTGATTTTTTTTCTTCTTGCGTTTTTTCTTCTCAACCGACCAGCCAAACTTGCCGATGGGTTTACCGATTTTAAAATAGTGCCCGTGCAAATAGCAGATCGGGTCGGATTGCTTGAGGCTGAAGGCACCGGTTTCGGGATCGATGTAGCGTTCGTCGGCCAGCACATTCACCACTTCGGAGATGAACATGTCGTGCGTGCCCAGCGGCACAATGTCCTTCACCCGGCACTCAATGCTGATGGGTGCTTCGGCTACGATGGGCGCTTTGACCACGGTAGCCGGGGCAGGCGTGAGTCCCATTTCTTTCCATTTGTCGTATTTCCTGCCCGAGCGAACCCCGCACCAATCGGTGGCGCGGGCCAGCTCTTCGGTGGTCAGGTTGATCACGTATTCGCCGGTTCGCTTGATGATTTCGTAGGAATGGCGGCCGGGCCTGACCGAAATGTAACACATGGGCGGATCGCTGCACAGGGTGCCTGTCCAGGCGATGGTAATCAGGTTATGTTCGTCGGGTGTTTCGCCACAACTGACCAGCACGGCCGGCAGCGGATACACCATGGTTCCGGGTTTCCAGTTCACTTTTCCCATTGTTCCGTTTTCGTTTCGTTTTGCGGTTGACCTGACGCTTGCTGATCCGCAACAGTTTTTTATTGCTGCAAAGGTAAAAAAAGTCGGCTGGAACGGAGGTCTCTTCCGAAATGTCCGCCTGGCGAAGCTTGAAATCATTTCAAAATTCATCGGAATGAAAGTTGATGGTTGATTTTCGTTTCCAATTTTATGGAAGTGAAAGTTGGTAGCTGGCTTTCGTTTCCAATTTCGTAGAAACGAAAGTTGAAAGTTGATTTTCGCTTCCAATTCTGTAGAAGTGAAAGTTAGCAGCTGATTTTCATTTCCAATTCTGTGGAAATGAAAGTTGACGGCTGATTTTCGTTTCCAATTCTGTGGAAATGAAAGTTGATGGCTGATTTTCGTTTCCAATTCTGTGGAAGTGAAAGCTGGCGGTTGATTTTCGCTTCCAATTTCATGGAAATAAAATGAAACAGTGTGTTCTTCTTCATTTTAAATGGATAAAACAGGCCAATGTTTTGGCTGAGCAGGGCGGAGCCGGCCCTACGGCTTTGGGCTTGCAACAAGAGAATAAACCATCGGGATCTTGTTGCCGAAGTGTTTTATCCGGAACTTTTTGGGGGCAAGTTCAACCGTGTTGTTGAAACAGTTGTAGGGCGAATAGTCAAACTCGTCAAGCGAGTTAATTTCGAGTTTGTTTTGAATCAGACTATTCACCACCTCGCTCAGGCTGTGGTTCCAGCACACAAACTCCTGGCTGATTTTGGCCTCGCGGTCGGCATAGGTGCCGGTTTCGGTTTCAAAAATGGCGCCGTCGTTGAAATAGTTGTAAGCCACTTTTTCGAATTGATCGTCAAACATCCACACCACAGGATGAAATTCAATAAAAACAAAACGCCCGTTGGGTTTCAGAAAGCGGGAAATAAGCTTCGCCCAGCGGTCCAGGTCGGGCAGCCAGCCAATGGTGCCATAGCTGGTAAAAACCAGGTCGAACTGTTGGGTCAGCTGGTTGGGCAAATCGTAAATGTCGCAGCAAATGAAGGTGGCATCCACCTGGGTTTTTTCGGCCAGCAGGCGGGCTTGCTCAATGGCTTTGTCCGACAGGTCAACGCCGGTTACCTGGGCCCCCATACGCCCCAGCGACAGGGTATCCTGCCCAAAATGGCATTGCAGGTGCAGGATGCTTTTCCCCCTAACATCGCCCAAAAGTTGCAGCTCAATGGGGTTGAGCGAGCTGTTGCCAGCCAGAAAACCCGGCAGATCGTAGAAGTCGGATTGCAGGTGGCTGGAAATTTTATTGTTCCACGACTGTTTGTTGATTTCGATGTAGTTTTCCTCGAGCTTCATGTGGTTTGTGTTTTGATCATTGTGGGTTCACCTTCCTCTTGGGCCTGTTGTAAACTGTCAATTATTGTCATTCCTTGCCAATCCTTGTCATTAATGGTCTCAAAACAAACAATGACCACCCAATAACAACGGAATGACTTTTTAATGACCCAGGCCATCTTGTGGATATTTGTTCAATTTTTTTGTGGTCACCAAGATAAGGAAACTTTTTCGGTTAGCGAGCGTGTTGCGCTTACTGCAGCGTTCAGGCAACTGACCAAACTTCACCAAAAAACCGGCCTTCCGAAATCGGAAAGCCGGCTTGTAAACGGACAATCAGTAACTGGGTTACTCTTTCTCCTTCTTGTCCAAAATCTTCTCAATTTCATCCATCACCTTGTTCATCGATGCGATGGCCTTGTCGAATGGCTCGGAGCTGGTCATGTCCACACCAGCATTTTTCAGCAGTGGAATCGGGTAGTCTGATCCGCCTGCCGAAAGGAAATCCATGTAGTTTTTCAGGGCTTGCTTGTCGCCACTCATCACTTTTTCGGCCAGCGAAATGGATGCCGTAAACGAAGTGCTGTACTGATAAACATAGAAATTGTAGTAGAAATGCGGAATGAAAGCCCACTCCATATTGATGTAATCATCCACATAGCAAATATTCTGGTCGTGCCCGTAGTAGCGGTTTACAATGTCGGTGTAAATCTCCGAGAACTCATCACCGGTGAGGGGCTTGCCTTTTTCGACTTCTTCGTGAATTTTCAGTTCGAACTCGGCAAATTGTGTTTGGCGGAACAAAGTGCCTTTGAAACCATCAAGCCATTCCATGAGCAGCGACAGGCGAACATCGTCATCTTCCACCTTGTCCAGCATGTAGTTGAAGAGCAGCACTTCGTTAAAAGTGGAAGCCACTTCGGCCACAAAAGTCACGTAATCGGCTGTGGGGTAAGGCTGGGTTTTATTTGAAAAATAACTCTGCATGGTGTGCCCCAGTTCGTGCGCAAAGGTGCTCACGTCGGAGTACAGATCGTTGTAGTTCAGCAAAATAAAAGGATGACCATCGTAGAAGGCCCCATTGGAATAAGCCCCGGAGCGTTTGCCGGGCGTGGGATATACATCAATCCAGCGTTCGTCAATAGCTTTTTTTACCGTGTTCACATATTCTTCTCCCAGGGGTTTCAGGGCCTCCAGAATAATTTCGGCTCCTTCATCATAGGTATACTTCAAATCAACATTTTTGACCACAGGAGCATACAGATCCAGGTATTTCAGTGTATCCACACCCATCATCCTTTTTTTGATTTTCAGGTAGCGGTGAAAGGCTGGCAGGTTTTCATTTACGTTATCGACCAGCGAGTGGTACACTTCAACCGGAATATTATTGGGATAGAGCGACGCTTCGAGCGATGACTCGTAATGGCGGGCGCGGGCTCGGAACATGTCGGCCTTGATGTTGCCATACAGCATTTCGCCGTAGCTGGCACGAAAACGGGCGAAGTTGTTCCAGTAAGCGTCGAACACAATCTCGCGGTCGGCACGGTTGGATGATGCCCGGTAGCGGCTATACTCAGCGCTGCCAATTTCCAGTTTCGACCCGTCAGACAGCGTGACCTCCGGCTTGGGCATTTCAGCATTGGAGAAGGTGCCGTAAACCGACTGCGGAACCGAGGACACCATGCCCGACAGGGCCATGATGCGTTCTTCGGCCTCACTTAGCGAGTGCGCTTTGGTGCGAAACATGTTTTCCAAGCCCATGCGATACACCTCAAGCTTGGGCTCTTCCTTCATGAACTTTTCGATGGTGGACCAATCGGCTGCTAAAATCTCCGGCTCGATAAAGGCTGCCTTGGCTCCAAAGTTTGAAAACAACGACTGCAACTCTTGTTTCATGCCGTTGTACTTCATGTTGCGGGTGTCCAAATCGGAACTCATGCCGGCATACAAATAAATTTTGGAGGCTTCTTTGGCTATTCCGGTGTTAAATTCCAGCGCTTTCAGCAAATTCCCGGCCGATTGGGTCAATGTTCCCTTAAACTGTTCCACTTCATCCAGCCTGGAAGACAAATCGTCAAACGCCTGTCGCCAGGCTTCGTCCGATTCGTATAGGTCATTTAAATCCCACTTGTACTGTTCCGGGATCTCTTCCCGTGTTTTCTGACTGTAACTATTCATGGCTGCAAACATCGCCAAAATAGTCAACAGGATCATGTTTGTTTTCAGATTAAATCGCTTCATATGTATAAAAGTTGTGTCGTTTCTATTGATAGGTATCTGCTTGGTGAAGATATTACAACCCGCCCGTATAAAAAAAGACCTTATTCATATTTTTTTCACGCTTGTTTTATGGCATGTCGGGTGTGAATACCTTTTATCATTTGATTGCGTATAGGTTCTTAGAGATCAATTTTGGGGCTGATTTTACCCCGATTATCAGCAAAAACAGGGATATGATGCATGAAGCACTTTTTTACAGCAAATTAGATGATCAGGAAATCAACTGCCACCTATGTCCTGCTGACTGCCAAATTGAACCAGAAGGCGCAGGCGACTGCCGAGTCCGGATCAATCGCCATGGTGTGCTGTTTTCGGAGGCTTACGGCAGGCTGGAAGCCATGAACCTCGACCCAATAGAAAAAAAACCATTGTACCATTTTTACCCCGGGGAAAAAATTTTGTCGGTAGGAACCGCCGGATGCAATTTGCACTGTTCGTTTTGCCAAAATCACCCTTTGTCGCAATGCGGAGTAACTGATGACGGAAAAGACCGGCATTTTTTTCCGCCGGAAGATTTGGTTGAACTGGCCAAACAAACGGCACACAACATTGGCGTGGCTTTCACATACAACGAGCCTACGGTCAACTACGAATTCATGCTGAGCACAGCTGTTAACGCCAGGGCTGTGGGTTTGCACACCGCCATGATCAGTAATGGCTACATCAATTCTGAACCACTGAACAGCCTGCTTGGGCCGATTGAAGCTTTTAACATTGATCTGAAAGCCTTCAGCTCAAAATTTTATCAAACCTACTGCAAAGGGAAACTGGATCCGGTACTTAAAACCATCAAACAAATTGCGGCATCCTCGTGTCATTTGGAGCTAACCAGCCTGATTATTCCCGGACTGAATGATGATTTAGCCGAATTTGAACAGCTGTGCCGGTGGATTGCCGATGAGACCGGGCGTTCAACGGTGCTTCACCTGTCCAGGTATTTCCCGGGCTATCGGTTAAAACTCGATCCAACACCAGCCGATACTTTGTTTCGGATGTACGACCTGGCTAAGAACTTTTTGCACCATGTGTATTTGGGCAACCTGTTTGCCGGAGACCATGGCGATACGTTTTGTCCGCATTGTAACGCCAAGCTGATTGAGCGCGACAGGTACCGGATTTTGCCAGTGGGGCTGGATGCCCGGGGCGCCTGCAAGCGCTGCAAAACCGCCGTTATCAAACACTATCTCCATGAATACGACCATTCGTAACTCGATCTTCACCGGAAGTTTTTATCCGGGAACCGCGTCCGATTTGAGACAGTTGGTTCAGGATGTGTACCAGATTGAAAAAGACAGCATTAAACTCAGGCTGGCCAAACACAAGCTGATTGGCGGTATTGTACCCCATGCAGGATACGCTTACTCAGGCTACGAGGCCATTCATTTTTATGATATTCTGAAACAAAGTGGTCAGCATTTCGACACCATCGTCATCATTAATCCCAATCATACGGGCTATGGAACAGGATGGTACAACACCAGCACCTACTCGTTTTGGGAAACACCGCTGGGACAGGTCGAAGCCGACCAGCAGTTTCTCGAAGCACTGGATATTGTGCCCAACAACAAAGCCCACTCACTGGAGCACTCGGGCGAAGTTCAGTTGCCGTTCCTCCAGCTTTATGCCCTGGCTCCTTTTGCCGTGGTTATGATTACGATGAACCGGCAAACGGTTTCGAGCGCGGTTTCGCTGGCCGCCAAAATTCACCAGGCCGCAGTACAAACAAAAAACAGTGTGCTGGTCATTGCCTCGTCCGATTTTTCACACTACGAATCGCCACAAACAGCTTTGAACAAAGATCAGTTTGCCATTGACCAGATTTTAGCCAAAAACGTACAGAAGCTATACGATGCCGTCCAAGAGCACCAGATTTCGGCTTGCGGCTATGGCCCTATGATGGCCTTGATTGAATATGCCCGTTTGTCGGGCAACAAACCGGCCATGGAGTTGTTGCGAAAGGGAAACTCGGGCGAGGTTTTTCCGGCCAACAAAGTGGTCGATTACATCTCGTTTCTTTGTTATGAGTCTTGATTTATAATGACAAACCGTCTGACTTGTTTTTCCAATATCTTGTTATCTTTACCCACCATCATCGCATGAGTCATAAAAAATAAATACATGAAGAAAATTCTGATTCTTTTTCTTTTTGGACTTTGGCTGAACACGGTTTCGGCCCAACAAGCGTCCGACATTACCGGTATTTGGTGGAACGATGAAAAAACATCGAAAATTGAAGTGGTTGAAGAACACGGTCAGTTCGTTGGTAAAATTGTTTACATGATTCCGGAGAAGTATGAAAACGGTCAGCCGCCGAAAGACGATGAAAACCCCGATCCGGCTCTGCGCGACCGCTCGGTTGTCGGACTTCAGATTTTAAGCAGCCTGAAATACAGCCCGGATGACCAGGAATGGCAAGGCGGACGAATTTATGATCCCAAGTCGGGTAAAACCTACGATTGCTATGGCTGGTTTGAAGATGATCCAAACAAACTTTTTTTGAAAGGCTATGTCGTGGGCATCAAATGGCTGGGCAAATCGACCGAGTGGACACGCACCAGTTTGAATTGAACCCGGATTGCGCACAGGCAAATACTTGTTTCTGACAAGCAAAATTTGAATTTCGGCCGATAAAATTCTTCCGCCGGAACTTTTCAACAGCCCCCTTCGTTATTGGTCAATTTTCCTACTTTTGTGGGTATGATCGACCAGGCAACAATTGACCGAATAATGGATGCAGCCGAGATTTCAGACGTCGTCTCGGAATTTGTTACCCTCAAGCGAAGAGGGGTCAACCAGCTTGGCTTATGCCCGTTTCACAACGAAAAAACACCTTCATTCACGGTGTCGCCAGCCAAAGGCATTTTCAAATGTTTTGGCTGCGGAAAAGGGGGCAATGCCGTCAACTTCATCATGGAACACGAAGCCCTTTCGTATCCTGAAGCACTGAAGTGGCTGGCAAAAAAATACCACATCGATGTTCAGGAAGAAGAGGAAACAGAGCAGCAAAAGCAGCTAAAAGATGATCGCGAAAGCATGATGATCGTGTCGGCTTTCGCTCAAAAATACTTCACCCGCTACGTGTGGGAAGAAAACGAAGGCCGAACCATTGGCCTGAGCTACCTGCGCGAACGGGGATTACAGGATCACATCATCAAAAAATTTGAGCTGGGCTACTGCCCCGACGGGAAAGACATTTTTACCCAGGCGGCGCAAAAGCAGGGCTACAAAATGGAATATCTGGAAAAAACCGGACTCACCATCAAACGCGACGATTGGGTGCGCGACCGTTTTGCCGGGCGGGTCATGTTTCCCATTCACAACGTGGCCGGGCGGGTGGCTGCTTTTGGCGGCCGAACCCTGAAAAGCGACAAGAACATCGCCAAGTATCTCAACTCTCCCGAATCGGAAATCTATCACAAAAGCCGGGTACTGTATGGTATTTTTCAGGCCAAGCGCGAAATTACCAAACAGGACAAATGCTACTTGGTTGAAGGCTACACCGATGTGCTGGCTTTTCACCAGGCGGGCATCGAAAATGTCGTGGCTTCGTCGGGAACGGCCTTAACGCCCGATCAAATCCGGCTGATTAAACGCTTTTCGCCCAACATCACCATCATTTACGACGGCGACGACGCCGGAATTAAAGCCTCGCTTCGCGGAATTGACCTGGTACTGGAAGAAGGCATGAACGTGAAAGTTTTGCTTCTTCCGAAAGGCGAAGACCCTGATTCTTTTTCGCGCTCCATGAGTTCCACCCAACTGCAGGAATACATTGAGGAAAACCAAACGGATTTTATCCGTTTCAAAACCAAACTATTGCTTGCAAACACGGAGAACGATCCGGTAAGCAAAGCACGACTGATCAGCAATATTGTCCGCTCCATTTCGGTGGTGCCCGATGCCATCACCCGTTCGTTGTACATTAAGGAGTGTAGCAATCTGATGGATGTTGGTGAAGACATTCTGTACACCGAGATTCGAAAGATGATGCGGCAGGAGTCGGAAGACAGCCGCCGGAAAGAATACCGCGAGCAAGCCGCACAGCAACGCCAGCCCGTTGTTCCGCAGGAAAATAAAGTGATGAAAAACCTTTGCGAAATTGAAGAACGCGAAATTTTGCGGGTGATGCTGAAATATTTTCATGAGGAAGTGTTTGAGGAAGAAGGCGAAAATCGGGGGGAAACGATTTCGATCTCGGTGGGCCGTTTTGTTTTGGAAGAAATTGAAAATGACGGCTTGTATTCAGACAATGAGCTGATCAACCAAATTCTGGATCTTTTTCGACAAAATCTGGAGAATGCCGACTTCCGGCCCACTCAATTTTTCATCAACCATTCCGACCAGAAAATCAGCCAGCTGTCCAGCGACCTGCTGTCGGAAAAATACGTGGAAAGCAAGCGATGGAAACGCGGCGGTGCCTTTGTGGAAGCCGAAAGCGAAATTCTGGATTTGATTGTTCCCAAGATTGTGCAGGAATACAAACTCCGAAAGGTGAAAAACATGCTTGCCGACCTGGAAAAAGGCATTCAGCTGGCCGCCTCAGACTTGGAAAAAGTGATGGGCATTCAAAACCAATACCTCAAACTAAAAACTGTTGAAAAACACCTATCGGAACAACTTGGTAACCGGACAGTTACCCGTTAAAAAAACACCCATTATGAGAACCCTGTTTATTGAAGACCGAAAGGAGATTGATGAAGTGATTAGAGCTTGTAAAACCTGCTACGTAGCCATGTCGGATGGCGATGTGCCCTACGTGCTGCCGATGAACTTTGCACTGGATGGCGACACGGTGGTTTTACATTCAGCCCAGTCGGGGCGCATGTGGGAAACCATTCGAAAAAACCCGAAAGTGTGTATCAACTGGACCCTGGGCGAAGAACTGGCCTGGCAGGATGTGCGCGTAGGCTGCAGCTACCGGGTGAAATCAAAATCGGTTTTGGTTGAAGGTGAAGTGGAGGTAATTGATGACTACGACGAAAAGTACCGCATGCTAACAGAAACCATGGCCCAATACAGCGATCGCGAATTTAAATTCAGTAAGCCTGCTGTGGTCAACGTGGGCATCATGAAAGTGCACATCAAAAAAATCACCGGTAAAGTATTTGGTGCAAAAGTAGTTACTCCCTGGAATTCCTAAGTCTTTCATTCGATAATAAAGTTATCTTTCAATCGGTTAGGATGAGGTTTATTGGCGTCAAAAAATTGCATTTCTTCGCAGAGCTGAAGAAAAAAAACAAAGCGCTCGTGAGGACTGCGGTCAAGGGCCTCCCTACTCCGTCTTTGGTTTGAATCTTCCTTGGTCTCAAAGAATATGGTGTTGTTATCCTTCATGTTTTAATAATATAAAATAAAAGCCATTCCACAAGATCATGGATTTTCAGAGTTTTTTTAATTTCTATCTTTAAATCAAAATTGAGCTATGATTTTTGTAACCGGAGGGACGGGATTGGTTGGTTCGCACGTGTTGTTCGACTTGCTAAATTCAGGAAAAAAAGTACGCGTACTGAAACGCGCCACCAGCAATTTGAAATGGGTGAATAAGGTCTTTTCATACTACACCGACCAACCCAACGAACTTTTCGACCAAATTGAATGGGTGGAAGGCGACATTTTGGACTACCACAGTATGGAAGAATTGCTGGCCGGAGCCAACGAAGTTTACCATTGTGCCGCCATTGTTTCGTTTCATGCCAACGACCGCGACAGCATGCTCAACAACAATGTGAAAGGAACAGCCAATCTGATTAACGCCGCCATTCACCACAAGGTGAAGAAATTTTGCCATGTGAGTTCCATCGCGGCCCTGGGAAAAACGCAGGACGGCAGCGAAATCAATGAAGACACCTATTGGACGCCTTCGAAGCAAAAATCGGGCTATAGTTTGAGTAAGTTTTTTTCTGAAATGGAAGTGTGGCGCGGCATTGAAGAAGGCCTGGATGCTGTAATTGTCAACCCATCCATTGTTATGGGTCCCGGCAACTGGGACATTGGCAGCCCCAAACTTTTTCAAGCCATTGGCAAAGGATTAAAGTATTATACCAAGGGAGAAACGGGCTTTGTTGATGTGCGCGATGTGTCGAAAGCAATGATTCTGCTGATGGATGATCAGAACTTTGGACAAAACAAAAACCAGCGTTTTATACTGAATGCGGGGAATATGAGCTACCAGGACTTTTTCAACAAGATTGCCGATGCGTTGCAGAAACCCCGGCCGCGCACATTTGCTTCGGACATGGTGCTGCAAATGGCTTGGAGAGCCGCACGTTTAGCCAGTTTCTTTTCAGGCAAACGCCCTCAAATTACCAAGGAAGCTGTTTCGGGTTCGAACCGCATTAACCGCTACAATGGGCAAAAAATTCAGAAAGCCATCGATTTTAAGTACCGAAACCTGGATGAAACGATCACCGATATTGCAGGTTTATTTCAGAAAGATCTCAGCTGAAACGATAAAAAAACGGAAACCCTCTAGGAGCTTCCGTTTTGTATTCATTCGTGTTTTGAAGTTTATTTTTCAACTTCTTTCCAAACCAAGGCACTCGCGCCAACAATGGCTGCATCACCCGGTTTCAGTTTTGAAGGCAAAATTTTGATTTTATCTTTAAAGATTGGCAACAAGTGATTTTCCAAACTTTCTCTCGTTGGCTTAAAAATATAATCACCGGCAGCGGTCGGTCCGCCAAACAGGAAGATGGCTTCCGGGCTCAGGTGGTGAACCGTATCGGCCAATCCTTGCCCCAGCCATTTGCCGGTTAACTCAAATACTTCGAGAGCGACTTTATCACCTTTTTCAGCGGCATCAAAAATCATTTTCGAATCCAGTTCCTTGAATGATTTATCAGCCAGCAAGCTGTCGGCAGCATTGTCGCGTGCCATGATTTCAAACGCTGTCCGCTTCATTCCCGGAGCCGAACAGTAGGCTTCGAGGTGTCCTTTCGATGTGCAGCCGCACAAACGTCCACCAGGAATCAGGGTCGTGTGACCACATTCTCCTGCAAAACCATCGTGTCCGTAAACCAGGTCGCCATTGACAACAATGCCGCTTCCAACTCCAGTTCCTAGGGTGTACATCACAAAGTTTTTCATTCCTTTGGCTCCACCGTAAATCATCTCGCCAATGGCTGCCGCGTTGGCATCGTTGGTTAAAGCCAGCGCCGGCAATTCAGGAAAGCTTTTCCGCAACAGTTCCACAAAATGCACCACGCCTTTGAATGACAGGTTTGGCGCATATTCGATGGTTCCGCTGTAGTAATTTCCGTTTGGCGCTCCAATTCCGATTCCCAGAATTTCAACGTCGCTATTAACCAGTTTTACTGACTTAATCAACTCTTTGATGGCAACGGTTAACTCGTTAATGTATCTGTCAATGTCGCCGTGTGATGGGGTTGAAATGGAGTCTTTTACCATCACATTGCCTTCGCTGTCTACTACACCGATGGCTGTGTTTGTACCGCCCACATCAACGCCTATTGCTACTTTTTTCATAGTCATTATTTTTTCTTAAAGTTCAGGAAATTTATTCAACAGGGATTTCTTTATTCACGTTTTTACTACCAATAACGGCATAAAAGAAGAGGTATCCAAAACAAGCGACAACCAACCAGTAACTCATTTCATAGTTAAGCACATCGGCCAGCCATCCCTGAATGGCAGGAAGGATTCCACCACCACACACAAGTACCATAAAGATTCCGGAAGCCGCAGCCAAGTATTTACCAAGCCCTTCAACAGCCAGGTTGAAAATAGCACCCCACATAATGGAGGTGCAAAGTCCGACCAATGCAAGGAACATGAATTTAATCGGCACCGGAACAAGGCCAAAGCTTAAGCCGGCGGTTCCGGATTGGAAAGCAGGCATAGATACCAGCGTAGTCTCTGGCCAAAAAATGGCCAATGCCACCAAAAACATGCCGGCAAAAGAGGTAAAACCAAGCATTTTTCTGCTGGAAACAGTACTTCCGATCGCAGCGCCTGTTAACCGGCCAACCAACATGAGCAGCCAGTAAAAACCAACAACCCCTCCTGCAATTCCGGCTGCAATACCAAGCCCGGGAGTATCTCTGCCTTCTGTAATTCGTTTCGAACTGTCATAAGCCATTTCGCTGACCACTTTCATGCGATAGCCATCAACACTGGCGTTTTGCAGGTCAAGCGCGGTAAGTTCTTCCAGGTAGGAAGCGTCGGCTTGTTGCTTTTCAAATTCAGCAATAATGGTCTCAGCCTGGCTTGCCGTTGGCGTGGTCATGTATAAGTTTGCAATCCCCGGTGTTCCAACTTCAACACCAACATACACGAAGATACCAATGGCTCCAAAAACAAAGTGACGGAATTTCAGTGCTCCCGACATTAAGCCGCCCAGGGGTTCTTTGGGTTGGTCTGCGTGTGGTTCAGGAATCCGGGCCAATCGAAGGATGAAGAAGACAAGGGCAAAAACACCCATGGCAATGTACATGATCGGAAAGATGTCGGTAATGCTTGCTTTTGTTGCTTCACCAATCAGGATTCCGACAAATACCGGAGTGAATGTGGCCATGACTGAGTTGAATGAACCACCTACCTGAATCAACTGGTTACCTTTGTTACCTTCGCCACCGAGTGTATTCAGCATGGGGTTTACCACAATATTCAACAAACACATGGAAAAACCTGCGATAAAGGCTCCCAACAAATACACCGCAAAACTTTCAGCATGTCCTGACAGGTATTGAATACCAACGCCCACAAAACCAATGGCGACCGCAATAAGCGCTGTTTTTTTGTATCCCACTTTTTGAAGCAAAATACCTCCCGGAATACCCATCACCGCATAGGCAATAAAGTTTGCCAGGTTTCCCAGCATGCCTAAGCTGTTGGAAACATTGAATTGATTTTTTAATACAATACCCATTGGTGCGGCCAGGTTGGTCACAAACGAAATCATCCCGAAAAGCAGGATCATCATCAAAATGGGCAATAAAAGATTCTGTTTACTTTGTTGCATAATAAATTTATTAAGAATGGTTGGTTTAGATTTATTTATTACATGATCTTATTTATTTCGACTTCAAATCATCGCTTATTTTCAGGTATCGCATCGCAGAAAAGCGCCAATTCAAAATCCGAAGTAGCAAATTTAAAAATTAAAATGGTTTTTCAGGATTTCCCATGTCAGATTCCAATAATTTAGACTGAATCATGTTTAGTCCGGCTGCTTCCCATCATTGGATCCTGATAAGTTTTCGACCCGAAGGTGACTCTGAAGATCTTCATCTACGCCTGCGGGGTTGGTGCTGTCCTGGTAGGGCGAAGTAATCCGGCGTCCGCCATATTCAAAGCGCTCGGTCATGATATTCAGAATCTCATTGGCCGTCGATTCAACGGGTTTGTTGGAGACGTGAACCACCGTAAATCCGCCTTTTCTGAAAATAAAAGAAGCATTTCGGATTTCGCGTTTCACTTTTTGCTCATCGGTATAGTTGGAGCTGTCGTGTCGGGGCAGGCTTTTGAGCCGTTTTATGCGGTGGGCAATCAAATGCTGGATGCCGATATGCAAACCAAATACGCGTTGCGGATCAATTTCGAACAGCTCCTGCGGCGGTTTTATGCCGTCGACCAGCGGAACGTTGGCCACTTTCCAGCCATACATGGCCAGGTAAACACTGAGCGGCGTTTTGCCCGAGCGCGACACTCCGCACAAAACAATCTCGGCTTTGTGTAAACGCTCGGGGCTCATGCCATCGTCATGATTCAGGGTAAACTCAATGGCTTCAATCCGGTCGAAATATCGTTGGTTGATTTCGCGAAAAAGGCCCGGCGATTTCAGCGAGGCAATGCCCAGCTCCTGGTCCAGGTAATCAGCCAGCTTGCCCATAAAGTCAATCTGTTTTACCTTGTGTTTTTTCGCCAGGCCGATCAGGGCTTTCCGCAAGTCGGAATTAACCATGGTGTGGGTAATCAGTCCATCTTCCTTTTTGGCCCGAAGAACCACCTCTTCCAGCTTTTTCTCGTCCGACACATCTGGGACAATGGTCACCGGCACGTTGTTATTCGGATACTGAATAAGCACGGACTGAACCATGTTGTTTCCCGCCAGCCCTTTTCCTCCGGATACGACGTAAATGGGTTTCCCTTTTTCTTTTTTTCCTGAATTTGGCATCGCTGTCGTGTTTGTTTGCTGTTAAAAATAGAACAAAGCTTCGCGCAAAAATGATTCGTCACTGCTGCAGCCACAGCCACTGAAGCTGCACTGGCGTGTTTCGACCGGCCTCGAGCTGCATGGAGATTTCGTACTCGCCGGCCTCCGAAAAGTGGATTGTGCCCAGCCGGTGTGAGACAAAATTTGGTATGTGCCAGTTGCTGTTGGGCTCGCCAACAGTTAAGCCGGTTGGAGCAATCGGCTGTCGAACGGTTTTGTTGGCCGCAGTGACCTGAATTTGGCCGGCCGATTTTTCTCCCTGAAAGCTGTAGGAAGCGTCGACTTTGTACACGCCCGGCTCATCGATAAACAGTTTCCAACTGGCCTGGTACGACTTGGGGACCACCACATGGGCCGGAACCGTTCCGTGCTGTTGGGCTGCGATCAGTTCACGATCTCCGCTTTCTGAAATCAGCTTGTCAGGATTCAGTGCGTAACCGCCATCAGCCGTTTTAGCAACCAAGCCCTCGCTGATTGCCGGTTTTGCTGCATACTCCAGCACCACCACCGAAATCAGTGGGTCAGGCTGCTCTGCCGGCAAGCCGATTTCAGTAAACACATCCTGATGCTTTACCGTCAGCGGACTTTGCAGCTTATCGCTCAACACATAAGCCCGGGCGGGCGGAGCGCTAATTCCCGTTAACGGAAGCTTCCGGTTAAACGGCCAGTTGTAAACATGCAGGTAAATTTTGTAGCCCTCGCCGGTTTGTTTGCAGGTCATTTTACCCCAGTCGTGCTGGTTTTCGGGCAGGTCGAATGCTTCGGCATTGTAGATCGCTTCGCCGTTGACTTTGAGCCACTGCCCCATTTCGAGCATGCGCTGCGAGATTTCGTAAGGCACCTGCCCATCGGCCCGCGGACCAATATTCAGCATGTAATTTCCATTCAAACTCACATTACCGATGAGCGCTCGCAGTAAACCGGAAGTTGATTTCCATTCGGTATCGAGCTGGTGGAAGCCCCAGGAGTGGGCCACGGTTCCGGGCGATTGCCAGGGGTAGTCGAGTTTGGTGGTGCCCAGCTGGTTATCGCCCAAGGTGCGGAAATCGATGTCGCTGTCTTCTTCCATCGAAAGGCCCAGGCGCGAGTTCACCAGGCAGTCGGGTTGCAGTTCCCGGATCAAGCTTTTGAGCTGCAGCAGCTGGGCTTTGCTGACAATCGATTCGGAATGATTGATCCACATGTCGAACCAAATCATCCCGATGGGCCCGTAGTTGGTAAGCAGCTCACGCATTTGCGGCATCACTTTCTCCTGCCAGTACTGGTCGTATTGCGCTGCCGAAATGGGGTAAATCTCTTTGGAATGATCCCAGCCGTACGGATGTTCCCAATCGACCCAGTGCGAGTAGTAGAGGCCCAGCTTGAGCCCGTGTTTTTGGCAAGCCGCGGCTAGTTCCTTTACAATATCGCGCCGCGGCTGGGTGTGGTCCGCTACATCGTAGTCCGACACCTGGCTGTCCCACAGCGCGAATCCGTCGTGGTGCTTGGCCGTGAGGGTGACGTATTTCATGCCCGATTGTTTGGCCAGCAGCACCCATTCTTCAGGGTCAATCGCGTCCCAGTCGAATCGGTCGAGCAGGCTCAGGTATTCGGTTTTGTCGATGCTGTTGCGGTAGAAAATCCACTCGCCGTAGTTGTTGTCGTGCCGCAGTTTTTCGCCTTTCCAAACCCCTTCGGCACCACTGTAAATTCCCCAATGGATAAACATGCCAAAGCGGGCATCGACAAACCACCGGGCACGTGGATTGGTTTGCGACTGGCCAAAAAGCTGGGTGGCCATCAATAGGGAAAACAACAGCGAAAGCAGGCTTCGCCGGATAGCGTGTGATGGTTTGGATGGGTTCATTTTTTCGATTTAATTGTTGGGACAATGCGTACCACCAACAAATGTATAAAATGTTACCGACTCCCCATCTTAGCGACGAACGACTTGCTTATTATTCGAAAATGCCGGGCGGTTTGGAAGGCCATTTGCCGTAGTTATTTTCAGCCAGGCTTTCCTATTCTTCTTCCGATTGATCCTCAAACGAATGAACCTCACATGCGTATTCCAGGTTGGTAAACTCGTCTTTGGTGAGCCATTTTTCGGAAGTCGTCAACGCATAGTCGTGGTCGCCAAGCGATTGCAAGTCCCACACAATTCCTTCAGCCTCAGGAAAAGGCTCCTTCCCTTCCAGTTGGTCACCCAGCAAGCGTTTAATCAAATTGTTTTCAGAAAGGCCATGGCTTACAGCTTTCAAGGCGGCTTCCTTATTGATTTCGGCCCCATTGTTCGGTTCTCCTTTCATTTCGAACTGGACGATGTTGACCTTGGTGAGCGGAAATTTTCCGTTGTAGGCTTTATAAAGCAGCTGGTTGATGTTAAACAACTCCTGATGAATGTAGATGTCGGAATAGTTTTCGGCGACTTTTTCACGCAGCATTTCGTGCGAAATATTATCAATCTGTCCGTCGGCCAAAACATCCGAAAGCCTGTATTCGAGCAGGATGGCAGCCGCCTCGTTTGGTTCAAAGTCAGAAATGGCCAGAAACAGGTATTCCTGCAGTTCGGCCGGTTTCAACTGTTCCGCATCCGGGTACTCGAATCGTTCCAACAGCGCTTTAAAGTCGTCGTTATTCCACGCTCCTTCCAGCTCATCGGCGGTTTTTACATCTTTTATCTTCACTAAATACTTCATGCAACTTGTCTTTGGTTTCTATTATACCAACCATTGGGCAAGCGCATTGTTTTCGTTGATTTGGAAGCTGGCGAATAAGCGCATCGAATCATGAATTTTTAAGCGAAAACGTTCGGAATTGAACGTGCTGTTGCCTGTACCGTATCACCCGATCATCATCAAAATCAGGAATCAAACTTCCATCACGATGTCGCCAAATTTTCATCGGGGAGAAAATAAAATTGCATCGGGAAGAAAAATTATTTCCATCGGGGAGAAAATTTATTTGCATCAGGAAGGAAATATATTTTTATCAGGATAGAAATAAATCGGAATCGATATTTGTCAATCATTAAGTTATCAACAGGTATTGACTTATTCGAACCAATGTCATAAATTGTCTCTTGTTATCATATTACCAAATTTCATTTAATTTTTAAATATGTTGAAATACAAATTAGTTGAGCGCGGCAAGCCAGGCGACCCAGACGCTCCGAAAAAACTTTATGCATCGCCAGTGAAAACTGGCACAAAAACAATTAGTTCATTAAGTGGCGATATCGCCGATATTTCTTCGCTAAGCCGGGGCGATATTAATAGTGTTATCACCAACCTGGTTGAGCGGATCCCGAAAGATTTGCTCGAGGGCAATTCCGTCAGTTTGGGCGAACTCGGCACCTTGCGCATAAGCTTTAGCAGTGAAGGTGTAGCAGATGAAGCAGACTTTCATACTTCAAAAATTAAGGGGCTCAAAGTCATTTTCACGCCCGGCAAACTGATCAAGGAAGAATTAAAACGAGCAAAATTCAACAAGTAAACAGGAAACAGGTACGATTTGACGAAAGGTGCAGGCTTACGGCCTGCATTTTTTTTGGCCGTTCCGGTGCGAATCAGTAATTGTCGTGCTTACAGGTTAATCACCTTTTCGGCTGCCTTTTGAAGCAGCAGGATGTCGGTCATGGTGCCGGCAATGCCCACTTCCATTTGGTTTATCAGACCAAAATGATTGAGGCAGGTTTTACAGGCCATCAGTTTCACTCCTTTTTGCTCCAGGGTTTGCAAGGTTCCAACAACTGGCGATCCCGAACAAATTAATTTCACCCCGCCGTTGTAAAAAGCCATCACCTGCGGAAGTTCCCGTTCTTCGCTCAGCAGCTTGAGGTAATTTTGAACGAGTAAGAGCCCGAGCTCACCGTCTCCTGTTCCCATGCCGTTGTGGGTGATTTGGATGAGGGTTTGTTTCATTTTTGATTTGGATGTTTGGTTTGGATGCAAAGATACTCCATTGCACGAACGAACCATTGCTTAAGCCACTGTTTACTTTCGTTGCTTGTGGTTTGTTATTTTGGGGGAGAAAGATTCAAGCCGGCTAGCCACGCAAGCGTTTTACATGATCTTCTTTCGTTCGGGTTTCAGGTCTTTGACCCACTGGTTGACGATGTATTCGTTTTTGCGAATCCATTCGCGTACGCCATCTTCGGGATCGGCTTCGCTGTTCATCAGGTAGATGAGGCTGTTGATTTGCTTTTCTGAAAACTGCATGCGCTCGAAAAGCCGGGCCACTTTCGGCAGTCGCGTAGCCAGGCTTTTGTTGCCCACCGCGTAAATGTTTTCCTGTGCGCCAAATACCTGCTGCGGATCATCCAAAAACCGGAGTTCGTAGCGGGCAAACAGCCAGTGCGGTTCCCAGCCGGTGATGACAACTTCTTCGCGTCGTTTAAACGATTCGGCAAAAGCTTGGGTCATGTCCTGTTCCGACAGGCTCAGGAGTTGTATTCCGCTGAGGTCGTATTGATCGATCGCGTGACGCGTTTGATACATCACGCCGGCCTCGGTTTCAATCCCAATAATCTCAACATCTTTTCCTTTTAAATCTTCAATCGATTGATACTGGCTGTAGGCCGGCACCACCAGCCCGGTGCGGGCATGCGGGTAAATAATGCCCACCTGCTCAATCGCGCTGGCATGGGCCTCCAGGTAATGGCCATGCGTTTCCGGAAGCCAGGCATCGGCAAATACATCCGCTTTTGCGCTGGCCACTTCGGCATAGGCGCTTGCCACATCGGTCAGTTTCATTTCAACCTCAAAGGCCATTTGCTCTTCAAGCACAATCTTTGCCAGGTTGGTAATGGCAATGGCCTCCGACCAATCGGTGTAAACCAGCTTGACCTGGCGTGGTTCATCCGCTTGTTCATTGGTGCTTGTTGTGCAGGCCCCGGTTAGTAAAAGGGCCGTCAAACTTACGAGGATCGTTTTTATCTGTGTGTTCATAATTTCTGATTTTAAGCCATTCACTAATCAAAAAGTGCTTCGAGGAATCCCAGCGTTTGTTTGCGGTCTTTCACAATCATCACCGGGATGTTCTTCTCAACCTCCGCCAAATCTTCGGCTGTGCGGTCCAGAATAACGTTGGCCAGTTCCGATTTCACTTTCGAGCCAATCATGATCAGGTCGGCCTGGTTGACCAGTCCGTGGTGATACAGAATCTGGGCTTCATCGTAATGCTTATCGTACAGGAAAGTACAGGGGATTTCCTGCGGATCAAGCTTCAGCTTTTTCATGAATTTGGCGTATTCCTTTTCGCCATGCTTGCTCATGCGTCTCTGTAGTCGCTGTTCGTCCTCCTGCGAATATTGAGGAAAATGGCTGATGGGAATTTTGTAGGCATTGATGGCAAAAATCGTCGCACCCGTTAGCTTACCAAGGCTGACTGCGGTATTCATCGCTATTTCCGATATTTTTGAGAAGTCGGTGCGAACGAGTATTTTTTCAATTTTTGGAATCACCGTTTCGCTGACGAGCAGGACAGATGACGGCGTGAGTGGCATGGTTCTTCGTGCCAGCGACCCCCTGCCCAGATAACCGACCTTTTTGCCAAACAGCGTGAGGTTAATCTTGTAATCGCGGGTGAATTGCAGCAACTGGTCCGACTTGATGCCTTCCAGCACGACGACTTCGATGTCAATCGCTTCCTGACGCTCAAAAGATGCAGCCACCTTTTCTTCCAGTTCTTCCTGAATAACTTTGGTGATCGGCTTTTTCATGTCAGGAAACTCACTCAATATTTCGCGGGGCAGGTCGTAACTTTGCAGCAAATGAAGGAAATAGATTTTCCGGGCTTTGATTCGATCCACCAAAAATGCTGCATAGTTTACCAGGAAGTCGTCCATTTCGGTCAGGTCCATGCAAACCAGTATGTTGTCTAATTTTTCCATAATGCAATGATTTTGTCGTTTTCAATTTCAAAAAAATCATCCGAACGATAGCCGGGCTGGTGGTTTATTTCGATTCTCTTTTTTTCAGAATATCCGCAATAATCTTTTGATAGTCTTTGTGCTCACGATCCCGTACCCGCTCCATCATTTCTTCGTATTCACCCCGCAGGCCTTTCATCAGGCTCCAGGCAATAATAATCAGGATGATGGCAAAAGGCAATCCGGTTGAAATGGCTGCTGTTTGCAGGGCCTGCAATCCGCCACCCAGCAAGAGCACGGCAGCTACAGCGCCTTCGGTCAGCGCCCAGAAAATTCGTTGGGCAACGGGCGCCTCCAGTTTTCCGCCAGCAGTCAAACTGTCCACAACCAAGGAGCCGGAGTCGGAGCTGGTGACAAAAAAGCTGGTCACCAGAATGACCCCAACCATGGAAGTAACCTGCGAAATGGGGAACTGCTCGAGCAGGACAAAGAGTGAAGTGGCGACATTATCTCTCACTGCACCGCCAATATCGGCCAGGGCATTCAACTCCAGAAACAGGGCGCTTCCCCCAAAGGCCGACAGCCACAGGAAAGTGAGCAGCGTAGGAACGATCAAGACGCCCAGCACAAATTCTTTCAGGGTGCGGCCCCGCGAGATGCGCGCGATAAACATGCCAACAAAGGGCGACCAGCTGACCCACCAGGCCCAGTAGAAAACCGTCCAGCTGTTTTGCCAGTCCGATTGTTGGTAGGTTTCGGTCCAGAAACTCAGTTCGAAGAAGTTTTGCAGGTAGCTGCCCAGGTTTTGTACAAACGAGTCGATAATAAATAAGGTGGGGCCGACAATGATGATAAAAAGCAGAAACAGACCAGCCAGAACGATATTGATTTCACTCAGTCGTTTGACCCCAGAACTCAATCCGGCTACTACCGAACCAGTGGCTGCCAGTGTAATCAGCGTAATTAGAATCACCTGGCTATTGACGGTGTCGGGCAGGTTAAACAGGTGAGCTAAGCCAGCACTGACTTGTTGCACGCCCATTCCCAGTGAGGTGGCCAAACCAAAGAGCGTAGCCACAACGGCCAGCACGTTGATCATTTTCCCGATCGGGCCATTCACCTTTCTCCCCAGTAAAGGATAAAACACCGAGCTGATGGTAAGCGGTAAACCCCGGTTAAAGGTGAAAAAGGCCAGCGCCATACCGACCAAAGCGTATATGCCCCAGGCATGTAACCCCCAGTGCAAAAAGGTAAGTTCCATTGCAACTTTGGCGGCCTCAACGGTTTGACCCTCCGAAGTTGGTGCGTTAAAAAAATGGTTCATGGGCTCTCCCACGCTCCAGAATAAGATCCCGATTCCCATTCCGGCGCTGAACAGCATGGCAAACCAGGCTCCTTTCGAAAACTCGGGCTTGGCATTTCGGCCACCCAGTTTGATGGTGCCAAACTTGCTAAAGGCAATGTACAAGACAAAAATGAGGAAGAAGTTGACAGCCAGGATGAAAAACCAACCGCCACCATCAGATATTGCTCCTTGAATGTTGCTGAATACTTGGGCCATGGGCTCACCCACAATCAGGGTAACCGAAATAAACAAGACAATTAGAATGGCGGAAGGCCAAAAAACAGGGGCATCAACATCAAAATACTTTTTAGTGGATTTCAATTCAGGATTGATTTCATCCTTTTGTTCTTTCTCTTCCATAAGTGTGGATTTACAGTTTCTACTCTTAAGGTACTCGGTGTCGAATTCGGACTTTCTGTGCAAGGTATAAAATTTGAGAGGCGAATCAAAAAGATGAACAGGTGCGATGTGTAATAATTGCAACCTCGATTCAAAAAAAACAGGCAGCCATCAATTCACTGCCTGTTTGGTTCTAATCTTTAATCCGGCTTACTCTTTCTTCAACAAATCTCTGATTTCAGCCAATAATTCCTGGTCCTTTGTGGGGATGATCGGAGCGGGCTCTGCTGGTTTTTCAACCTCTTTCTTTTTCATGTTCACCATAGCCTTAATCATCATAAAAACCGCAAAGGCAATGATGATAAAGTCGATGGTTGTTTGAATAAAATTACCGTAAAGGATGGTTGCCCCCTTGGTGACCACCTCACCCGCGGCATTCACCACATCGTCGCGCAGCACGTACTGCAGTTCCTTGAAATCCACTCCACCGATCAGCATGCCGATCGGTGGCATCAGGATATCATTCACAAACGAAGCTACAATTTTACCAAAGGCACCGCCAATGATAATGCCAACAGCCATGTCAACCACGTTGCCCCGCATGGCAAAAGCTTTAAACTCTTTCATTAAGCTCATAAGAATTAGAATTAGATGAATATTGGAAATTTGAAATAAAAGGTACTGCTTATTTCAATCCAAGTCAATGGCTTTTTGGGCATCAGAAAAGGGAGGACGATAGGGGTTGTTACAAAAAATTTAGGGTTAACATCGCCGCAAATTTGAATTTGCTTTCGACATTAACCCTAAAATCAACATTCAGAAGAATGGCTATTTCTTAATCAGTAACCAGGTATCGGCGTACTGTGGAAAATCATTGCGGATTTGGTGAACGCGTGCCCGGGCTGCTGCTTCATCGGTGTACGAATTGACACAAACACGATAGTAGCCTGTTTCGCTGTGTAATACAATGGGGCTAAATCCCTGGGGAATCAACTCCTGCTTGTAGCGGTTGGCATTGGCATTGCTGCTAAAGCTCCCGATAATGACAAAAAAGCTTTTGTTTTCGTTTTTAGCCTGGTCTTCTTTTTGATCAAAAGAGAAACTTTCAGCTTGCACCCGCACCGGTTTTTCAACCTCTTCATACATGCGGTCTGATGTTGGATTTTCTCTAACTTCAGATTTGGTACCAGGAACCGAGAATACTTTGGTATTGTCCTGCATGGTTTCTGTTGCAGGTTCATCGTTCTTACTTGTTTTTTGAAAAACTTTACAGCCGGAGGAAAGCAATCCCAGGGCTAAAACTGCAACCATTATTTTCTTCATTTCTTTTTGTTTTAACTTCATTTGACTTTCAAAAATACGAAAAAGCGTTACTGCTTATTGTTCTTAGGAAAACACATTATTAACTTTCAATTGTTAAAATCTAAAACTTCAGAATGTTCTTCAGATAGCGCTGGCCGGCCACGCTGCGGTAAAAGCGGCTTCTTCGGCTGGCTTCCTGCTTGCTGGCAAACCCTTCGTGGTACATCATTACCCAGTTCGAATAATCTTTGGTCAGATCAATCTTACCTTCATTGTGTGCCTGCAGGGCTTTCTCCAAGTCCATGCAAAACCCATAATAAAAACGGTGGTAATCCTGATTATAGATAACGTATGCGTAATAGTTCATGCGGCAAAAATAGGAAATCTGTATCACATCCGGCAGTTAATTTCTCATTCTGTGGTGGCATTCAATACAAATTAGGCCAATAACCGGGTATTTCCCGGTCAATCGTAGTGTTCGAATCTCAATCACTGCATATTGATTGCGAAGATGTTGCTTTCGCTGAACAAACAGGCCATCAGAAATACCCAAATGAACCAAACTGCTTCAATGCCACTAGCCGATGGAAGTACCGTTCAATCCAAATTTTTGAAATTAAACCCACAGCTTCCAGCCGGCACTTTCAAATTATACTAAAACCCAAAGCTTTCGGGATACATGATGGCAATGGCGATGATGGTGATGATAGCCAGTGACAAAAAGATGAAAAACAAAATGACACCGGTTTTGTACCGTTTATTGGTTCTTTCGAGCTGACTCACCGATAAAATTTTGTTGATTTTATTCACCATCTTTTTCAATGCCATCTGGTCCTTCACAATGTAGTCGTAAGCCCCATATTTCATGGTGTTAATGGCAATGTCGATACTGTCCTGACCCGAGAGGAAGATAAATTCTACGTCTGGAGCAATCTGCTTAGCTTTTTTCAACACTTCAATGCCATTCATTCCATCCAGTAAGTAGTCCTGTATGACAATTTTCGGTTGCCGCTCCATAGCTTTCAACACATCCTCACCCGACGAAAACGCTTCGGTATTGGTAAACTTGTTGGTTTTCAGATAGCTTACAACAAGCTTACTGTAGACCGGATTGTCTTCAACAACAAAAATTAACGGACTTTTATTATTTTGCATGGTTAAAGAATAATAAGTTAAGTATGCTCTCGTGTAGAATATTTGTTCTTTTAATTTTGTTAAAATTAGTAAAAAATTAAACACAACAACTTTGAAACGAAATAAATGACCGTAAATGTATAAAAAAGGGCTTGATAATAAGTTATTTGATCACCGCTCTTTTTTGGTTCTTTTTCGTTTCTTTGTTTCAGAAACAAAGAACATGCAGTTAATCATTGACATTGGCAATACCAACATTGTGTTTGGAATCAACCAGGATGGCATGTGGAAACAAAGCTGGCGAATCCGGACTGACACCAAGAAGACAGCCGACGAGTACGAAGTCATTTTTCGCTCTTTGTTTTCCAGCGGCAAGATTTGCAAAAATGAGATTAAAAAGGTTATCCTAAGCAGTGTGGTACCAGCCCTGAACGACGATTTCAGGGAGCTGACCGAACGTTTTCTGAATCAGAAGGTCTTGCTGATCAAGCCCGACGTATACGATCGGCTGCCAATCAAGATCTTAAACCCCTATCAGATTGGCACCGATCTGGTTGCCAATGCGATGGCCGCCTATTCCAAGTTTAAAAAACCCTGCATGGTAATTGATTTTGGTACCGCACTCACCTTTCTGACCATTTCGGGATCGGGCGAAATTTTGGGGGTTGCCATTGCGCCGGGAATGGGCACTGCAGTGCGTTCGCTGGCAGGCGAAACTGCCCAGCTGCCATACGTTCAATTAGCTCAGCCGCCTTCTGTACTGGGAAAAAATACCGTTCATGCCATTCAGTCCGGTGTGGTTATTGGGTATGCCGGATTGGTTGACCGGATGATTGAACGAACCGAGGCGGAACTAAAGCAGAAGCTATACGTAATTGCGACGGGCGGTTTATCGGGTGTACTGGATGGACAAAGCTCCCGAATCACCCATTTTGAAGCCAACCTGACGCTTGATGGTTTAAAAATCATTGGTGATTTAATCGAATAAAACGACTTGTTTTTCGAGTCGGCGAATGATCTCATTCGGGTCGAATGCTACTTTGTTTCCACCATTTTCCAAATTCCTTCGTGGTTTACCGACAGTTCTCAGCGGTTCAACGAAAAGATCCGGTTCGTTTGGAGCAAGCTTCCTAACTTGTGTAACGAAACCGAAATTTCTGCGTCAATCCATTAAATGCTACACTCATGAAAAAGCTACTGATTCTATTCTCAATCATTTTAATTTGTTCTTGCTCACTGACATCATGTTTCTTTCTGGGCCCGTCTATCAAGGGGAATGGGCATGTAACCACCGCATATCGCGATGTCGGTTCATTTGATAAAATCAAAGTTTCGTCGGGGCTGAAAGTCTTGTTGATTCAGTCGGATAAAAATTTATTGAACGTAGAAGCCGACGAAAACCTGCATGAAGTCATCCGTACCGAAGTAAAACGTGGCGAACTGAATATTTTTACCGAAGGACGCATCAAGCGATCACGTAAATTGTTAGTCACGGTTGAGCTGATTGATTTGGAAGAATTACAGTCCAGCTCAGGCTCGCAAGTCAGCTCCAGTGGCATGCTTCGCCTGAAGCGTTTCACGACACAGGCAAGCTCCGGAAGCCAACAGAATTTGAGCCTAAATACCCAAAAGCTGAAGGCTAAAACTTCATCGGGCGCACAAATCACGCTGGATGGAAAAACTGGCGATGCAGACTACAGTGCTTCATCAGGCTCACACCTCAAAGCAGGCGAATTGGTTGCAAAAACCGGAAAGGCCGATGTATCGAGCGGAGCACACATTTACCTGGAAGTGACGACCAATTTTGAAGGCGAAGCGTCCAGCGGCGGATATGTTTACTACTCAGGCAATCCGACGTCGGTGGATATTAAAACCTCGTCGGGCGGGAATATCATCAAACAATAATCAACAGGATTAAAACACACACAAATGAAAACAAGACAAATACCTATTCGCGGAATCATAATCTTATTGCTCGCCATTTTGATGGCTGCTCCCGCGTATTCAAGCCAGAAGAAAACAGATAAACAAAACCGGAACATCGAATCATTCCATGGAATCGCGGTAAGTAGCGGCATCGATTTGTACCTCACCCAAGGGAATTCGGAAGAAGTTGTGGTTGAAGCCGACGTAGATGTGATTGATGCGATTATGACGGAAGTAAATGAGGGCGTACTACATATTTACATGAAAAAGACTTTTGGTTTTCAATGGAACCGCAGCAGTCGCGTTCATGTCACTTTTGATGATCTCACCAGCCTGGCAGTTTCAGCCGGCGCCGATGTCGCAGGTCAAAGTCCGTTCAAGTTGGATGAACTTAAAATCTCAGTCAGTGCGGGTGCCGATCTCCGGATTGATGAATTGTTTGCCGAATCGGTTTGGCTGGATACCAGCAGCGGTTCTGATGCTCAATTGAGCGGGCGGGTGGTGAACTTCGAAGCTTCTTCTTCAAGCGGAGCCGATATTTCGTGCAGCGAGTTGGTTGCTGAGCATTGCAAAGTCAGTGTTTCCAGTGGTTCCGATGCCGAAGTGCATGCCACGCAAAGCCTGAAAGCCAGCGCCAGCAGCGGTGGCGACATCCGCTACCGGGGCAATCCGGCTCATAAAGACATCAATGAGTCAAGCGGTGGCGATGTTTACAGCGAATAAAAAAGAGCTCAGCTATTATTTATCAGAGGCTATCCAAAAAGTCAGGCCGGAAATCTAATTTGACTTCGTGTTCTCCGTGTAATCGTTATGCAATTCTGTGGCTCAGCTATTTGTTTTTACCACAGAGTTTCGCAGAAAGAGAACAAGGAGAATAACAGCGTTTTTGGACAGCTTTTTTGCCTTTTTTAAAAAAACGTTTCATTCACGGCTTGTTCTAGTTAAACGAAATAAGGGGTAATTTGCTTCCATCAATCATTGAGCGATGTCCATACAAATGGTGCATCCGGATCTTGTTTTCTTTTGCAGATAGGCTTCGGCGGATCGAAACCTGCCGGGAAACTCCCCTTCAACCGTCAAAAATCATTACATTTGTTCTTCCAGCATTTTAACAATAGGAAAACACCTTGTAAACCAATAAAAATAATCTCCAATGAAATTCAAAGAATCCTCAAGGCGCTCGTTCTTAAAAAACACGTTGGCGCTAACGGCAGTGGTTACTGCCGTCCCTACAATCATCACCCAATCCGTCAGCGGAGCTGTGCTTCCGGCGTCAAAGCTGGCCGGTGCCAGTGAGCGGGTCAACCTGGCCTGTTGTGGAATTGGCAACCGGGGTGGCGACATCATTCGCGATTTGTATAATACCGGACTGTGCAACATTGTTGCTCTTTGCGATGTAGATATGGGCGCGCCGCACACCGAACGAATTCTGAAAATGTTTCCGGACGTTCCGCGTTTTCAAGACTTCCGCGAGATGTTCGATCAAATGGGGAACCAGATTGAGGCCGTGAGTGTGGGTGTTCCCGACCATTCCCACTTCCCAATTACCATGCTGGCCATGAGTTTAGGCAAGCATGTGTATGTTGAAAAGCCGATGGCCCGAACGTTCAACGAAGTACAGCTGATGATGGATGGTGCAAAAAAGTACCAGGTCGTTACCCAGATGGGAAACCAGGGACACTCCGAAGCCAACTATTTTCAGTTTAAAGCATGGAAAGAAGCTGGCATTATTAAGGATGTTACGGCGATTACCGCCCACATGAACAGCCCCCGGCGCTGGCATGGCTGGGATACGGGAATCAAAAGTTTTCCTGCTGCCGAACCCATCCCCGAAACCCTGGATTGGGACCTCTGGCTTGCGGCTGCCCAGCACCACGACTACCACCACGATTACGTTAACGGGCAGTGGCGCTGCTGGTACGACTTCGGCATGGGTGCTCTCGGAGATTGGGGAGCACACATCATGGATACGGCGCATGAGTTTCTGGATTTGGGCTTGCCTTACGAGGTTGATCCGGTGATGCTGGAGGGTCACAACAAATTTTTCTTCCCGATGTCATCAACCCTGTCCTTCAAATTTCCTGAGCGTGAGGCAATGCCACCGGTCGAGATTATTTGGTACGACGGTGTAAACAATATTCCGCAAGTTCCCGATGGCTATGGTGTTTCCGAACTTGACCCTAATATTCCGCCAGCAAGCAATGGTAAAATACAACCTGCGAAACTCAATCCGGGAAAAATCATTTACAGCAAGGATTTGACTTTCAAGGGCGGTTCTCACGGAAGCACGCTGTCCATTATTCCCGAAGAAAAGGCCAAAGACATGCAATCGCAATTGCCGGAAGTACCTAAAAGCCCGTCGAATCACTTTGCCAACTTCTTGCTGGCCTGCAAAGGGCAGGAGAAAACACGGTCGCCATTCGAGGTGGCTGGTCCGTTGAGCCAGGTATTCAACCTGGGTGTGCTGGCGCAGCAGTTAAACACCAAACTGTTGTTCGACCGCGAAACGAAGCAAATTACCAACAACAAGTTGGCCAACGAACTGCTTACCGGAACAAAACCCCGCAAAGAGTGGAAAGAGTTTTATAAGCTTTAAGCCAAAAAGTACGGCAGAAGCAATCATTAACTGAAAAGGCATCCCCGGCAGCCAGTTTAACCATGGTTGCCGGGGATGTATTATTTCGGGAATGCAGACTTTCCGCAGCCCTGTCAGGCAAAGTCTTGCTTCATTCATTCTTTGCTTGCCCGATGACCATCAGCTGCGGAGCAGTTTGAAAGCCATGCTTGTCCAAACGTTCCCTGAAAAGCGGAAGCTGCTCTTTGGTTTGATCAAACTCCGGTCGTCCTTGCAGCTCCTCCAGCAGGCTGGCCATTTCGCGATATTTATCTTCCAGAAAAAGTTCTTCCCGGTTGATCGTTTTCATTTTTAGGTGAAGAAAAGAATCAATGACCTCAACTTTGTTTTGACTGATGATTTCGAGGATTTCATCGGGCGTCCAGGTGGCCCGATGGATGATGCCGTGCAAGCGGTCGACGAACGATTTGAAATGATGCAGCATGCGATGGTTTTCCTGAGCCGGGGTAAGTTCCCCGTTCGAAACTTCATTGATAAGCAACCAGCCATTAGGCTTTAGCACCCGTTTCATTTCGACAAAGGTTTGCTCAATATTTTCAAGATGATGCAAGGCATTGGACAGAGAAACGACATCGAACCTGTTGTCCTCAAAGTGCAACTGTTCGCCACTCATGGCTTGCAAGTCGATATGCTCCTGCGGAAAGCGCGCCCGGGCTTCCTTCAGCCATTGTTCTCCCGGGTCAACACCGGTGAGTTGGGCTTTTCCGTCGAAAGTGGTGTCAAGCAATTTGATGAAATCGCCGGCTCCGCAACCCACATCCAAAACACGGGTAACAGGCTTGTCGCTGAAAAAATGTTGTAGTTGTTTCATAATTATATCAATAACAAAAAGGCCGAAAGGGCGGTAATCACAATCACAGCAGCACGATAAGCTTTTTCAGGGATTTTCCGAACCAGTAAAATCCCCAAAAAGGCACCCAGCGCGATGGCTGGTAAAACCATCAAATCCAATTTCAGGCTGGGCCAGCTAATGGTTTTCCAAACAAAAATATGGAGTGGAAATTTTGAAAAATTCAGAATCAGGAAAAACCAGGCTGAGGTGCCAATAAAACTGTTTTTTGGCAGGTGCATAGCCAGCAGGTAGATGGCAAAAATGGGGCCGGCTACATTGCCAATCATCGTGGCAAATCCGCCCAACACACCCATCGAAGCGGCAAACCACCAGCTATCGGGGAAAAAGGTTTTGCCTTTCCGGCGATCGTGCCACAACATCAAGCCAATACAAAGGAAAACCAGGATGGCGATCAGGTCTTTGAACTGTTCATCGTTCACCACCTCCCCCACCCACAAGGCCAGTCCGACTCCGACAAATGCCCAGGGCAGGATCTTCACCAGGTAGCTCCATTCTGCGTGGCGACGATAATAGCCTACGCCAAACAGGTCGGCCATCATTAAAATGGGCAGGAGTATTCCGGTGGACTGTTTTCCCCCGAAAATAAAGGCTAAAACAGGAACCACGATCATAGAAACGCCAGGCACGCCAACCTTCGACATGCCAATGAGCATGCCGCAAACAGCCATTAAAACCCATTGCAGGGGTGTCAAATCAAAGGGTGAAAGCACTTCCATTGTATCTGTTTAGAAGCACAAATGTAATAAAGTTGGCCCGGAACAGGCAGGAAGCAGTCTAAAAAAAGAGGCCGGAACAAGCCGGCCTCAAACCCAAAAACACTTAACAAACAAGTATACAAAAACACAGGACGTTCATCAACCGATTGGTTAATCTTTTTAAAAGAAGAAAAACTTCTTCTTCTCAATTTTTTCCCATTTCCCGGGAATCCACTTCCAACCTTTTGCCTGCTTCTGCCAATGGCCGGGGCTCCATTGCTTATTTTCCTTTTTAGGCGCCCAGTGCGGGCCCACCCAAACATACATTTTCGATTGCCGGTGCCAAATCCAATGGCCGGGAATGAGTTGATAATCGGGGCCGGGCTTGTCAGGTACCGGTAACTTGACCTCTGGCGGACTCGGCTTTTGTTCCACGGTCACCTGTGCTTGTCCGGTTTCGGAACAAAGAAAAAAGAGAGCAAGTCCGAAAAGGAGAATGCGTATGCTTTGTTTCATGGCTTCGAGGCTTTTTTAATTGTTTTCGCGAACTGAAAGTTCAAAAACAGTGCCAAGAAGGGCGGGATAGATTTTGGTCGGCCCTTGATACCCGATTAAGGTGGAGTTTGTCACTTCTTTGTATCCATATTTGGTTCCTTGGTATGAAGTGCGGATTCCTTGGCGTGGATTATGGGCTCCTTAAGGTCATTTATTGAGTCCTCAGCAATGGTTGTCGATTCCTCAGCAATGTGTATTGATTCCTTAGTAATGATAATTGACTCCTTAGCATCACTTAATGATTCCTTAGCAATGGATAATGAATTATTTGCAATTATTATTGATGATGTGCTATGATTATTTGCCTAATTTGCATGTAATTACTGATTTTATTGCAACAGATATGGTTTCCTCAGGACAGAATCGTGAAGAGTGTTTGGGAAGCTTAGAAGATTTTGGAGTGAATTTCGTCGAGCTTGGCTTCATCGAAATCTTTAAACCAGGTGCGTAGTTGGGTTTTCGCTTTTTCCTGAACGGCAGGTGTGATGTTGCCACTGATTTGCGAGAGCGCAAAAATCAGCACACCCAAATCATCGCCAAAACCAACCAAGGGCAGCAGGTCGGGAATGGCGTCGGTTGGAAAAATGAAGTAGCCCAAAGCAGCAGCAATGGTCACCTTGGCCTTCAATGGCACAGAAGGTTCCTTCATCACATAAAAGAGCAACAAAGCAGAGTAGGCTACCTGAACGCCGGCCGTCTTGCCAAACTTCTGGAGTTTTTGGCGAAAGGATTGCTCATTGTAAAATTGCCGGTAGTCGTTTGGATTCATTTCAAACTCACATTTGTATAGTCAACCCGCAGGTGGCCATAGTGTTCAACGATTTCGTTGAGGATTTGCTGAAGGTCGGTCAGTCCGACGGCCTGCAGCAATTTGATGCGGTGTGTGCGAAAATCGGGCAGGCCGGGGAAAAATTTGGCAAAGTGGCGCCGCATCATTAAGATGGCTGAGCGCTCGTTGGCTTTCCAGTCGATGGACTGTTGAAGCTGGTCGCGCAGGCGGTGAACCACTTCGGCTACGGTGGGGGGCGGAAGCAACTGGCCCGTTTTAAAGTAGTGCTTGATCTCATTGAAGATCCAGGGGCGGCCGATGGATCCACGTCCGATCATGAGGCCGTCGACACCACTTTGTTTGAGGCAGGCCAAGGCTTTCTCGGGTCCGTTGATGTCGCCATTGCCAATGATGGGAATGTTGATCCGGGGATTGTTCTTCACCTCGGCGATTCGGTTCCAGTCGGCCTCGCCGGTGTACAGCTGTTTACGCGTGCGTCCGTGAATGGCCAGTGCAGCGATGCCGACATCTTGCAGACGTTCGGCTACTTCCTGGATAACCAACGAGTCATCGTCCCAGCCCAAGCGGGTTTTGGCTGTGACCGGCAGCGAAACAGCTTTGACAATTTCAGCCGTCATTTTCTGCATTTTATCCAAATCCTGCAACATACCCGATCCGGCTCCCTTGTTGACGATCTTTTTCATGGGGCAGCCGTAGTTGATGTCGATAAAATCGGGTTGAAATTCTTCGGCAGCAATGGCTGCACGCACCATCGAATCGATGTTGGAGCCATACACCTGGATGGCAATGGGCCTGTCAGCTTCAAACAGTTCCATTTTCTGCCTGGTTTTGTCCACCTCGCGGATGAGCGCCTCGGACGACACAAATTCGGTATACATCACATCGGCGCCGTGCTGCTTGCAAATGTGGCGGAAAGGCTTGTAAGTGACATCTTCCATGGGCGACAAAAACAAGGGGGTTTCGCCTAATTCAATTGATCCAATCTTCACGTTTCTAAAATTTTAATGCGACAAAGATATAAAACAAAGTCAGTTTCAGGTTTAATGGCCCGGCAGACGAACCAGCTTCTCGGATACCGATTTTTTTTTTGGAGATTGCAGGCTATCTTTGAGCCTTCAGAAAAAACAAAAGTATGTCTATAACCGCTTTCCACGGCATGAAACCGGGGTCTCAAATTATTTTTGCGGCCTTTGTTATTTTACTTTCTTTTTTGGTTGTGTTTGCCCTTTCGGTGGCCGCGCTGGTTCCCATTGTTGGCCTGTCGGACATGATGAGTAGCCTTTCGGGAGCCGATCCTTCCAACCCGCAGACCATCGCCTTGCTCAAATATTTCCAGGTGGTGCAGTCGATCGGGCTTTTTGTGGTACCCTCATTAGTGTTGGCCTACCTGTTCGAAGGTAAAGTGATGGCCTACCTGGCGCTGAATAAAAGAGCAGGTAGTGAAGCAATCATTATCGGTTTGCTGGCTGTTTTGGCTGCCGGGCCGCTGGTTGGTTTTTTGGGTGAATGGAATGAAAGTATGCAGCTGCCCGAATTTTTGGCTGGATTTGAAAGTTGGATGCGAAGCATGGAGGACAGCGCTGCAGAGCTCATCGACCGCTTCATCCGGGTCGAAACCATCTGGGGTTTGCTGTTCAACCTGTTTATGATTGCTGTTATTCCGGCTGTGGGCGAGGAACTCCTTTTTCGGGGCGTAATTCAGAAAATCTTCACCAACATGACCCGGAACTACCATTGGGGAATTTGGATCTCCGCCTTTTTGTTTAGCGCTTTGCACATGCAGTTTTTCGGCTTTCTGCCACGGATGGTTTTGGGCGCTTTGTTCGGTTATCTGCTGGTGTATTCGGGCTCGATGTGGCTTCCCATTCTGGCTCATTTCGTAAACAATGCCTTGGGTGTTTTAGCCCTGCACGCCGAAAATAAAGGAAGTGAAACCATGGAGTCTGTCAATCAGTATGCCGACTCGATGAGTGCTTCGGTCGTGATGGCTGTACTTAGCCTGGCCATTGCACTTGTATTGCTGCGTTTTCTGAGAAAGCGACGAACGGCTTAATTGAAGTTTAGATTGATTTGCAGTTTTTCAGCTTCCATGCGCTTAAGCTCCGATTGACGATAAACATATACCAAGCCATATTGCTGGGCTTTTTCGCGTCGCATGTCGTCAGGTAGTTGTGCAAAACGTTCTTCTACCTCGTTCCATAATTGCTGAATGAGTGCGTCTGCTTCATCACGTGTCTCCTCCATTTTCATGGATGCCCGGTCGGTGTTGTTCTGCAAAATCTTTTGGTGGTGAAAAGCATCTTTAAAATTTTCGAAATGAACTTTAACCAAAGCGATTGACGGACTGTAAATGGCACTTCCACCTTGCATGCAGCGTTTTTGTTCGCCAAGAATAATTCGTTCTCCCCAAGCCAGCACATCCTTTTCGAGGTTGAGTGGCGGAACATCAAAAGCGTTGGGATTCAGCCCGTAAAATTCGCGTACCTGGGGTTTCATTTCTTCACGCTGGATGGCAAAATTTAAAACCTGTACAAAGTGAGACAGGTACAATTTGGCTTTTTTGAAGATGTTTCCGTATTCATTTGCCCGGTCAAACTGAACTTGTTTGGCTGCCTGTAGCTGACGCACCGCCCCCAGCAGACGTGGATAAAGCATCTGAATTCGATCCAAGGTTTGCTGACGAAAAGCCAGTTCACTGAGAGCGGTTCGTTTTCCTTTTTCAAGGGCCATTTCAATGGCTTTAATTCGTGCTTGGTCGGTATTGGGCAACCTTCGGTAGGGCATGTACATTTGTTTTGATTAGTACGAAGGTATGAAATCCACGCATGCAAGTCCATGCCTTACAAGCAAAACTAATCAACAGTTATTTGTTCACAAGTCAGTAATCACAGGCTGTTCGCATGCTGTTCATAAAAAAAAGCACGCAAAAATAGCGTTTGTACACAGCTTAATGAACACCCACGAAGAGGAGTTTTTTTACTTCGAAATTTCGAGCATCCGAATGATCGGAATCTTCGCTTTCTCAATCACATCAGCGGATAGCACCACTTCCGGCTGCTCGTGTTTCATGCAGATATACAACTTTTGCAAGCTGTTGAGTTTCATATAGGAGCAGTCGTTGCAAGCGCAGGTTGAATCGTTTCCCGGTGCGGGAATAAAAATTTTATCGGGGCAGGCTTTTTTCATTTGGTGAAGAATACCACTTTCAGTCGCGACAATGATTTTTTTAGCCGGACTTTCCTGCACGTAATTGAGCAAGGAGCTGGTTGAACCAATATGTTTGGCCAGTAGCAGCACGGGTTTTTCGCACTCTGGGTGGGCAATGAACTCGGCATCCGGATGTTCATCCATCAGTTGAATGACTTTTTCAACCGAATATTGTTCATGCACCATGCAGGCGCCGTCCCACAGCACCATGTTGCGCCCGGTGAGGCTGTTGATGTAGTTACCCAGGTTTTTGTCGGGGGCAAAAATCAGTTTGGCATCTTCGGGAAAACTGTTCACAATTTTCACGGCGTTGGAGGAGGTGCAAACCACATCAGTCATGGTTTTCAGGTCGGCCGTGCAATTGATGTAGGAAATGACTTGGTGATCGGGATATTGTTTTTTCCATTCGGCAAACTTTTCTGCCGGCGCCGATTCTGCCAACGAGCAGCCAGCCTTCAAATCGGGCAGGATCACTTTTTTCGAAGGATTGATAATCTTGGCGGTTTCCGCCATAAAATGAACGCCTACAAACACAATCATGTCGGCTTCTGTCGTTGCCGCTGCCTGGGCCAGCTGAAGGCTGTCTCCCACAAAGTCGGCAATGTCCTGCAGATCTCCTTCTACATAGTAGTGGCTCAAAATCACGGCGTTTTTTTCTTTTTTCAGCCGTTTGATTTCGTTCACCAAATTGAGTTTCGGATCGATCTTTTCATCAATAAACCCTTGCTTCTCCAACATTTCCTGAACCACTAAGTTTTCCATCTTCAGCTCTCCTTTTTTCCGAATAAGGCCACACAGACCTGGTTATATTTAATTTCGTTATTCCGGCTGCCAAGTTTTGTTGTAATCTCTGGCAACGAACGAAGTATATGAATGAATAGCCTGCAAAATTAAGAATTCCTCTAAAAAAACATATATTAATCTTTAAATGTTTTAGCGTGAGCGGTTTCTTGAAAACAGGATGACAGGGTTTCGACTAATGTTTTATCATCAGCTTTTCATGGAATTGTTCTCCATTGATGAGCGAGATTTTAAGCAGATACAAACCGCTGCTTAACCGCGAAAAGTCTAATGTTTCCAGTTGCGAAGAAACTTCTGGCGCTTGGACGATACTTCCTTTTGAATCGTAGACAACAATCCTGGCCATGGGGCTTTCGGTTTCAATGGTTGCGATGGTCGTTGCTGGATTTGGATAAACTTTTAGTTTGGTGTCGGTCAGCAAATCTTCAAAGCCGGTTGGCGGGCAATTTCCGATCATGTTCTCGTCAAGCCAGGTGAGTCGCAGCGAAATCCAGTCTTTCAGTTTCTGAATTTCTCCATCGTAGGTTGTCGGTTGCGCATCCACTTCGGGTGCCCCCACATTGATCCCAAGTATTTGCCATTTGTCGAAATGACGATCAATAACCGGGTTCACCAGGTTTTGAATGGAGTCAATGGCCGCAAAAAGGTTTGATTCTGTAAGCACCGTGGTTCGGTACTCAAGATAGCTGCAATTGGTTTGGTTGGCAAAATTGGCATCCTGAAACAGACGAATCATCCAGCCCGGAGATTTTACCCAGGGGTTACAATCGTTCACCTGGTAGGCCCAACCCGAGCCATCGGTTTGTTTGAAGATAAAACATTCGTTGATGTTTTTCCAAGCCCAGTCGAAATCCCAAACCGGACCTGCAGAAATTCCCCCATTTTTTTCTTTGTAGAAGTACCGGCTTTTCTTAAAACCGTCGTTGTTTCGCGAAACTTCGCTGATGAGAAAATAGTCGATAAATGATTTTTGATTGAGGAAAGCCGGATAACCCGATTGTTGATTGGTGAAGTTGCCGCTGTACAAGGCTGCTTCGAATGAAAAAACGTAGTTTTTGAGGTAGGTTTTTTGTTGCGAACTCAGGTCTTTGGCACTCGGATCGTGATAGACAAAATAGACTTTAAATCCAGGATGATCAAGCGGAGAATAGGCCGAGGCCCAACTTTCGCCTTCATCAGGGTAATCGACCTTAAAGATATAACCTCCGGTTAGTTCTTCGCCCTCATTGTCCTCGGGCCTGAGCTTGGCGATATCAACCCGGTTTTTGTCTTGTTTGATCCGTTCGGTCAATAAGTAGATCCCGCGATATTCATTGTTGAGAATGACTTCGCAGTGGCGCGTTCGCGGAGCATAGTGCCCCATTTGGCGAAATGTTTCGAAAGCCAACGTATTTCTCGCCAGCGATTTGTCGTTGTAGAATGAAAGCAAACACCAGTCGTTTTCTTCTGGCAGACCAAGCAAGGAAACATTGTTGTTGCTGCCATCTTCATTCCGGGTTTCAAACAAGTATGGGGTTTGAGGATACGATGCAGATGATCGTCCACGGACTTCAATGCCGATCTGTCCATTGTAAACATTGGCTTCGTCCGTGATATAATTGGGTTGGCCGTTCTCCTTGAAAATGATTTTCAGGTTGGCCGTAATTTTGGGTTCATCTACAATTTGCTGCCCGTTGGTATTGATGATGACCAGCGGCAGCGTGGAGTTGAAGTTGGAACTCACCTGTGCCCAAATCGAAGCAGGTCCAAACAGGCTTATCAAAACGAGCAGGGCGTATTTTTTTTTCAAGGTTTTTCGTTAAGGCGGTTGACGTTTTGTTGTGAAAAAGGCCGGAAGCCTTGTCAGGGTGCTTCCGGCCTTCAAACAAAACTTATGAGATTAAATCATTTACGGTTCTGTGGTTCCATACACATAAAACTCGGCGAGGAAGGCAAAGTTGTTTGGTCCTTCAATCGCTTCATACTTTATGTAGCGTGCTTCGGGCATAAACGCAAGCGAAGCCATTTGTCCGGCATCGATTTTATTGTCAAAATCGAAAGTACCTTGATCAACGAAGTTCACGCCATCGTCACTGGTGTGAATTTTATACTTCGCTTGGCCCCGGTCGTCGCCTTGTCGTCTGAAACATTCAACGGCCAGAATTTTTACTTGCTGTTTCATATCCACCACAAAATAGTGTGGATAATCCGGACTACCACCGTTCCATTGTGTGTGCCAGAACGTACCTAAGTCGCCGTCAAGCGCTGCGATCACCCGCCCGTTTGGATCGCCCTCAGCAGGTTCTTCGGATGAAAAGTCGGTAACGTCCCAAGTGCTGCGGTCAATTTGGGCGGCTACGACTCCTTCTACACTGAATTCAGCCAGGTGCGTATAGAATTTGTCCTCATAAGCTTCAATGGCAGTGTACCTCAGGTAGCGAGCCATCGGTAAGCTGTTGGTTTGGTAGCGTTGGCTGGCGCTGGCCTGTTCGTAGGTAAAGGTTCCCAGGCTGGTAAAGTTTACATTGTCGAGACTGACCTCTACGGTAAACCGCTTCTGGCAATCATTTTTACCCTGTCGCTTAGTCAATTCAAAAGCATTCATCTTAATCACTGCCCCGAAATCAATGGTGATATGGTGCGGATGTTCAGGGTTAACCTCCAGATCCCAAGCTGAGTGCCAGAAGGTTGTCGGATCATTGTCTATGGCAGCCGCTGCCAGTCCCTGGATTGGCGGCCCCCATTGTGCTTCGGCGGGTTCTTCACTTGAAAAATCGACGATCGTCCAGTTGGTTTTATCCACCGGAGTTCCTCTAAATTCAATGTACATGGGCATAGTAACTTGTTCATTTTCGGCGGCAAAAGTGTCGATTGCCAAAGGCTCGGGAACGTAATAAGACTGATAGGTCATTTCACCTTCCGACTCCCAGTCGCGAATCACGATGGCGTCGTCTTCGGGCAGTACCATACGGGAGACGGGTTCGCCGGCGCGGTTGTTGTACATCATTTGCAAACCGGTATGGCCTTCAACAGGTGTTCCCCAACTGACCACAATGGAGTCCGTTGTACCACCACCGACAATAGATGCGAGCGGACGGTTGGTGAGTCCACTCTGGAATTTGACGTCATAGGCAGAACCTGTCACCTGCTCTTTGACCGAACGGTTTCCGTTGGTATCGATGGTGTAAATATTGAAGATGTATGATTTTTCTTCGAGTCCATCAATAATGATTTCCAACGAGTCGAGCGGAAGCTTCGGCGTCACATCAATGGTTTGCGACGAATTTCCTTCATCCCACTCCACTACACATTTATTGACATTGACCGCATTCATCAGGTAATACTTCAGTTTCAGCCGGTTTTTGCCGCCAAATGATTGGGGCATCAAAGGTTTGGGGGCATAAATAATATCCCCGTCTTTCAGGAAATCACTGTGGATATCCTCCATTTTTTCGCAGGACGAGAGAATGATGATCCCACAAAAAATAGATAGTAATATATTTGTTATATTTTTCATGCTTCAGTGGTTTAAATTTCTTCAACAACCTGTCCGTAAAAAGTGACTTCAGCCATGTGAATAAAGCCTGTTAACCCCCAGGTTTCATTCACGACAATGCGGATGTAACGTACTTCCGGATCATCCAACGAGAAGGAATATTCGTCACCACTCGCAGCATGTTCCTGGTCCTCTGCCGCTGTTCCCCCTTCAAGGGTCGGACGACGGGCAACAGCATCCTTCAGTTTAATCCAGTTGTCGAAGCTGCCGTCAGGATTTGGCGTTTCTTTCATTCCCCAAATTTCCAGCAAGCGGGGATTTCCATGTCGATACAGAAAATCGCCTTGACGCTGCAAGATGATCACGCGGCTCAACTTGGCGACGACACCCAAATCAACGGTGAACAGCTGAGGCCATCCTTCCCCGGCCCAGGTGTGGTTGAAGGTGCCAGGCAGGTTGTCAAAGGCGAATTCATAACGACCCTCCCAGGCATTCATATCATTGTCGCCATCAAGAACGATTTTGTTGAACTTCGATTTATCCAACTGCTCTTCATACAGCGGGGTTACCGTAATCTTTGCTGTGTCCGAGAAATTATCCCACCGGTCCCGCAGGATCATGGCGAAATCACGTTCTTCAGGCTCAAATCCCCGAATGGTGTACTGGCCTTCGGTAACCCCGGAATAAACGGTTTCAATTGGGACTAAAGTGCCGGTCGAATCCTCGGAAAGAATGATATAGGCCAGGGCCGCATTGTTCGGATTTTGCCATCTGAACTGGACACCGCCAAAGTCAGGAATCATTTCAATCGATTCTCTTACCGAAAGTACGTCTGGTGTCAGGGGGCTAATTGTCACCTGAACGGGAGACGATACGTTTTCGGCGTGGTCAACAGCCGAAAGTTTTACCGTGTGTTCTTTGGCGCTACCAAATCCTTCGACCCGGATATACCCCAGGAAGCTGGAACTTTTCGTAACGACTTGTTTGCCATTGTCTAAGGTGTACTCTGCTTTTACGTAGAGCACGTCCTCGTCGCTTGGAAGGGTGTAGGTGATGATTGCCGCACCGGGTAAGTTCTCTACTTCCGGAGAAGTGACAGGTCCCGGTATTCCATCGTCAGTAAACAACGGCCCTTTGATATCTTCCTCACATCCGGTCATAAATGCCAATGCTCCTGCGATTGCGATTAAGAATAGTATTTTTTTCATCTTATAAATCTTTAAAATTGAAATTAATCCGACTACCAACCCGGGTTTTGAACCAGGTTTGGATTTTGAATCCGTTCGTATTCCCGGATGGGCCACAAATAGTCCTTAAAGGTAAAGGTTGGCGTAAAAACCGTTGTGACATTATAAAACTCAGTTCCTTTGCCTGCAATGTTCCAACCCTGAATAGGCTTGTTCATGTACTCTTCTGCCTTTTTCCAACGGCGCAAGTCCCAGAAGCGCTGGCCTTCAAAGGCCAATTCAATCAGACGTTCATGCTGGATAATCTCACGCATACCTTCCTGAGTGGTTGGTTTTTGTGGAGAAGAAGAGTATTGGCTCCAGCTTTCAACAACGCCTTCGAGTCCCGCCCTTTCGCGAATCAGATCGACGTATTCATACACTTCCTGATCGGGTGCCGACTTGACTTCATTCAATGCTTCAGCGTACAGCAGATAGAGATCCCCCAAACGAATGATTGGGAATGGGAATTCGTAATAAGCCAACATGGTATTGGTGTTCAACGCATTATTTGGGTTGATGAGCTTTTTCACGAAATAGCCTGTTGCCGAAAATTCTCCCTGGTTCCGTTTTGTTGCCAATTCACCGGCGCGGGTCTGCACATAGTAATAAGTGGGATCGAGGAAGTAAGTTCCGCGGTCGAAGGCGATGTTGGCATAAAAGCGGGCTTCGCGGTCGAAGTGTAGCACAGCTGTCTGTTCTCCTGAACGGACAAAATCACTTTCTGCGGTCACAGCAGTCCGAAGTTCGTAGCGGTTATCGTAGTCAAAACTCGCGTCTTCATCAATGGGCACACCATTGCGGGTGTAGAAAAGTTCGGCCATACGCAAGGTGGAAGCGTAAAACTGGCTCACCGGGTTGGATGACGTCACCTGGATGAGCAGGGGCACCAACATGCGCTGGTATCCTTGAGAGAAGGTAAAGTGCGTGGCTCCCCATATCACTTCGGGCGTTCCGCGGTCCGTCACGATCGAACGGATAATGGCTTCGCGCGCAATGGTATCCGAAATATCCGTCCGGGTATCGTAATCGTTTACCAGCGAGAAGTTGGCTTCGTGGCACAGGTCAATGGCCTCTTTTGCGGCATCGGCGGCTAACTGCCATTTTGCAGGATCGTAAGTCGCGTTAAAAAGTGCCACACCACGGTTGTCAACAATCGATGAAAAATCCGGGTTTCCATTAAACAACGGGCTGGCTGCAGTGGCTAAGACCCGTGCTTTAATGGCCAGGGCAATGGGGCGGGTAATTCGGCCCAGCTCAATGATCTCTGACTCCACGATTAAAGGCAGGTCAACGGCCGCTTCGTCAATCAGTTCAACAATATAATCAACCACATCGTCAACCGGGTCCCGGTAGACTTTTACATCTTTTGTTTCGGTATAAATGGGCAGGTTTTCGCGAATGATTGGAATAGGGCCGTAGGACTTGAATAACCAGAAGTGATAGTAGGCTTTCAGAAATTTAACTTCAGCCACCCATCTCTTCTTTCTAATGTCGCTCAGGTCGTGGGCATTGTCGATATTTTCAAGAAAAATATTACAGTCACGGATGGCCACGTACAGGTTTTTTCCACGCTGTCTTCCTCCCCAAAAGTTCAAGTGTGGGTCGGTAGCATTTTGCAGACCACGGGCGATCAAGGCAGAGTTGAAATCGCTGCCCACGATTTCTTCATTGAACCAGACTTCATCGCCCGCACCAATGCCAGGGTTTACCCAAGGGTCACCGTAGTTAGGGAGATAACTGTAGCAGGTTGCCAGAAACCGTTCTGCCGAGGCTTCATCTACAAATGCGTCATCAATGGTCGCCACGTTGTCGGGGACTACATCCAGGTAACTGCAGCTACCGGTCGTTAACAGCAGTAGTAGGATTAGTATATTTAATCTGTAATTCTTCATTTCTTTAGCATTTAATTGTTAGAAAGAGACTTGAACTCCCAAGTTAACTACGCGTTGAACCGGATAGCCCAGTCCGTTACCGCCCATCTCAGGATCCCACAGCTTGAATTTACTGAAAGTCAGCAAGTTGGTTCCACTAACATAGAAGCGGGCGTATTCCGTACCGAACTTCCGGGTAAATTGAGCCGGAAGGGCGTAACCAAACTCAGCAGACTTTAAGCGTAAGAACGAACCATTCTGCATAAACCAGGTATTTCTGGCGGTGTTGTTTGGCACGGCTGAGTCAGACAGGCGTGGCCAGAGCGCGTAAAGGTCGCGGTTGTCTTCACTCCAGTAACTGTCGGCATAAGCCTGCAACAGGGCATTGTTTTTGTCGTAGCCTGCGAATGGATCATTGTTGTAGTTATAATTAATAAATGGTGCTGTTGCTGCAGCATCAATCCAAAATGACGAGCGGGCCGAACCCTGGAAGAATACGGAAAGGTCAAAGGCCTTGTAGCCAGCAGAAACACCAAATCCGTAGATGATTTCCGGAGTTTCCGGATATCCGATGGGCACCATGTCCAGCTCCGTTATTTTATCGTCCCCATTGATGTCGCGATATTTAATGTCTCCACCTCTTACTGCTTCGCCACCAAGGGTTTGTTCCGGCGAGTTCAAAACTTCCCAGTCGTCCACGAACAAGCGCTCGGCAATGTAGCCCCATTGCTGGTTGATGGGGTGGCCAACTCTTGATCTCCAAGGTGTGGCGCTGTAGTCGGGTTCTTCCACGACCTCAAAAATCCCTTTGGCATAGGTAAAGTTTCCACGGGCGGTAACCCACATGCCATTGCTGAAGTTTTCCTGGTAGTCAACCGAAATGTCGATCCCCTTGCTGGAAGCTTCTCCCACGTTGGCTTTGGTTGAGGCTTGTAATCCAAAAGTGGCAAAGGAGAGACGGTCCCAAAGAATATTGGTCCGGTATTCGGTGAAAAGGTCGGCCTGGATGTCCACTTTGTCCCACAAACCGACTTCAATGCCGATGTTTGCTTTTGTAGCGGTTTCCCAAGTAATCAGGTCGTTCGCATAACGCGAAATGGACACACCGTTAACAAAGTTGCCTCCTTCTGTTCCCCATCGGTAACCGCGGTTTGCATCGTTAATAGTAACACTAGACAAGTAGAAGAACCTATCATTTTGATCACCAATTTGGTCGTTACCCACCAGTCCGTAAGTCGCTTTCAGTTTCAGTTTGGTAATGGTTCTGGCCAATGGTGTCCAGAATTCTTCGTTGGATACGAACCAGGCCGCACCGGCAGAAGGGAAGAAGCCAAAACGTTCTTGCTTGGCAAAACGTTCGGTTCCGTTGTATCCAAAGTTGAACTCACCAAAGTAGCGCGAATCGTAGGAATAGGTGAAACGACCGGAAAGGCCCAGGTTGCGGCTTGGCAGGGAAGCTTGCAAGCTTCCTGCGTTACCTGAGAGTGATTGACGCATAATTCCAACCAGCAAACCACTCACCCCGTGTTTTTCGTTGAAAGTGCGGTCGTATTGCAGGGCCGATTCAGCATAGAAAGTTGATGAAACCCTTTTATCTCCTGGCTGGTAGTCGAGTGATGCCCGTCCCTCGTTTGCGTTGAGCACACGCAGTTTATACTCGTCGGTTCGGGGATTATAGTCTGAAACGGTATAATAGAAAGGGTTATAACTCCGAATCACATCGAAATAAGCATTTCGTGTCGTATTTCCCAGCACCCGAGCACTCAATCCTTCGGTGACAAAACTGAAATCCTGTTTCAGTTCGATCTGGGCCAACATCAACGATTGGCTGTATTCCTTATATCCTTTTACCAACTCGGCATAAGGGTTGATGTAATTGGCATTTTCGTCGTTGCCAAACAAGACATGCCGGGTGTTGATATGTGCTGCATCTGGTTCGTAAACTGCCGGGAACCTTACCGGGTTACTTCGGACAATCGCCCGGTACATTTCAGTACCACCCTGAATCGGGCCACGGTAGTCGTCAAAGGTTCCATGCATACGAACCACGGCTTCCGTTGTTGACGTAACATTGATGTTGATGTTTGAACGCATCAGGTAGCGTTTCAGGTTGATGTTGCTGTTGAAGTCATTTTTCTTTTCAACATCAAGAATTCCGTTGTCCTGGGTGACTCCACCTGCCAGGTAGTAGCGGGCCACCTTGCCCCCACCCGACATGTTGAAGTTGAGGCGCTTGTTCATGGTGTAATCTTTCAGCAACTCGTCCTGCCAGTTGGTTTGTGGATAAACCATGGGGTTTCCGCCAGCAATGGTATTGTCAACCTCTTCCTGAGTATAAGGAAGATCCCCCAGGGGGTCGCGGGTGAGGACTGACTCATTGTGTAAGAGCATGTAGGTAATGGGGTCGGCAAACTTAATGTCTTTTGTGGCTTGCGAGAGCGAATTTTCAAAGCGGATGCTGACCTTGGCTTTTCCCTCCTTCCCTTCTTTGGTGGTGACCAAAATTACCCCGTTGGCCCCACGTGCGCCGTAAAGGGCCGTTGCCGTTGCATCTTTCATGATGGAGAATGCGGCAATATCATCGGGGTGCATGCGGGCCAGGTCGGTGGTTGACAGCTCGATGCCGTCGATCAAGATCAGCGGGTCTTTTTTGTATCCAAAAGTGGTAACCCCACGAATAAAGAACTGGGCGTTATCTTCACCGGGCTCACCGCTACGTTGGTACGAAATAACCCCAGACATCCGACCGGCCAGGGCCGAGGTCAGGTTGCTCGAGGGCACTTTCAAGTCAGAAGGAGAAACAGTTTCGATGGAAGCCAATACGCTCTCTTTTTTCTGTTTGGCGAAAGCCACAACGGTTACATCCTCCAGTTCTTCCGATTTCTCTTTCAGTTCAACATTGAGACGGGTTTGGTTGGTAATATCAATCACTTGGCTGTCCATCCCAATGAAGTTAAAGACCAGCTTATCGCCGGGGCTTGCGTCAATAGTAAATGTACCATCCAGGTCGGTTGTCACTCCTCGCGTGGTTCCCAGCACCGTAATGCTGGCTCCTGGCAGTGGACCTCCGGTTGCATCCGTAACGGTACCCCGTATGGTTAGCGTATTGTCTTGCTGTGCAGCAACCGATGTTTTGCTGTCCTCAGCCTTAAAAAGGATGATCTGTTTGTTGATAATTTGGTAGTCAACCGATGTGCCATTCAGTACTTGATCCAGGATGGATTCAACCGAGGCATCGTTGACAACCATGTCGATCTTTTGCTGGTCGTCAATAACATCATTGTTATACACAAATCGAAAATCACTTTGCGATTTGATGGACTCAAAGAGTTGTTTTAAAGTAACCTGCTGAAGGTTAAGTTTGATTTGATTTGTTTTTGAGAAGGTCGAAGCCCCCGCACTGAGATTCAGAAAAAGGGCGAATATGAGAAGGAATCTCATCATTCGAAATGGTTTTACAATCCCCTTCGTGAACAGGAGATTCACGTAAATGAGTTTTTTCATAAGTTTGTTTTAGTTAGTAGTTGTTACAACCTTGTTAATAATTATTAACCAAAATGGAACGAGGTACGCGTTTCCATTCGTTTCAATTAACATGTTTCTTTCATAGGCATCATCATTTTTTTAGTGAGACAAAATAAGTTCCGTTGGCCTGCTGATTAATTTTAAGCGCGCTGGCCAGTTCTATAAAATTTAAAATTTGTTGCAGGTTTTCCTGTTCGAATTCACCCGTAAACCGTAGTTCCTGGATACTGGCGTTGGTAAATTGAATATCAATATCAAATCGTCGTTCCAGCTTTTTCGCAATTCGCTCAAAACGTTCATCGTAGAAGTTGAGTTCACCGTTTTTCCAGTCACCGGCAATGAGGTTTTCCGGGCTGCTAAATTCGAGTGATTCGGATTGCCGGTCCATTTTAACCAGCTGTCCAGGTGCAAGTTTGTGCTCGGTGTCACTTTTTTTTGTCATGAAGGTTACGATTCCTTCTTCCAGATGGGTGGTAACAAACGGGTCGTCATGATAAGCGCTGACAGCAAACCGGGTTCCGGTTACTTTGATTTGCGCGTCGGATGTTGATACAATAAAAGGATTGTCAGAATCTGAGACGACATGAAAATAGGCCTCACCGTCGAGCGAGACATAGCGGTCGCTTCCGATGAGATATTGGGTGTAAGTGAGTTTCGATTTGGCGTTGAGCCACACCTTTGACCCATCAGGCAAGCTGACTTCATTCACTTGGCCGGCATCAGTGATGTATTCGATTTGTTCAACCGGATAATGCTTTGCCCAGGAATAAAGTCCGAAGCCAATGGCTACAACAACCAAGACAACAGCCACATAACCAAGAAAGTTATTCTGAAAATCCCGAAAGTTTTGAAACGAGATTTTGCGCCATGTTCGGCGGCTGATGCGCGATGCAACATGCTCATCTTCCACTTTCATATTCCAAAACTCCTCAATTTGGCTAAAGTTGGATTTGAGGTCATTGCCTAAAACACGACTTTTTAATGAAGATGCTTCTCGCTTAGAGAGATCTCCCGCCAAATACTGGGCGAGAAGTTCATATGTGCTTGGTTTCGTATCCACTTTACACGCGTACATTTTGGTCATCAATTTTAAAGATGCATTTGGCGAAAGAATCCCCTAGCTTGATTCCGTTTATTTTTAAAAAAAATGAAGGAAAAGCAAAATCGTTGTTGAAATCACCTTTTTCAGCTGATCCAATTCCCGCTGATTTTCACGCGATAGTATGGTATCGATTCGTTCAATTGCAGCAGCAATGTGGTTCTCCACGGTTCTGGTTGAAATATTCATCAAAAGCGCAATTTCCTTGTATTTTAGTCCGTTGATTTTCGCCAGCGTGAAGATCATTTTGTTTTTTGCCGGCAGCTGCGCAATGCTTCTGTTGATGAGCCCCATCGTTTCTTTGTCTATCAGTATTGTTTCCGGGCATTGTAGTGGTTCAAGCTCGAAGGTATCAATCTCGTCCAGAGTCAGATGGGGCTTGTTAATTTTTGATCGAAGATAAGTCAGCGAGTTGTTTCGGACTGCTGTGATGAGGTAGGATCGGATATTATGAATTCGACCGATATTCTGTCGTTCATTCCATAATCTGAAAAAAATATCGCTCACAATTTCTTCGGCAACCTCTTTCCGTTTCACAAGTCCAAACGCAAAAATATACAGCTCGGTCGAAAAGTGTTCGATCAGTTTAGTCAGGGCAGCCTCCTCATTCATTGATATCCCAGCAAGTAATATATCAATACTCTTGTCCATTGGCAACAAATCTATTTTCTAAGCACAAGCAATACGCACAAGCAACAGGCAATTTGTTGGTTTCGGCTAGGTCCGTAAAGGTAAAATTTTTTCTTTTCCCTCCTACAGCTTATGTTTTATGTCATACCTATCCTAGGCTGCCTTCGAAACAGACACTTATTTAAAATCTTTGTATTCACCTGACAACCAGACACCTACTCGTTTGTTTCAAAAGCTGTCCCGAATTAAAGTACAAAATACTGTTATAAAGCATCTGATTTTTTTTCACACCCATATAATTCATCTGGCTTTTTTCCTCGTCCCTGTACCAAAAAAAATCCCTGGCAGACCAAAATTCTGCCAGGGATTTGCCTCGGAGTGAGGGTTATTAGTACTAGTTGAGTTTCATCTTTGCATTTTCAATGGGATTAACGCCTGTGGTCATTGGGCGCATCCGGAAGGAATAGCTGTAACTTCTTTTGGTCAGACGGTATTGTTCGTGTGTCCAGGCACCCCAGCTGTTGTCGCCACCAACGCCCATTTGTTTGTAGTCGATATTCACTGAGGTCAGATCGCGCGGCTTGACGTCGGTTGTGTGACGGTTCACAACCTCCACTCCTTCAATCTGACGTCCGTCCGTGCGTCCCGGTGATTCAAAATCTTCCATGATGTTGTGGTGCGCACTTACTGACAGGAACGGCTGCGCCACGAAGAGCAGGCCATTTCCGGCATCATTGGTGATCGTCATCCAACGGACATCGGTTTTGTTGCCGTTCTCCTGTGGACGCAGGTAAGCCCAATATTGATCAGCAACTGAGCCGGAATACTTGCCGACGAAAGCCGAGGTTTTACGATCTTCGTACGATTCGTGCGGTCCGCGCCCAAACCAGGTCATTTGGTCAAACTGGCGAGGCATCTGCAGGTTCATGCCCATGCGGACAATCTCCGGCAGCTCGTCCTTTGTCATTTCAAACTGATTGTTGACCACGACATCGCCACTGCCATAAACGGTATAGCTTGAACTGTAGTCGGCAATTTTTTCCCCTTGCTCATTGGTCAGGTCAAATTTGAAATCGACCACCGCTTGGTTTTCTGCTTTCTTGCTTAGCTTGACGGAATTCACTTTCCGGTTTTCGCCTGCTTTTCGCCATACGCGGCTCCGTTGATCCAGGCCATTTCCGTAATCATTGTCGATTGGTGCACGCCAGAAATTCGGAATCGGGCCTTCTTTCAGCAATTCAGTTTCTCCCGATTGGAAACTGCTCAATACGCCAGCTTCCTTATTGAAAGTCAGGCTAAAGCCTTCGCCCTGAATGGTGATTTCAGAATCGGTCTCACTGGCTGTCATCGATGGGAAATCGGAAGTATCGGTCTTTTGGACAGGCCTGTATCTCGGCGCTTCGATCAAAAGTGGGATAAAACTGGCCAGCACGATTTGTTCGGCAGCCAGCTCATAATTGGCAGGAACCAGTCCCTGGGCCGCTTTTGTTTTTGCAGAGAAGTTCAGGAAATATTCGGTGCCCGGTGCCGGGTCGATGGAATAATCCAGGTCGACTTCGAGTCTCGCGCCGGGAGTTAGTTCAAAGTTGACAAGCTTTCCATCTTTAATTGTCTGTCCATCTGCCATAATGCTCCAGCTGATATCCAGTTCAGACAAGTTGGTGAAGGTGTATTTGTTTTCAATTTCAACGATACCCTTCTTCAGGTTTACAGGGGTGAAGCCGATGTTTTGATAAACTTTCTTCACTTCCAACAGGTGCGGTTTAATTCCGCGATCCGGATCAACCAGCCCGTTGTTACAGAAGTTGCCGTCGGATGGAACCGTGTCCGGGCCAAAGTCGCCGCCGTAAGCCCAAAACTCTTCACCTTCATCGTTGGTGGTCAATAATCCTTGGTCAACCCAGTCCCAAATGCAGCCGCCTTGTAAAACATCGTAGTGTTCAATCACGTTCCAGTAATCTTGCAAATTACCTACGCTGTTGCCCATGGCGTGGGCGTATTCGCACTGAATCATCGGTTTGGAAGGATTCGACTTGGCGTAATTTTCCATGTGCCCAATTGTGGCATACATCGGACAATTGATATCGGTGTTTTTGCCACCGTGTGCTTGTTCGTACTGAACCGGCCGGGTGGAGTCTTGTTCTTTCAGGTAGTTGTAAGTAGCCATGAAATTGACGCCGTTTCCAGCTTCGTTACCCAGCGACCAAATGATGATGGACGGCTGGTTTTTGTCGCGCTCGAACATGTTCTTGGTACGATCCAGGTAGGCTGTGCCCCAAACCGGGTCTTTGGCCAGCGATTCTTCTCCGTAGCCCATGCCATGCGACTCGATGTTGGCTTCGTCAATCACGTAAAGCCCGTATTGGCTGCAGAGTTTGTACCACAGTTCGGGCTGAGGGTAGTGCGACGTACGAACCGTGTTGATGTTGTGGGTTTTCATGATCTCAATGTCTTTCAACATGGTTTCCTTGTCCACCACATGGCCGTTTACATCGTGGTGCTCGTGCAGATTGACTCCTTTCACATAAATGGGCTTTCCGTTGACCATTAGCTGGGCATTTTTAATTTCAACTGTGCGAAAACCAACATCCTGACGAAGAACTTCGATGGTGTTGCCCGCTTCATCTTTCAGCGTAAGCAGCAGCAAGTATAAATTCGGATGTTCAGCTGACCATTTTTTCACATCGGCAAATGTCTCTTCAAACGAAACTGTTTCGCTGGGGTTGGCCAGTTCGATTGCTTGTTCAAACGATTTGACAGTGGTGGCGCCATCAAACAATTCGGCTTGCAAAGTCACTTGTTGTGCCGCATCCGACGAATTTCTCAGCTCCACATCCAAGGCAAATGTTCCATGCTGGTAGTTTTCGTCCAGTCCGGCGGTCACCCTGAAATCGTGAATGTTTTGCTTGTTTCGCGCCATCAGAAACACGTCGCGGGTCATCCCGCTCATGCGCCAAAAATCCTGATCTTCGAGGTAGCTGGCATCGCTCCAGCGGAAAATCTCTACAGCAAGCGTGTTTTTTCCACCTTTTAGCTTGGGTGTAATGTTGAACTCGGCAGGCGTTTTGCTGTCTTCGCTGTAGCCCACAAATTCTTCATTCACCCAAACATTGATGGCCGAACTGGCGGCCCCAAAGTGCAGGATGATGTCTTTTTCTTTCCAGTCTGAAGGAATGGTAAAGGTTCGTTTGTAAGATCCTACCGGGTTGTAATGATCCTGAATGAGCGGAGGCGTTTTGGCATGCGGATATTTGACGTTGGTATAAATGGGGTAATCAAATCCTTCCACTTCCCAATTCGAAGGAACTTTGATTTCGTCCCAATCGCGCGTATCGTAGTCGTTTTTGAAAAACCAATACGGACGTTCGCCCGGATTTTGTGCCAGATGAAATTGCCAGGTGCCGTTCAATGAAAGCAGCATGGGCGATTCCCATTTTTCATCGGCGATGGCCTGTTCGGCTGTTGCGTAAGGAATGTAATGCGCCCGGGGTGCTTCCTTGTTGATTTGAACGATTTCAGGATCTTCCCAAGGTTTTGGGTTGGGTTCTTCAAAAGGAACATCTTCATACTTGCTGGTACATGAAAATCCTAGGAGAAGAACGAAAAGTAGCGTAATTGAGTAGTAGTAGCTTTTCATTTTTCAGAATTTAGATTGTTAGCCTAACCGGTTGGTACTGGTAGGTATGCAAAAATCTTAAAAATTACCTTCAAATCCAAGTGGAAACAGAAAATTTATAGCGAATCAATTTTTCCGGTATTTTCTGAAAAGAAGACCGATGCGTTTTTTCCAGCACCCGCTTTTGTGTTTGCCCTGCGGAGACTGTTGTTTGAGCCGATTTTTCAACAGCAAGCTGAATGTCAGGCGCTTTTGCTTGAAGGAAAACTTATTCACAAAACACTTGAAAGATATAAACAGCTGACAATATCTTGGTTTTTGTCGGCCAATAAATTTGTACTTTAAAAGACTTAACGAGGTCCGTTTCATACAAGGTGCCTTAATTGTCGTAATTCCTTAACAAAAAAGTTACAGGTTGTTAATTATTGACAAGTATGTTTTTGTGTTATTTGTAATAAATCTTAATCTATTGTTCTATGAAGACAAAAATGAAAAATTACACTTTACTCTTTCTTTTCATGCTGCTGGCATCTTCGCCGGTGCTTTCACAAATTACAACGGCTGGAATGACCGGAACAGTGAGCACCGAATCAGGCGAAAGCCTCCCGGGAGCCACGGTACTGGCCATACACGAACCATCAGGCAGCCAGTATGGTACCATCACCAACAACGAAGGCCGGTTCGATTTGCAAGGGATGCGGTCAGGCGGGCCCTACATCGTGGAAGTATCCTTTGTTGGTTACCACAAAGGAACTTATGCTGATATTCGGCTGGCGTTGGGTGAAACGTTTATTTTAAATGCAAAATTGAAGGAAAGTTCGGTTGATGTTGGCGAAGTGGTTGTGCTGGGAGCAAAAGCTTCGCCTTTTCGCACAACCAAAACGGGTGCCACAACAAATATTTCGAACGAGCAGATGAACGCCATGCCCACCATTAACCGAAGCATCTCGGATATTGCCCGCATTTCGCCCTATGCCAATGGCATGAGCTTCGCCGGAGGCGACGGCCGCTCGACCAATTTCACGGTTGACGGGGCTAATTTTAACAACAACTTCGGATTGAGCTCAACGCTTCCTGGCGGTGGCAATCCCATTTCGCTGGATGCCATTGAAGAAGTTCAGGTGGTGATTGCCCCTTTTGATGTCCGCCAAACGAATTTCATTGGTGGCGGTGTCAATGCCATTACCAAATCGGGAACCAACACTTTTAAAGGCTCGGCCTACCACTACTTCACCAATCAGGATATGCGGGGAAACCGGATTGGAGACGTTGACTTTGGAGCACGCGACGAAGAATCGACAAAAACGTACGGCGCCACGTTTGGAGGCCCAATCATCAAAAATAAATTGTTCTTTTTTGTGAATGGCGAATACGAAATACGCCCGGGACAAGTGGTTACCTGGAGGCCGTCGGAAGATGGCACAGCCAATACCGATTTGTCGCTTTCGCGCACAAGTGTGTCGGACATGGAGCGGGTTCGGCAACATTTGATTGACAATTATGGCTACAATCCAGGTTCGTACAGCAGCTATCCGGCTGACGAAAGCAACAAAAAGCTGTTGGCCCGAATTGACTGGAACATCAATGACGCCAACAAGGTGAGCTTGCGCTATAACTACACCAAAAATCAAGCCTGGAACCCCACTAACGGGAATTCAACCGACGGGGGTTTCCGAAACAGGAACATGGACCGGATCTCTCAATACTCCATGGCTTTTTCAAATTCCATTTACTCGATGGATAACATTGTCAACTCGTTTTCCTTCGATTTGAACAGCCGTATTTCAGAAAAATTCTCAAACCAATTCCTGTCTACTTACACGAAAATCCAGGATGTCCGTGGATCAGAATCGTCGCCATTTCCTTTTATCGATATTATGAACGGCGTGACCGGAGACGGGCAACAAATTCTTGAACCCTACCTGTCGGCCGGTTACGAATTATTCACCTGGAACAATGGCGTAAACAACAACATCTTCAGCATAATCGACAACGCCACTTTCTATTTGGGCAGTCACAAGATTACCGCTGGTGTAAGTTTTGAACACCAAATGGCCAATAACTCCTACATGCGAAATGGAACGGGTTATTATCGCTATGCCAGCATCGACGATTTTTTAAACCAGGCTGCACCCCGGGATTTTGCCTTAACCTATGGGTATGATGGTGAAAAAAGTCCGGCAGCTGAAGTTGCATTTAATCAGTTTGGCTTGTATGCCCAGGATGAATGGAATGTGAATACCGATGTTAAATTAACTTACGGTATTCGCGCCGATTACCTGAAATACGAGGACAACATTATTCGGAACAATGCCATTTATGAATTGGATTTTGGCGGCAAAAAAATTGATACCGGCGAATGGCCCGAAGCCAAAGTTCAGCTTTCTCCAAGAGTGGGTTTCACCTGGGATATGAAGGGCGATCAAAGTATGAAACTGCGCGGTGGTACGGGAATATTTGCGGGTAGGTTGCCCCTGGTGTTCTTCACCAACATGCCCACCAATTCAGGCATGGTGCAAGGCAGCTATGCAGCAGTGACGCGCTACGATTCGGAGGGCAATGTAACCAGTGCTGATCCTGTTTTGGCATCGTTGGCCGGCCCCATGATGACCGATGTCGGCGAAATGATCTCACGTTTGAATCTTCAAAATACCATTAGTCCCGAAGATGGAGCCCTGCCACGCGATGTGAACGCGATCGATCCTGATTTCAAAATGCCACAGGTGTGGAAATCGTCTTTGGCTCTGGATCTTAATCTACCGGTCTCTTTCCCCATGTCAGTCACCGTTGAAGGAATCTATACCAACAACATCAATGGGGTGATGCTGAAAAACTATAACCTGGAACAACCCGACAATAGCTGGCAACGTTTTAACGGCCCCGATAACCGGTACATTTATCCGGATAGCGAAGAGATCACCTATACTTCAAAGAACGCTTATGTTTTAGCGAATACGGATGAGGGTTGGGGTGCAATCGGAAACATTACCCTGAAAGCTGAGCCAATTGAAGACTTGAGTTTAATGGCTGCCTATACCTATACCGAATCAAAGGAAATTTCGGGCATGCCGGGGAGTAACGCAGCATCGGCCTACAATGGTCTTGTTACCGTAAACGGACCGCATTTGCCTGAAGTCCAGCGTTCACAATATGTGGTGCCAAGCAAAGCCATTGCATCTGCATCGTACAAAATTCCATGGTTGAACAACACGCTTAAATCGGCTACGATCGTTAATTTGTTTTACTCCGGATATTCAGCCGGCGGGTATAGTTTTACCTATACAAACGACATGAATGGCGATGGTTATGCTTCCGATTTAATTTATATTCCGAGTGCTAAAGGGGAGATTAATTTTGTGAGTGCCGCCGATGAAAATGCTTTCTTTGAATTTGTGGAGCAAGATGACTATCTGAAAAAGCACAAAGGAGAATATGCCGAAGCAAACGCTGCCAGAGCTCCTTGGGTACATCGGTTCGATTTGCGCCTGGCACGTGAATACTATGTGAAGATTGGAAATAGAACCAACACTTTGCAGTTCAGCCTTGATTTCCTGAACTTTGGCAACCTGCTGAACAACGAATGGGGAGTTGTTAAGAACATGTTTGAAGCCAATAACGGACAGATTTTGAGGTATGAAGGCGTGGACGCCAATAATGTTCCCAATTTCTCCATGGTGAAAGATTCCGATGGAAACTATTTGTCAAAATCCTATTCAACCTACTACAACTACAGCCAGAACTGGCAACTGCAGGTGGGTGTACGCTATATTTTCTAGTGGATCAAGGAAATTAGCGGTCTGATAAAAAAAGAGGCTGTCCGAACTTAACGGGCAGCCTCTTTTCAATTCAGGAAAAACCGGGAAGCTTATGCGAAGGACTTCCCGGTTTTGAAAAAAAACTCAACTGTGCGAATTTTAGACTGATAATCTGGCGTTTCGTTTAACGATCGGTTTTTTTCTTTTTTAAAGTAGGAAGTTTGGAAACAAAATCTCTACATTTGTCACGGATTTGGTTCCAACGATCCGGCAACTGCCAGATCAGGATCAAAAGGGAATCCGGTTAGAATCCGGAGCTGTACCCGCAGCTGTAAGCCTCGAATGATCTTTCTGAAACCCCAGCCACTGTCCGGCAACTGACGAACGGGAAGGCATCAGAAAGAGAGGTGAGCCAGAAGACCTGCCAAAATCCTATTGAATATTTAACAAAGGCTTCGGGAATAAAGCTAGTGAAATGTAATCGCGTATCTTTCACAAATCTTATCCTAAGCTCATTCTAATTTCTTAGTAATGAGAAGGTTTATTTTATCAGGACTATTGGTCCTTCTGTTTGGTGGGCTTGATGCGCAGCAGCCCAGCGTGGCCGACACCATTTTGTTGCATGAGGTCACATCGTATGCACCGTACAAAAAGTACCAGGCCGGTGCCAAAATGGAAAGCATTTCGGCTGAGCAAATGCAATTTGCTCAGGCTGGCGGCCTGGATAACCTGCTGATGCGTTTCACTCCCATTTATGTGAAATCGAATGCCGGCGGCCTGTCAACCATTCGTTTGCGCGGCACGAGCCCCAATCACACCTCCGTCAATTTTGGCGGTATCAATGTCAACTCCCTTACTTTGGGACATTCCAACATGGCATCCGTTCCTTCTTACCTATTTGATGGTTTGGATTTACAATACGGCAGTTCATCGGCTGTCAATGGCTCCGGATCAATTGGCGGCGCCATTTATCTGGGTTTGCAAAACAACTGGACCGATGGCCTGAAGTTGAAAACCACCATCACGCAAGGTTCATTCGGTGAGCAGCTTTACGGAGCAAAAATATTTGCCGGAAACGGGAAGTTTGAGTCCGTCACTCGCCTGTTCTACTTCAGCAAAAGGAATGATTTCCCTTTTGAAAACCCTTACACCGGCGATGTGGAAAACCGCGATCCGGTGAAAGACCGACAAAAAGGAGCAGCTGTCGAAAACAGGGGGTTGATTCAGGAGTTGAACTACCGTTTTGAACCCGATGAATTCATCACATCAGCCATCTGGCTGGAACAGGATTGGCATGAGGTACAGCCCAACATGCCCACCAACCTGAATTTGAAAACTTTGGAAGAGTTGGACAACCAACATGTCAGGATTTGGTCCGAATATCAAAACAACAAGCGTTCGTTGAACTATCGGGCTGGCGTCGGCTACGTGCATGACGTGCAGGTTTACGACAGCATTACAGAACAACGCATTGGCACCGATCGCCTGATCTCGGAGCTGGAGCTCAAGCAGGATTTCAATCCCGGATTGGGTTATAAAGCTGGCGTAAAATACCGGTACATCGTGCCGGATGTGTACGCATATTCAGAGGAAGTGATTGATTCGGAACAGCATCTGGATGCCTATTTTTCAGCTTTCTTTACTGCCTGGCAGCGACTCAAGCTTACGCTTAACCTGCGTCAATCGTTTGTGACCAACTTTTCCGTTCCATTCACCCCTTCGCTCGGCGCTGAATACCGGCTGTTTACGAATGAAACGTCGATCTTGAAGCTGAGTTCCGCAATCGCCAAAAGCTTCCGCGTGCCGACTTTCAACGACCGTTACTGGGGAACGCAGGGAAATCCCAACCTGAAAGCGGAAGATGGAATGAGCTATGAAGCAGGGCTGAGCTATATTTACTGCGATGCCGGCTTTCAATCGGAACTGAAGCTGAACGCCTTTTATATGGACGTGAAAAACTGGATTGAATGGCGGAACTTTGGCGTGTGGCAAGCCCGAAACCTGATGGAGGTGGTCAGCAAAGGAATTGAATTACAATCGAATACCGACTGGCAATTGGGAGCAACAGACCTGAACTTCAAACTAAATTATAACTTCAACCCGGTAGAGGCTGTGGAAAATATTTCGGAGACCGGGATCACGCATCGCCAGTTGATTTACGTTCCAAAACACATGGGCAATGCCTTTCTGATGGCCACCCGCAAGCAGTGGCAAATTTATATTGACGGCACCTACACCGGCAGCCGCTTTTCCGACGACTTTGGACATGAGCTTGATTCGTATTTTTTGACCAACTGTGGACTTTTGCGGTCGATCAATTACAACAGCCAACAGTTCAAGTTATCTTTCTCGGTTCAAAACCTGTTCGATGTGGATTACCAAAACCAACGGTATTATGCCATGCCCGGACGAAGCTTCCGAATCAGTATTTCATCCAATTTGAATATTCTTTAAACTAAAATTTATACCTCATGAAAAAGTTTTTGAAATACTTTACTGTTCTCTTTTTCGCACTGGCCGTGCTGAGTTCCTGTAATAAAGACGATGACGAGCCGGATCCGTTTCCCAGTAATCTGGTGAAAGGAGCTTACATCATCAACTATGGCAATTATGGTGATGGCGGGGCAAGCATTTCCAAATATGATTATGGCACGGATGCATTGACCAACTTTTATTACCAGCAGCAAAACCCCGGATTGGAATTGTTGTCCAATATTCAGTATGCCTACGAATACGATGATCAGATTTTTATGATGGGAAACAACCCGGACCAGATCATCACGGTTGACCCCTTGTTTGAGCAAACAAAAAATGGGGTCACTGATCAAATCACCAAGCCCCGGGCTTGTGTGGCCAGTGGTGACTACTTGTACGTTTCTTGTTGGGGGGAGCCTGATGCGGGTTGGAGTATCATGCCCAATTCCTATATCGCCAAATACAACATCAAGACGCAAACGGTTGAGGAAACGATTAGCCTGCCTGGCGGTCCCGAAGGTGTTGAGATTGCCAATGGAAAATTGTACGCTGCCTTAAACTACAAAGACAGCGTGGCGGTGATTGATCTTGATGACCAGGCGATCTCCTACATTGTTACGCCTGCCGTTAGTTCTTATTTTTTAAAAGACAATAGCGGCAATTTGTACGTTTCACTGGTCAACACCTATTCAAGTCCTTCGGAAGATACTGGTCTGGGGTACATCAATACAAGCACCGATGAACTGACGACTGTTTACAGTTTGCCGAATGTGAGTTACGAATACGCGTCAATCATGGTGACGGATGTTGATCAATCAAAAATTTACGTGATTACTTCTGAGACAGATGAAAACTGGAATGTGACCGGTGCAGTTTCTGTATTTGACGTTGCCACAAAAACCTTTGAATCCGAAAAGCTGGTCAGCGGTCTTTCGGGCCCACGAGGGGTGGCTGTCAATCCAAACGATGGGAATATCTATGTTTTTACCGGCGAAAGTGTGACCGGAGCTGGATTGATGAAAATCTATGATCCATCCGGAGAACTGATTGACCAGAAGACCGTCGGTGCGTCACCCAACATGGCCATTTTTCTCGATTAAATAATGATGCAACTTGTTAAGAAAATCAGATAGTTGTATTGCACAAGAGGCGACTGAAATTTCAGTCTGCCTCTTGCTTTGTTTATAAACACAATTCAGCAGTACGCGTTGCAAGAACTTGGAACTTGAAACTTGAAACCTGAAACTTTTTAAACGATGGCAAGCATCACATTCATCACCGGAGGAGCCCGCTCAGGGAAAAGCAGTTTTGCTCAACGACTGGCTGAAGCGCAATCGGGAAAGCCCGTCTATTTAGCAACCGCCCGTATTTGGGATGAGGATTTTGCCCAACGCGTTAAACGCCATCAGGATGATCGCGACCAACGCTGGCAAACCGTGGAAGAAGAAAAAAACCTGTCGAAGCATGATTTTGGCGGACAGACGGTTTTGCTGGATTGCATCACCCTTTGGCTCACCAACTATTTTCACGACTGCGGTTATCAATTGGAAGAAGCACTTGAAGCTGCCAAAGCCGAATGGACTCAATTCGCCGAACAAGAGATGAACCTGATTGTCGTTAGCAACGAGCTCGGCATGGGCATTCATCCCGAAAATGAAATGGCCCGCAAATTCGCCGACCTGCAAGGCTGGATGAACCAGTTTATCGCCGCGCAAGCTGACACCGTTTACCTGATGGTTTCAGGAATTCCGGTGAAAATAAAGTAACCCTGAAAAGGGTTAAAGAATTTAGCCCAGGGCAAACGAAGAAGGAGTGTCGACCTGGGAAGAAGCATGCAAAAGCGGAATCGTCCGTGCGCAAACCTGTTGAATAGAACCGGAGATCATTCGGACGAAACAGGAATAACGGAATAGAAAATAGCGATTCCAGGATGATGACAAATGACCAATTATCCAATAACTAATTATCCAATGACCAATGACTATTCAATGACCATAAATGACAACCAAATGACTTCACTAAGAAAACAACTCCAACACAAGATCGACTTGAAAACCAAGCCGCTCGGGGCACTCGGCCAGCTGGAAGAAATAGCCCTGCAATTGGGCATGATTCAAAACACGCTTGCTCCTGAATTGAGAAAACCGGCCATTCTGGTGTTTGCTGCCGATCATGGGCTGACCGATGAAGGCGTAAGCCCCTACCCCAAAGACGTGACCTGGCAAATGGCCATGAACTTCTGTACTGGCGGTGCGGCCATTAGCGTGTTCTGTAAGCAAAACGACATTACCCTGAAGGTGATCGACGCGGGCGTGGACTACGATTTCCCGTCCGGCACCCCAATCATTGATGCCAAAGTGGCCCGTGGTTCCAGGAATATGATGCTGGAACCGGCTATGACTGCGGAGGAATGCCGCCAAGCCATGAAACAGGGCGCCGCGTTTGTGCGGCAGGAAGCCCTGGCCGGTTGCAACACCATTGGCTTTGGCGAGATGGGCATTGGCAACACCTCGCCCTCTTCTTTGCTGATGCACCGGTTTTTGAACCTGCCCATTGAAACCTGCACCGGAAAAGGTGCTGGCATGGAAGGTGAAAAGCTGGACCACAAAACCCGGGTGCTGAAAGCGGTTTCGAAAAAATACAACCCGCAGACCCCGGAAGAAACGCTGGCAACCTTTGGCGGCCTGGAAATTGCCATGATGGTGGGCGCCATCCTGGAAGCCAAAAAGCTGGACATGGTCATTCTGATCGATGGTTTCATCGCGACGGCAGCCACTTTAACAGCCATTCAGTTTGAGGCTTCGGTTCGTGAAAACTGTCTATTCTGTCACGCTTCCGAAGAACAAGGGCACCAATTGATGTTGGATTACCTGGGCGCCAAACCGGTTTTAAACCTGGGTATGCGACTGGGCGAAGGGTCCGGTGCAGCGGTCGCTTACCCCGTCATCAAGGCAGCAGCCACTTTCTTAAACGAAATGGCTAGCTTTGACGAAGCGGGCGTGTCGAATAAAGAAGAAAATACGGAAGTGCAACGTTCATAAGTACAGAAGTTTTTTTGAAACCCTGAGGGAGAGAGGGGGAGAAAGTGAGAGGGTGTGAGGAGGAGCGTGTGGGACGGTGAGATATGGAGGGAAAATGTGAGGGCGAGCACGGCTGCAAGATCGTCGACAACTAGGAACTCTAAACCTGAAACTTGAAACTTTTTTAGATGAAAGAACAACTCAACTTATTTCTAACGGCAGTCATGTTTTACAGCCGCATTCCGGTGCCACGGTCGCTGGGCTTTTCCAACGAGCGGCTGAACCGGGCCACCCGCTATTTTCCGCTGATCGGTTGGATCATCGGCGGAATTGGCGCCTTGGTGTTTTATGGTTTGAATTGGATCTTGCCGGTTGAGGTGGCTATCTTTCTGAGCATGATGGCGACCATTTTTGCAACCGGCGCTTTTCACGAAGACGGTTTTGCCGACTTCTGCGATGGATTTGGCGGTGGCTACACCCGCGAAAAGATCTTCACCATCATGAAAGACAGCCGGATCGGAACCTATGGAACCGTCGGTTTGGTTGGCATACTGGGCACCAAATTTCTGGCCTTGCAAAGCCTGCCGCCGCTCACCATTCCGCTGGTGCTGGTAGCCGGGCACGCCTTTAGCCGCCTGATGCCGGTGATGATCATCTTCACCAGTTGGTATTCCCGCGAAGACGAACTCAGCAAGACCAAACCCATCGGCAAACGGGGCAAAAATTCCGATTTGGTAGTGGCCGTTTTATTCGGATTGGCACCAGCCGCTTTTCTGCCGTGGCAACTCATGGCCGTTGTTTTGCCCCTTTCGCTGTTGATCACCTTTCTGTTCAAAAAATATATTGAACGGAAAATTGGCGGCTACACCGGCGATTGCCTCGGCGCTTTGCAGCAAATGATCGAAGTGGTGTTTTATTTGTGTTTGGTGGGTATATCATGAAGTACTGAACTTATTTCCCGCAAAGACACAAAGAGCACAATAAATAAGAACTTTTTCAGTGGTGTCCGGTTAAAGTTCCAAATAATGGGCTAAAGCCCCCGGGAGTAACAGGCTTCACTAACCCCAGGCTTAAGCCTGGGGTTAGTGATCGCGCCATCAAGCCGGGGCTTTAGCCCACAAATGTTTTCCCGGACATTACTGATTTTTTAGATTTATCTGTTAAAAACCCAATCTTGAAACTAATCCTTATCCGCCATACCCGCGTAGCCGTTCCGCCCGGCATTTGCTACGGACAATCCGATGTTTCGCTGGCGGATTCGTATGCGGAAGAACTGGAGCTGGTGAAAAGCCAGATCGCTCGCCAATCTTTTGACGCCGTTTTTTCCAGTCCGCTGCTGCGCTGCCGCCAGTTGGCCGAAGATCTGTTTCCTGATCAGGAAATCGTGTTTGATGACCGGCTGAGGGAGCTGAATTTTGGTGACTGGGAACTGCGGCCTTGGGATGAAATTTATGCCACTTCCGAAGGCAAACACTGGATGAATCATTACCAGGAAGTTGGCTGTCCCAGGGGTGAATCCTTACCCGACTTGCAACGGCGTGTGCAAAAATTTTTGCGGCATTTGAGCGATTTATCCTGCCAGCAGATGGCTGTGGTGACCCATGCCGGGGTCATTCGCCTCATCAAATCCATCCTGGAAAAACAAACGATGGATGAAGTTTTTACCACTTTTTCGCCTGAATATGGCGGTGTTTATCAATTTGAAATCAAATGAATCAGAAAAAGCGACTCAAACCCATCCTGTTTGTCGGCACCGGCTCCGACGTGGGCAAGTCGGTGATCAATGCCGCCTTTTGCCGCATCTTCAAGCAGGACGGCTACCACCCTGCCCCTTTCAAAGCGCAAAACATGTCGCTGAACTCGTACGCCAGCGCCGAAGGTTTGGAGCTGGGCCGCGCGCAGGCCGTGCAGGCCGAAGCCTGCGGCATTCCCTGCCTGAGCGCCATGAACCCCATTCTGCTAAAACCAACCAGCGACCAGAAAGCCCAATTGGTGTTGAACGGCAAGCCCATCGGCGACCAATCGGCCCGCGACTATTTCCTGAAAACCGATCGTGAGTTTTTGTTTGCCGAGGCGATGAAAGCCTGGCGCTCGTTGGATTCGCGGTACAACCCCATTGTGATGGAAGGCGCCGGAAGCATCTCGGAAGTGAATCTGTGGGACAAAGACATCACCAACATGCGGGTGGCTTTGGAAACCGGCTCGCCCACCATCCTGATTGCCGACATTGACCGCGGCGGGGTGTTTGGCAGCGTTTACGGCACCATCAAGTTGCTGCCCGAAGCGGAACGAAAACTGATCAAAGGCATCCTGATCAACAAGTTCCGGGGCGATATTAGTTTGTTTGACGATGGGCGCCGGATGCTGGAAGAATTGACGGGAATCCCGGTCATTGGCGTGATCCCTTACTTCCGCGATATTCATATTGAACAGGAAGACAGCGTAGTGATTGACTACAAGCGGGGCAGTACCGATACCAGCAAAATCAATGTGGCGGTGGTTTTGCTCCGGCACATGAGCAACTTCACCGACTTCAACATGCTGGAACGTATGCCGGAAGTTAACCTGTATTATTCAGCCAATCCAACAGAAATCGCCAAAGCCGATGTGGTGCTGATTCCCGGTTCGAAAAATACCATTTCGGACTTGATTTATTTGCGTGAACGAGGTCTGGCCAAGGCCATCATCCAAGCTGCTGAAGCCGGCAAAGGGGTTTACGGCATTTGCGGGGGCTACCAGATTTTGGGTGAAGAAATCCGCGATCCGGATCAGGTGGAAGGTGACCTGGAAATGATGCCGGGACTTGGCTTGTTGCCGGTTGTCACCACCCTGAGCAAGGAAAAGCGCACCGTGCAAACCCGGTTTCGCTTTCAGCAGCAGAAAGCCTACGGCACGGGCTACGAAATTCACATGGGGCAAACCCGCTTGCTTGGAGGAACCCCGCTCTGCACGCTTGAAGATGGTTCGGCTGATGGCTGCCTGGTGTCACCCAAATTGTGGGGAACCTACCTGCATGGCATTCTGGATAATCGCGCCGTCGTTGAAGAAATACTGAAAGCCAACCAGCTGCAAGCCGAAGTAGCCCACTTCGACTACAACGCTTTCAAGGAAGAACAGTACAACAAACTGGCCGACCATGTGCGCGCATGTGTGGATATGGACCAGGTGTATTCGGTCTTAGACGGTGAAAGATCATGTTGAAGCTGTCGCACAAGTATAAGTCCTAATAAAAAAAGAACGAAATGGATAAATTGAAAGACACCTTGTACGCTCCCGAAATTGTCAGGGAAATAGCTGAATCGTTAAAAACGGTTTACCCTGATTTTTTGGTTGAAGAATTCCTGCGATCTGTTTTTTCGGATTCATGGGAACAACTCGAACTAAAACAGCGCATGAGGCACATCGCTTTGTGCCTGAAACAGTGGCTTCCTGAAAACTACCACGATGCCATTGCCATCATGATCAAGGCCAGTCCGAAAGTGAAGGGTTTGATTGTTATGTCGTTTGCCGACTATGTTGAGCTCTACGGGCAAGGGCATTGGGAGCTTTCCATGCAGGCGCTGGAGGAATTTACCAAAAGTTGCAGTTCCGAATATGCCATCCGCCCGTTCCTTGACCAGGAACCTCAACGGGGCATGCAACAAATGTTGCTATGGGCCGGCCACAAAAATGAACACGTCCGGCGCTTGGCAAGCGAAGGCTGCCGCCCGCGCTTGCCTTGGGCAATGGCGTTGAAGAAATTCAAAAAAGATCCGTCGCCCATTATCCCAATCCTGGAAAAACTGAAAAATGACCCGTCGGAATATGTCCGGAAAAGTGTGGCCAACAACCTGAACGATATCTCGAAAGATCACCCGGAGTTGGTGCTTGGCTTGTGCGAAAGCTGGCAGGGAAAATCGGCCAACACCGACTGGATCATCAAACATGCTTGCCGGACTTTGCTGAAATCGGGCAACAAAAGGGCGATGTTGCTGTTCGGTTTTGGCGACCCCGAACATGTCAATATCCCGCTTTTTGAGGCTGAGGTTGAATCCGCATTCATCGGGGACCAAATCCAACTGAGTTTTCAACTGGACGTGAATGAAAAGCAAAGCAAAAAAATCAGGTTGGAGTACCTGGTTTATTTTGTGAAGGCAAATGGCAAAACTTCACCAAAAGTTTTCCAGATCAGCGAAAAAGCATGGAAGCCAGGGAAACACACCATTGTTTTCAAACACAGCTTTTTGGAACGTACCACGCGGAAACACTTTCCAGGCAAGCACCGGCTTGAGCTGATCGTTAATGGCGAAAAGAAAGCTGAAACAAGCATTCAGCTGAAACCTGCGGGTGAAACTTCAATCAAATAAGAAATGAATGTCTGGATATGGACTCGGTGTATTCAGTTTTGAATGAAAACAAGCAAGCGCGGTAAACGTCATCCCGTCCGGCAATTGCCGGATCGGGATCTGTCAGCTATCAATAGAGATCCTGAAACAAGTTCGGGATGACTCGTAACCAAAATTATCGCTATTATTGATGGACCACACGTACCTGATTCCCCTGCTCATCGGTTTTTCGCTCGACGGCCTGTTAGGCGATCCGCGCTGGCTGCCGCATCCCATTCGTCTGTTTGGCTGGCTGATTGCCTGGTTTGAAAAGCGCTTGAACCACGGGAACTACCGCAAGTTCAAAGGCGCAACAACTGCTGCCTTTTTGGTTGGGATGACCTGGCTGCTGTTGTTCTTGCTGTTTCGCAAGCTGGAATCGTTTCCAACGATTTACCTGATTGCCGCCTCTGTTGGTGTGTTTTACGGGCTGGCCAATCGAAGCCTCATCTACGAATCGTGGCTGGTGATCTGGGCGTTGAACAACGATGGGCTGGAAGCTGCCCGCCGTCAGTTGAGCTACATTGTGGGACGCGACACATCAAATTTGAACGAGCAGCAAGTCCGCACGGCCGTTTTGGAAACCATGGCCGAAAACCTCAGCGATGGGGTGATTGCCCCGCTCTTCTACTATGCCTTGGGCGGTGTCCCCTTGCTGTTTGCCTTTAAAATGGCCAGCACCCTCGACTCGATGATTGGCTATAAAAACGAACGCTACCAGCACTTTGGCTGGCTGGCCGCCCGGCTCGACGACCTGCTCAACCTGGTCCCGGCGCGCCTCACCGCCCTGTTGATGGTCTTGGTCACCCTCAGTTGGAGCGGCATCCGGCATGTCTTTCAATACGGCCATCAGCACGCCAGCCCCAATGCCGGCTATCCCGAAGCTGCCCTGGCCGGCATCCTCAAATGCCGCTTTGGCGGCCCAAACGTTTATCATGGCAAGCTGGTGGACAAACCGCATATCGGCCATCATGAAAAGGAGATTACTACCCGCGACTTTTGCCTGGCGGTTTATGTCAATGTGGCAAGTGCGGTGGTGATGGTTGGGGGAATTATTATAGTCTATGAGCTTATACTTTGATTGATATCATTGTTTCGACAGGAGTGTAAATATCTATTTCAGTCGAATCGGTATGTAAGGATACTACTAGAGAATACCTGCACTCTTTTTCCATGCATTTTTCGCTTTTTCGTGTCTTCCACCATCCACCCACGGGATAAACAGCGACATGATTGCAATCGGCTAACTCAATACCAGACAAAATAATAGAGTCTGATTGAACGGTTCCGTTGTTTCTTTGGGTTGTACCGATTTGCCACTCTTTGCTATAGCCTTTTGTTTCTGAGCGATCATTTTCATCATTCCAAGACTGTTTATTTATTCTTTTCCTAAATTCGTTAACGTCGTCCTTTTCTGCGGGAGTATTTATGTCAAATCTTAAAGCATGGGATGCATAGGAATATCTGTTTTGTGTTTGGAGTTCTCCCGGTGAAGGTTCAATGAAGTATGATAGTGTGATTTTAAGAGTAACGGATTGATCTCCCAGCGTTTTTAACGCCTCTTCAGGCCAAGGCAATTTGTAAAAATGCATCTTATTTGTTTTAACTTGACTGCCTTCAGCTTTAAACGGCTGAATCGATTCCTGAGCGATTAGTGTTAGGTGGTTCGTAGCACAGGATGAAGCTTTCTCTAAATCAGGAACTCCATAACCGGCTATTCTTAGTAAATACCCAATAGCTCCCTTTTTTTTCAAATCAATACCAAATTGCTTGATCAGCTGAGGAGTCCATTCCGCAGAATGAACCATTAAAGCCCTGACTGTTTCCGGCCAGGCATTTGGTAACAAACATTGGATCTGTGCCGCCATCCATGAAGCTTTGGCAGTTGCTGAGCTGGTAGCACCAAACAATTCAAACTGTTTAATAATCGGTCTTGAAGATGTAGTTAAGATGGAAAGATCCTCACAGGAATCGATGTCGTTGTTTGGAGATTTCACGAGATTCCCTCCTTCTAAAACAATATCGGGCTTATTAGGCCAACGTTTTGTGTCCCAATTTAAGGACGTTGTGCTGTGAGGCGAAAGTTCTCCATGTTGTGCCAAGGGGATGTATCCTTGATAATCCGGATCGGAGATTCTAGTTTTTTCAGTAAATGCGCCTACAGTTAGTGCGTTCCATGATTGTGCTGGGTTTTGGATTGGCAGTTTTAAATTGATATCTGGATAATTCAGCAATTCTTCTTTTTCTGAAAGTAAATTGAAAGCATTGCCTGCGCTTATGAGAAATAAACGTTGATTCCCATTTTCATCTCCAAAAGCCAATTTGTCAATTTCAGCAGACCATGAAGACGGGCGACCATAATCCGTTTCGTAACTTGTGGTTACTGCTAAGCAATAATGCAGATTGCGATCAGGGATCTTAATTTCACACTTGCTTACAGTTTGATTTGTAATGGCACCATATAATACTTTGTTATTATCTGGAAAGTTTGGGGGAGGAAGGATTTTCCCGGAAATTATTCGGTGATTTACGATAATTGGCTCCCATGACTCAATTGCGTTTTGTAAATCACCGAAAACACTTATTCCTGCCATCTGGGTCCCATGGCCTTCATGGTCTGTTGGAGGCCAATCAGGGTGATAAGTCTCCCTCTCATTGTCGGAGCAAAAATTTTGAAGTAACCGATGTCCATTATTGATGCCACTGTCAAGAATGCAAACGCTCACACCTTTGTCATCATAAACAATTCGTTCTAAAAGGTCATCAACGGCTTCTGTTTGCTCATAGTTAGGCATTGATGACCAGAACGAAACTGGTTCCTTAGCCAAGCGAAGCTCAGCAAGGTTGTCGCTTTGAGCAAACAGTTCCTGTAGTTGATCTTTATTCGTTCGAATAACAATCACTGTGCGTTCTGGAAAATCCAGACGTTCATCATTGGTTTCAATTCCAATGTTTTGGCAAATTTCTTTTGTCTTTGCTGCCACTTCGTCTGCATCCTCATTTTCAGTTCGAAGCCAAAGTTCACACCAAATTTGATCGTCTTTAGGAAATGTTTCTATGGGATCTTGCCATAAGTCTTCCAATAGCGCAAGTTTGATGTCTTCAATACTTTCAATAAGATTTTTGTTTAAAAACTGTTTCCATCGCGGATGCAGTTTTGTTGCATAGTCTTCGAGCTTTTTGACAAGAACTTGAGTTTGGCCAGAAGGGATATAAACAATTGCTTGAGTTTGATCTACATCGTTATTAGTAACCGAAATAAGTCTAATTCCACTTTTTTTATCTTCTAAACTGTTTGCTGTTAATTTATAGCCAGCTTGCCCTTTAACTTCAAGATAACATCCGTCACGGCTTGGCAAGGAAAGAGCTTTTCTTTTTTGTCGTTCTTCTCCTAAAATGCTCCATGCCTCATAAAACTTTTGTGAAAGTCTTTCCGCATGAGCTATCCTGTCTCTGGGAGGTAGTTTTATTCGGCCAGGAGGATTCTTTGTTGTTGTAAAAGATTCTGATTGAGCAATGTTGTTTAGGAATAGGATTGGTTTGTCCATTTAGAGTTGTTTTGAGTGGATGTGATGGCGATCCTGAATCATTGCAAGAAGTGTTTTTTTATTAACGACTGATTGATCTTTCAAGATGGCATCTTTAATTGCATCAACACAGCCAAGGCTGATTTCAGCATGACTCAATCCCTCAATTTCGTTAGAAATTGTTTGTGGGTTGATGGAGCCAATAAAAGAGCCTAAAAGATTTTTCAATAAAAGAATTACTTCTGTCTTATCAGGATTCTTAAAATAAATCACATCATCAAAACGGCGAAACAATGCCGGATCCAATACTGAAAGATTATTGGTTGCTGCAATAATCAAACTTTCAGAAAAATCATTTTCTATGAATTGAAGGAAAGCATTTAACACACGGCGCATTTCACCTACTTCATTTTCGTTTCCTCGTTCCGCTCCAATCGCGTCAAATTCATCAAAGAGGTAAATACCATTCCGCTCTTTAATCGCGTCAAAAATTAGTCGAAGTTTAGCTCCGGTTTCACCCATGTATTTGGTAACCATCTTATCCATCGAAACTATGAAAAGTGGTAACTTCATTTCGCCAGCCAATACAGAAGTGGTCATCGTTTTACCGGTTCCGGGAGGCCCAGCAAGTAATATTTTTCTTCTGTGTGACAGACCAAACTTTTGAAGCTTATGTCTTTGCTTGTATTCGGTAAGTATCCTTTGGAGTCTATTTTCAATATTCTGTGAGACAACTAATTCATTAAGCTTTTTATTGGGGAGTGATTCAATAATCAAGCCTTGCAGGTCTTTCTGGAAGGGGTTAAGTTTGAAGGTTCTTGTCTTTGATTGGTCAACTGCACGCTTAATTTCGTCGGCAACATTTGTTCTTCCAGAACGTGCTTCATGTGCTGCAATTTGCAGCGCAATTGTGGCAAAGCGTTCATCACTCCCGTTAAAGTGAGAATTTATCAACGATTTTATTTGTTCTGCTGTTGCCATCCGGTTCTTAAATTACCTCAAATATACATTTTATATCATTACAATGACAAGGGAGAATAGGAATGAGATGCTATGGAAAAGACATACAAACTTCAAGTTATTCTAGTTTATATGCCGGTACCAGCCGGTCTTTTTTCTTCCACCTCTTATAAAACAGCGACTCTGTGCTGGCGAACTGTAAGTCTTCAGCCAAATTTGGACAGGTTGATATAAGAATTAAGAGATGGTTTTCTTAATTTGACAACCATAAAAAGTTCGAATATGAATGCAAAAAA
>JGI25321J50212_10000166_pt1 | contig 96584 bp, 75 predicted proteins | sample AutmiccommuBRH23_FD_50212 | JGI IMG/M metagenome (IMG submission 50212)
AATTTGAATTAATTAATAACAATCAAAAATTAGCTGCATGATACTTAACTATCCGTTCAGCTTTCTGTTGCATATCCATTGCGAAACTGACCAAGATTTAAATACTAGTTTAAACAAGCTATCACGCTCCTCTTTTGAGGAAATTAGACGAATGGTAATAGGACAAAAAGTTTTTACAAGGGGACGAGATATTTTAGAGTATAGACTCTTTAGTTTGATTAAGTATTTTTTCGATGGAAAAATCCCAGAAGAACAAAAAATATGTGATTTATTCCAAATTACAGCTACCGAAAGTCGGGCCTTCGTTAGGTCAATAATGTCAAAATATCAATATGATTTAAAAGAGACTATTTCAACGTCATTAAAAGAACAAGTTGAAAAAGTAAAAAATGACGAAGAAACAGGTAATTACAAGCTTTCGATACAAAATCAGTATTTTAAAGATGAGTTAAATCGAATATTAGGTACAATTGATACAAGTTTACCCATCATTGAAAAAGAACGAGGTACAATCTCAACTTTTGTAATACAGCCTTCTTCTTATTTGAAATTATGCGAATATTTTGGGATAGAAATTGAAAACGATGAAAACTGATTTACCTAGTTTATTAACAGCTTCAAGTATCTTATTGGGAGTATTGACAGCTCTTTATGGTGTCTTCTATCCAGATATTAAATCTATCTTAGATATAATTCCAAAAACACACGCGGAAGATAATAAAAAGGAATATAATAGAAGCAAAGATGTATTTAACTCTAAATATATTCCTCTTTTAATCGGAACCCTAGTAATATCCATTTTGTTTATTCCCGAATTATACCGACAAATAGTAAATTCTATTAATGTGATTAATGAATATGGAATTAAAAATACAACTTATGATACTTTAGCGGCATCTTTTATAGCAATTTGCTGCTTTATGATTTTCATGACTTATGTTGTGATAAAAACTGGAGTAAGACTCAAAAATAAAATAGGTAGACTCAAAAAATAATAAAAACGCCACACAACATTTTGTATATTCCATAGGGGTTTCAGCGGTTTTCGGGCTGTTCTGCTTTTATCAAACTAAGGTGTAACGGTCGACAGTGACGCTCTCCGAAACCCCTACGTAACATACAATTCACCGTTACCACACCCTGGCTCTTCTGGATAGGTTTAAACCTAGCCGCAGTATATTCAATTACAATAAAATTGAAGTAAATATTAAATTTAAAAGTTAATAACTTAGACTATGAAATGGGAATACAAAATCATTTACATTAATGCTAAACTGCGTACTAGCTCTGGACTGCCTGATGAGATTAATGAGCAATTTGACAAATATGGTAGTGAAGGTTGGGAGTTAGTTAAAGTTGAACCCAAATTAGATGGTGGATTCATGGCATTTGGATTTGGATGGATTCATCAAACTGTTGGCTACGTCGCTTTTTTTAAAAGACCATTGAATTGATTCAATGATAAAAAACAAGTACAGGCAATATCTTATATCTGGCACAAATAAGAAAAATAAATGAAAATAATACTGACGACGACCTATTTCCTGATCCTAACGGTTTCGATCTATGCACAAGCGAATGATGAGGAACTGATACGAACCTGTTTTGATCGTTATCGTCACTTTCTGCTAGCGGAGAATGGTGAGGAAGCCATTAAATTTGTTGACAGTCATTCAATCGACTACTACGGAGACTTACAGGAATTAGCGAAAAATGCTGATTCATTGACGATCGAATCCCTTCCGATTTTCGACAGAGTCATGGTATTGACAGTAAGGGTTATGGTTCCTAAAGAGGATATTCTGGAATTTGACGGTCAATCCTTGTTAACTTACGCCATAAATAATGGTATGATTGGTAAACAAAACCAAGGAAGTTTGATGATCGGGCAAGTGAATGTCGATCAAAATTCTGCGCAAGGAAAGCTGTTGCTTGACCAAATTGAATCACCCTATTCCGTGCATTTTAATAAAGAAAATGGCGAATGGAAATATGACTTGACGTCTTTGTTTCCGTTGGCGGATTCTTATATCCGGAAAATGACTGACGAATTTGGAGAAAAATGGATGATTAATGCCATCGTGAGTGCAATGGCGAAGGAAAACAATAAGAATAACCTATGGAATCCAATAAAATGAAAAATCGATTAACCGTATTCTTGCTCGCCATAGCAGTGGTTTGTCTGGCGAACATGACTTTGCAGGCCCAGGAAACAACAGAAACACGTACTGTTTCGGGCATCGTAACCAACGAACTGGGCGAGCCTTTGGTTGGTGTTACCGTGATGATTAAAGGCACAAGCACCGGCGTGGTATCGGATAGGGATGGGAAGTATGCCATCGACGTTCCCGAAAATGCCACTTTGCGGTTTCAGTATTTGGGCCATGAGGATCAGGAAATGGCGGTTGAGGGCCAACAGCTCAACTGTGTGATGGTGGAAGATGAGCTGACGAAGGGGCTTCAACCGGCGCAAGCCATTGAGCTGACCAGCAAACAGCGCGAGAAAGCGAAGGCCGACAACCGTTTGGCCTTTCAATTCTTTCGGGAAGTGGCCAGGCAGGAGGGAGACAATGCGTTTTTCTCTCCTTTCAGCCTGAATATGATGCTTGGCATGCTCTACAACGGCGCGTCGGGCAGTACCCGTAACGATATGATTCAGGCACTCGGGCTGGCCGATCTTTCCGAGGCGGAAATCAATGAATATTACCAGAAGATAGCCGAGGCTTTGTTGAAGGTTGACCCGACAACCGAGCTTGCCGTAGCCAATTCGATTTGGTATCGGGATCGCTTTTCGGTTAAAAAAGATTTTGTCGAGATCGGCAAAGCCTATTTTGACGCGGAGGTGCAGGCGCTTGACTTTGGTCATCCCGATGCCGCCGGCACCATTAACAACTGGGTGGCCGATCAAACGAACAATCGGATCAAGCAAATCGTTGGCGCCTCCATGCCCGACGATCTGATGATGTATTTGGTCAATGCCGTCTATTTCAAAAGCAAATGGCAGCAAGACGTCAAGTTTGACGAGGAGAAAACAAAACCGGACACCTTTACCAAAACCAAGGGCCAAAAGAAAAAGGTGCATATGATGGAGCAGACTTCGTTCCTGTCTTATTACACCGACGAGCACCTGCAGCTGGTGGAATTGGATTATGGAAACCGGGCGTTCAGCATGGTGGCGGTTCTCCCTTCAAACGGCAAGGATCTCAATCAACTCATCAACGATCTGGATCAGGAAAAATGGGAGCATGCCTTGAGCCATACGCAGCGGCAGAAAGTCTGGTTGAAATTGCCACGCTTCAAACTGGAAAACGATTTCTTGCTCGATGAACCGACAAGAAAATCGGGTTTAGGGAAGATATTTTCAGGAGGCTTCAACAAGATCTCCGATGATGATTTGTTTGTTTCCAGCATCAGGCAAAAAACCTTTGTTGAAGTGAATGAAGAAGGAACCGAGGCGGCTGCCGCAACATCTGTCATCCTAATTGGATCTGCCCGCCATGCTAAGCCTGTTGAGCCGGTTCGTTTCTTTGCCAACCGCCCGTTCTTATTCCTGATTCGGGAAAAAAGCACCGGCGCCATCTTGTTTATGGGCCGCGTGGACGATCCGCTGTCCGTGAACGGAATCTGACAAAATTTATTAAATCGATAAAATGAGAAAAAACACTTGGATGATTGCCGTGCTGATTATTTCGATGATTGGATTGTCGACCGGATTTTATTTTAAATTCGTTAAGTCCTATCTTGAGGGCGTTCAAATTAAGGCTGCCAATGAACATGGAGAATCATCTCAAAGGAATCTAACCTTAGGCGAATACATCAATTTCCTCGAAACCCTTGACCAAACCTTTTCTTCTCACGGAATTGAGAATAAAGAAAATGTTGCTGCCCTGCGGATGCTGAAGCGGATCAATTTACTGGCGACTTCCACCATGATTGTATCAATCGTATTCCTGCTTTGGGCGATTATGGGGCTAGCAAAAGTGAAAAGACGAATAGGAAGGGAATGATGAAGTATGATTTAAAAATTAGTGATTATGGATTTAAAACCGATTAAAACGGAAACCGATTACCGGACAGCATTGAAAAGGTTAGAAGAGATTTTTGATGCAAAACCCGGTTCTCCTGAAGGCGATGAGCTCGAAATACTGGGGTTGATGGTTGATGATTACGAAAACCAACATTATCCAATTGAAGCTCCCGATCCGATTGAAGCCATTAAAATCAGGATGGAAGAACTGCATCTTAAACAGGTGGATTTGATTCCCGAAATTGGAGGGGAAAGCAGGGTTTCGGAGATCCTGAATCGCAAGCGAAGATTGACGGTGGATATGATTCGAAAATTGGCGAAACGACTGAATCTGTCGGCTAATCTTTTGATTAAAGATTATCAACTGATCCAGTAGGCGGATGCTGATAAGTCACAACGATAATAAGCAGAACGCCGAAAAATCCCTTTCGTCTACTTAAATCTGCTCCCAGCCCTGGCGGTAGTTGTGGCGAATCCATTCGTCGGCCATTTGTTTGGCGGGCAGGGTCACAAAGTCTTTGTTGAAACGCGGATCGCCGTTCACCACTTCAAACGAATCTTTGGCCAACACCCGCAGCTGGTCGTTTTGCCCAATGTTGGTAAAGCGCATGTTGGGACCATCCCACAGCAATTTGCGTTGCAGGCTTTGCAGCCTGACGGCCAGCACGCCCATCACCACCATCTCGTTCAGAGGGCCCGAATAATCAAAGTCGGACGAAGGTTTCACCCGGTTCTGCGGCGTTTCCTTGCAGGCCCTAATCCAGTCTTGTTCGTGTCCGCCGTCCATCGCGTTTGGAATGCGCCGGATGCTTTTGGCCGGTTCTTCAAAATGCGCCATTTCGCGGGTGGGCAACAGCGTTGGGTTAGCCGAGGAGGCGCCGCACATGATTTTCCCTTTGGTGCCATAAAAAATACAGCCGCCACTTTCGTTGCCCATCGGTTCACCTTCCATCAGCTCATCGGGGCGTGGTGGCATCAGTCCGCCATCGTACCAGGTCACGGTTACCGGTGGCATGGCCACTTTGGGCAGGTTGTCGCGTGCCGGAAACTCGTAAACCACCATTTCGGCATTGGGGCACGATTCGGTGTTGGCCGGGGTCGAACTTCCCTGTACCGAGCTTGGATATTCCAACTTGAGCGCTTTAAATACCGGGTCGAGGATATGGCAGGCCATGTCGCCCAGGGCACCGGTGCCAAAGTCCCACCAGCCACGCCAGTTCCAAGGGGTATAAATTTCGTTGTAGGGGCGGTAGGCTGCCGGGCCTATAAATAAATCCCAGTCCAGCGTTTTGGGAATGCGCATGTCCTTTTCGGGACGCTCCAGACCTTGCGGCCAGATGGGGCGGTTGGTCCAGGCATCCACTCGGGTGATGTCGCCGATTTTTCCGGCCCAGATCCATTCACAAATCTGGCGGATGCCTTCATTCGAATTGCCTTGGTTACCCATTTGGGTGGCCACGCCATAGCGGCGGGCAGTCTCGGTGAGCACCCGGCTTTCGTACACCGAATGGGTTAGCGGTTTCTGAACGTACACATGAATGCCTTTTCGCATGGCGATCAAAGCAGGCAGCGCGTGCGAGTGGTCGGGGGTCGCAATCATGACCGCGTCGATGTCGTTTTGCTTGTCGAACATTTCCCGGTAGTCTTTGTACTGCGGAGCCGTGGGCCACTCACGGAAGGAGTTCCGGTTGGCATATTTCCAGTCCACATCGCACAAGGCCACGATGTTTTCCGTTTCCATGTTTTTCAGGTTGCGGTAACCCATACCGCCCACGCCAATACCGGCAATGTTGAGTTTGTCGCTGGGGGCCTTGTGCCCCAGTCCGGCAATAACTGAACTGGGAAGGATGCTTAGCCCGGCGGCTACACTGGCGGTCGATCCTAAGAAATGGCGTCTGCTGATTGTTGTTTGCTTCGCTGTCATGGTATCAGGTTTCATTTAAAAACTGCGCGAAGCAATGTAGTAAGAAATGATTCAAAAATAAAACGGGGTAAGAAAAAAATCTTACCCCGTTGATATCATGATCCATTCGATGAATGGAAGCTTCTTTATGCCGGCATATCAGGCAAGCTCCATGGTGCACGGTAGGTGTGCTTGATCAGTTCAGCCGCAAATTCTTTGGCAGGAACCGGATCAGTCCATGTTTTCTTGAAGGTTGGGTGACCATCGTGGATGGCAAAACCGTCTTTGATCACGGTTCTGATTTCCTCGCTGTCGTTCAGGTTGGTAAACTGCATGTTTGTTCCATCCCATTCCAACTCTTTGTTCAAGCCTTGCAAACGAACAGCCAATACGCCCATCACAACCATTTCGTTGAATGGTCCGGCTTCGGCAAAGTCAGATGCAGTAGGAACGCGGTTTTCAGGCGATTCCTTACATGCACGTACCCAGTCCATTTCGTGGCTTGTTTCTACACGACGACGGAATTTGGGAGCGTTGGGCTCGCGACCTGACAGCAACCAGGGGTTCACACCGTAACATCCACAGATCAGTTTGTCTTTGGTTCCGTGGAAAATAACGCCACCACCTGAGTCATTCGGGTTTTTACCGGCTGGCCATCCGTCTGGAAGCATAGGTTTAATACCACCGTCATACCAATTCACTTCAACTTCAGGAAGTTTAATTTTCATTTTCTTCTTGGCTTTCCTTTCGGGGAAAGTCAGTTTCACGGATTGTGCCGTTGGAGCACAGTCTTGGAGCAACAAGGTTGAGTTACCCTGCGCTTTGGTTGGGTAGCCTAATTCAAGACCAACAAATACCGGGTGCAAAATGTGGCAAGCCATGTCGCCAAGAGCACCTGTACCGTAGTCCCACCAGCCACGCCAGTTCCATGGGTGATAAATTTCGTTGTATGGACGCATTTGTGCTGGTCCGACGAACAAATCCCAATCCAAACCATCAGGAACCCACTGTCCGTTTTCAGGTGTGTTCAGTCCTTGAGGCCAGATCGGACGGTCAGTAAATGCTTCTACTTTGGTGATTTCACCAATTTCGCCGTTGGCGATCCATTCGGTCGTTAGGTTAACGCCTTCACCCGATGAGCCTTGGTTACCCATCGATGTGGCTACTTTGTACTTGTCGGCCAGTTTGGTTAGCAAGCGCGATTCGTAAACCGTGTGCGTCAAAGGCTTTTGTACATAAACGTGTTTGCCCATGGTAATGGCATGAGCTGCTGTAATGGCGTGGGTGTGGTCAGCTGTTGCAATCACAACGGCGTCGAAATCGTCGCCCATTTCGTCATACATTTTACGCCAGTCTTTGTACTTTTTAGCTTTTGGAAAACGGTCGAAAACCCCGTTGCCACCTGTGTAGCGCCAGTCAACATCACAAAGTCCGATGATATTTTCCGATTCCAGGTTCTTCAAGTTCGCAAAACCCATACCGCCGACACCGACACCAACGATATTCAGTTTATCACTAGGGGCTTTGTGCCCAAGACCTGCAATAACATTGCTTGGAAGAATGGTAATTCCAGCTGCCGCAGTGGCTGCGGTGCCCAAAAATGCCCTTCTTGAAACATGCTTTGATTCTTTTGAAAGCTTTTTCATAGTCTATTATTTGAAATTGATTCAGGTAAAAAATCTTGTCTTTGGAAGCTCAAATGCTCCGAAAAAACAGTTAAAGATATAATTCTTCGGGCTTTTGCCCAAACATTTTATTTCAGGAATGAAAAGGTCAAAGAGGAATTCCCATTTTTCAGTTGAAAGGCTTACCAGCTGGCGGATTGATAACTATTGGATTTTGACAGGCTTGCGAATAGTTTTTGTCTATTCCGAATAAAAAAAATCAATTTGATTGGTCCGCTGGCTGCCTCTATATTTGCGGCATAATTTTTTGAACAAACAACTAAAAACAAAAAAATCATGTTAACAATAGGACAAAAATTCCCTGATTTTAAAAAGACAGCGGTCGTATCACTCGAAATGGGCAAAGAGTTTGAAACCATCACCAACGAAGATTTGAAAGGCAAATGGAGTGTGATGTTTTGGTGGCCCAAGGATTTCACCTTTGTGTGTCCAACCGAGATCACCGGATTTAACGATCATTACGAATCATTTAAAAAATTAGATGCCAACCTGATTGGTGCTTCCACCGACTCAGAGTTTGTTCACCTGGCCTGGAGAAATGACCATCCGGGACTTCGCCAACTTAAATTCCCCATGCTGGCCGATACGTCCAAGTCGTTGGCTGAAGACCTTGGAATTTTGGAAGCTGGAGAGAAAATTGCTTACCGCGCTACCTTTATTCTTGATGAAGAAGGCGTGATCCGTTGGGTAAGCGTGAACGACCTGGCCATTGGACGCAATGTGCCGGAAGTGTTGCGCGTGCTGGAAGCCCTGAAAACCGGGAAGCTCACCCCATGTGACTGGGAGCCGGGACAAGCAACTTTGGCCTAAAAAGATACGCCATAACAAGTTCAAGTTAGATCAGATTAGTAAATCAGAAAAGGATGTCGTGAGGCATCCTTTTCTTTGGTTTTGGAAGGTTTGAATCGTGAATAAATGGCTTATTTATTTTCAGGAAACTGGCAGTTTTTTCCACATCGCCACAAACAGAAGAATCCATCCGGCAATGAAGCTGAGGCCGCCCAAAGGCGTAATAGCGCCCAGCCATTTGATTCCGGTAACGGACAGCACGTAAAGACTTCCGGAGAAAATAACAATGCCGGCAGTCAGGCAAATAGCCGACCAACTGATTAGGGATGATGGCATGTGGATGGACAGCACGCCAATGAGCAGCAAGCCCAAGGCATGATAAAAATGATATTCCACGCCGGTTTTATATACTTGCATCAGATCATCACTTAATTTAGCCTTCAGTCCGTGTGCGCCGAAAGCGCCCAAAATAACGGCCAGTGCAAGTAAGGCAGCAGCAGTCAGCAATATGGTTTTGCTCATGATTCGGATTTTTAAATGAATTGATGTAAAAGTAACAGCTTTGTATCGGTTTTGTTAACGGCAATGCCCAGCCATGTTGGAAATCGTATTGTAAACTACGCACGAATTGAGGGGCTCAACAAAACGAACCGGCACCTGTTGTTTTAGTGGTTGCTTGCTTCGGTCTTCAGTTGAATTGGGACTATTATAGCATGAACCTCTTACCAAAAAAGAAAAGGCATGAGAAGAAAAATTGATCTTTTCGTATGGAAATACTTGGTGCCGGCGCTTCGGCAAGATTCGTTCCGGTACAGGATTATTCAGTTGATGGCGATGTGCTATGTGAGCTGTTTCGCTTTGCCGCGTCAATTTTTACGGCATTATTTCAATGGAAATGGTTCGGCTTTTTGGATTGACGGTGCCGAACTGATCCGTGACAATCCGCAGTTGTTGGCCCTGATCCGCGATGAAACCGGGCAGAAGCAAAAGGGGAGCATCCGGCTGTCGCAAGTGGCGCTTACTGATCCCAAGTGGAAATATTCGCTTGGCTCTTCTGTGTTGAATTTCGAAAGGCGGCCGGATGGCTTTGAACTCCGTTTAAAGAGCTGGTACCAATATCAGCAGGAAACGTCGCGACTGACCAAACATTTGCATCAATGGTTGGCTGGGCACAAGAACGCGCAAGCTTTTCCGGTTTTCAGCAAACCTTTTTATATTGGGCATGAGCAAATGGTCCAGCCTTTTGCCTGGGCCGAAATTAGCAAGTCGGCTCCGTTCGCCTATTACCTTTTGGTTTGAAAAGAAGGGGCTGAATCCGGTTCGCTTACCTTTTCATTTTGTAGAAAAGCTTTCCGGTTAACAGCAGTCCGGCAAAAACGAACACCGCAAAAACCAGGCTGCTGACAGCCAGCTGCATGCCGCCCGAAACTACATGACCGCTCGTGCAGCCACCCGCCATGCGAGCGCCAAAAATCATCACAAAACCACCGACAAATGCCCAGATGATTCGTTTGGGTGCAGAAGTACCTCTGTACTTTTTCCAGTTTTCATGAATCAAGTTGAGTTTGAAATCTTTCCGCAGCAGCGAAAGAACAAGGCCGGACAGGACGGCACCGGCCAGAAAAATCAACTCCCAGCTTCCCGAACCTTGTATTTTTTCGAAATAAGCATTGGCCGTGCTTCTGGTTAACAGGTCGGCCAGGTAGGGGTAGGTGGTTGATGCTCCGATTGGCCGGTTGAAAGTCATTCCTGAAAATACGATGGCATTCAGCACTGCCAAGGCAATACCTGCCACGATCCATCTTTTGTCTGTTGTCTTTTCCAGTTTGTGAACGCCAAAGGCAGCACCAATAAAGGCGACTCCCACAGTAAAAAGCAGTACGTAAAAGAGGACGGGTTGGTGGCCCGCCAGGGAGAACAAAGAGATGGATCCCATGTTGGGCCCTAAAATTGGTTCGATGGAAGGTACCATCAAGGTGTAAACCAATCCGCCAAGCAAACCACCGATGATCCCTGTCAAGGCGTCGAGCGATCCTTCGCCCAACGAAATCGCCAGCGTGCCCGGGCAATAACCCAAAATGGCCATGCCTGTTCCAAAGATTAATCCGCCCAGCACGATCCCGCCGAGCAAAAATGGCTTCACATGGTAGGCGGCCAGTCCAAGGCCAATTTCAAGATTGATCAAAATGACACCGACCCCGATGGCCATCGCAATGGCTTTGGCAACGGTTAAATTTTCGAGTGTGGCCATGCCACTGATCACGTTATATCGATTGAGGCTGGCGTATTGCAGCGCGGCGCCAAAAAGAAATCCCAGAATGAGAATCAGGATGGTCATGATGAAAAAATTGATTTGATTTAAGGGTGGGCAAGATAGAATTTTTCAGCCCGTGAGTAGGTGATTTATGTCACACAAAAAAAGCCCTGAAGCAGATTATTTTTCGGCTTCAGGGCAATATTGAGAACTGAGCTGCCCAATCAGTTTGTCGTTTCATCTGCTTCCTGGGCATCCACCACGGCGATGGCCACCAGGTTTACAATTTCACGAACCGAGCTTTCCATTTGCAACACGTGAACCGACTTTTTCATGCCCAGCAAAATGGGGCCAATGGCTTTTGCCGTGCCCAGTTCCTGCAACACTTTGTACAGAATGTTGCCTGAGCTCAGGTTGGGACAAATCAATACGTTGGCATCCTGATCTCCTAGTTTGGTAAAAGGAAACTTGCGGTTTCGCAGGGCCCCGTTTAAGGCGTAGTTGGCTTGCATTTCGCCATCAACCAGCAAGTTGGGATAATCACGATGCAGGATTTTCACCGCTTCGCTGGCCCGCACCGGGCTGCCCTTTCCTTTAAACGCGCCAAAGTTGGAGTAACTCAGGATGGCAATTCGCGGTTCAATTTTAAACCGCCTCACTTCGTTGGCCACCAGCACGGTGGTGTCGGCAATGACTTGTGGTGCCGGATCGGAATTGACGGTCGTATCGGCCAGAAAGAGGGGGCCTTTTTGCGTGAGCAGGATGTACATGCCGGCAATGTGATTAAAATCTTCCTTGGTTCCAATCACGTGCAGGGCCGGTCGGATCGTGTCGGCATATTTGCGCGAAAAGCCCGAGATAAAGGCATCTGCTTCACCGGTTTCCACCATGATACAGCCAAAATAGTCGTTGTTGTACATTTTCTCCAGTGCCTCTTCGAAGCTCATGCCTTTGCGTTTTCTCTTTTCGTAAAGCACCTGGGCCAGTTCGTGTCGTCGCTTGTCCGAAATATCCCTGAAGATATCAATGATGGGGACATCGGACAGTTCGAGTTTATTGTCAGATAAAATTTGCTCAATGGATTTCCGGCTGCCCAGCAGAATGGGTTTGGCAATTCCCTGGTCAACCACAAAGCGTGCTGCTTTCAGCATTCTCAGGTTGTTGGCATCGCCAAAAACCACCCGTTTGGGGTCTTTTCTGGCTTTGTTGCAGATGGTCATCACCAGTTTGTTCTCCAGTCCTAAACGTGCACCCAGTTCCCGTTCGTAGGCTTCCCAGTCGGTGATCGGCTTGCCGGCAACACCAGAGTCCATGGCGGCGCGGGCCACAGCTGGCGAAACCGTAGTAATCAGTCGCGGGTCGAGCGGTTTGGGAATGATGTAGTCGCGGCCAAACACGATGTTTTCCATGTTGTAAGCTTTGGTGACCAGTTCTGGAACATACTTTTTGGCCAGATCGGCTAGTGCCTTGACAGCGGCAATTTTCATTTCCTCATTGATGGTTCGGGCCCGTACATCCAAAGCGCCCCGAAAGATGAACGGAAAGCCCAGCACGTTGTTAATTTGATTGGGATAGTCGCTCCGGCCTGTGGCCATGATCACATCTTTTCGGGCGCTGGTGGCCTCTTCATAGCTGATTTCGGGCGTGGGATTGGCCATCGCAAAAACAATCGGATCTTTGGCCATCGATTGGATCATCTCAACCGACACCACTTTGCCAACCGACAAGCCTAAAAAAACATCGGCGCCTGCCAGCGATTCTTTCAGGGTGTTGAGTTTTTTTGAGGTGACAAACTGCTGTTTGGCAGCGTTCAGATCGGTGCGATTTTTATTGAGCACGCCTTTGCTATCGAGCATGACCACATGCTCCTTTCTTACGCCCAAACTGATATACAATTTGGCGCAGGAGATGGCGGCAGCTCCGGCGCCGTTGATGACCACCTTGATTTCGTCGATCTTTTTTCCGCTCATTTCCAGCGCGTTGAGCAAGCCTGCCGCCGAGATAATGGCGGTTCCATGCTGATCGTCATGAAAAACAGGAATGTCGAGTACTTCTTTCAGCCTCTCTTCAATTTCGAAACATTCGGGCGCCTTGATGTCTTCGAGGTTGATGCCGCCAAAGGTTGGGGCAATGGCTTTCACCACTTCAATCAGTTTTTGCGGGTCTTTTTCATTCACTTCAATATCGAATACATCCACATCGGCAAAAATTTTGAAGAGCATGCCTTTGCCTTCCATCACGGGTTTGCCGGCCAGTGCCCCGATGTCGCCCAAGCCCAGAACAGCGGTGCCGTTCGACACCACGGCCACCAAGTTGCCTTTGGAGGTGTACTTGTAAACGTCTTCAGGATTTTGCTCAATCTCGCGGCAGGGTTGGGCCACACCAGGCGTGTAGGCCAGCGACAAATCGTATTGCGTGTCGTGGGGTTTGGTCGGAATCACTTCGATTTTTCCGGGGCGGCCTTTTTGGTGATACCAAAGAGCATCTTCGTAAACTGAGTTTTTCATGGTCAGATGATTTTTATCTAATCAATTTACGAAAAATATAGTTGAGCATCAATAGGTTAATTTCGCACTGTTGTTGTTTTTCGATCACTCAAAAACAGGCATCAGGAGCTGATGAGCTTGCCAATTTTACGGGCACTATTGGTTCGAACCACCGCCTTTTTTATTACTTGGTTTCTGTTAGGTTTAAACTGGCTTTTTACTACTGAGCTAACAGAAACCTAACAGGAACCTATGAGAAACCTAGGAGAAAGTACGGACTTGGTCTGAACAAAACCGAGAGGGAAATGGCTGGTGTGTCAATTTCTGCTCTTGAAATGGCTGAATCGGGTTCGGAATCTCCCCGCTGGTTCGATTTTTAAAATGGGGCATTGCCCATCGGAGTTTTTTTTTGTTGTCTGAAGGAAATTCGCCGATAAAAGACCCGGCCGACAAACGAGGGGCCACGAATCCCGGAGAGGGGTTCTGTATTTGGAGTCGAAATTCGTGCGTTTGTGATTAGAGCAACTTCTCCCAGAAATACATGCGCTCGTAGCAATCGTCGTAGCCTGCTTTTCGGTAGAGCTTTTGGGCGTTCAAGTTGTCGTGTCGCACTTCGAGGTTGATTCGACAAAAGCCTTGTTCTTTTACAAATTCGGCAATGGCATCCAGCAGAAATTTGCCGACACCTTGGCCTCGAAAGTTGGGATGAACCACAAAGTCGTGGATGTTGAGCAAGGGTTTGGCCTGAAAGGTCGAAAAGTTCTTGTTGCAATTGGCCAGAGCGGCAAACTGCCCATCGGCCAGTGCGAAGAAGCCCAGGTAGCCCGGGTAATTTTGCAACCCTTGCAGAATTTCTGGCGCGAGTTCTGTCGGCATGGGGGCGCCGTTGCCCATTTCATCCTGCATGTAAATATCCAGTAAACGGAGTAACTCACGTAGGTGCACGGCGTCGGACAAATCAATTGGAACAAATGTGTAAGTCATTTTTTTCGGCTAAAAATAAGGAAAATGCCGGTAATGAAATTGGGGTTCTGAAAGGTTAAAATTCTTCATTCTGGAAAAATAGGAACAGAGACTGGCTTAAAATCGCTATTTTCGCTGCAACAACTAATCTTGATGGAATAGATGAATAACCTGGTCATTATACCAACCTATAATGAAAAGGAGAATGTTGAGGAAATGATCCGCACGGTGTTTTCGCTTCAAACGCCTTTTCAGATTTTGATTATTGAAGATGGCTCGCCCGACGGAACGGCGGGAATTGTCAAACGCCTCCAAGCCGAATACCCCGAGCGCTTGCACATGATTGAGCGGCAAGGCAAACTGGGGTTGGGAACGGCTTACCTGACCGGTTTTAAATGGGCTTTGGAACGTGGCTACGATTTCATTTTTGAAATGGATTGTGACTTTTCGCATCCGCCCAAGGACCTTGAAAATCTGTATCGGGCTTGTACCGAGGGTGGTGCCGACATGGCCATTGGGTCCCGCTATATCACAGGAATCAACGTGATCAATTGGCCGTTGGGGCGGGTGCTGATGTCGTATTTCGCTTCGGTTTATGTGCGGCTGGTTACCCGCATGAAAATCATGGACACCACGGCCGGTTTTAAGTGTTACGCACGGAAAGTCCTGGAAACCATTGATCTGGATGATATTCGGTTGAAAGGCTACGGGTTTCAGATTGAAATGAAATTTACAGCCTGGAAACACGGGTTTAAACTGGTGGAAGTGCCCATTATTTTTACGGAACGGCAAGAAGGTACCTCAAAAATGAGCGGTGGTATTTTTAACGAGGCGCTGTGGGGGATTCTGAAAATGAAGATCCGCAGCTGGTTTAAAAAATATCCGGCTTATTCTCCCAGTAGCCAGTCGTAAGTGTTTGCCGCATGTTTGCCTGGCGCAACTGGCGGACGGAGGGTTTTAAGAAGGCCCTGTTTAAAGGCTTGGTGCATGTAGCCTTTTCTGTTTTTGTTTCGTAATTTAAAGTCGCAGACTTGCAACAATCCGTTCAGGACTGGGTTGATAACAGGAAGGCAACGAAGCGCGAGCAACTGTTGATTAGTGTAGCAAATTAGACAATACCAAAACCTAAGTATCATGAAAACGCTCATCCATAATGCCACCATCATCAACGAGGGCATTCAGTTTCAGGGAAGTGTGCTGATTGAAGGCGAGTTTATCAAACGAATTTTCAAGGAAGAAGTGGTTCCAGAATCACTGTTAAAGCAAGCTACCGTAATCGACGGGAGTGGAAAATTACTTATTCCCGGCGTGATTGACGATCAGGTTCATTTTCGGGAGCCCGGCCTGACCCATAAAGGCGAAATTGCCACCGAATCGCGGGCAGCCTTGGCTGGTGGGGTGACTTCGTACATGGAAATGCCCAATACCAAACCGCAGGCTACCACGCAAGTTGAGTTGGAAAAGAAATATGCCCGTGCTGCTGAGGTGTCGGCGGTGAACTATTCGTTTTTTATGGGAGCGACCAACGACAACCTGGATGAAGTGCTGAAAACTGATCCTTCGCGGGTATGCGGCATTAAAATTTTCATGGGCTCGTCAACCGGCAATATGCTGGTGGATGATGAAGAAACTTTGTCAGAAATTTTCCGGCAGGCACCCACTTTGGTAGCCACACATTGCGAAGATGAAGAAATCATCCGACAGAATACCGAGATTTATCGTCAGAAGTACGGCGAGATCGTTCCCATTTCACGCCATCCCCGCATTCGGAGCGCCGAGGCTTGCTATAAATCATCGTCAAAAGCAGTGGCGCTCGCCCGGAAATATGACACCCGCCTGCACGTGCTTCACATTTCAACAGCCCGTGAAATGGAGCTTTTTTATGCCGGGCCGGTAAAAGACAAAAAGGTGACCGCCGAGGTGTGTGTGCATCATCTTTGGTTTGAAGAAAAGGACTACATCGATTATGGCACACGCATCAAGTGGAATCCGGCCGTGAAGTCGGCTGGCGACAGGGCGGCCCTTTGGGAGGCTTTGCTGGGCGACAAAATTGATGTGATTGCCACCGATCATGCACCTCACACGCTGGATGAAAAGTCACATTCCTATTTCCAGGCACCTTCCGGCGGACCACTGGTCCAGCACTCGCTGACGGCCATGCTAGAGTTTGTCAGGCAAGGAAAGCTGACCACTGAAAAGTTGGTTGAAAAGATGTGCCACGCCCCGGCTGACCTGTTCCGAATCGACCGGCGCGGCTACATTCGCGAAGGCTACTACGCCGACTTGGTGCTGGTCAATCCCAACAAAAAATGGACGGTTTGCCCGGAGAATATTTTTTATAAGTGTGGCTGGTCACCGTTTGAAGGAACCGAGTTCAGCCACCAGGTGTCTAAAACTTTTGTCAATGGACAACTGGCCTATGACCGCGGCCAAATTAAGGCAGAAGTGCGGGGAAAACGTTTGGAATTTTTGGTTTAGAATAGGAGGCCTTATTCAAAAAAATAAACACGAAGCCACAAAGATTTTTATTCTTTGTGACTTCGTGTTTAATCGGTATTTCCTGAGTTGAAAATAGTTTCTTTTGCCATGTGTTAATTCACCACAATCACCAAATATCGGTTGGTTTCCCAAAACCGGTCAGGATTGGTAATCACCAGCTTTTCAACCAATTCGTCGCCAATCAGTTCGTAGCTGTCGGCCGGATGGGTGGTGACCACCTTGGCTTTTTTCGAGTTCAGGTTAATTTCGTCCACCGTACGAATATCGACTTTTGTAAACAGGTCGGGGTTAAAATCTTTGCGGAATCTCAGGCTACGCCCGATGCCCAAAAAGCCACCTTCTTTTTCAACAATTCCATTTTCAACCAACTCTTTGGCGGTTCCAAAAACGTAGTAGGCTGTGTTCATGGCCGAAGTTTGCTGATCAATGGTGGTCGTTTTTTCTTCCAGCAAGCGGGCTTGCTCCGCGGTTCGTTCCTGAGCAGCCATCAAATCCTGGTTCAAATCGGTAATGTTAAGTTGCAGCCGTTGAAGCTCCTCCTGTAACGCCACAATTTCAGCATCCTTGGTTTCCATTTGGGTGCTCATCATGTTCAGCATTTGCTGCATTTCTTTCATCTTGTGCGAAGAGAAATCCATTTTCTTTTGCTGCGACGCGATCAGTTCGCGGTTTATCTTAAGCAATTCGTTGATCATGGCAATGTCGCGAAGAACTTTTTGGCGAGTGGTTGATTGTGGTTCTGAATTGCTTTGCGATTCGATATCGACGATCTCCTCCAGTTTTTTGATCGAATCGAGGTTGGCCTGGATTTGATTCATCGTGCCAATAAAATCGGTGATGGCCGAATCTTTCTGGGTTGCTACTTGCTGCAAACTATCTTGTACTTCCTGCATCCGGTCGAGTTTTTTCTGCTGACAGGAAACGACAAGTACCGTGGCTAAAATAAATAGTAGTTTTTTCATGGTCAGATTATTTTACTCAAAGTTAAAGCGTTTCATGCTCATTTTCATCATATCCTTTTTATAATACGGCTTTGCTCGGACAATTATTTTTCTTGTTGGCGTTTTTTCTTTTCTGCAATCAACTGTTCCAGGTCAATTAAATTTGAAAATTGCAGGATTCGGTTTTCTGTTTCCGTGAAACCAATGTCATAAATTTCGTCGGCTTTCGAAAAGTCAAACACGCTGAATCGCTGCATGGCGGGCGGGTCGATGACCAGGTTGCAGCGGGCAAATTTATCGTCCACATCTTTCGAGATGGCCAGTCGGAAGCTGCGTTCGGCAATGGCTTTAATGCCTGAAATCTCCTTCAACTCTTCATTGTGGTTCACATGTACTCCGATAATTACCGATGCTTGGTCAAGCAGCGGTTCGATTGGCAGGTTATTCAGTATTCCGCCGTCAACATAGGATTGGCCATCAATAATACGTGGTTCAAAAACAATGGGAATCGATGCGGAAGCCAGCACGTAATCAATCAGTTTTCCACTCGAAATCAGTTCCGATTTACCGGTGTTTAAATTGGTGACGGCACAGTAGAACCGTTTCTTCAAGGCCGAAAAATCATCTTCGGGAATATGACTGCGCAGGAGTTTTTCAATTTTGGCCAGATCGAGCAGGCCACGCGTGGGGCGACTCAGGCTGATGACCTTGTGCAGTTTACTGGCTTTAATCAGCTTGAGAATGGCTTCGGGCTGGTAGCCTGAAGCATACAACACCCCAACCAACGCACCAATGCTGGTTCCTGAAATGATTTCGGGGTGAATGCCATATTTCTCCAGCGCTGCCAAAACGCCAATGTGCGCAATGCCCCGGGCTCCCCCGCCACTCAATGCTAAACCAATTGTTCGTTTCATATAAATTTATTTTTCTTTTTCTTTCAATATGTGTAATTTGGGTGACGAAACAAAAGTTCAATAAAACGTTTCAAGTACTGAATTCTTTTTCAAACTTAAACTTTAATTTATGATTGAGTGGTATCTAAGCGTACTAAAAAAGTACGCAGAATTTTCGGGACGTGCCCGACGCAGTGAGTACTGGTATTTTGCTTTGGCAAATTTTATTGTCGCCGTGGTATTGAATCTGATTGACATCGGGATTTTCGGTTTTGGAGTACTTTCCTGGATTTACGGGCTGGGCGTGTTAATCCCGGGTTTAGCCGTTGGAATCAGGAGATTACACGACACCAACCGAAGTGGCTGGTGGTTGCTATTGGCATTCATTCCTCTGATTGGAGCGATTGTGCTGATCGTGTTTCTCGTGCAGGAAGGAACAGATGGAGAGAATCAATACGGAGCAAACCCGAAATTAGGCGTCGCATAAAAAACATGTGTTTTTTTATTGGAGAAAGTCGCAAGTGTTTTGCGACTTTTTTTTGGCTTTGTAAAAAGCCGAATCTTCCTTCAGACTCAAACTAATCCCTATCTTTACGCGAAATTTTTCAGAAGTTTGGAATTGCAAAAATTTAAAAAGGTATTTGAAAAGCAGGAGGTTATTCAACCCTTGCTGATAAGCATGAATACCCCGGGTGAAAAGATTCACCTTTCGGGGCTTGTTGGTTCGTCACAAACGGTGTTGGCTTCTCTATTGGCCGAAAAGCACAACCAGCCTTTGGTTTTTGTGTTGAATGACAAGGAAGAAGCAGCCTATTTTTACGACGATATGGTGAATCTTCAGACGGCTTCGCCGCTGTTTTTTTTCCCGGCCTCGTACAAGCGGGCTGGCCAGTTCGATTCCGTTGAGCAAGAAAATATTATTCTTCGAACCGAAGTGTTAAACCAGCTTCACGAGAACAACCAGATTAGCATTGTTACCTATCCCGAAGCGTTGACCGAAAAGGTTATTTCGGGTGCGGGGCTCGAGTCAAACAGTTTTCCGGTGCATAAAAACGACAAGTTGTCGATTCAGTTCTTGAATGATGTCTTGTTTGAATATGGCTTCGAACGGGTTGATTTTGTTGTGGAGCCGGGACAATATTCCATTCGTGGAAGCTTGGTCGATATTTATTCCTTTTCGCACGAAGATCCCTACCGGCTCGACTTTTTTGGCGATTTGGTTGACAGCATTCGTAGTTTCGATATTGAAACACAGATCTCGAAAGTTCAGCTCGAAAAGATTGTGATTATTCCAAACATTCAGGAAGGCCTGAGTGAGGAAAAACGCGATAATTTTCTCAGTTTCTTGTCGCCCAAGAGCAGCATTTATATCCGTGATATTTCGCTGGTTTCAGATATGATTGATCGCATTTACCAGCAAGCCGTAGGCGATGAGGCCTTGCCCGAAGATTTGCTCAATCGACTGATTTCGGGAGCCGATTTTTTAAACGCGATGCGTCCGTTCACCTGCCTGGAGTCAGGAAGCAGCAATTATTTTCAAACTGAGAAGCGCTTCGAATTTACCACTTCGGGCCAACCGGTTTTCAACAAAAATTTTGAGCTGCTGGCTAAAAATCTACAGGAAAATTCGGCGAAGGGTTATACCAATTTTATTTTATCATCCAACCAAAAGCAGATTGAGCGGCTGCATGCCATTTTTAAGGATCAAAATCTGACCGTGGAATTTACGGATTTGAATTTCACCTTACACGAAGGATTTATTGATCACACGCTTCAGCTTTGTTGTTACACCGACCACCAGATTTTTGAGCGTTACCACCGCTTTCAACTGAAAACCCGAAAACCCCAAAAGGAAAGCATCACACTGAAGGAGCTGAATAAATTGCACCAAGGTGATTATGTGGTGCATATTGATCACGGGATTGGGAAATTTGCCGGGCTGGTGAAAACCGAGGTTAACGGCAAAATACAGGAAGCGGTTCGCCTGGTCTACCGTGACAGTGACGTGTTGTTTGTGAGTATCCAGTCGCTGCATCGTATTTCGAAATACAAAGGCAAAGAGGGTGTTGAGCCCAAAATAAACAAGCTGGGAACGGGTGCCTGGCAAAAAATGAAGGAGCGCACCAAGAAAAAGGTGAAGGACATTGCAAAAGACCTGATCGCCCTTTACGCCGAAAGAAAAAAGGAGCGGGGCTTTGCTTTTTCGCCCGACTCATACCTGCAAACCGAGCTCGAAGCTTCGTTTATTTATGAAGATACACCCGACCAGGTAACAGCTACGCAAGCGGTGAAAGAAGACATGGAAAGGGAAATGCCGATGGATCGTCTGGTTTGTGGTGATGTGGGATTTGGAAAAACCGAGATTGCTATCCGGGGTGCTTTCAAGGCGGTGGCCGACAGCAAGCAAGTGGCGGTTTTGGTACCCACCACCATTCTGGCACTTCAGCATTACAAAACCTTTTCGGAACGGCTCCACGATTTTCCCGTGCGGATTGAATACATCAGCCGTTTGCGCCCTGCCGCCGAAGTGAAAAAGATACTGAAAGAAGCAGAAGCAGGCGCCATTGATATCCTGATTGGCACACATCGGTTGGTTGGCAAAGATGTCAAGTTCAAGGATCTGGGTTTGCTTGTCGTGGATGAAGAACAAAAGTTTGGGGTTTCGGTCAAAGAAAAACTCAAGCAGTTTAAAGTGAATGTCGATACGATGACACTAACGGCTACACCCATTCCGCGAACCTTGCAGTTCTCGCTCATGGGGGCCCGCGATTTGTCGATTATTCAAACCCCGCCACCCAACCGCTACCCAATCATTACCGAGCTCCATGGGTTTAACGAGGATATGATCCGTGAGGCCATCAATTACGAAGTTGCCCGAAACGGACAGGTTTTCTTTATTCACAACCGGGTGCAGAATATTCATGAAGTGGAGGCGGCGATCAAACGAATCGTTCCGGGTGTAAAGACTGTTGTTGGTCACGGACAGATGGATGGGCCAAAGCTCGAAAAAATTATGCTCGACTTTATTAATGGTGAACACGATGTGTTGATAGCAACCACCATTATTGAGTCGGGACTGGATATTCCGAATGCTAACACCATCATTATTAACAATGCGCAAAATTTTGGACTGAGCGATTTGCACCAGCTGCGCGGACGTGTAGGGCGGTCGAATAAAAAGGCGTTTTGCTATTTGATAGCGCCACCACTGGCCAGCCTGACGGCGGAAGCCCGGCAGCGCTTGCGTGCCATTGAGGAGTTTGCCGAGCTGGGCAGCGGGTTCAACATTGCCATGCGCGATTTGGATATACGCGGGGCCGGCAATCTGCTGGGGGCTGAGCAAAGTGGTTTTATTGCCGATATCGGTTACGAAACCTATCATCGGATTCTGAATGAAGCCATGCAGGAACTGAAACAGGGCGAATACAAGGAGCTGTTTCGAGAAGAGCAGGAAGCCGCTGGCAAAGCATTTCTGCAAACCCAATTTGTCAATGATTGTCAAATTGACACTGATATGGAGCTGTTGTTTCCGGATACTTACATCCAAAGTATTTCGGAGCGGATGTTGCTTTATCGCCAACTTGACAACCTGGAAGACGAAACGGCTTTGCAGCAGTTTGAACTCGAGTTGATTGACCGGTTTGGAAAGCTGCCCCAAGCCAGCAAGGAACTGCTCGAGGTGGTCCGGCTTCGGTGGACAGCGATCAAATTGGGCATTGAGCGAATCATCCTGAATGATAAAAAAATGATTTGCTTTTTCGTGGCCGACCAGCAATCGCCTTTTTACCAAAGTGCCACTTTTACCAAGGTTCTTCACTACTTACAGCAAAATCCGGACAAGTGCCGGATGAAGGAAAAGAAGGATAAACTCAGCCTGACGTTTTCATTTGTTCCCAATGTAGAGACAGCAGGTCATATTCTGAATGAGGTTGGCTCAGGTGATTGATTGTTACATTCTTTGACTCATAAAGGAACCGCCAGCTTCTGATTGCGATAAGTCAGAAACTGGCGGTTTTTAGTTTTAGTCGAGGACAACCAGATCAACCCAAAAGGGCAAATGATCTGATGCGACTTGTGAAAGTGGCGTCATCATCACTTCTTCATCCTGCAGTTTAAACAGGTTGCCCGGGTGATATAGAATATGATCAATTCTCCGATTAGGATTTTCGGTTGGGATCGTTGGTGCAAACTCCTTGCTGGCATCGGTAAATACCTGCCTTAACAGGTTCATCGGCTTTGAATCGGTTTTTGCATTAAAATCGCCACCAATAATGATCGGACCATCAAGTTGACGCACTGCTTTATTGGTCGCCTTTGCCTGCAGCTCTCTGTTTTCTTGGTGAGAAACATCCCAATGCGTGGTGCCAAAATAGATGTTTTTTTCGCTTGGCAGCTTGATCTTAAGAATTCCCAAAATGCGGTCTTCGGCATTCTTATCTGTCGCTTCAGGCAACGCAATTTTTTGAGGTTCACTTATTGGAAAGCGAGATAGAATACCTACACCGTAGGCTCCTCCCTGAAAGGGAATAGCACTGAAAAAGTGAAAGTTCATATCCAATTCTTCGGCTAGACTTTTGAGTTGAAAATTTCGCTGGCTGCGCTCAGTGACGCTATCTAGTTCTTGTATGGCCACCAAGTCAGCTTTTGACTCGCGAATTACTTCTGCAATAGATTTCAAATCAATCGTTCCTTCTTTTTCTGGCGGATTGGCGTGGTGAATGTTGTAGGTCAGTACACGGATGGTTTCAGCTGTTGGTTCCGTTTTGTTGGATGCTGATTGCTGAGACGCTTTATTTTGTCCACAGGAGGAAATTCCGATGGAAAGTATAACAGCCGAAACTAGCGAAATGTATGGAATTTTCATTGTTTATGTCGTTTGTTATTGTTTTATATTGAATGATTTGGTCATTTGAACTACAACTTACGGCAATTAAAAAATTGACTGTTTTGCAATAAAAGAAGGAGCATCGGAGTATCCAAAATGAATGCTCCGGTGCTCGCTCTTTTTATTATGGGTAAGGTATAATTGAAACGGGATTGTACAGGGTTCGGTAATCAGGGCTCGGATATTTGATGTCGAACTTAACATGTCCGATGCCATCAACCAAGCTTACTTCTTTTACAAAAATGATAGCAAATTGCTCATTTTGAGCAGTGCCATCCTGATAGCTTCCCCATCCGATAACCAAGCCCCGGTTAGCCTCGAGGTTACCACTGGTTCTGCGGTTGGTACCCGCTACATTGTAATTCTCGCCGCCTTCCGAGGAAGGAGCCATGATTTTTTCAATAATAAATTTTTCCAGATCTTCATCGTACTCCAACGCAGCCAGTGATTCAGTTGTGACGCTACTCCGATTACTGGTGACCACGGAATAGGTGGCCTGAGTGAATCCTTCCATGTAAGGAGCAACTGTTGGAAGGTATGAACTTGCTTCGTAAACAGCTGCGGAATGAAAACGAAGGGCGGTACCATGAACAGTAAACACAAAGTCCATCATTTCTTGGTTGGTTCGTGCTGTTTCCTGATCGAAAACATGAGGTTCGAGGTAGGCTGCAAACCAGTTGGGCTTACCGGCACCGATTTCAGTTGTAAGAACAACGTCTTGCTTATAAACCAAAGGCAGAAGCACCCGTTCAATTGGCAGTTCGAGTACCAGTGTATTTCCATTTTCGTTCTCACCGCTTAAGCGGATGGCTTGCATATTTTCAGCGCCATCAATAGTGATGGAGAAACCAAACTCATCGAGCGGAGTGCCAAGTGGAATAGCAATCTCGTCGCCGTAGGCACCATCTTGCTTGATTGCATAGCTGAAAGAGGCTACGTCAGATCCTGACGCGATCATGCCGTTAAATGTGTTTGTCTTTTCAGCATATAACCTGTCGATTTCGGTTATTCCGTTTTGCATGGTAATGGCCACAGCATCGTCAACGATGGATCCAATTCGGAAGGTATCAACAACCATTCCCTCGTAAATGTTGGTAGCCTCGATGATGATGGCCTCCAGCCCTTTAATTACTCTAACATCTGCAGAGAATGCAATGTTGGTGGCATTGGAAAAAGGAATATTCATTTCCGAACTGTTTTCGCCGTTCACCACGGTTTTATAACTCAAAGCAGCGATGTCGTGTTCCGAAGTCACTGTGCCAGTTACCGAAATCATTTTATTCTCAAAAACAGTTTCCCGATAATCAACATTGTCAGTAAATGACATTTGTGGCAGCGAGCGAATATTGTCGAAGGAGATGTGAATTTCAGAACTGACATTTCGACTGTCGAAAGCCACGATGACCATTTCAAGCATGTTTGGAATGGCTTCAAATTGAAGATCCTTTTGTATGGATACCGGTGTGGCTGAATCGTCGAAATGGATGGCTTCGCTGGTTTCAGTTCCGTTGTCCGAGCTCATCACAAAGAAGTAAGAAATTCGTTTTACGCCATTGTCGGAATTTACTTGAACGGGAATGGTGATGGTTTCGCCGACATTTAGCCCATCAAAAGACAGGTTTTCGTCTGAAATCTGTATGGCAGGTCCATTTGCCGGACGCATGTCGTCATCTTCGCAGCTGGTAAATCCAAGGCTTAGTGCAAAGAAGAACGCGATTATACTAGTTGTTTTCATAAATTATCAAATTAAGTTGCATTATCTTTTAATTTTAAAAGTTGCCATCACAGGAAAATGATCCGAAGCGTAGTTTTCGTACCATATTTCATGTCTGGTCGTTTCAAAAGCAGCCTCCGGTTTGAAGGCCAGGTAATCAATTGTTGCGTATGGATTGGTTGTGCTGAAAGTTTTCGGGCAGTCGTTGCCTATACAGGAACGAGTAAAATTCTCGTCGAAAACCGAGAAAAACTGATCAGCACTTGGTTGTTCATTGAAGTCGCCTCCGATGATAACCGGAACTTGCGATGGTGACAGAATTTGCACAATATCTTTGATCTGACTAAGTCGGTTGTTCGCATCGTTGTGTTGAAGATGCGTGCAAGCGACCATAATCGAATCAATACCAGGCAAATCGACTATTGCTGTTCCCAATACTCTTTGTTCCAGTGCAGGTTCTTTAGCCAATAGGTGTTTTTTTGCATTGAGCAAGGGATACTTACTCAAGATAGCGACACCATAGTAGCCACTTAAATAGATTCTGGCAGAAAAGAACTGGTAGTTCATTTGAGTTAGTTTACCCAGTTCTTTACTTTGGTCACCACGGAAGTCATTTCTTCCGGTATTTTTGTCTACTTCCTGAAGCAAAACGATGTCGGGATTGGCTTGAACAATCGCTTCGGCAACAGCATTCAGGTCGCATATTCCCGGTTTCGACGGGGGATTTCCAGCATGAATGTTGTAAGTCATCACTTTGATTTCGGAAAGTTTGGATTTACTATCGTTGTCCAATCCGTATGTATTTTCATCTTCCTGGGTTCTGTCTTCGGCGCTATCAGGTATTGAAGGCGATTCGTTACACGAGATGAAAAGGAAAATGATCAGAATATTTGTCAGCAGACTTCGCATGGTGTTTTGATTTAGACTAGGGTTGCCCCCAGCCGGGGTTTTGTGTCAGATTTGGGTTTAAGGTTAGGTCCTCGATTGGAAGAGGCCATAAATAGTCTTTCGACTCGTCGAAAACTTTGTTCACGCCTTTGTTGGGAAGCAAGTTACCCTTGTTTTCACCAGATAAGTCAGATACCGGAATGAGATAAGCGCCAGTTGATGGAGGTTTTTCTCCCGAATAAATTTCAACATCAACTTTACCATCATTATCTACGTCGTATTCGCCAACACCCGGGAAATAGACACCTTCGAAAGGTGTTGCAATTAGGTGCCCCTCTTTCCAGCGCATAATATCATCCCAACGAAAATCCAGCTCCATGACCAATTCAATGCGTCTTTCGCGCCTGATTTCAAGGATGACACCTTGATTGGCTCCTGTCAGGTTTTTATATAGGTCGGCCTGATAGGGATCTGGATTTGCATTGGCATCGGCCAGAACCAAGTGGGGCATACTTACGCGATCTCTTAATTGATTGATTGACATGTCTAAATCGGCTTGGGTAAGGCTGCCTAGTTCCGCTTTTGCTTCAGCATAATTGAGTAACACTTCGGCATATCGAAATAGCGGGAGATCTTGAGCTGACTGACCACTAAGATCCATACTGGGATCGTTGAGGTATTTAATGGGCTGGTATCCGGTTGTCGTGTTCTCATAGTTTGGTGACACCAACTGATCAGAGCCAAGTCTTTTAAATCCCGGTGTAACAATGGTTTGCGCCAAGCGAGGATCCCGGTTCTGGATTTCATCAAAAAATTGCAAAGTATCGTAACCAGCAATATCTGTAAATCGACTTCCGTCGCTCATCAGGTAGCTGTTGACCAGTTTTTTCTCCAAGCCCGGTTTTCCTTGGGTGCGTGAGGTCAGATAGAACTGAACGCCGTGTTTTAAAGATAAGTCAGCGTCATAGCGACGAGTCAGAATAATTTCCGCACTCACATCGTCTGCCTTGAGGTGTCCGAAAACATCTTGATAAGGTTTCCCGTAGGGACCGGAAGTTTTGTTGTAAATTGTGTATTGCCCGTTATTCATCAATTCAAGTGCAGCTTCGGCAGCTTCGGCCAGAAATTTCTCTGAACCAGCAACTCCAAATTCAGGATGGTATTTTCTGAAAGTTCCTTCGTAAAGACAAATCCGCGACTTAAGCGCCAGAGCGGTCCATTTGGTTACTCGCTCAACGCTTTTTGTTTCGTCGAGGTTGGCAATGGCAAAGTCAATGTCAGCTAAGACCGAATCCATGACCAGGCTTCGCGGGTCACGTGCTTTTTTTAATAATTCCTCATCATTTGATTGAATAACGGTGCTGTACCATGGGACATCGCCGTAGTAACGTACTTTTTCGAAGTAGAAAAATGCGCGAAAGAATCGTGATAAGCCAACGTAATGATCTCTTACGGAAGGATCGTGAAAATTGATCACGTTTTCATTATTCAGGAAAAAATTGATGTTGCGTAATCCGCTCCATCCCCATTTCGAATCGGTGGTAGGAACCAAACGTGTTCCCATGATCTCTCGTCCAATCGAACTTTTAACAATGTTGTCGGCCGCTTCTCCATAAATTCCAGATCCTCCCTGAAACAGCGAATAATAGCTGTTGGTGTACGTTTTTAGATCATTTTCTGATGAAAAGGCTGTCTGAGGAGAAAGTTCGTCGGTGGGAAATCGCTCCAGAAAATCATCGTTGCAACTGCAGATAAGCACAGTAGCAAGAATTAGCAGGATTATATTAATATTTTTCATAGGTCAAATATTTATCGTTAGAATGTAATGTCAAATCCAAATGAATAAGTTGTGCTGAATGGATATACGCGCGCATCTCCGTTGGCCATTGCTTGTTCCGGATCAATATAATCGGAGTCTAGTTTGGTCCAGGTCAACAGGTTTTCACCGGTAGCAAAAATCCTGAACTTCTTAATTTTGAATCGATTGATCAATGAGTTTGGCAAACTGTAGCCGATGGTCAGGCTTTTTAATCGCAAGTAAGCCAAATCTTGTAGGTACCGATTGTTGGTGGCTCTCAGTTCGTTGTTTGCGTTAAGCGCTGTGTAGGCTAGAAGATTTGGGAAATAGGCATTCGGGTTGTCTGGACTCCAAATGAGTGACTCAAAATCTTTGGGTAAAAAGGAAAAATAAGGCCTGGAGTAAGGACCCCAGAATCGGTCGGCATTGTTACCCGGATACCAGTCTCGTTGGCCTATTCCCTGGAAGAAAATTGAGAAATCAATATTATTCCAGTTTGCAGTGGCACTCATTCCGTAGGCATATCGAGGTGTTGTGTTTCCAATTACTCTTTGATCACCCGGGTTGTCAACAGTATTCTCTCCGGAGTCGATGATGTCGTCTCCGTTTAAGTCAACCCAACGTAAATCGCCTGCACGTAGCGGGATGTTATATTCATTGCGAATCCTGTTCAACCATTCCTGGTTTACAGGATAGGTTTTAGCCTCGGCATCGGTTAAAAAGAAACCATCGGTGATATAACCCCATATTTCGCCCAGTCGTTTTCCTTCATAGTTTGAATAGGTCAGTTTTGTCGGGTTGTTAATCTTGGTAATGTGGGCATAGTTGTCACTAAGAATAAATCGGGTTGAATACCGAAATGGTTTGTTAGCCAAGTTGAATCTGTTTCTCCATTCCACAGAAAGTTCAAATCCTTCGGTTTTTAAGCTTGCTATGTTTTCAAGCGGTTGGCTTGCCCCAAATACATTGGGCAGTTTTTCGCCGGCGCTTAACATCCCGGAGGTATTTCGGGTATAGCGGTCGAAGCTGGTATTGAGTCGGTTATCAAGCAAGCTGACATCGAGCCCAACGTTGAACGAAGTAACTTTCTCCCAGGTTAAATTTCCTGCAACGGGCGAAGGACTGTTCATGTAGCGTGCCTGATCACCATCAAAGATATACGACATGGTTCCCGGATTGAGGGTTGAGATATAAGGGTAAGGTGCGCTTACCGCCTGGTTTCCCAAACTACCATATGATGCACGCAGTTTCAGATTGTCAACAGTATTTTTTATTGGAGAGAAAAATCCTTCTTCGCTCACTCTCCATCCGGCAGACACCGAAGGAAAAAAGCCGTATCGGTCGCCTTTGGGGAAACGCGACGTTCCATCGTACCGCCCATTGGTTTCCAGTAAGTATTTCCCTTTGTAGTCATAATTTACACGGTAGAAAATACCTCGCAATGCATACGCACTGGAACCCCCACCAACATAGGGATCGCCGGTAGCCAGATTTAAATCATTCAGTGTGGGTGACAAAAGGTCGTAACGGCCTGCGCTGATCTTTTTTGCCTGATGTAGTTCTTGGTTGAATCCAGCTACTCCTTTGATGGAGTGGTTGTTGGCGATAATTTTGGTATAGTTGGCATAAACGTTCATCACGTGTACCTGATTAAACTGCTGTGATTCGCTCAATCGGTCAATACTGTATTTTGTGGCAATTTCCACTTCTCCCGGATACAGCGAATAAGTGGCTGGAACCTGACGGTAATAGGTTGGATCGGTGTACAGGCTGTACGAATAGTTGGCAACAATATTCAAATCTTTCAAAGGAATAAAAGTTGCTTCCGACGTTGTTGTCAGCTCATATTTTTGTTTGGCACCTTTGGTATTTCGGCTTTGTAACATGGCAAAAATTCCATCACCAATGTCATAACGATTCAGGCCCGACACGTAGGTGGCCGTTCCATCTGGGTTTACGGGCGCATAAGCCGGCGAAGCATGCACATTAATGTGTATGAAGTTGGAGTTTCCACCGCCTTCACGCCCATAGTAATCGTAGTTGGAGTTATAAAAATTGGTGTTGTTTGATACTTTCAGCCAGGGATAAAGTTCAGCGCTTATTTTCGATCTCAACGCGTACGATTTATACTTGTCAGTAGCCACACGCATAATTCCATCCTGAAGCTTCATATTTCCGTTCAACATGAATTGAATCTTATCGGTTCCACGGCTTATATTAATGTTGTGGTTCTGCGAAGGTTGCCATTTTGTAAACATGAAGTTCCACCAGTCGAAATTGCCGTAGTACACGTATTGGTCTTTCCCGTTTCTATTTTGAACAGTAATCCACGGTCTGTCAGGATGTTCTGTTTTGTCATTTCTGCGATCATACAATTCTTGATAATCCGCTTCGGTGTAGCCCGAATAGCCGCCAACGTGTGCTAAAGCGTCATCGTTCAGTTTCATCCAGTCGTAGCCCGAAGTAATAAAATCAGTACTCACCGTCGGGGTTGAAAAGCCGAACGAGTTATTGTATCGAATGCTTGTTTTCCCAGATTCACCGCTTTTGGTGGTGATCAGAATTACACCATACGCTCCTCGTGCTCCATAAATGGCGGCCGAAGACGCATCTTTCAGCACCGTAATGTTCTGGACTTCTTCCGGAGTCAGGCGATCCAGTGTTCCCGGGATTCCATCGATTAAAACCAGCGGTGAACCGCCGTTGAGAGAGGTCATGCCACGGATATTCAAACTGCCCATTTGCCCGGGAGCTCCACCAGCAAATGATATGTTGAGATTTGGCATGGTACCCTGAATAGCCGACGAAATGGTTGTAATGGGGCGATCTTCCAGATCTTCAGAGCTGATCTGGTTGATGGCACCTGTCAGGTTTACTTTTTTGATTGTGCCATAGCCAACTGCAACCACTTCTTCTATGCCAATGGCATCTTCCAGCATGGTTACGTCAATCATCGATTGCCCGTTAGTGGTTATTTCCTGGGTTCCCATGCCGACAAACGAATAGACCAAAACAGCGTTTTCGGGAACCGAGGCAACACTGTAATTGCCGTCGAAATCGCTTACGGTTCCTTTGGTGGTTCCTTTGATCATGATGGTGACGCCGGGCAATGGAGCTCCGGTCGAGTCAGTAACTCTGCCAACAATGGTTCTGGCCTCCGGCTGAATCGATAAGCTTCCGTTGGTGTCAGGACTGATAACAATATACTTATCCACGATTTTATACTTCAAGCCTGTATTTTTCAAGAGGTTGGATAGAATTTTGTCAATTGTTGCCTCATGGAATTGAGCATCGACTTTTTTAACGCTGTTTATTTCTTCATTCTTGAAGAAAAAGTAGAAACTGCTTTGTTGTTCGATTTCACTCAGAACATCAACTAGCTGAGCGCCTTTCATATCCAGATTAAGGCGCTGTGTTTGGGAATAGGTTGAAGATGCAATAGCTATTAACCCAGTCAACATGAAAAATAATGTTAGTTTCATTACTCGAATAAATTTAGTGCATCCACCAGCCCGGATGCCATTCCTAAGTCTTTTTTTCATAAATTTGAACTTTATTTGTTAATAATGACCTTGTTAAAGGTTGTTATGTAGTTCCTGTGAAGGGTCGAAGTTTCATAGGAACTAAAAATGTTTCGGTATTAGTTCGTAGCTAATACCGATTCTTTTTTCTGCTAGGTTCTGGTTGCTGCTTTCATTGGTATTTAGTTTAATTTCGAAAGTATGATTTCATTTTTTCCTTCGGGGTTAATTTTTGTTTCAGAGTTCACCTGAGAGGATAGTTTTATAATTTCCAGAATCTGATCTAAGGGTTTGTATTTCAGAAATGTGCCGGAAAATCTTTCTGTTTTTATTTCTTCATCCTTAAAGACGAATTCGACATTGTACCAGCGCTCCAGTTTAACCGCTATGTTTTCAAGCGTTTCGTTAAAGAATGTCATCTTTCCTTCTTTCCATGAGGAGTAAAACCGGGTATCAACCTCATGGAGAAGAATTTTCTGACTGATCGGGTCATGTTCGGCCAGCTGTCCAGGTTTAATTTCAGCAATTCTGGATCCTTGTTTATTCAATAGTTCTATTTTGCCTTCCACCAAGGTCGTTTTGGTCACGGGTGTTTCATTGTAAGCGTCAACATTGAAACTAGTGCCCAGTACTTTGATATTTAGTGTTTTGGTATTGACAATGAACGGCACTTCCCCACTTTTGTTAACCTCGAAAAATGCTTCTCCGCTTAGATGAACGGTTCGTTGATTTTTGTTGAACTGTGTGGGGTAGGAGAGCGTAGAGCCAGCGTTCAGCCAAATTTTCGTGCCGTCAGCAAGAATGACTTCAGAGATTTGACCGGCCGGGCAAATAATTTTGTTAGTTTGTTGATTTTCAGACACCATCCAATTTTGAAGCTGGTCTTTTGAAAGCCAGCTTACTCCAAAAGTGATGAGTATAATGGCAGCATATTTGACAAATTGCCGAGTGAATTTGTCGTAGCGATTGCCTGTTTTTGACTGAAATTTAAAAAATTCAAGCTCGGTATCTGTTTTTCCACTACTCTTTCGACTTAAGGCATAGGTGTTTTTGTAGACGATGAACTCTTGTCGGTTGGCAGGGCTTGCGTTAATCCAATCGAAAATTTCTTTTTTTTCTTCATGATTGGTGATTGATCCGCTAACGTAAGCAATGAGTTTTTCTTTGTCCATAATTTGAGTGTTCTATTTCTAAAACAACCAAGTCTGTTTTTACCCTAGTTCCGAATTTGAAAAAGTTGATTTTTTTTATGGTTAGCTATGGGCCGTTCTGACAGGATAAAGAAGATCATGCTGGCGGGATAGTGTGGTTTGAGTTTGCTCTTCAGTGTTTTTAAAGCTTTTGAGATGTGACTTTCGACAGCCTTGATCGAAATATTCAGGTGGTCGGCAATTTCTTTGTTTTTCATTCCATCGAAGCGGCTCAGCTCAAATACCTCTCTGCATTTGGGCGGAAGTTCTGAGATAGCTTCAGATAAGCTATTTACTAGCTCTTGATACGACAACTCGTCGAAGTTAAGCTGACTTAGTGCTTCATGGTTTAATAGTAAATCCTGGTAGTTGTCACGCGCTCGTTTTTCGTATTTGCTTCGAATCTTTAATCGTTTCAGGTAATTCAGGCAGTTGTTTCTGGTGGCTTGGTAGAGATAAGATTTCAGGTTAATTTGTGGAGGTAATGAAGTTTTTTTTGCCCATAAATTCGCAAACACTTCTTGTGTTATATCCTTGGCAACCTCTTCATCTGCGACATATGCTTTAGCAAATACTTCCAAAGATTCAAAATAGGTCATGAAAACTACGCGAAAGTTTTTTTCTTTTGCCAAGAAGGATGACTTGGTCAGATCCATATTTAATTCCTTATTTCTCAAATTGAAAAAAGTAAAGGTTAACCCAGTGTTCGCATGCGGTGATTGAGATGTGCATACGATCTTATCAATTTCGTAAACTTATGAAATATTCTCAGATTAAGTCAGAAACAATTTAAAAACAAGATCAGATGTTTCCGCCAGTCATTTATAAACGGAAATAGCGATTGGGTTTTTATCATTCATCTGTTTCAATTGTACGACTGTGGCATCAAAGAAGGGAAAACTCTATTACAACGAGGTTAAGGTTTTGCTAAGTTAGGATTAAAATTGGTCAAGAGGAAGCAGCCTCGAATTGCTCGGCTCCGCCAGGTAAACGACCGCAAAGACTTATCGCGACGTTCAAGAAAAGAAATTCTTAGTAACTTGCGCCGTTCGTTCAGGAATTCATGTGTTGTGGTCGAACTGCAATTGATTATTAGGTGCTGAATCGCAGATGCTAAAGGGGAATATTGGATATTAGATTCTTATTAACGAACGTTTAATATTTCGCCTTAATATTTGTCATCAGCTGCTTTAACCTTTTGATATTTTTGTAGTCAAAACAACTCAAATTAACCTAAAGTACTAGCGATTATAGCCATGGCAAACAATTCAAAACAGATCATCAGGATCTCAATTTCTATTGTATTAATAATTGTGCTTATTGGGATTGTAATGTATCCTAAAATCAAGCCTTTGTTCAGCCCGAATGAGGGCCCCGGACCCAGAGGAATGAGCGGTGGCGGACAACAGCCGCTGTTTGCAAGTGGTTATGTTTTGGTTCCGACAAAAATGAGCGAAATGATTTACAGCACAGCCTCCCTACTGCCGGACGAGGAAGTGGATTTGGCCTTTGAAACTTCGGGCAAAGTGGTTGGTATCTTTTTTAGCGAAGGGCGAAGGGTGAAGAAAGGCGAATTGCTGGCAAAAATTAACGACCTGCCGCTACAGGCACAACTACAAAAGTTGCAAGCACAACGCAAACTGGTTGAGGAACGGGAGTACAGGCAGCGGCAGTTGTTGGACCGCGATGCCATCAGCCGCGAAAGCTACGACCAGGTGGCGACAGAGCTGGAAACACTGGAAGCTGACATCAAGCTGGTTGAGGCGCGGATTGCCGAAACCGAGTTGCGGGCGCCGTTCGACGGCATTGTGGGACTGCGAATGATTAGCGAAGGCGCTTATGCGTCGACCCAAACCAAAATCGTTCAACTGGTGAAAATCAGTCCGCTTAAGATCGAGTTTTCCATTCCTGAGCGCTATGCCGGAGAAGTGGTTGCGGGCTTTCCAATTACTTTCCAGCTTGACGGTTACCAGGATACTTTTGAAGCCGAGGTTTATGCCATTGAACCGAAAGTGGATGTCAATACGCGCACCATTGTTGCCCGGGCGCTTTATCCCAACACTAACGAAGAACTGAAACCCGGCCGTTTTGCCAGCGTGCGGGCCCGGCTGTCGCAAATTGAGAATGCCGTTTCCATACCCACCCAGGCTTTGATTCCTGAGATGGAAGGAGAAAAAGTATTCATTCTGAAAAATGGCCGTGCCAAACAAGTGCGTGTGGAAACAGGTTTGCGTACTGAATCACATATTCAAATTCAGTCAGGCCTTAATTTTGGCGACACCCTGCTGACCACGGCAACGCTTCAGCTTCGCGAAGATCTTCCGATTCAGTTGGATACCTTGGTGACCAATCAACATTTACTAAACGAGTAACATGAGTCTTTCATCTATCAGCATAAAACGGCCGGTTCTGGCCACTGTTTTTTCACTGGTGATACTGCTTTTTGGGGCCATTGGAATGACTTACCTTGGAATCCGCGAGTTTCCCAGCGTCGACCCACCCATTATTTCGGTGAGCACATCCTATCCTGGCGCGAACTCCGATGTGATTGAAACCCAGATTACAGAACCCTTGGAGCAATCGATCAACGGAATTCCCGGGATTCGGACCCTGACCAGTAGCAGTAGCCAGGGAAGCAGCCGGATTTCAGTCGAGTTTGAATTGTCGGTTGATCTGGAAACCGCCGCTAACGACGTACGCGATAAAGTGTCGCAAGCTCAGCGGTACCTTCCGCGCGACTGCGATCCGCCGACCGTTTCGAAGGCCGATGCCGATGCCAGTCCCATTTTGATGATTGCCGTAAAAAGCCCCAAGCGGTCTTTGCTGGAGCTTTCCGAAATTGCGGAGCTGACATTTAAAGAACAGTTGCAAACTGTTTCGGGCGTTAGCTCCGTTGGAATTTGGGGCGAGAAAAGATTTGCCATGCGTATTTGGCTCGATCCGGCTAAACTTGCTGGCTATCAGATGACTCCACTCGATGTTCGGAATGCCATTTTGCGTGAGAATGTCGAACTTCCGGCAGGTAGCATTGAGGGAAATACCACTGAGCTGACCATCCGAACACTTGGGCTGATGACGACACCGGAGGAATTTAATAGTTTGATTTTGAAACAGTCCGGTGATCAGCTGATCCGGGTTCGGGATATTGGTCGGGCCGAATTGGGGCCCGAAGACCTGCGCGGAATCATGAAAATGAACGGGATTCCGATGGTGGCCACCGTAATCATTCCGCAGCCGGGTGCCAACCACATTGACATTGTGGATGCCGTTTACGAGCGGCTGGAATTCATGAAGAAAGATTTACCCGACGATGTCGAGGTTGACATTGGTTTTGACAACACCCAATACATCCGGTCATCGATTGACGAGGTGAAAACAACCATTTACGTCGCTTTTTTTCTGGTGGTCATTATCATTTTTACCTTTTTGCGCGACTGGCGAACCACCATTATCCCCATCCTGGTGATTCCCGTCTCGTTGATCGGCTCTTTTTTCATCATGTACCTGGCGGGCTTTACCATCAATGTACTGACACTGTTGGCCATTGTGCTGTCCATTGGTTTGGTGGTTGACGATGCCATTGTGATGATGGAAAACATCTATGTAAAAATTGAAAAAGGCATGAGTCCGCGGCAAGCGGGGCTGGAGGGTGCCAATGAAATTTTCTTTGCCATCATCGCAACCACCATCACCTTGGTGGCGGTGTTCTTTCCCATCGTATTTTTGGAAGGGATGACCGGACGACTTTTCAGGGAGTTCAGCATTGTGATTGCTGGCGCTGTAGCTATTTCATCGTTCGTCGCCCTCACGTTCACCCCAATGCTTTCAACCAAATTGCTAAAAACAAGACACAAACGAAGTAAGGCCTATAATTACACCGAGAAGTTTTTTGTCAGGCTGAACGAGGCTTACCGGCGTTCACTCGAAAATTTTATCAGTCGGAAATGGATTTCGCTTGGCATTCTGGTTTTGTCCTTCGTCCTTATTTTTATTTTTTGGAAAGTGATTCCTGCGGAGATGGCTCCTTTGGAAGACCGCTCACAAATGAACGTGAATGTCTCGTCGCCCGAAGGTGCTACTTATGAGTTTAACTACGAATATGTAGAGGATATTGCGAAATTGGTTGAAGATGTGATTCCGGAGCGGGAGAAGGTGACCACTTTGGTGCGCGGAAGTTGGGCTTTTGTTCGGGTGGTACTCAATCACCCGTCAGAGCGCGAACGTTCGCAGCAAGAGATAGCCAGCGAGCTGACCGGCGAGCTCAGGAAGAAAACCAAGGCCCGTGCCAATGTCATTCAGCAATCGACCTTTGGCGGAAGGCGCGCCCGGCAGCCCATTCAATATGTGCTTCAGGCGCCAACCATCGATAAATTGCGCGAGGTTTTGCCGGCATTTATGGCCGAAGTGCAAGACAATCCGACATTTGTAATGGCCGATGTCAACCTGAAGTTTACAAAGCCGGAGTTGCAAATCGAAATTAACCGCGACAAAGCCAACCTGTTGGGCGTTTCAACACAAAATATTGGGCAAACCTTGCAACTGGCGCTTAGCGGACAGCGTTTTGGATATTTTATTATGAATGGCAAGCAGTACCAGATTTTGGGCGAACTTGACCGGCAGGACCGGAACAAACCCTTGGATCTGAAATCGCTGTATGTTCGAAATGACAAAGGGCACATGGTGCAGCTGGATAATTTCGTTAGCCTTAAAGAAGCTACGGCACCGCCACAGCTCTACCGTTACAACCGGTTTGTATCGGCGACGATTTCGTCGAGTTTGGCTGATGGAAGAACCATTAGCCAGGGCATTGAGGAAATGGATAACATTGCCGACCGGGTGCTCGACGATACGTTTCGTACCGCACTCGACGGCGACTCGAAAGATTTCATGGAAAGCTCGTCGAGTTTGATGTTTGCCTTTTTGCTGGCCATCGTTTTAATTTTCCTCGTGCTTTCGGCCCAGTTCGAAAGTTTCAAAGATCCGATCATTGTGATGATGACCGTTCCTTTGGCGCTAACCGGCGCGTTGTTATTCATGTGGTATTTTGGCATCACCATGAATATCTTCAGCCAAATTGGGATTATCATGCTGATCGGGCTGGTGTCGAAAAACGGCATCCTGATTGTGGAATTTGCCAACCAACGCAAAGAAGCCGGCATGAACAAGCTCGACGCCATTAAGTTTGCCTCGGCAGCACGTTTCCGGCCCATTCTCATGACGAGTTTATCAACCATATTGGGGATTTTACCACTGGCCCTGGGTTTTGGCGAAGGTGCTCAAAGCCGCGTCGCAATGGGGGTTGCCGTTGTTGGTGGCCTAACGATTGCTACCGTCCTGACCCTGTATGTTGTGCCCGGCATCTACCTGTTAATTTCAAGTGAATCAAAAAATATAAACAATGAAGCGACCAGCCTCAAAACTAATTAGAACCCGAATTACCAAAAGCCTTTTGCCTGCTTTTTTCCTGTTTTTTCTTTCCGGAATGTTGCAGGCTCAGGAAGTTTACGATTTGAGTCGCTGTGTACTGACGGGATTGGAGCAAAATTTCGCCATCAAGGTGGCACGTAACCAGGAGGAAATCTCGGCCAACAATTTTTCGCGCGGCAATGCGGGTTTCCTGCCCACCGTGACAACGACCAATCGGTTTGGTGGCAATGTTACTTCCACGACCCAGAATATGAACAACGACACAAAAAATACGTCAACGGGCATTCACAACACCACCGGGTCGGCGGCAATAAACCTGGATATGACCTTGTTTCGTGGATTCAACGTGCAAACCACCTGGCAAAAGCTGAATGAACTGAACCAGGTGGGCGAGATCAATACCCAAATGGCCATGGAAAACCTGGTAGCCCAAATCGTTGCTGAGTACTATTACTACATTCAGCAATTGAATTATTTCAACAACATGGAGTATGCAGTTTCGCTGTCAAAAGAAAGGGCACGGATTGATGAAGAACGTTATTTGCTGGGAGCTTCTTCGAAGTTGGAACTGCTACAGTCCATTGTTTATCTGAATGAAGACAGCTCGCGGCTGGCACGTCAGCATGAGCAAATTCTGGAATCGCAAGTGCGGCTAAAAAAGCTGATGGCCTTTGAAGACCTGGCAGCCCAAATTGAGTTGGAAGACACGTCGATTCTATTCAATCCGGATTTGGAATATGAAGATTTGCACGAAGCGACTTTGGAACTGAATACCAGCCTGCAAATTGCCCGGAAGAATCAGCTGATTTCTGAACTCGACTACAAAATCATCGCGTCGCGCTCGTATCCTTATTTAAATCTGACCTCGGGATACAATTATGCTTACCGCGGATATGGCAGCGGTACCATTAGCGACTATGGGGCGTTAACAATCAACAACCAGCAGAGCAAAACCTTTAATTACGGTATCGTTTTGGGCATGGATATTTTTGACGGTAACAATCGTCGTAGAGAAAAATCGAATGCGCTGATTGAAATTGAAAACCGGAGCTATCGGTTGCAGGAAGTGGAGCAGGACATTAAAGCAGAATTGCTGACGGTGTATTATGCCTACGAAAATAACCTGCGGCTGGTGAAAATGGAAGAGCAAAACCTGGAAGTTGCCCGCGAAAACCTGGAAATTGCACTGGAACGCTACCGGCTCGGTGCATTGTCTGGTTTGGAACTGCGTGAAGTGCAAAAAAGCTTGCTTGATGCCGAAGAACGCCTGATCTCCGTCAAGTTTCAAACCAAATTGGCCGAAATTTCCTTGCTCCAAATCTCCGGAAAAATCATGGATTACGTCTAGTTACAGGACCTGAATGGTGCTGTTATTGTGGCGAGAAGTAGGCTTATTCAGTGAACTTCTTTCACTTAAACGAACTGTATTTTGACTTAATTAATTAATACATATTCAGTTTGTTATGATTTTATTTACTATTCTTGTAGAAAAATTACTATAAAAATAGTTTGTTTTTGATTTTGTGTTACTATATTTGTAGTAGTAAAATATAAAAAGGAATCTGATGAATCTGATGCAACTGACAAAAGCCGAAGAGCAAGTGATGCATTTTGTATGGAAACTAAATGAAGCCGTGGTAAAAGATGTGGTGGAGCAGTTTGACGAGCCCAAGCCGGCTTACACCACCGTTGCCACCGTCCTGTCGGTATTGGAGAAGAAAGGGTTCGTCAATCGGAAGAAGATTGGCAATACGAATCTGTTTTCGCCGGTGGTTAGCAAAAAGGACTACACCAAGTTTCAATTCTCATCTTTGTTGAAAAACTACTTCAATGGATCGTTCCCCAAAATGGCTACTTTTTTTGCCAAAGAAAACAACCTCAGTATCGACGAACTCGAAGAGATGCTGAAAATTACGGAAAGTGAGCTCAATAAAACGGATAACAAGCTTTAAACCATGGAAACGCTGTTTACTTTTTTGATGCATGCGTCGCTGGGAATCATTCTTTTCTATGTGGTCTATTGGATATTTTTACGCCATGAGACCTTTTACCCGGCCAATCGGTGGTATCTTTTAGCAGCCTTGATTTTGGCGGTATGCCTCCCGCTTTTAACGCTTCGCTATACCGTTTTGGTTGAAACGGCCAATGATAGCAACCTATTTCATGCTTTGGCTGACACATTCAAAAATGGGCAGGTTAATCCCGAAATCGCAACCACAAACCAGGCTGTTGGATGGGCGCAGATCGTATTGATTGCGTATTTTACAGGAGCGTTTCTGTTTTTAATCCGGCTACTCATTCAAACACTTACACTTGTCGTTTTGGTTTTCCGCAACGGTGTTCAATCGCGTGGAGAACATCGGCTTGTTGAGAATGACAAGTATGGGCTGCCGTTTTCTTTTCTCCACCTAATTTTTATCAATCCGAAATTTCACAAACAGGCCGACCTGCCCGAAATTCTGGCTCACGAACAAGTGCACATTCGCGAGAAACACTGGTTCGACCTGCTTTTCATAGAACTGTTAACAGTCATCTTTTGGTTCAACCCATTTATTTGGTTCTTTGAACGATCTATTAAACAAAACCATGAGTACCTGGCCGATCGTGGTGTGCTTAAGCAAGGACATAGCGTTGGCCGGTACCAGGCGATTCTCTTAAACCAGTTAATGGGCATGCAGATTATTGGAATGACAAATAATTTGAACTTCGCCCTTAACACAAACCGATTAAAAATGATGACAAAAAGAAAGACTCCGAAGATTAAGAAGTACAAATTGATGTGGGCCGTGCCAATCGTGGCTTTACTGCTGTTTGCTTTTGCCAGACCAGACTATCAGGTGAAGGAACAGTCGCCAGATAAGGAAATAAAAATTTATGGCTTTGATGCGATGAAAGTAGATCAGAATAAAACGATCTCGGGCATTGTGGTTGACGAAAATGGGGATCCTCTGCCCGGCACATCAATTGTGATTAAAGGAACCACCACCGGAACAGTTGCTGATCAGGAAGGTAAATTTCAGCTGGAAGTTCCGGCGGGCGTCGAATTTGCCTTGGTGGCTTCGTTTGTGGGCTATCAAACCAAAGTAAACGAAGTGAATATCGATGAACAGGATGATACGGCAACCTACAAATTTGTGATGGAAAAAGCCTTGTTTGGCATTGATCTTAGCGAAGAGCTTGCGCCACCTCTACCACCACCTCCCACACCTTCGGTGAGCAGCGATGAAAAGAAAGAAGTATTTTTTGTGGTGGAAGAATTGCCTCATTACCCCGATGGCAATTATGGATTGAGGCAGTATGTGAAAGGGAAACAGGCCGAGTTGAAGGCACTTTCGTTTTTCGAGGGTGAGAAATTGACAGGGGAAGCGACAATTGGTTTTACAGTGAATGCTGCAGGCAAAGTAACGAATGTGCAGGTATTGAAAAAAACAACGGACGTTGCGGCGAAAGCGGGAACAGCCATTGTTGCCGGCATGAAAGATTGGTCGCCCGGGAAACAGCGTGGAAAAGCAGTGCCCGTGAATTACGCGATTGAGTTGGATTTTTAACGGAAAGATTATATGTTTGGCTGTGGTTTGCAGGGCGGTTTCCACTCCGCACACGAAAAAATCGGGCGGGCTAAAAAACTAAAATTAGCGCTGAAACCACAGCCAGACATAAATGTTAGCAGGACGTACTTGTCTAATTTTTATCTCTTTTGCCAAAATTAATCGGATGTGTCCACAAACTGAATACTTTCCCATGTCGATAAATAACGGGCCAATCTGGAATTGATTTCACAACTCTAATTGCTTCTCTGTCATATGATGTATTCACACCTTTTACAATCCTAACACTATCAATTTTCCCAAGACTGTCAGCAGACAGAACCTGAACATAAACCTTCCTTTTTATGGAATCAGATTTTGGCAGATTCTCCCAATTAATATTATTTTGAATGAGTACTTGTAAATGCCTGTCATCTTTTAAAGGTTTAGTTTTTGTATTGTCACATTTCTCAACTGAAAGAACTTCTCCTTTGGAAATTTTAAATGCTAATTCATATTCAAATGTGGATTCAAAAAGTGAAACACCCCAACTACAAAGCATTTTTCCATAAGGTGCATAAAGTGTAGTGTCTATCCAATCGGCAAGTACCAGCCCATTATCAAAATTTTCTGAAAATATAGCTTGTAGGTCTACCGCTGCGTTTTTGCCACGAATTGATTGAAGGTATAAGTGATTATTTTGAACGATCCAAGTACAGTTATATGGCACTGCATCAAACGCGGCAAACACTTTATCATTTGCATCTTCACCAAAAATCGGTTTGATCTTCCATCCTGTAAATCTTGAATTAAATTGTAGCGGGTACCCATACAGTTCGTACGTGACGCCATTGTGTATAATCTTGTCAGCTCGAGAAGTGTTGCCCAAACCGAATAATAAAATCATCAATATTAAAAGGGTACGTATTTTCATTTTGATGTCGTCTTTTATAATGTTCGCTAAAATCCTTTTCTACTGACAAAAGGTATTCCAATTCTAGCTTGGATTGACAGATTTGCGGTCGATTTTCCCATTGAGCGTGCGCGGAAGCTTCGAAATGAACCTGATCTTCCGGGGACGCTCGAACTTGTCGAGTTGCTGCTGAAAAATATGCTGAAGCTGTTGATTTGTTTCTGCTGATTGATTTCCTTCAACAAGCAAAATCAGCTGCTGCCCCAGCATTTCGTGTGGAAGCCACGATATCATAAACGGCTGTTTGATGTAGGGTTCCAGCTTTTTCTCCAACTGTTCAGGCGAAAATTTGATTCCTCCGGAAATAATGACATTGTCGGCGCGGCCAAGGACTTGAAAGGTTTTTTTATCTTGAAGTTCAGCCAGATCATTGGTTTGAAGCGGTTTTTCCAGGCCAGACATCTTGATTCGCAGGCAGCCTGCTTTCGAAAGCTCCACCTCAATGTCGTCCAGGCAACGGTAAAACTCGCTGGCACCGGTTCCGTTCAGTTTGCGCAAAGCAATGTGGGTCGCGGTTTCGGTCATCGCGTAGCTCGAATAGCAAGCGGTTGAAACGGCCTGTAATTTTTTGACTAAATTTTGCGGAATGGCAGAGCCGCCCAGTAGCAGAAATTCCAAGCGACCGAAGGGAGTCCCGGCAAAGTCGGGATTCCAATCTGCCGGTTGGCGGACAAATTCCAACAATTTCCCGACTTGGTTGGGAACCATCGCTGCAAATTTGAATGATTCCTGCGTAAGAAAGGAAAAATCGGTGGAGGGATCGACTACATGCAGATCCAGTTTTCCGATCAACGCCCGGACAATCATTAATTTACCTGCGATGTAGTTTGAAGGCAGGCAATGCAGTACACGATCATTTTCTTTCAAGTTAAAAAAGCGAATGGTTCGCCGGGCACTGGCTGCCACAAACGTCTTGTTCAGGCGAATGGTTTTTGGCGCTCCGGTGCTTCCCGATGTTTGCACTTCAATAAAATCCTGAACGTTGTACCATTCCGCTAAGAAATCGAGCCAGGATTTTTCCCAATCGTATGATCCGGATGTTTTCCGAAGCAAAGTTTCGACTTCAATGTGCTTGCCGTCCAAGGTGATATGTGTCGGATGAAGTGCCAATTTTTAGATTGAATTTTCGGGATTGCGATTGATCAGATCTTCAGGAAAAGCAAACTTTTTTTCAGGACTGAACCACAATTGTTCTCCACGGATTTCCAATGGCGAATCGAAATTGTTGGTGAAAAGCTGGCCGGTTCCCAATCCCTGGTGCATGCTCACATTTTTGGTGAATGCCCACTGTGCAATGGCATTGAGCCCAATATTCGATTCAAGATACGAAGTGATCCACCAGCCAATTTTTCGACTGTTTGCCAATTCAATCCATTCGTCGCATCCCGAAAGGCCCCCGTGCAAGCTGGGTTTCAGAATGAGAAACTGCGGCTGAATCATCTCAATAAGTTGCTCTTTTTCAATCCTGCTGTTGATTCCGATCAGCTCTTCGTCCAGCGCGATGGACAGCGGTGTTTGGGTGCATAGTCCGGCCATTTCATCCAATTGGCCGGCAGCGATGGGTTGCTCAATGGAGTGGATGTCCAGCTTGGCGAGCTCTTGTAATTTTTCCAGGGCCTCGTCTGGTCGAAAAGCGCCGTTGGCATCAACCCGCAGGGTGATTTCACGGGCAGCATATTTTTCACGAATGGCCTGCAACAATTCCAACTCTTTTTCAAAATTGAGGGCGCCGATTTTCAGTTTGAGGCAATGGTAGCCAGCTTCCAACTTTTCATCAATCTGGCTTTTCATAAAGTCAGGCTCGCCCATCCAAATCAGCCCGTTTATGGGGATGCCGCTTTTTCCTTCAGTAAATGCGGACGGAAATAGTTCCTGCTTTCCGCCGTTTTGAAAATCCAACCAAGCGGTTTCCAGTCCAAACTGAACGGAGGGAGTATCTTTTAGCCTCGACCAATCATCTACAAACGATTCCGGATTGGCACAAATTTCGGTTAAAGCTTGTTCCACCTGCGCGGGAGTTTCTGTACTCAGCCCGGGTAGCGGTGCACATTCGCCAATACCAGTCCGCCCATTTTCTGTCAAAAATAAAAACCAAACAGGGCGAGTGTTGTACACGCCACGCGATGTTCCGGCTGGCCGCTTAAAGTGAAGCTCGTATTTCTGAAAGCGGGCTTTCATGAAATCGCAAGAATTAATCCCAGACAAAATAACAAGGTAAAGGCCAGGGTTGACAGGGATAAGCGTTTCAGGAATGGATCGAGCGAGCGGGCATCTTTTGTTCGCTGAATTTTTTTCAGGTCAATCAGAAAGAGCGGAAGCGTCAGCATAAACAACCATTGCCAGGCCGATTCCTGTTGGTGAAAGGTGAAAAGCACGGTGGCAACCCAACCCCACAGAATCATGGCGGTGTGATAAATCCGGCTGTTACGTGCGCCCATTCGTACCGGCAGGGTAATCTTTCCCGACTGTTGGTCATTTTCAATGTCGCGCATATTGTTGAGGTTCAGCACGCCGGTGCTGAAAAAGCCCATGCTAATGGCTGGCAGGATAACCGCTGTTTCCCAATAGTTGGCATTCAAATAGAAGACACCGATGACGGGTAACAAACCAAAAAAAAGGAAAACAGCCAAATCGCCGAGGCCAACATAGCCGTAGGACTTTTTGCCGGCTGTATAAAAAAACGCCGCCAGCAGCGACAAAATACCGAGCGCAACAAAACCAAAAAAGGCGGAATGGGAAAAGTGCCAGGTTCCGGCGTACACCAGGCCAATGCCAAAAATGAAGCTCAAACCACCAACGATGGTCATCCCTTTTTTCATTTCTGAATGGCTGATTTCGCCGCTCTGCATGGTGCGGGTTGGCCCCAGCCGGAATTCATTGTCGGTGCCTTTTTGGCTGTCGCCATAGTCGTTGGCAAAGTTGGAAAACACCTGAATCAGGGTTGCCGTGATGATGGCCAAAACGCTCACCAGCGCATCAATTGCCCCGTAAAACCAGGCCAGTCCGCACCCCATAATAATGCCTGCCAAGGCCAGTGGCAAGGTGCGTGGCCGGGCTGCTTTTATCCAACTTTTTGTTGTCGCCATATGTTTTTCGATACTTGATTCTCGATCGTTAGATGCTTGATGTTTGTTGAACCGATTTACGGAAATTTTGGAAATTTCTTAAAGTCCGGCTTCCGTTTTTCGAGAAAAGCGTGTTTGCCTTCCTGTGCTTCTTCGGTTAAATAATACAGCAGGGTGGCGTTACCTGCAAATTCCTGAATTCCGATTTGTCCATCGAGTTCGGCGTTGAGGCCGAGTTTCAGCATGCGAAGTGCCAGCGGACTGTGTTCCTGCATTTTTTGCGCCCAGGCCACGGTTTCGTCTTCCAGTTGGTCGAATGGCACCACTTTATTGACCAAGCCCATTTCCAGTGCTTCGGCGGCCGAATACTGTCGGCACATGAACCAGATTTCGCGGGCTTTCTTTTGCCCCACAATGCTGGCCAAATAGGATGAACCCAGCCCGGCATCGAAGCTACCCACTTTGGGGCCGGTTTGTCCGAAGATGGCATTTTCGCTGGCAATGCTGATGTCGCAAACCACGTGCAGCACGTGCCCGCCACCAATGGCAAAACCATTGACCATGGCAATTACCGGTTTGGGCATGCTGCGAATTTGTTTCTGAACTTCCAGAATGTTGAGGCGTGGAATACCATCTTTGTCGATGTAGCCGCCTTTACCTTTCACGGTTTGGTCGCCACCGGCACAAAAAGCTTTGTCACCGGCTCCGGTCAGCACCACCACATTGATATCCTGATGCTCGCGGCAGATGCGCAGGGCTTCGCTGATTTCGTTCACTGTGGTTGGGCGAAACGCATTGCGGTAGCGCTCGCGGTTGATGGTAATTTTTCCAATTCCGTCGAAATAGTCGAAGAAAATATCTTCGTATTCTTTAATGGTTTCCCAGTTTCGTGTTGTGTTCATCGTATCCTATTTTTTTTGTTTGACTTTACCTGTTTAAACAACTCCCGAAACACCTTCGTGTTCACCTCGGCGTTGGTAAAAACTTCCAATATTGCCGCTTGCTGTTGTTTGGGTGAATAAAAATCGGCTAAGGCTGATTCCAGTTCTTGTCCATTTTCAGCTTTGAAATAGTCCAGCTCAAAAGCCCGGGCCAGCGCTTCGGCTTTGAATCTATTTTCGGTGAAAAAGTGTTCGTGAAAAGCGGGTGACTCCCTTGGGCCCTTGATCAAGCTAAATATATTGCCGCCCCGGTTGTTGATGACAATAATACGCAGGTTGCTGCCAATGTATTTGTTCCACAGGGCGTTGGAGTCGTAAAAAAACGACAGGTCGCCCAAAATGATGGTGTTGAGCTTTTCCGATTCGGACGCAAAGCCCACGGCTGTTGACAGGCAGCCATCAATACCGGCAGTGCCCCGGTTCCCGAAGTAGTGCGTGTTGTTTACCGCATCGCAAATGAGTGCATACCTCACGGGGGAGCTGTTTCCCAAATGAACGACCGAGTTTTGTGGCATCGCTTTTCGGATGGCATCGAATACCGTCAAGTCTGAAAATTCTGTCTGCGCAATAAATTGATCACGCTGCTGGTTCACTTGTTGTTCTTTGTCTTTCCAGCGTTTGAGGAAGTTTTTTTCTTTTGTTTCGAGTCTGGGTGTTAGTTGCTCGAAAAAGTCGCCTGCTTCCTGTCGAATTACGTTGGTCAGCGACTGGTAGGTGTCGAAATGTTGGCCTGACAAACTCAGGTGCCAGTGGTTGGCGGGTTTGTGTTTCCGCAGAAATTGTTTCAGCGATTTCGATACAAATTGTCCTCCAAAACTGATCAGCAAATCCGGTTGAAAGTCATCCATCTGATCTTCCAGCAGGGCAGCCATCAGCGTATCGATGCTGCTGCAAAAGCCGGGATCGTAAAGGTTGGCCAGGTGTTCTTTTAAAATCACGGCCCCTGTTCTTTCAACCAGTTCGCTCAACTGGTTTTCCAGGCCCGGATTAGGGATTTGCTGACCAGCCAGTATCAATACTTTTTCAGCTTCGTTGAACATCGAAGACAGTTGCGTCAACTCTGATTCAGCCAGATTCATTTGTGGTTGTGCTTGCTGAATCACTTTTACAGCGGACAGCTTTTCATCCAGCAATTCATGCAGGGGTTCCTCCAACGGAACGTTGATGTGCACCGGTGCCGGCGTTTCGGACACGGCCAGGTTCAGGCAGGTGTTGATTTCGCGGGCGGCAAACCACAGTTCGTTTTCGGACTCGCCCAAAGGCAGGCTGATTTCTTTCCGGATGAAGTTCGTGTAAATATTTTCCTGGCGGATGCACTGGCTTTCGGCTTGGTCAATCCAATAATCGGGACGATCGGCGGTGAGCACGATCAGTGGGATGTTGAGGTAAAACGCTTCGGCTACTGCGGGCGCGTAATTTAGCGTGGCCGTGCCTGAGCTGCAAACGATGGCCACCGGCTTTTGTTTGGCTTGCGCCAGGCCCAGCGCAAAATAGGCAGCGCTGCGCTCATCGACAATGCTCCGGCAGTTGAACAAACCGCTGCCGGCAAAGGTGTGGGTGAGCGGGCCATTGCGCGATCCCGGCGAAATGATGATGTCGTCAATGCCTTTGGCCAGTAAAATGCTCGCCAGTTGCTGGATGTGTTTTTTTGTTGAAATCATGTGTTTTGAACAGCTTCAATGGCCGATAACAAGGTACCTGCTTTTTTGTTGGTTTCTTCCCATTCTTCTTCCGGTACTGAACGAGCCGTAATGCCGCCGCCCGAATAAAGAATGTATTGGTCGGGCATAATTTCCATGCAGCGTAAATTTACAAATAAACTTATGGAATCATTCATTCGCCAAGGGCCTAAATATCCGGTGTAATATCGGCGGTCGTGCTTTTCGATTTTAGTGATAAATTTGGCAGCTTTCGACTTTGGATATCCACAAACTGCCGGTGTCGGATGTAATTCGGCCAAAAAATCGCCCAGCTTGTGTGCCAGTTTTTTTGTCGAGAAGCGGAAGCTGGTCATCAGGTGTGCCACTTTGCCACTTTCAAGCGTTTCGGGCCCTTGTGTGGTGTAAGGATGAATATTGAAGTGATAAAAGACATCAAGCAGGTAGCGTGACACAAATGCTTGTTCCTCAATTTCCTTGGTGTGCCAGCTGTAATCCGAATCGGTTCGGCGTGTTTGGGTGCCGGCCAGCGACACGGTTTCGAGCGTTTTGCCTTCCGATTTGAGCAATACCTCGGGGGTTGCGCCCATCCATAAGCCTGCTTTGGGCAAATTCACCAGGTAGACAAACGCATTGGGCGTTTGTTGAAACAGTTGCAGGTAGAGTTTACCGATTGACTCGGATTTTCGGGCCTGCGGGATTAATCGCGAAACAATGACTTTCGAAAGCTTGCTTGTTTTAATCTCGGTAATGGTTTTCTCAACATCCGATAAATAGGCTTCTTTTTCTATGATCAGGCGTTGCGTTTCCGACGGTCTGCGCTGTTGGCTGTGTTCAATTTCATTCAGGTCGATTTGGCGGATTTCTTCGAATCCTTTTTTTACGATGCCGGGTTTGAGTAACACCAGCGGAGTTTCTGCATGAATTTGGTAAGGCGCAAAAACAAAACCTTCCTGTCCATTCAGTTTGTTGAATTGATCAGGGTAGATCAAATCTTTCTTATCGGTGATTAGTATTTCCGGCGTTTGGCTTCCGGGCATGGACCATACCGCAAACGAACAATTTTTTTCGATCAGCTTATCCAGAAATAAGGCAAGGTTTTCAGTCTCTGTCATTCCGTTTCACAATCATATTGGTTACCCGAATGGTTGAAATCAGGCGTCCATCTTCATTTCTAACATCAACATTCCAAATGTGGGTCTGGTTTCCGGGATGCAAAATTTTTGCAACCGCCAGGGCCTTCCCGCTCCTGAGCACACCGGTGTGGCTTCCGTTTACCTGGATTCCCAGAACGTCAAATTCGTTCATGTCGACCATCAGCATGCTGCCCAGTCCGGCAAGGCTTTCGGCCAGAGCCAGGTTGGCCCCGCCATGCAAAATGCCATCGGGGCGGCAATTCTTTTCCGACAGTTCCATACTGCCTTCAACGGTTCCGTCACCAATTTTAGTGATTTCGATTCCGAGACTTCCAATTAATCCGGCTTGGGTGGCTTGGTTAATAATTTCAAGCGGTGTGTTGATATTCAGTTTGCTAAGATCCATAATTGTTCATTCAAAAATAAGCCTCTAAAATAAGGTTTAGTTTTGAATAAAAACAGGTTCTTTTCCCATGAAAGGTTCCGGGCGTCAGCATCATTTTCCTGATCGCTTTTGACTCAGCCGGTTAAAATTATCCGGCTTGGAAGCTGGAAATTGTCTTAACGGTAAACTTTTTTCAGTCGAAGCCCGCTAATCGTTAAATCTTCGGATGGGGCATCGTTCCCGTTGGTCAGATAAAACAATTTTGATTCGTGTTTCTGAAGGGTCAAAGTAATTTGACTGAGGTTGCCCAAATCAACGCTTTCGCCCAGTTTCCATTCATAAACCCAGTTGTTGTTCTCTTCGTTGATTTCTGAAAAAACAAAGGTTTCCGTTACCGTTTGCTCGGTATCGTTTAAAATCAGCAGTCCCCAACCACGTGGCGACCGGTAACGCCGAAGCACAAGCTTGCACTGGTGATTGTCGCCCCACAGCGGGAGTGTGGCGCTTTGCGGACGCTCCTGTGGTATTAGCAATCGCCAGAGGTCCAGTTGCTCGTCGGTGAGGGTCGAAAAACGATCCGAGGTGCTCACTACGCCCCCCATGATACCAATCCAGTTGGCCAAGCTGGTTTTTTCGGTCGCGGTCAGTTGGCAATTTTCGTTGCGTAACGAGATAACATCCAGGTCATTTTGCCAAAATACATTGTTGAAATATTGGGTGTTGTAACTTTCCTGCAGCATGTTACCGACACCTTGTTCGGTCCATTGGCAGTTGAGGCTATTGGCTACACGCATGGCGTCAACATAGCCAATCATATGAGCATACGGTGCAGTTCCGGTGATCCAGAAACTTCCGGCACCAATCTCTTCGCGGATAATGTTGAGCACTTCGGTAAATATCTGAACTGATGATTTTGTTTTGTCATATCGGTCGATGCCGACGGTGGGTTTTAAGCCCCAATCCATAAAGTCGGTTTTGTAGAAAGTGAACCCCATTTTTCGGTAGGCCCGAAATACTTTTTGAATATAGCGCTGAACGTCGGGGTGACTGCCGTCCAAAGCGTAGTGTTTTCCCTCCGGAAACTCCCACTCTAGAATGGGTTCGCCATTCAGATCGCGTATCAGCCAGTTTTTGTGTCGTTTGAAGATTTTACTTTCCTCGCTGACCATAAACGGGGCTATCCAAACGCCGGCCCGGTACTGCCGCTGAAAGATGTCGCGTGCAGCGGGTTCCAGTCCTCTGGGCCAGTTGTCGGTATAGTCGAGCCAGTCGCCGTGAACGCAATAGCCGTCGTTGATCAGAATGGTATCCAGCATGATGGGTGGGTCAATGGTGTCCAGGGTGGTCAACAGTTCGGTCAACTTCTCGTGGCTGAAATCGTGTTCAAATTCGTTAAATGAGTCCCAGTGATAGCTGGTCTTCGTATCTTTTCGTGCACCCATTTGCTCCGAAATATTCCAGGCCAGGTGTTGCAGGGTTTCGTAAGGTTTATTTCCAAAGAAAATATAAATATCCGGAAGCTTGATGAAGTCGTCTTTTAACGGAATATTTTCGGTGACAAAGCCGGTTTCAAACAAAATCTGCTCAACATCGGGGTAGCGGTCCGACAGTCCCCGGCGATGTGGGCGGTTGTAGAAGGTGCTTTTCTGAATAAAATCGCTGTGTTCGTATGTTCCAATGGCCAGCGTTTCTTGTTCGGCCGAGATGAGGCCGGTTACCAAATAGGAATCGTACGCCCAGGCCTGTTCGCCGGGTTGATTGCCAAACTCCTGAGCCGATGGCTCTTGAAACTCGTATAAGCCGGATGGGCCTCCAAAACCTTGACCTTGTTTGAAATACTGTTTTACTCCGTTGACAACTGCTTCGCCCAACGGACAAAACCAATAAGGCGCCCGCGACATGCCACTGAGTTCGGCACCGATGGAAATGGAGCCGGAGTTTATTTTCAGGTCCAGCATCACAAAACCACGGTCGAGCTCATAAATAATACGCTTGCCTTTTGGCGAATCGCCCATGAACGTGTTGCGAACAAAAATGCTTTGTCCGTCAATGGTGGGGCGGCAGTTTCTTAGGTGCATACTTCCGGCAATCAAATCAAATGTGCCGTCATTGTGCAGGATCCATTGGGGTTTTCCTATTTTAAACCGATTACGATTTACTGTGCTGGTTTCCCCCAATGCGCTTGAGTAATAGGGGAGGGTTAATAATGAGCCAATTCCAGTACCTACCAATTTTAGAAAATTTCTTCTTTCAATGGTGTTCTTGGTCATACACGTCGTTCTTGATTCGTTAGATTGGATGTAAATTTAACAACTTTTAACAGTACTCCTACACATTACACCAAAACTTCAATCGCTTTGAATCTCTTTGCATACGAGCGATTTATATGGAAAGATGTTGTATAAAATGTTTCGAAATTCCTGTACACGATGTTTTGATTTCCTAGTAAAGCGTTTGTGAAATCATTTTGTTGTGAGTTTGAGTGGTTTTTTTTGTGCGAATGTAAAGAAACCATTAAGTCTTCTTGTTGTTATTTAGAATGATTTCAAATAATCAAGAACAAAAAGATATGTTTGTCCGAAACTAGTTCTGCCGCATTTTAACAGCGGTATTTGAGGAAAGGAAAGTGGATATGAAGAATTTATTTTGCCCCATTTCAAACGAGCGAATCAACGAACAAGTGCCAAGGATTACAGCCCTGCTGGTGATTGTTGCGGTGGTCTTGGCTTTTGCATTGGATTCGTTAGTGGTGATGGCTTTTGTGGCCGCCGATTTTTTTATCCGGGCCTTCACCAAAATGAAATTTAGTCCGCTGAGCTGTGTGGCCTATTGGATGACCCAGATGCTCAACTTGCCTGCAAAACCAATTGATAAGGCGCCAAAGATTTTTGCAGCGCGGATGGGATTTGTCATGTCGCTGGCTTTTGCGGTTTTATTTGCTGCCCAGCTGAACACCGCCGCTGTGGTAATCGCTGGGGTTCTTGTGTTTTTCGCAGGATTGGAATTTGCTTTTGCGTTTTGCGCGGGCTGTACCATCTACAGTTATTTGGTGCTTCCATTCTATAAGAATTAATATTCAACCCAACATTGAATAGTTTTATCTCGGAAACCGGCTTTGGCCGGTTTTTTTTTGCTCATATGTCCAATAGATGTTAAATAATATTAAACTGGCTGGAGAATTATGAAGCTTTCGTCTAAATGTCATAAATTGTTTCAAAATTGAATTTTTGTAAACCATTATCAACCTTTAAAACATTTTTAATGAAACGAATCTTCCTCCTGGCCTTTTCCCTGGTCATGGGTGTTTTTACTTTCGCCCAAACTACTGTCGAGAATCCCAAAATCGGGATGAGCACTGCTTCCAATGTAAAACTTAATAAAGTTGAAGTCCTTGATAGCGAGACGATACTCTGGTTTCATGTTCGCTACACTCCAGGAAACTGGATTTCTATCCCTGACCAATCTTTTATTCAGCCGGTTGGATCAAAAGAAAAATTGTTTATCGTTTCTGCCGATGGCATTCCGGTGAACGAGCAGTTCACCATGCCCGAATCGGGCGAAGTGAGCTACAAACTGGTGTTTCCCAAGATTGATGAGTCAGTTGCCAAAATCGACTATGGTGAGGGAAACGAAGGCGGTACCTGGTTTATCTATGACATCCAGCTCAAGCCCGAATTATTCCAGTCTATTCTTCCCGAAAAGCTGAGTGGAAGCTGGTTTCGGAGCGAAAATGCACAGTGGGAAATCAGCTTATTCGACTCGGTTGCCATTTACAACAGCCAGGTGTGGAAGTATGATTCTTATTCGGAAAAAGATGGAATAGCTAAAATTGAGCTGAAAAGAGACGCAATGAAGAAGGATGTTTACGCCCGGCTGGTTAGCGACTCAATTTGCATGATCGGTGAATCGCCGTCTTCAATGACAGCTTATTCAAACCGGCCGGATGAATCAGCCATTCCGGCTGATGAGGACTTGTTTGAATCATCAGTTTTTCAAGTGGATACAGTCACTTATCGTGGTTACATTCGGAACTTTAGCCCTCGGTATGCACAGCGCACCGGTATGGTTTATGTGAATAATGCGGTTGTAGGCCAACAGATTTCCCACCTAATCAGGATTGCGGATGACGGTAGTTTTGAGGCGAAATTCCCAAATTGCAATGCACAGAATGTCCTGGTTCGCTTGCCATTTTTTTATGGTACCATTTTTCTTGAGCCGGGTAAAACAACTTTTCAGCTTTTTGACAACAACTCGCAAAATCCAGTCTTGTTTATGGGCGATTGTGCCCGGATCAATACGGATTTACATCGGCTGAAGGACATCCGAAGTTTTAATTACGATGAAATGCGGGCAAGAATACTGGATTTTTCACCCCAAGAATATAAGGCGTGGTGTGACGATCTGCAACAACGCGACTATGAAGAGTTGGCCAAACACGGAAAAGAATATCCGTTGAGTGCCAGAGCAAAACAGGTTAAAAGTCTGGAGTTCGACTACCGGAATGCGGAAAGACTTTTAAGCTATACGATGCAGAAGGTTTCAGCCTGGAGGCAGGAAAACAAGATCCCAAACGATCAATGGCAAATTGACTTTAAACCCGAAAAGCCGGATAGTAGTTACTACGACTTTTTAACCAACGATTTTGCCAATAATCCATTGGGGGTGATGACTGCGGAGTACTATTTTTTCATCAACCGGCTGATGTATTCAGATGTTTTGAGAGACGATGGATCAAACGTTGGGTTGACGACACTCGATATTATTAAGGAGTTGAGAAAGACAGGTTATCAGTTTACCGCCGACGAGGAAAAATTAGCCTTGCTACAGGAAGAAGTCAGTTCCACAGAATATGATGAACTTCAAAAAGAGTTCCAGGAAAAATACAAGGAGCAAGCTCAAGCTTTCCGGGAAAATCATGAGGACACGCTGAAGCATTTCTATCAGGAGAATCGTGGCAAACGGGTAACTCCAGAGATGATGGAAGCCTATTTGGCAGAACAGCATATTGAGTTGACTGAGGAGGATCAGGCCTATCTTGTTGCATTAAAAGCCTTCAACAAACAACCACTGAATGTTAAAGTGCAACAACTTCAATCCGAAATTGGAAGCTTGGGACGCACGTTTCACGATGATCATCGTGCTTTTGTCAATGAGCTCTTCGCAAAAAGAAGGATTGAAACCCGCAATAAACAGATCCAAACTGTTTTGGGTATTCAGCCGGGCTTAGCAACCGATATCATGCTTTCTCAGGATTACTGCCGTCCGATTGTTTCTGAAATGACGCCTGTTTCTGATGAAAAGTTAAAAGAAATGCAAGCGCAAATCAACACACCGTTTATTGCCAGTTATATTGCTTTGATGAATGATGCTACGAAGGCGAAAATTGAGGAGAACAAGAAGCTAGCAGTAGCACAAATCAATGACGTTCCTGAAAACGAGGGTGACGATATTTTTGAGTCCATCATGAAGAAATACAAAGGAAAAGTGGTTTATGTTGATTTTTGGGCAACCTGGTGTGGTCCCTGCCGGTCGGGTATCGAACGAATTAAGCCGCTGAAAGAGGAGATGAAAGATGAAAATGTGGCTTTTGTTTACATTACCAATCAAAGTTCGCCAAAAGGAACGTACGATAACATGATTCCAAGTATCAGTGGCGAACATTACCGGGTGTCGGAAGATGAATGGAATATTTTGAGTGACAAATTCAAAATATCCGGGATTCCGCATTATACCTTGGTCGGCAAAAACGGGAATGTGATCAATCCACATTTGCCTCACCTTCAAAATTCGGAATTGAAGGCGATGCTGATGAAGCATGTGAATGAATAGCTTTTGATCTATATAATTAAGGAACCGGCTTTGGCCGGTTTTTTTATGCCTATGTGTTTTCCGGATAAGCTGAAGAACTAGCCGTTTCTACTCTTGCTTCGATATGGCGATGGAGTCATCAGAAAAAAAAAGCGCCCCCGGACTTTTCCCGGAGACGCTTGATTTATTAGTTGTTCGTTGGTTGTCTTTTATTACAGCTCTTTTACACGGATGTTGCGGAATTTCAGGTCTGATCCATGCCCCAGGAAGCCGATTCGGCCGGTATTCCGATCCAGGCCCGGGTGGTCTTTTTTATCGGCTGTTCCATTCTTGCTGGCTTCTTTCATGTTCCCTTCCAGAATGACTTCGCCGTTCAGCGTAATTTTAATGTCGTCGCCATTGACGATCACTTCCTGTGAGTTCCATTCGCCAACGGGCTTCAGGAATCCACGCTTGGCGGCGATAATGCCGTAAACCGAGCCGTGGTATTGGTAGGGCTTCAGATTGGCATAAATGGGCGCGGTATTATCCAGAATTTGCAACTCTTTTCCGACATAGGCGGCGTCACCTTCCAGCGGCGCGTGAATCCCCAGCCCGTTGTTGGCGCCTGGTGTCAGTTGAAATTCAAAGCGGAAAATAAAGTTCGAATAATCTTTTTCGGTGTAGAGGTTTCCGTGGCCTCCTTCAGCCGGACGAACAACCAATACACCATCTTCGGCCCGGTAGTCGGTTTTATTGCCGACCCAGTTGTCCAGGTTTTTGCCGTTGAACAGCGACACAAATCCTTCGGCTTTTTCGGCCTCGCTCAGGCTTGGAACTTCGACATTCAACTCCCGGACGTACAGGTTGCGGAAGGCCAAATCGTTGCCGTGCGCCTGCAATTCGATGGCTTCTTTCGGGAAAATGGGCATGGAGCGGTCCCAATAATTTTCCATGGTCACCTTGTCCACAACCAAAACGCCATTCAGGTGAACGGTTACTTTGTCACCCACCATTTTAATACGGAAGGTGTTCCATTCGCCAACAGGATTATCGGCCACCACCAGTGGCTTGCTTTCGTGTTTCTGATTGTTGTACAAACCACCTGAGCCGACTTGTGCACCCACCTGAACCAGGGACGTGTCCCAGATTTGAACTTGCGGCGTTCCGCGAAGGTAAATTCCGGAGTCGCCTTCTTTGGTGATTCGCCAGTCAACCAGCATCTCAAAATCGCCGTACATTTTCTTTGTGCATAGGTTGTCGCCTTTTCCATCAAAAACAATCATTCCATTTTGTACTGACCAGTTTTCGTGCATTTTTTTGTCGGCTTTGGCTTGTTCGGCAGCCAGCTTTTTGTCCGACATTTTTGCACGGGCAATCGGGTTTTGCACCAGCCCTTGCCAGCCGGTCAGGTCTTTTCCGTTGAACATAGAAACATAACCTGCTTCCTGCGGCATGTTGTCCAGGTATTCCTGAATATCAATTTTGAAATACTGGCTGTCGGCACCCGAAATTTTGGCTTTCACCTGTTGCAGTGTTTCGCGGACAAAAGCTCCGGTCAGTCCATCCTGCTCTCCTGGAGTCGGCAGCGCAATTTTCATGGCCGATTGGGCCGCGACTGCGCTTAAGGCTTCCTCGTTTAAGTAGTTGGCAACAAATACCAGCGACAGGAAGGTCTTCACGTTTCCGGCTGCGCGAATGACTTGTTGCTTTTCGCTGTCGGTGGTGCATTCACTCATGATCTTATCAAGCCACAGCAGTTTTTGGTCGGCCGGGGCATTCGCCTGCTGGCTTAACTTCAGGTAGGCAGCCAGGGCTTTTTGTTTGAATTCGGATTTCGACGGGTTGCTGTAAACTTCGAACAAAGCGGGCAGTGCCGATGCGTCAGACCAGTTGGTCAGGGCCGTAAAAGCGGCTTGCTGCTGCGATGGGTTCCCGTCATTCAGCAGTAAAACTACGCTTTCCAGGGCATCCTGATCGTTGAGGTAGGGCAGAATCGGAACCAGTTTTTCGGTCTGATCGCCTTTTTTCATTGCTGTCAAAACCAAGCTAGCTGCCGGAGCATCTGCCTGGCGATACAGTTCGATGAGTGCTTGTTGAACGGCTTGTGTTTCGTTTGCTGATGAGCTCTTTTGCAACAATTCCAGCAGAGCCGCGGTGTTTTCGGTTTGGGCCACACGCGAAAGCGCTTGATAGGCCGCCTGGCTGACCTGATTGCTGGAACTGGAGCAAAGCGCTTCAATTTGGCTAAAGTAAGTCTGAGCGCGGCGAGCAGCCAGTATTTCGATCAGCACAACCTGGGCATCGGCATCAGCTTCATCCAGTTGCGCTGCCACTTGGTCGCAAGCATCCTGAGATGTTGCGGTGAGCAGGGCTTGTTTAACTACGGACAGATCGGTTTCGCTGGTGGCTTCTTTCAATTGTTCGAGCAATCCGGGGATGGCTTTTTCCTGTTGATTGATGGCCAGCGCGCGGATGGCTTCCTGACGAACGGCAGGATTGGCCGATTTCAGGGCGGGCTGAATCACCTGGGTGTACACGGCTGCCTCGGGGCGGTGCGCCAAAAAGTAAAGCAATTCGGCCTGTTGTTCTGCCGAATACTTGGGGAATTGTTTCACCCAGTGATTGACTTCTTGTTCATTCAGTCCATTTTTTGCCAAACGAAGGACAGCCATGCGGTAGGTTTTATCGGCATGGTCAAATTCTTTGGACAGGAGTTTCAGTGCATCTTCGCCTTGGTTGGCCCGCAAAATTTGCAGTGCGGCCGAGCGGTAATGCAGTTGGTCACTGCTGGTGAATTTCTTCAGCGCAGTAGCTGCCAGTTTGTTGCTTAGCTTGGTGTTTCCGTTTTGTCCCAGGTTTTCGGCGTATGCCAGGTAGGCAAGCATGGTTTCGGCTTCGTCGGCAGCAAAGGAAACCTGCTTGGCAGCCTTGCTGAATGTTTTGGCGGAAGCTTCGCCACCGATGCGCGCCAAAGCAGCATAAGTCTGCTTGAGCGCTTCTCCGGCAGCAGATTCGGCCAACGACAGCAAATAGGACTCAGCGGGCTGGTAGCTTAATGTGCCCAAGGCTTTGATGAACGCAACTTGCTGGTTGCCAGTTTTTGTTTTTGCAGCCTGAAGGATGGCTTCGGCAGCCTCGTTGGAGCCGATGCTCGTCAGCGTGGCGATGGCCGGAGTAGCCAGTGTTTCGTCGTCCAGATAGCTGGCTGCAGCTTGAACGGTGGCTGTTTGTCCGAAGTAAGCGAGTTGCCGCAGGAAAAAAGCTTTTACTTCGCTGTCCGAAGCTTTGTCAAGCGCCTTGATCAGGCTTTGCTCGATCAAGGCCTTATCGTTCGAACCCGGCCATTTAGCCAGACTGGTGATGGCATAACGCGCCTGGGTGTCGTCACCCGTTCCGGGAGGTACAATCAGGTCGCAAAAGTTGGCGATTCCCTCGGCCCCCAGATCAATGATTTGCTGACTTAATTTGGTTGTTTCCTGGCTGTTTTCGGCCGGGAAGCGCGCCAAAATATCGGCGACTTTGGTTTCCAGCGTCCGCCTGTCCTGCGCAAAAGCAGGAAGAAGCAACAAGCTGATCAGAAGCGTTGTCAGTATATTCTTGAAGTGATTCATTTCTTTTTGAAATTTCGTTTGAAAACTAAATGATTGCTATTGAATTGACTTTGGTATGATTTGCTTTTCCACTCAAATCTGCCATTCACCACGCATGGGCTGGTGGATTAAGCGGTTGGCTTCATCATCGTTAATAAATACCTGATTGACCGGATCAAATTCGAGGGTCCGGCCCAGGCGAAGCGCGACGATACCCATGTTGACAATGGTTGCTGAGCGGTGGCCGTTTTCTTCGTTTAGCGCGAATTTTTTGCGTGTACGAACCGACTCGCTGAAGGTGGTGATTTGTGGTTCCGGATCGGGCATGGTGTCAATCAGTGCCTGCAAGTTTGGAATATCAGATTTGAATCCGTTGAAGATTTTTCCGTTGGGACCTTCAATGTAGGCGGCGTTTTTATCCTTGTTCTCACCATCCAAAATGATTTGGCAACCATCGTCGTAGGTGTAGGTAATTTTGCGCCAGGTGCCAATGGCATCGTCGTGTTGCTGTGGTGCGTCCACTTCTACTTTTACCGGGCTGGTGTTGTCTTTCCCCAGAAAATATTGAACCGGGTCAATGTAGTGCTGTCCCATGTCGCCCAGGCCGCCGCCATCGTAATCCCAGTATCCGCGGAAGGTTTGATGTACCCGGTGTGCGTTGTAAGGTTTTTCGGGAGCTGGTCCCAACCACAGATCGTAGTCCAGTTGTTCCGGCACAGGCTGCGGTTGCAGGTTTGTTTTTCCTACCCAATAGAATTTCCAGTTGAAGCCGGTGACTCCGCTGATGGTGACTTTCAAGGGCCAACCCAATACGCCACTTTCAACAGCCTTCTTCAACGGTTTTACAGGTGTTCCCAATCCGTAGAAATTGTCTTTGAAACGGAACCAGGTGTTTAGTCGGAACATTTTTCCGGTGGCGTTGATGGCCTCTACCACCCGCTTACCTTCTCCAATGGTACGGGTCATGGGTTTTTCGCACCAAACATCTTTGCCAGCCTGCGCTGCCATGACCGACATGATGCCGTGCCAATGGGGTGGTGTGGCAATGTGTACGATGTCGATGTCGGGACGTTGCAGCACTTCACGAAAATCGTGGTAACCCTGCACTTCAGAATTGACCATGCTGAGCGTGTCTTTCAAGTGATTTTTGTCGACATCACAAACGGCGAGCAATCGGGTGCCTTCGTAGTTGATGTGTCCTTTACCCATTCCTCCAACCCCAATAATGGCTTTGGTCAGTTGGTCACTTGGCGCAAGAAAACCGTTTCCGCCCATCACATGCCTCGGGATAATCGTAACCCCGGCAGCCGCAATCAATGATTTTTTCAGGAAGTCGCGGCGTGGATTCATTTTGTTGTTCATTGTATCAATTGATTTAAGTCGTGCGAATTATTTAGTGTCATGTTTCGAGTCTTTAACAATTTGTGATAGAAGCGAAACCGAAAATATCAAACAGGTCCGTGACCTTAGTCGTGTTCAATTTACTCAATTGTTTAGACAAAGAAACAACTTGCGGTATAATAGCAGGGGTAATAAAGGGGGTAATAGGGGAAAAAAATACAGATGCATCAGGTTTAAATTGTATTTGATCTTGCTTTTTCTCGGGCAGCTGCAGCTTGATCCCAGAGAAAACGTTTCGATTCTTTGCCGTCTGATCCCATTCCGTTCGCGACGGCCCGGGATTGAAACTTCGATATGGAATGATCTGCTTCGCTCGTTTGACTGTTGCGAGCCTGTTCCGGAATAGGAGAAAACCACTCAGAAATGGAAGAAACTCGGTCTTCTCGTAAATCCGGGCGGTAGCTTCCAATTCCTGATGGTCTTGTTCCAAATCTGGGCGGTAGCTTCCAATTCCGGATGGTCTTGTTGCAATTCCAGGCGGTAGCTTGCAATTCTGGGTGGTCTTGTTGCAATTCCAGGCGGTAGCTTGCGATTCTGGATGGTCTTGTTGCAAAACCAGGTGGTAGCTTCCAGTTCTGGACGGTATGGAGCAATTCCAGGCGGTAGCTTCCAATTCTGGACGGTATGGAGCAATTCCAGGTGGTAGCTTCCAATTCTTAGTGGTATGGAGCAGTTCCAGGCGGTAGCTGGTTCTTCCTCTTGTTTTCCAAAACCAAACCTTCGTAGGCCTACTAAGCTCGCTAACAGACGAGTCTTCCTGAACTTGTTTCAGGATCTGCCAGAGCGTTTCGCGGTTTTGGGGTGCGAACCGCAAATCCCAAAGTTCGTTTCAACTATTGCTCCGCCGTCAGGCTTTTAAAGTCATTGGGATAGCTTTCCTGGTACATTTCGCGGTACACTTTGGTAAACTGGTCGTAAACGGTGTGGGCCAGGCTCAGTTTTCCCTGGAGGGTGAGCAGTTGTAGCTTCTTGCGCAGGGCGGGTTCATTCAGCGGATCATGCAGGCTGACCACTTCGGCCAGCTTGAAGAGCTGATGGGCATGTTTGGTTTCATCCAGGCTTTCAAAAAGCTTCATGCCCATTTCAATGATCCGGTCGCTCATTTTGCTGATGTACGGGTCGAGCCACGATTCGGACATGTTGGGGAAAAGCGTTCCGCGGCTCAGGATGTCCAGCAGCTTGTGCAGTCCCTCTTCGGAAGGGATTCCGGCTGACTTTTCCAGCTCGTTCAGTTGGCTTTCCACTTCCACGTAATCGAAGTAGCAGTGCTCGCTCAGTTCCATAAACCAGAGTTTTTCGCGGTACACCAGCTTGATGCCCGGGCAGGACGCCAAGGCTGCTTTCAGGTTTTGAATGTTTGTTCCACGCGTGTTCTTGGCGTTTTGCGTGCTCATGCCGGGCCAAAGAATGCCCGACAGCTTACTGGTGGAAATTCCTTTTTGGCCATTCACGCTATTCAGAAGAATCAAAATAAACAGTTGTTTGATCTTGGGCGAAAACTTCTGACTGACCTCCACCCCTTCAGGATTGATGACCTTGAGTCCGCCAAAGCAGTAGATTTTTTCCTGATGTTGAGCTGGCTTAGTGAGCTTTTCAGCGGGTTTGGCTTGTTTGGGAGGTGCTTTGGCTTTTCTTCTTCGGAGGTAGAAATAGGACCCAATCAGCAGAAACACTGCCAGCAGAATCGCGCCCCAAAACGTCCCCAGTTGGTTCGCTTGCTGGTCGCTGTTTTCCTGAAACTGTAGCCGGATTTCGTCGTCGTTCAGTTCGCGGTTCCAGATTTTGATGTCATCCATATACCCAACAAAAAACTCTTCCCACAAATTGCTGCCAATGAGTAAAGTGTAGTCCGATTCGCTGTAGGGCGTAATCAGGTCGATTTGATCGGTTAGCTTGCCATTCAGGTAAAATCGAATCTGGTTTTCATAGGCCGAATGCACCAGCGAAACAAAGGTCCATTCGTTGATGGGCACCTGCGATGTAACTGACCGGTAATCTTTAATACCCTGCATGGTGTAGGTGAGCTGCCCGTTGTGCAGTTTCAGCACAAAGTCGCGGCCTTTGCCCAGGATGCTGTTGTTGGCGTCCGTTTGTGTTGGTTTGATCCAGGCGGTCACGCTGAAGTTGGGTTGCAAGCTTTCCTTGCTCTGGATACCGGCGTCGAGGTAGGCCCGGCCCGGAAACCAGGCGCAATCGCCACGCAGCGGATCGTTGGTCATTTCAACAGCGTTGTTGATCATTTCCTGTTCGTTGTTTCTTCGGATGTTACGCGCTTTTTTGTCGAACACAAAATGATCGGTCAGACCAAAGTCGGGACTCAGGCCGACGGCTTTGAATTCCTTTAAATAGCTCCGGTTCGCAGGCGAATCGTGCATAATATCGGGCGAAAAGCGATAGCCTGCTTTGTAGGGGATGAATGGTTCGGGATTTCCGGTGAGCAACGGAAAGCAGAAGTAACCGTTGCTGGTGCGCCGCGGATAGGATTTCCACGACACCGCAGCCAGCAAGGCATTGTTTGACAGGGTGACGCCATAGAACTTGTCTCTGGCGTTGAGCTGTGCCACCAAGCTGGCCGATTGGTGAAGCGTAGATTCGTTTGCCGAAATGAAATTGGGCAGTTTTCCGCACTGGCTCCAGAGGGTCAGGTAGAGGTCGGCGTTGGTTGGGGTGGGGGCCGTGTTCACCCAAAGCAGCTCTTTGGTGCTAAATAGAGTTTTGCTGAAGAGGCTGTCGCCGGATCGCTGTTCGAGCTTCACCTGGTCGAACGCATCGGGGGTGATCAGCACCAGCTTGTTGTTTTCGAACGCGAACTGTTCCTGATCCGCGCTGCTGATGACCGGAATGAGGTTCTGCCGCCTGGAGAGCAGGTCGAACGTCGTGTTTGGGCCCGACGGGTCCAGTTCTTCGGCAAAGAAGGCAAACGGAATGTTCGCCTGCTGAAGGCTCTCGACCGCTGATGCGCTGAGCTCATCCAAGTGAATTAGCAGGTGCGTCTTCAACCGGATGGTGGTTCGCAGACTGTCCGGCAAGTCCTGATACCATGCCGATTTTGCCTGAACTAAACCGCATGCCAGGATTAGCCAAACAAACAAGATCAGAGCATATGGACGGGCGTTTGTTTTCAAAAAAATATCGGATTGATTGGTCGTTCCTGCAAATCTATAAAAAGCTGACTGATGTTTCCTTGGAAAATAAGGAAAACCGCTTCGGAATGAAAAAAAGTGGTGCTGTTTTGCACCCACCCCGTCCCTCCCTACGTGTAGGGAGGGAGGAGCAGAACTTCGTTCTGCGGAGGGAGGGTCAAGGTTTTTGTCTCCACCAACCCTCACTCCGAAGGAGTAAAATGTTCATCACCCCGTGCGAAGCTCGGGGTCTGCGGACACGCAAGGACTAACAACCCCGTAGTGGGTTGAATTTATTTTCAGTAAGTATTTCTGGGTGTTCAACCCGCTACTGGGTTGGGCCGATGTTCGTTAGCTTTTAACCCCCAAATTCATTGGGGGTGATGAATATTAAACCCTTCGGGTTTCTGATTTCCTCTTGATAATCCGGCTCCTCCGGTTTTCGTGTACCCACCCCGTCCCTCCCTACGTGTAGGGCGGGAGGAGCAGAACTTCGTTCTACGGAGGGAGGGTTTGGAGCTTATCGAATCGATCCAGTACAATCTACTATTCTTTGCAGAACATTTTGCATGTTTTCCAGCTCTTCATTTCTGATTCGTAAAACGTGCAAGCCCAGGCTTTCCATAATCTCATCACGGGCGGTATCTTCTTGTTTTTGAAAATTATGGATTTTTCCATCCAATTCGATCACCAGTTTTTTTTCGGCACAATAAAAATCAGCAATAAAATAAAGAGGTCGGTTGTTGTGGACTTGATAAATGATCGGATGTTGACGTAAAAATTTAAACCCGTCTAACTTTCTTTTTCGAATATTGGCCCAGAGAATTTTCTCGCAAGGAGTCATGTTTTTGCGGAGCAGACGTGCCCGGTTAATTGGCGTAGGATCGCTCATTCGATTGGTATTTTCATGCAAGTTATAAAAAAGAAGGCAATTGAGCTGCTCTGTTCTCCGGCTCTCTCGCACCCACCCCGGCCCTCCCTACGTGTAGGGAGGGAGGAGCAGAACTTCGTTCTGCGGAGGGAGGGTCAGGATCTTATGGAATAGCTCCAATACAATCTGTTATTTTTTGCAGAACATTTTGCATGTTCCCCAGCTCTTCATTTCTGATTCGTAGAACGTGCAAGCCCAGGCTTTCCATGATCTCATCACGGGCAGTATCTTCTTCTTTTTGAAAATCATGGAATTTCCCATCCAATTCGATCACCAGTTTTTTCTCGGCACAATAAAAATCTGCAATAAAATAGAGCGGTTTATTGTGGTGGACTTGATAAATGATCGGATGTTGGCGTAGGAATTTAAACCCACCTAACTTTCTTTTTCGAATATTGGCCCAGAGTATTTTCTCAGAAGGAGTCATGTTTTTGCGGAGTGCACGTGCACGGCTGATTGGCGTAGGATCGCTCATTCGATTGGTATTTTCATGCAAGTTATGAAAAAGAAGGCAATTGAGTTGCTCTGTTCTCCGGCTCTCTCGCACCCACCCCGGCCCTCCCTACGTGTAGGGCGGGAGGAGCAGAACTTCGTTCTGCGGAAGGAGGGTCAAGGTTTTATGGAATAGCTCCTTTATAATCTGTTATTTTTTGCAGAACATTTTGCATGTTTTCCAGCTCTTCGTTTCTTTTAGTTTCCAGCCAGGGTGCCGGCTGTCTTTTCCACTTCCCTGAAAACGCGCAGCAGGTTGCCACCCCAGATTTTTCTGATGTCTTTTTCGGAGTAGCCGCGCTTCAGCAGTTCGTAGGTGATGTTCGGAAACTGGCTCACATCGGCACAATCGGCCAGTCCGCCCCCGCCGTCAAAATCACTGCCAATGCCCACATAGTCCACGCCCACCAGATTCACCACATGATCGATGTGGTCAACCAAATCGCTGACGGTCGGCAGTTCTTTCGGGTAGTTTTTCTTCATGTCCTGCCATTCCTGGTTGAAAGCAGTCTTTTCGGTTTCGTCCATTTGATTGTATTCCGTCCGGTAGCGGTGCATCAGGCGGCTTTCAACGGCGTAGCGCCGCGTGGTGGTATCGGGCTCCTTGATGTAGTCGTCGAGCAAACAGATTTGAATGACGCCGTCGTTTTCGGCCAGCTTTTCGATCATCTCGTCGCTCATGTTGCGGTCGTGCTTGCACACGGCACGCACACTGCTGTGCGAAGCGATGACCGGTGCCTGGCTCATGTTCATCACATCAAAAAAAGCTTCATCCGAAATGTGCGACACATCGACCATCATGCCCAGCCGGTTCATTTCGTGGATGACCATGCGCCCAAAATCACTGACCCCATGGTGTTCCGGATCAGCCAAATCGCTTGACGAATCGCAGATATCGTTGTGAAACGAGTGCGAAAGGGTGATGTAGCGGACGCCGCGCCTGTAAAATTCCTCGACCCGCTCCAGGTTTCTGGCCAAGGGAAACCCATTTTCCAGTCCGATATAAATGGCACGTTTTCCGGCGCTTTCAATCGTGGCAGCCTGATCGGCCGTGAGCGCCAGGCTGGCCGTCGCCTGATGTTTGATAGCCGCCGAATGAATGGAATCGAGCATCTGGTGGGCCAGTTGGTAGCTTTTCAGGTAGTTTTCGTCCGTTCGTGGCTTTTGTCCAACCCACACCGCAAAGAACATCGCATCCAGCCCGCCGGCTTTCATGCGGGGCAAATCCACGCGGCTGTCGGGGCTTTGGTGTTCGTCACCAATATCGAAACCGCTTTTAATCATGTCCATTGGGGTGTCGCAATGGGTGTCGATCGTTAACACACGTTCGTGAATACGCAGGGCTTTTTTCCACAGGCGCTGGTCTTTTTCTTCAGCTTGGGCAAACAGGACTCCCAAGCTCAGCAGAAGTAGTAAAATCAGTTGTTTCATTCGCTTGATGGTTTTAGCTCATCATCCCATCCGGATGTTGCAGCCAGTTGTCTTTTCGTTGGAACCGGACGGGATTGCCGGTGATTTCTTTGGAAAACGCTTTCAAATCCTGACCGGAGAAATTGCCCGAAGTCATAATCAGCAGGTTTTTGTCGCTCCAGTTTTTCGCCCGAAGTTGGTCGAATAATTCTTCCGGATCCGTAAAAACCTGTAAATTCTTGCTTCCAAAAGCCTCGGCTACTTCTTCCTTGGTTATTGGGCTCAGGCGTTTGTGTTCAATCGTTTTTGGGTTGAAGAAAACGAATGCTTCATCAGCTTCGTCCATGCAATTTTTGTATTGGGGCAGAAAATCTTTTTTCAATGAACTGTAGGTGTGCAGTTCCATTACAGCGATTAGCTTTCGGTTAGCGAATTGCTTTTTTACGGCAGCTGTTGTGGCTTTCAGTTTTGAAGGTGAGTGGGCAAAATCGTAGAAAACCGTGCAGCTTTCATTTTCGGAAAGTACTTCGAGGCGACGGTCAGCTCCTTTAAACGAGATCATGGCGCGGTAAAATTGCTCATCGCTGATGCCCAGTTGGTCGCAGACTAATTTGGCTCCGGCTATGTTTTGCAGGTTGTGGTCACCAAAAACCTGCAAGCGGATGTTCCGTTGCCCGTGGTTGAGGTAAGTTACGCCGTCGTCAACCGTTGAATCATGGGCCTGGTAGGCCTGCTTCTGAATATCGGTGCGTGATCCGTCAGCAATTTCCTTCAGAATTTCATCGCCTTCAAAATAAATCAACGAACCGTTTTTTTCGATTTTATCCGCGAAGATCCGGAATTGCTCCACGTAGTTTTCAAAGGTTGGAAATACATTGATGTGGTCCCAAGCAACGCCGCTCAGCAGCGCGATGTGTGGGTGGTACAAATGAAACTTCGGGCGGCGGTCAATGGGCGATGACAAATATTCATCGCCTTCAAATACCGCGATTTTGGTGTTTTCCTTCAGCGAAACCATGGTTTCAAAGCCTTCCAGTTTGGCACCAACCATGTAGTCAAAGTCAATGTGGTTGGTTTTCAGTACATGCATAATCATCGAGGTGATGCTGGTTTTTCCGTGCGAACCGCCAATCACCACACGGGTTTTGTCTTTGGTTTGCTCGTATAGGTATTCCGGGTACGAATAGATTTTCAGCCCAAGTTCCTGTGCCTTTTTCAACTCCGGATTGTCGGGATGGGCGTGCATGCCCAAAATGATGGCATCAATGTCTTTGGTCATCAATTCGGGCTGCCAACCTTGCTGCTTGGGTAACAGGCCCTGTTGTTCGAGGCGGCTCTTCGAAGGTTCAAAAATCTCGTCATCGCTGCCGGTTACCTGGTAGCCTTTTTTGTGTAGCGCAATGGCCAGGTTGTGCATGGCGCTTCCGCCAATGGCTATAAAATGAATGTGCATGAAGTCTGAATTAACGTTGAGCGTTTAAAAATAGTGAAAGTAGTTTAAGTATTCCTTTTCAGGAAAGAAAATTGAGGCATTTCGGGGTTCGGTCGATTTCGTGTATTTTTGGATTTCTTCAAAATCGAATGAGATTAGAACAAGTGAACGCAAAGGAACGATTGAAACGACTTTTCGGTAAACGATGGATTGGCCTTTGGCTGGCGTTTTTCACATTTGTACTGACTGAATTGCTGGCCGCTTTCCCGGCCTTGACGGAGTCGGTGTATTCACGTGGAATTTATCCGTCAATCGCAACGGTTTTGTCGTCGGTCAGTCGTTGGTTTCCTTTTTCGCTCGATGACTTGTTTTACGTGGGTTTGATTGTGCTTGGGCTGGTGAGCATCCTGGCTCTTGCGCTTCGGCGCATGCGCTGGCGTTCGTTTTTTGTGCTTTGGATGAACGCGCTGGCCTTTTCGTATGTGCTTTTTTACTGGCTGTGGGGCTTCAATTATTATCGGCAGGATTTGAATAAACGGCTGACAATTGCTGAGAGCGAACCGGATACGGAGGTTTTCATCTCGGTGTTGTCCGGGCTAATTGAGTCAGCTAATGCGGCCTATGTTAAGGTTGATACGCTGGATGTGGCGCGGGTGGATTCGTTGGTTGAAGCTTCGTACCAACAGCTTGCTCCTTTTCTCGGTATTGACTATCCGGCCGGCGTGCGGCGGGCCAAACCCATTACTTTCAGTGGTTTTTTTGCCAAAGCAACCATTTTGGGTTATTACGGGCCGTTTTTCAATGAAGTCCAACTCAATAAACACTTGATGCCCATTCAGTATTCTTTGGTGTTGGCGCATGAAAAAGCGCACCAATTGGGAATAACCAGCGAGGCCGAAGCCAATTTTTATGCCTGGTTGGTTTGCTCCAATAGCCCGGATCGGGTGCTTCAGTACAGCGCAAGCCTCTATTTGCTTCGCTATTTTTTGAACGAAGCCTACCAATTAGAAGCCTATCCGGAGCTGGTCAAACAGATTTCGGAGCCGGTGAAAGGCGATTTTCAGCGAATCCGCGAACATTGGCTGGCTTTGCGCGATGAAAAAATTGACGACTATGCCTCAAAAGTGAACGACGCTTATTTGAAAACAAACAAGGTTGAACAGGGCATTGATGATTACTCCGGCGTGGTGAAGTTTGTGATGGACTTTTCTTGCGATTCAGTCGCAAACAAGCGCCTTCAAAAATTGTTAAACCCATAGAAAGTCAAAAGATGAATCGATTAATTCCCATACATGCCGGCCATTTTTCGTGCGATGGCGGTGCCCTTTTCAGCGTCATTCCAAAGCCGCTGTGGTCGAAAGTTTATCCGGCCGACGAAAATAACGTGACCCGCCTGACCATGCGCTGTTTGCTGGTTGATCAGGGTGAACGCAGAATTTTGATTGAAGCGGGTGTCGGCAATCACTATCCGGAGAAGGTGCGGCAAAACAACGGACATGAACAAACTGACGCCTTGTCAAAATCGCTGGCTGCACAGGGTTATGCTGTCGGCGACATTACCGATGTGCTGTTCACCCATTTGCATTGGGATCACTGTAACGGTGCAGTTTTGAATGAAGCTGGCCAGCTGAAATTGCTTTTCCCGAATGCCACGCATTGGTGCAGTAAACGCCAATGGGAGCACTTCCCAACAGCCAGCATTCGGGAGCAGGCGGCTTTCTTTCCGAGTATTTTGAATTTTTTGAAGTCGGAAGGAGACATGCAGTTGGTTGAAAACGAAGGAGAGCTTTTCCCCGGAATTAGCGTCCGGTTTTTCGATGGTCACACGCCCGGGCAAATGATTCCGTTGATTGAAAGCGAAGGAAAAACCTATGTGTACACTTCCGACCTAATCCCAACCGCGGCGCATATTCCCATTGTTTGGCTGGCCTCATACGATTTGTACCCGGTAAGCGCGATGGAGGAGAAGGAAGCTTTTTTGAAAGAAGCGGCTGAAAAGAACTATGTTCTGTTTTTCGAGCACGATTATTACACCCAGTGCGCCAACCTGAAGTGGACCGAGAAAGGAGCCAAGCTGAACGAAACGTTTTCCATATAGGATCATTTGATTGTTAGATTGGGCGAATGTTTGTGTGTGTTTTGTTGCTGAATGTCAGTGTGTTTTGAGAAACAGTTTTTGAAATACCCGAAAACTCGGTAAAAGTTTTTATTTTTGCCTCCCCTGCTTTAAGGAAATAGTTTTCTGTTTTAGCAGGAAAATCTGAACTGAAAACTTCAGAAACCGAACCTGAAACGAAGATAACCAATTGAATTAAAGTCTGGTCAATGGAAGGTCAAGTCAAGTATCTCAAGGCAAAATCATTCGTTCTGGATAAGATTGATTTTTTTTATCCGCTATTTCGTCCTTTTCTGGATTTGCAAACCTTTCGTTATCTGGCTGTTGGTGGTTCCAATACTTTGCTTGATATTTTCCTGTACTTTGTTTCTTACAATTTTGTGCTTGATAAGCAGGTGGTTCACTTTTTATCAGGAATTGCGATTAGTCCGCATATTGGTGCTTTCATCCTCGCTTTTTTAGTCACTTTTCCTTTGGGTTTTATGCTGATGCGGGGGCTGGTTTTTACCGAATCCATTCTTCGGGGGCGGATTCAACTGGTTCGGTATTTTTCGGTTGCCATGCTGAATATCCTCCTCAATTACGTGTTGCTGAGATTGTTGGTCGAGTACTTTCGTTTTTATCCAACGCCATCCAAAGTCATTACTACCGGTGTGGTGATTATTGTCAGCTACCTGCTACAGCGATTTTTCACCTTCAAGTCATAGATTAAAGGAAGTTTTTGAGATGGTGAATTGATCCCCATCTCATCTCAAACTTGCCAAATTTAGCTAAATATGGAAACTTAACTTGCCAAATTTAGCTAAATATGGAAACTTAACTTGCCAAATTTAGGTTTTTTAAAACAGATGGTTTATTTTTGTTTGATATTTTTAAGACGAAATCGAATGAGGCCAGCGTGGTATAACCGATACTTGGAGAAACAAACCGCTGCAGTTTTTAAGGCAGGAAAAGTTTTTGTGCTTTACGGTCCGCGACGTGTTGGGAAAACCGAAGTGATTAAAAAGTTGATCAGTGGTTTTGACGGTAAGATATATTCAGGGACAGGTGATAACCAAGAAGTTCGTGATCTGTTATCCGGCCAGAAGCTAAGTCAGTTGCAAACTGCTTTTGGGAATTATCAACTTTTGTTTATCGATGAAGCTCAACGCATTCCGGAAGTTGGTTATGGGTTGAAATTGCTGATAGATCACTTTCCGGACATGATGATCATCGCTACCGGCTCGTCGTCATTCGATTTATCCAATAAAATTGGAGAGCCACTTACCGGCCGGAGCACGATTCGCACCCTATTCCCGCTTTCAGTTTTGGAAATGCACGAGCAGTTTGGAGGCATGCAGGTATTACAGCGATTAGAAGAACTGATGATCTTTGGAGCTTATCCGGATGTTTTGAATGCCGATTCGGTGGAGGATAAAAAGGAATATCTCTTCGCGATCCGCGATTCCTATTTGTTCAAAGATATCCTGGAATTGGAAAATGTCCGAAACCCCTCAAAGTTGACCGATCTGCTTAAATTATTGGCTTTTCAAATCGGTCAGGAAGTTTCATTGACCGAATTGAGCAACAGCCTGGGTATTGCAAAACAAAGTGTTGAGCGTTACCTCGATTTATTGGAGAAGACCTTTGTAATCAAAAAAGTTGGGGGGTTTTCGAGAAACCTGCGAAAAGAAGTCGTCAAGACAGCCCGGTACTATTTCTGGGACAATGGTGTGCGAAATGCCATCATCAACAACTTCAACTTGCCTGGTCAGCGAAACGATGTTGGGATGCTTTGGGAGAATTTTTTGTTTATGGAGCGCCTGAAAACCAAAGCGTATAAGCGTATTTTTTCGAACGACTATTTTTGGCGGACTTACGACCGACAGGAAATCGATTTGGTTGAGGAGCGGGACGGGCAATTGTACGGCTACGAGTTTAAATGGAAAGCAAAAAACGTAAAAGCGCCCAAAGCCTGGTCAACGGCTTATCCTGGTGCTGAATTTCAGGTGATTTCAAAAGACAACTTTTTGGAATTTCTGCTTTGAAGTTTCTCATTTCCTCGAATACCCATGCTCTGCAAACCATGCCAGCGCATCGCTGATCGCCGTTTCCACCGGGGTTTGTGGCAGTTGCAATTCACTAAGCGCTTTTGCCGGTGAATAGTAGTTGTCGGCCTGGAGCAAGCGCGCGTTAATGGCGTTGAGCTTGGCTGGATTTCCGCTCAGTTTTTCATACCAGGTTCCGGCTTGTCCGGCAAAGTTTAGCAGGGGCTTGGGTAATGGCAACAACTGTTTGGGCCAGCCACACACGGATTGCATTTTGCCAAAAAACTCCCGATAGCTCAGGTTTTCGTTGGCTAGCAAGTAACATTGGCCATTCCTCCCATTTTCGATGGCGCTGACAATACCGCTCGCCACATTTTCAACATGAATGAAATTTTTTCCTCCGGCAGGATAGGGCATCAGTTTTTTTCCGTGCGCCATCAGCAGCATTTGTCCCGAGCTGGGCTTGGCATCGTACTTTCCGAGCATAAATGTGGGATTGACAATGGTAGCCGGGAATTGGTGTTTGCGGTGAAAGTCGAGTACCAACTGCTGTGCTTCGTACTTGCTGCGCATGTAGCCCGATTGGTGTTGCAGGTCGGTAAAAGGAGACGATTCATCTCCGGGATTTTCTTGACTTCCCGGGCCAAATGCGTTGGCCGACCCCACGAAAATAAACCGGTCAATTCCGGCTTTTTTACTTGCTTCGAGCACCAGCCGCGTGCCGTCAATATTGGCCTTTTTGTAATGTTCGTAGCCTGATGGCCACTGCGACGTATTGGCCGCCACATGCACCACCGCTTGGCAGCCAGCAAGCGCTTTTCTTAAATCATCCGCATGCAAAAAGCTTCCTTTAAACAATTCCAGGTCCGTGTTTTTCAATGATAGCAGGTTACTGCTTTCCCTCACCATCCCTCTGACATCATAGTTTGCCAGCAACAGTTTTCTGGTCAGGTTGCTTCCAAGCAGGCTGTTTGCTCCGGTTATCAATACTTTCATGGGTTCTTTTTTTACCATTTTCGCGTTTGAAAATACGGGTTCCGACAAAAATCCGGAAATTTTCAGGAACCAGGCGGATAAAGAAAGCGTTGAGGCGATTCATAAATCCGGGGATAATCACCGACTTTCCACTCATCATTTTCCGGATGGCGATTTGCGCAACCTGCTCCGGGGTCATAATGGACAGTTTTACATACGCACTTTGGCCGTTTATCCGCTTGGTCACATCCGAATTGGTCATGATGGGGCCGGGGTTCAACACGCTTACCTGTACATTGCTATCTTGCAGTTCCGCTTCGAGGCCGCGCGTAAAATGATGGACAAATGCTTTTGTCGCCGGGTATATGGTTTTATAAGGAACGGGCGAAAAAGCGGCGAGGCTGGACACATTTAAAATGTAGGCCTTGTCATGCGTTTTAAGTTGGGGAAGAATCAGTCGGGTCAGGAGTGTCATGGCCCGGATGTTCAGCTGGATCATGTCGTCAAGGTAGTCCGTTTCAGAGTTCACAAATGATTGAGTCCCGCCAATTCCTGCATTATTGATCAGGATATTTACATGGAAGTTTTCAAGTACCCAGTTGCTAAAATCAAGTACTGCCTGGCGGCTGGTTAAATTGGTTTCCTTGCAAAACACATTCACTTGATAAGTTTGCCTGAGTTCTTCACACAAGCCAGTGAGATTTTCATTGGGAAGCGAAACCAGAATCAGATTCATGTTTCGTTGAGCACATTCCTTCGTAAACGCTTTCCCAAGTCCGGTGCTTGCTCCGGTAATTAAGGTGTATAATTTGTTCGGATCTTTCATAAGTAAATAATTTGTTTCTTAATGGTCTGATGGAACTCACATGTTGCTGAAAATTGTTTTCATTCGTGTTTGTGTGTGGAGCAACATGTTCGTTTCATTTTTTTGATTTCATTATTTTCTATCGTTTTCAACCCTTGAATTGTTGGTTGTTCATCGTGAGCTCCTGTTTTTCAGCTGACGGAAACACGTTTCCCGGCGTGTGTTTCTTTTTCACAGAAAAACAGATGATTAACCAGGGGATAGACACAAAAAGCAGGCTAGATCATTTCATTGGAGGGGATTGAAATATTTATGCATTCTAATGATCTGAGTACAATGACAGTTAAAAACTGTTCAGTTCAGATTTCTGCTCGGCGAATAGTCCGCAATTATGGGTCAACTTTTCTACATTGTAGCCTCGATTACACGGCTGGTTTCTGTAAAGGTATTGTAATTACAGGGGATTTCATCTTTTTCAGTAGAAATTCCAATTATCAAAGCAGGGAAATAATGTTTTGATCCTGTTGAAAAGAATGAATCCTGATCGCCCTTCCAAAACCGACTGTTATTTATAGTGTTTATAAATAAGGCAGGTGATTGGCTTTGTGAATCATTTTAAGATGTAATAGTCTGAAAATCAAAACCTGATATTTGTTACCTAAAGGTTAAAAACTTAGCACTTTTTGAACATTCCTTATGTAAAAAGACTAATTTTGCAGCCTGATTTTCTTAATAGTTACATTATGGCAGAAAAATATATCAAACTATTTCAAGAGTTCCCTCCTGTCAGTACCGAAGCGTGGAAAGAAAAGGTAGTTGCCGATTTGAAAGGCGCTGACTTTGACCGCAAGCTGGTTTGGAGGACAAACGAAGGTTTTTCCGTACAGCCCTACTACCGGCAGGAAGACCTGGAAAAGCTGGGCTATCTGGATGCACTTCCCGGTGAGTTTCCTTATGTACGAGGTACCAAAACGAACAACAACGACTGGTATGTTCGTCAAAACATCCTCGTAAAGGATTTGGAGGAAGCTAACAAGAAAGCACTCAACGTTTTGATGAAGGGAGTGACTTCGCTAGGCTTTGTTTTTAATGAGTGTGCGGATGTCACCAAGGAGGATATGGCCGTCTTACTCGACAACATTTGTCTGGAATCGGTTGAAGTAAACTTTGTGGCCAAGTGCTTTACCAACAAAATTGCGCTGGCTTTTGCCGAATACGTTGCCGGAGGCAAATGGAACCTAAAAAACATTGTTGCTTCGGTGGCTTGCGACCCCTTCGGAAACTACTTGCTTTATGGCCGGATGAAAAACGGGTTTGAAGGTTCGGTGGAACAGGTGAAAGGATTGGTTGAGAAAACCAGCCAGCTGCCTGCCTTCCGCGTGATTGGCATCAATGCCAAAAATTACGGTAACGCCGGGGCCTCAGCAGTACAAGAACTTGGGTTCGCGCTGGCGCAGGGAGCAGAATACCTGACGTCTCTGACTGAAGCGGGTACTGCTGTTGACGAGGTGGCGAACAACATCAAATTCAACTTGAGCGTAAGTTCCAATTACTTTATGGAAATTGCCAAGTTGCGCGCCGGACGCTTGCTGTGGGCACAAATTGTTAAGGCCTACGGGCCCAAAGATGAGGCAGCTTGCCAAATGAAAGTACATGCCGAAACCGGGAGCTGGAACAAAACGTTCTACGATCCATACGTGAACATGCTGCGCACCCAAACCGAAGCCATGAGCGCGGCTTTGGGTGGAGCCGATTCCATCACGGTGCTTCCGTTCAACGCGATTTATGAAGACCCAACGACTTTCTCTGACCGCATTGCCCGCAACCAGCAGTTGTTGTTGAAGGAAGAATCGCACTTCGACAAGATTGTGGATGCTGGTGCCGGTTCCTATTATATTGAAGAATTGACGGCATCGATTGCTGATGAAGCCTGGAAACTGTTCCTGGAGATTCAGGATCAAGGTGGCTTTTTAGCGGCTGCCAAAGCCGGTTTTATTCAGGCTGAAGTGAAAGCCATGGCTGCCAAACGCGATCTGAATGTAGCCACCCGTCGCGAAAATCTGTTGGGTGTGAATCAATTCCCGAACTTTACAGAGCGTTTGGAAAAAGCGGAAGCCGTGGAAGATGCATTGAAGCCAACGGATTTGACAGCCGATGATGCTGAAATTGAAACCATCAAGCCCTATCGTGGGGCACAGGCGTTTGAATCCATTCGCGTAGCCACCGACAAGTATGCCAAGACCAACAAACGTCCGCTGGCTTTCATGCTCACGGTTGGTAACCTGAACTTCCGCAAAGCACGGGCCCAATTTGCCTGCAACTTCTTTGCCGTTGCCGGTTACGAAGTGAGGGACAACAATGGTTTTGCCACGGTTGAAGAAGGTGTTGCCGCAGCCAAACAGGCCGGTGCCGACATCGTCGTGATTTGTAGCTCGGATGAGGAGTACGCTGATTTTGCTCCTGCAGCTTTTGACTTGTTGAAGGATGAAGCCATCTTCGTGGTTGCCGGCGCTCCTGCCTGCACCGACGAGCTCAAAGCCAAAGGCATTGAAAACTTCATCCATGTGAAAAGCAACTTACTGGAAGAACTTCGGGAATACCAATCAAAGCTGGGAATTGTTTAAAAACAGATGCTGGATGCAGGATGCTAGATTCTGGTTCGCAAGAATCCAGTATCAAGAATCCAGAATCAAAAATCATCATTATGAAACCGAATTTTAATAACATAAACATCAAAGAAGCACAGACAAAGGCGGATGCCAAAGTGTGGGCTGCTCAAAATAAAATTGAGAAAGACTGGGTGACTCCGGAGCAGATTCCGGTGAAGCCGGTGTACACCAAAGAAGATTTGGAAGGCATGGAGCATTTGAATTATGCTGCCGGTTTGCCGCCATTCCTTCGCGGGCCATACTCGGCCATGTACGCCATGCGTCCGTGGACCATTCGTCAGTATGCCGGATTTTCGACTGCTGAAGAGTCCAACGCCTTTTACCGCCGCAACCTGGCTGCGGGACAAAAAGGGCTTTCAGTAGCTTTCGACCTGGCAACACACCGCGGCTACGACTCCGACCACCCGCGTGTGTTGGGCGATGTGGGTAAAGCCGGTGTGGCCATCGACTCGATCCTGGATATGAAAATCCTGTTCGACCAGATTCCATTGGATAAAATGTCTGTGTCGATGACCATGAATGGAGCTGTGCTTCCGGTCATGGCTTTCTATATTGTAACGGCATTGGAGCAAGGCGCAACATTGGATCAGCTTTCGGGAACCATTCAAAATGATATTCTGAAAGAGTTCATGGTGCGTAACACCTACATTTATCCGCCGGAATTCTCGATGAAGGCGATTGCTGACATCTTTGAGTTTACTTCTCAAAAGATGCCTAAGTTCAACTCCATCTCCATCTCAGGTTACCATATGCAGGAAGCTGGTGCAACTGCCGATATTGAAATGGCATACACCCTGGCCGATGGTTTGGAGTACTTGCGTACCGGTATCAAAGCCGGGCTGGATGTGGATGCCTTTGCTCCTCGTTTGTCCTTCTTCTGGGCCGTTGGAATGAACCACTTCATGGAAATTGCCAAAATGCGTGCTGCACGTATGATTTGGGCGAAACTGGTGAAGCAATTCAATCCGAAAAACCCAAAATCGATGGCTTTGCGCACACACTCGCAAACCTCAGGTTGGTCATTGACTGAGCAGGATCCATTCAACAACGTTGGCCGTACGGCTATTGAAGCGATGGCTGCTACCTTGGGACATACGCAATCGTTGCACACCAATGCGCTGGACGAAGCCATTGCTTTGCCAACCGACTTCTCTGCTCGTATTGCACGTAACACGCAGCTATACATTCAGCAGGAAACCGAGATTTGTCGCGGAGCTGATCCATGGGCTGGTTCGTACTATGTGGAATCATTGACGCAGGAATTGTACAACAAAGCCTGGGCATTGATTGAAGAGGTTGAAAAACTGGGCGGTATGTCGAAAGCCGTTGAAACCGGTGTGCCTAAAATGCGTATTGAAGAAGCTGCAGCGCGTGCGCAAGGCCGCATCGACAGTGGAGCACAAACCATTGTTGGGGTGAACAAATACCGTTTGGAAAAAGAGGACCCAATTGATATTTTGGACATCGACAACACCGCCGTTCGCCTGTCGCAAATTGAGCGCTTGAAAAAGCTGCGCGAAGGACGGAACGAGGATGAGGTACAACAAGCGCTGGCGGCCATTACCAAATGCGCCGAAACCGGCGAAGGTAACCTGCTCGATCTCTCGATTAAAGCTGCGCAAAAGCGTGCTTCATTGGGTGAAATATCAGATGCCTGCGAAAAAGTCGTGGGACGTTATAAAGCTGTAATCAGAACAATATCAGGCGTGTATTCATCAGAAAGTAAACAAGACAAGACCTTTGCCGAAGCCCAGGAGCTGGCGAAGAAATTTGCCGAACTGGAAGGCCGTCAGCCTCGGATCATGATTGCCAAAATGGGGCAAGATGGTCACGACCGCGGTGCCAAAGTAGTCGCTACCGGTTATGCCGACCTCGGTTTCGACGTGGACATGGGACCGCTGTTCCAAACGCCGGAAGAGGCCGCCAAGCAAGCCGTTGAAAACGACGTGCATGTGATGGGCGTTTCGTCGTTGGCTGCCGGACACAAAACCCTGGTGCCTGCCGTGATTGCCGAGTTGAAAAAGCTGGGCCGCGAAGACATCATGGTCATTGCCGGGGGTGTGATTCCCGCACAGGACTACCAATACCTGTACGATGCCGGTGTGGTGGCCATCTTTGGCCCCGGAACCAGCGTATCGGTTGCCGGTAAAAAGATCCTGGAGATCTTAATCTCGGCACACGAAGAATAAGAACTGACTGCAATTGATCGGATGACTCCGAGTCATCCGATCAATCAACAACACCAAAAGCCATTTTCCGTCAGCTGACGGAAAATGGCTTTTGGTGTTGGGTGAAGACCTTTTCAGGAAGCGGCACTCCAGATCCAGAAGGTAGCGTCATCCCGAATTCATTTCGGGATCTGCCTGCTTGACCTATCATCTTTTCCATGATCGATGCAGATGCCGAAACAAGTTCGGCATGACGCGCCAATATAGGGTGAACGTTGCTTGCGTCGTCATTCCGAGTGTAACGAAGGAATCTGTTAATGGATCCTGATCTGGTCGCGAATTAATCTGAAATGCTTGTTGTCCTTTTTTAACGAGTATAGTTTTACGCTTTGATATTTAGGATCAGAAAGAATTTCCTTAATCTCATCAAGCTTTTCATGATTAAACCTACAACCGAGGTATACTTCTTCCAAGCATTCCGGGGCAAATTCCTTTTCAATATAGTTGTCTTCTTTTTTGATTCTTTCTGCAGAGCAATAGATGAACCTAAGTTCTCCTTCATTTATCCATTGAGACGACTTAGTCCCCAAAAAGTACTTTGAAGCTAATTTTTTTCTACCGTTCAATTTGTTTCTTATGTAGTTAAAATCCGGTATTTTATTGTCTTCGCAATAATCTACAGAAATTGCGAGAATGCCTTTTTGCTGGAAGCTTTCTATAAGTAATTTCCCATTGAATTTAAGACAAATGCCAGCATGTTTATCTGCATAATTGGACCAAAACAGGGAGTTGAAGAATAATCGTTCTTCAGAAGCGATAGTCAAGCATGAGAATCGACGATGATCATATATTAATGATTCGATCTCACTTTTTGCCTTTTGTGGATCTGAAGCTAGCTCTTTAGCGCGTTTTGCGATGAAATTTGGAGAAGCAAGTTGATCTTTTGGAGGAAATCGAAACAGATAGTTTTGCCATTCTCCTTCTGAACAAAGATTAATTGGAAGGTTGCAATCGAATGGATCATTAAAGTTTCTCCTGTCTCCAAATGAAATTGTATTGTCTTTTAGATTTCTTATGACATGGCAATCATATTTTCGAAATTGTAAGAGCCCCTTTTCAAAAGCTTCTTTTGGGATAAACAGTTTTTCTTCAACCATTTTTCCTTTAAAACTACAAAACATTACGATAATCGAACGAGAGGCTGCAGTAATTTTTATTGATCGGATGACTCCGAGTCATCCGATCAATGCCCGATGCTTCCCTATCAGAAAGAAAGTGGCTTTTCTTATGGGGTGAAGCGGTTTCCGAACCGCTTGACGGCGAATCGGAATTCGCCGCACCCGGGGTGCTGACCGCTTGCCTCGGCATGCACTTTGCGTTTTTGAGGGTTTCACTCCAAGTGAAGCCCTCAATAGAAGCCACAGCGTCTTTTCACTTTTTGCTGCTGGAGTCAAGCATAACACTCAAGCACTTGATGGCCCTTCCCTAAGGTGTTGATGGAGAGCGGGACCTGATGTGTTGGAATTTTAATACCTGTTAAAAATATTTTTAACAGGTATTAAAATAAATTTTGACAGGTATCAAAATAGAATTTGATAGGTATTAAAGTTCCCTTAGGTGCGGAAGGAAAGTCTCTCGATTGCGGGAGGCTTTGTCGTCTTGTCCGTGCAAAAACTTCGTCAGGCACCGGTATTTTTGCAAAGCATCAAAAGCAAGCGGCCGTCTCCAATCAAATTGGAGACGGCCGCCTGGTATTGTAAAAGCACGTTTGTTATTTCGTTTCTTTCACCACCACTTGTTTGGCGTGTCCGGGAAGGATCAGGTTGAGCAAGATGCCAGCTACAGCAGCCAGTCCGATTCCGGCCAGCGAGAAGTTGCCCCAGGAGATGACGGCGCCACCAATGCCGATGGTCAGTACAATGGACACCACCACCTGGTTGCGGATTTTGCCCATGTCGGTTTTTGAATCAATCAATGTTTTGATGCCCACCGAGGCAATCAGTCCAAAAAGCAGGAGCATGATTCCGCCCAATACGGCTTGCGGAATGGTTTTCAGAATACCACTAATTTTACCCACCAGCGAGAACACAATGGCCGTAACGGCTGCAATCCGCAGAATGAACGGGTTGGTCACTTTGGTCAGGGCAATGGCTCCGGTTACTTCCGAGTAGGTTGTGTTGGGCACACCGCCCACCATACCAGCCAGTCCGGTCGCAATACCATCACCCAGCAAGGTGCGGTGCAAGCCCGGCTTTTCAATAAAGTTTTTCTCGGCAACACCGCCAATGGCGTACATATCGCCCACGTGTTCAATGATGGGCGCCACAGCTACCGGAATCATATACAAAATGGCTCCCCAGCTAAATTCAGGCATAATAAATCCAGGAAGGGCGAACCAGGCGGCTTCTTTCACGGGAGTGAAGTCGATCACACCAAACAGGAACCCGGCCAGGTAACCGACGATAATTCCGATAAAAATCGGAATCAGCTTAATTAATCCTTTGGTGTACACCACCACAATAACTGCTGTCGCCAAGCTGATGACCGCAATAATCCAATGCGTTTTGGCCATGTCAACCGCTACCGATGCCAGCGACAAACCGATGGTAATAATCACCGGGCCCACCACGGTTGCCGGAAACAGCCGTTCAATAAATTTGATGCCGCGCCATTTTACCAGGGCCGAAACCACTCCGTAAACCAGTCCCACGGCAATAATTCCGGAGAAGGTGCCGGGCAGGCCATACAGCCTGGTGGCTTCAATAATGGGGGCAATAAAGGCAAAGCTACTGCCAAGGAAAACGGGTACCATTCCTTTGGTAATCACGTGGAAAATCAAGGTTCCCACACCGGCGGTAAACAAGGCAACGGCCGGATCGATGCCAACTAAAAGGGGCACAAGAACAGTTGCCCCGAAAGCAACAAACAAAAACTGTACGCCCAAAACCATGTTACGTCCCGTAAACTGGTTCTGGTTCTCATTCTTCATCAGGTTCATCATCGAGTTGAAAATTTGGTTTGATATTTAATATAGTTTTGCTGAAATGTCGCGAACGTACAGTTGAATATTTGTTTTGCCACGGAACTCATTCTCTGCTATGGAATAACAGATGTCGAATGGCAGTCCCTGGCTGATGGCTTCGTAGTGATCGGCCTGGTTGAACGCAATGGCCTGAAACACGGACGAGGTGAGGGTGGGTTCCACCAGGTCCAGTTTTAAATGCTCGAGCTGGCGGCCAACGCAACGGCTGGTTCCGGCATCCAGCACATTTTCGGTGACAAAAACCGGGGTCATGTTGTGCGGGCCAAAGGGCGAAAATTGTTTCAGAATGCGGTAAAACTTGGGGGTGATATCGGAGAGCTGGATTTTGGCATCCACCTCAATCATTTCGGTTTGTTGCTGCTCGGTGATTTGTCTGGCCACAATTTCTTCGAACCGGCGGGTGAAAGCCGGAATGTTGTCAATCTTCATGGTCAGTCCGGCCGCATACATGTGTCCGCCATACGATTCGAGCAAGTCGCTGCACGAGCCAATGGCTTCATACAGGTCGAAATCCTTCACCGATCGGGCCGAGCCGGTCGCCAGTCCGTTTGATTCGGTTAAAATAACGGTGGGGCGGTAGTGATGTTCGGTCAGGCGGCTGGCCACAATGCCAACCACGCCTTTGTGCCAGTCGCGGTTGTACAAAACCGTGGCTTTCCGGTTCTCTTGGTTCGGGTCGTGTGCAATCATATCCAGCGCTTCCTGGGTGATGTCACGATCCAGCGTCTTGCGGATTTCGTTGTACGAGTTAATTTCGTTGCCCAGTTCCATGGCTTCTTCTTCGTCGGTAACCACCATGATGGCCACCGATTTTTTGCCGTGCTCAATACGCCCGGAAGCGTTAAGCCGTGGACCAATTTTAAATACAATGTCGCTCACCGAAATGTCTTGTCCCACCAGTCCTGCAATCTGGATGATGGTTTTCAGTCCCAGGCTGGGGTTGGAGTTCAGCTTGCGCAGCCCATAATAAGCCAGCACGCGATTTTCGCCTACCACCGGCACAATATCCGAAGCAATACTGACCACCACCATGTCGAGCAAATCGTACAGTTCAACAATCGGCACGTCGTTTTTGATGGTGTAAGCTTGCAGCAGTTTAAAACCAACGCCGCAACCCGACAGTTCTTTGAAGGGGTAGCTACAGTCGGGGCGTTTGGCATCCAGAACGGCCACGGCATCGGGAATCACATCGTCGGGATTGTGGTGATCACAAATGATGAAATCGATGCCCCGATCTTTGGCATTCTTGATTTTGTCAACGGCTTTAATTCCGCAGTCCAGTACAATAACCAGCGAGATCTTTTGTTCCGAAGCGTAGTCAATACTTTGGGGCGAAATTCCGTAGCCTTCAGAGTAGCGATCGGGAATGTAATAGTCCAGATCCTTGATGCGGCTGCGTAAAAACTGGTACATCAAAGCCACCGAAGTGGTTCCGTCCACATCGTAATCACCGTAAATCATCACTTTTTCCTGGTTTTCGATGGCCTGCTCCAGCCGGGCAACGGCCTTGTCCATGTCTTTCATCAAAAACGGATCATGCAGGTCGGATAAGCGGGGACGGAAGAAGGATTTGGCTTCGTTGTAGGAAGTGATTCCGCGTTGTGCCAAAAGATTGGCGATCACCATGTTCACGTTGAGGGCAGCAGATAAATGTTTGATAACATTGGCATCGCCTTGGGTTTTAATGTTCCAGATTTTATCCATTCTGATTGCTTCTGCCTCTTTTTGGTGTACAAGATTTTAGTTTGTCAAAGATAAGCAATGAACTCCGATCTGGAAAGTGAAAGAAATTCTGCCGGTCGTATTTTGTTAATAAATAGCGGAGATTTGAATCTAATTTTCAACCATTCAAACCATTAGACTTATTAGAAAATTATCAACAGGCGTTTTGAAATGGCAAACGGTTGATTATGTTCCTTTTAGTTTGAAATGGACATTGACAGGGAATCAGTATTTCTTTGTTATCTTTGCACAAAATTTTTCACGAAATACATCAAATTGAATCATACCCATGAGTGTAGCAGAGCTTAGCGAGCAGGAAGTTATTCGCCGTACGTCATTGGCGAAGTTGCGAGAGTTAGGAATTGAGCCGTACCCGGCTGAGGAATATCCCGTAAATGCCAAGGCGGCTGAAATTAAGGCCGGCTTTGACCCGGAAAAAGGAAATTACCAGCAAGTGGTTTTGGCCGGTCGGATCATGAGTCGCCGGATTATGGGAAAGGCTTCGTTTGCTGAACTGCAGGATGATTCGGGCCGGATCCAGATGTATTTTAACCGCGATGAAATTTGCCCGGGCGAGGATAAGACTTTGTACAACGAAGTATTTAAGAAACTGCTGGATATTGGCGATATCATTGGCGTGAAAGGTTTCGCGTTTGTCACCCAGGTTGGTGAGAAGTCCATTCATGTGAAAGAGTTTACCGTACTCGGGAAATCGCTTCGCCCCTTGCCTGTGGTGAAGGAGAAAGATGGCAAAACCTACGATGCCTTTACCGATCCGGAGCAGCGTTACCGCCAGCGTTATGTCGATCTGATCGTCAATCCACAGGTGAAAGATACTTTCATCAAAAGGACAAAAATCATCAACACCATGCGCGAGATGTTTAACGAACGGGGCTACCTGGAAGTGGAGACCCCCATTTTGCAGGCGATTCCCGGTGGAGCAGCCGCGCGTCCGTTTATCACGCATCACAACAGCCTGAATATTCCCTTATACCTGCGTATTGCCAACGAACTTTACCTGAAACGCCTGATTGTTGGCGGATTTGAAGGCGTTTACGAGTTTGCCAAAGATTTCCGCAACGAAGGCATGGACCGTACGCACAATCCGGAATTTACGGCGATGGAGATTTATGTGGCCTACAAAGACTACAAATGGATGATGAATTTCACCGAAGAAATGGTGGAACGTGTGGCTTTGGCTTTGCATGGCAAAACCGAAGTGCCGGTTGGTGACAAACTCATCGACTTTAAACGTCCGTACCCGCGGGTAACTATGCGCGATGCCATTTTGGAGCACACCGGCCACGACATTGCCGGTAAAAATGAACAGGAACTGCGCGAGATTTGTAAAGCCCTCGATATTGAAACAGACCCAAGCATGGGCAAAGGCAAGTTGATTGATGAGCTGTTTGGCGAGAAATGCGAACATCATTACATCCAGCCAACTTTCATTATTGATTATCCGGTTGAAATGTCACCACTGACCAAGAAACACCGTGAGAATCCGGAGCTGACCGAGCGTTTTGAGCTGATGGTGAACGGTAAGGAACTGGCCAACGCCTATTCGGAACTGAATGACCCGATTGACCAGCGCGAACGTTTTGAAGACCAAATGAAGCTTTCGGAAAAAGGCGACGACGAGGCTATGTTTATCGACCAGGATTTCCTGCGCTCGCTGGAGTATGGCATGCCACCAACATCGGGCATGGGCATTGGCATCGACCGCCTGACCATGTTTATGACCAACAACGCATCCATTCAGGATGTGCTTTTCTTTCCGCAAATGAAGCCCGAGAAAAAAGCGGAAGTTGATTCGGATGAAAAGTTCATCGAAATGGGTATTCCGGCCGAGTGGGTTGCGGTGATCCGGAAGTTGGGATTCCAGAAAACAGAAGCCTTAAAAGAAGCCAAAGCTGGAAAATTCTTCAATGAGCTTTGTGGTTTCAATAAAAAGAACAAACTTGGCCTGACAAATCCATCTATGGATGATGTTAAACAATGGCTTGAATAGCTAAAGTTGTTTAATTTATGAATTCAGAACCAAAAGTAGCGGTTATAGGAAGTGGAAGCTGGGCAACGGCCCTGGCTAAAATCCTGTTGAATAACGAGGACAGCATCAATTGGTATTTTCGCAGCGCCGACAATATTGAGCAGTTCAAACGTTTCAGGCATAATCCGAATTATTTGCGGGGTGTTGAGTTTGACATCAACCGGATTCAGTTTTACGACGACCTGAATGAGCTTGTTGAAGCCTCCGATATTTTAATTCTGACCATTCCGTCAGCCTTTCTGCACGAAGCTTTTTCAAAACTGACGGTTCCAATCAACCAGAAATTTGTAGTGTCGGCCATCAAAGGCATTGTGCCGGAGTCGAACCAGATTGTTGGCCATTATTTGCACGAATCCTATAAATTACCTTTCGAACGAATTGGGATCATTACAGGTCCGTGCCATGCCGAGGAAGTGGCATTGGAACGCTTGTCGTACCTGACCATTGCCTGCCCAAACATCAAGCGGGCACGCGATTTTGGTACCAAGCTCGACTGCGAGTACATCCGCACACACGTGTCGGACGATATTTTTGGAACTGAATATGCTGCGGTGCTAAAGAATATTGTTGCCATTGCATCGGGTATTGTACACGGCCTGCGTTATGGCGATAATTTTCAGGCGGTGCTGATCGCCAATGCCATTCAGGAAATCAAACGATTTGTGGACAAGGTTCACCCCATCACCCGCGACATCAAAAGCTCGGCTTATTTGGGCGACCTGCTGGTGACGTCCTATTCGCAGTTTTCGCGAAACCGTACTTTTGGCGCCATGATTGGCAAAGGCTACACAACCCGGACGGCACAAATTGAGATGCACATGGTGGCTGAAGGTTATTACGCCACCAAGTCCATTCATGAAATCAATGAGACCTACAAGGTGAAAATGCCAATTTGCGATGCCGTGTATAACATTCTGTATGGCAATGTACCGCCCGCTGTTGAAATTCGACAGTTGACGAATAAATTAAGATAAACGACAAAAAAAAGAGGTACTTCATTAGAAATACCTCTTTTTTATTGGCCTCAGAAAGTCTTTATCGCATGGCTTTATAGGCATTGATCAATCCGTTGGTGGATGCATCATGGCTGCTAATTTTCTCCTCATTCGTCAACTCAGGAAGAATGTTATTGGCCAGTTGTTTACCCAATTCTACGCCCCACTGGTCGAAACTGTAGATGTTCCAGATAATTCCCTGCACAAAGATCTTGTGTTCGTACATGGCTACCAGCGCACCCAGCGTATGCGGCGTCAGTTTTTTAAACAGAATGGAGTTGGTTGGGATGTTGCCCTGGAAGATTTTAAAGTTCTTCAAAGCCTGGATTTCATCCTCTGATTTTCCGGCCGCTTTCAATTCTGCAACAACCTGTTCTTCGGATTTTCCCACCATCATGGCTTCGGTTTGGGCGAAGAAGTTGGCCAGCAACTTGGGATGATGATCTCCGATTTGGTTCTGACTAATGGCCGGTGCCAGGAAGTCGCAGGGAATTAACTTGGTTCCCTGGTGGATCAACTGGTAAAAGGCATGCTGACCATTGGTGCCGGGTTCGCCCCAGATAATTGGGCCGGTTTGGTAATTCACGGTTTCGCCATTTCGATCGACATATTTGCCGTTGCTTTCCATGTTGCCTTGCTGAAAATAAGCCGGGAAGCGGTGCATGTATTGGTCGTAGGGCAGAATGGCTTCTGTTTCGGCACCATAAAAATTGTTGTACCAGATGCCGATTAAAGCGAGAATGACCGGCATGTTTTGATCAAAATCAGCCGTTTTAAAGTGATTATCCATTGCATGTGCCCCTCCAAGAAACGCGACGTAATTGTCGAACCCAATCGCACAAGCTACTGACAAGCCAATGGCCGACCAAACCGAATAACGACCACCGACCCAGTCCCAAAAGCGGAACATGTTTTTCGTATCGATACCGAAAGCAGCAACTGCATCGGAATTGGTTGACAAGGCCACAAAATGATTCTTTACGAATGATTCATCTTTTGCCGCCTTTAGGAACCAGCTTTTTGCGCTGTTGGCATTGGTCATGGTTTCCTGTGTGGTAAAGGTTTTTGAGGCCACAATAAATAAAGTCGTCTCCGGGTTCACCAACTTCAATGTTTCCGCAATGTGTGTTCCATCTACATTCGATACAAAATGCAGGTTAATATGTTCCTTTTTGTAGGGCTTCAGCGCCTCAACCACCATCAGAGGACCCAGGTCAGAACCTCCAATGCCGATATTGACGATGTCAGTAATGGGGCTGCCGGTATAGCCTTTCCAGTCGCCTGAAATGATACGCTCCGAAAACTGCTTCATTTGCTCCAGCACCTCATTGATTTCTGGCATCACATCTTTGCCATCAACCATAATGGGCGTATTGCTGCGGTTGCGCAAAGCGACATGAAGCACGGCACGATCTTCCGTTACATTGATTTTTTGGCCCGAAAATTCGCTGGCGATGGCTTCTTTCAGGCCACACTCCTCGGCCAGTTGCAACAACAGTGACAAAGCTTTGTCATCCAGCCGGTTTTTTGAGTAATCCAAGAGGATGTCTTCAAATTTCAAACTATATTTTTCAAAGCGCGAAGCATCGCCGGCAAACAGGTCTTTAATCTGGGTGTCTTGAAACGAAGCGTAGTGTGCTTCCAGCGCTTTCCAGGCGTTGGTGGTTGTAGGATTTATTTTTGGTAGCATATTCCGTAGATTTTAGTAAAAAATAAAATGGGTCGACAATTGTGAATGGCTGCAAAGATAAAAAAAGCATTGAAGATGTCGCTCTGTTACCCGGTGATTGTATTGTGTGAAAAGGAATGTCTGATGTTTGCCGCAAACAAAACTCGGCCACCGCGCGAATTTTTTTGTGTATTGAATGTGAATCAATTAACAAGCCATGCGGTGGCCGAGGGAATTGGGAAACTGCCCGGGGCTGATCTCTCCCTGTGAAGCGTGGAAGAGCGTATCCCCGTTTTATTTTGAGTCAGGCGTCAGTGGCCTATTGTTTATCGTACACCATGTGTTCTTCCACATCGCCGTACGACGAGGAAGCATGGCTGTCCAGCACCAGCGCATCGCCATCCATGCTGTAGGTTTCCTTGATGGTCATGGTGCCGCCATCGCGCATGGAGATACTGGTGTTGATGACCAACGACTTTTTGTTGTCTGACCAGTTGACGGTCGATTTTTTATCTGTGTCGCCCCAGCCCTGGTTGATGCATTCTTTTCCATCAAGTGTAAATTTGTCGCTAATGGTCATGTCGTTGTTCTGGAAACTCACATGCTTGTCCACCCCCAGCTCGTTGCCGGATTGTTTGATGTCGATTGACTTGGGAGCCATACTCCATTGGTCGTTCAGCTCACTTTTTGAACTGTTTAATTTCCAGCTGCCGGAGAAATTGGCTTGGGCCGAAGCGGCCATTGTGGCTAGTGCCATCACGATTACGAAGAGAAGTTTTTTCATTGTTTGTACATTTAGGAGAGTTAGTAAATTATTTTGCTAATGGGTGTTAGAATGAATTCTATCCAAAAGGTTTAAAATCATGGTCTTCTTTTGATGATTGCCGAAGAATACCCAAGCGATGTTCGTGCCAGGCTAAGCCAGACAGGTTTTCAAGGGTTGTTTTCTCAGAAATTTAATGAGTTGAGGAATTCGGTTCTGAAATGAATATGAAAACCATTTGTTGATTCAGGCTGTTCTTCATAGGTCGTTCGTAGGGTTTGGGATATCGAGCCGCGCTTAATTTTAAAGTTGGGAAGTGATGTTTCATTTAATCAATCTTTCTTTTATTGTTATGATGAATGCTTTGATTCTCTTTGACTTTTCAGGAGCCAGCGATTTAGCTGACTGGACTGTGGTTAACGATGACGTGATGGGAGGCCGGTCAAGTGGGGCGATCTCGCTCAATTCCGAGGGAAATGGCGTGTTCGAAGGCACCGTTTCGCTTGAAAACAATGGCGGGTTTTCCTTGGTTCGCTACCCCTTGGGGAACACGAATGTGGAAGACTTCAAGAAAGTGCTCATTCGGCTGAAAGGCGATGGTAAACGCTACCAGTTCCGGCTCAAACGGCAGGCGACGGATTATTTCTCTTATGTCGCCTATTTTGAAACAACGGGCGAATGGCAGGTGATTGAAATTCCATTGCAGGAGCTGTATCCGGCTTTTCGGGGGCGGCGGCTAAATGAGCCCAACTTTCAGGGTGATTCCATAGCGGAAATTGCATTTCTTATTGGAAATCAGAAAAACGAGACATTTAAACTGGAGCTGGATCAAGTGTCGTTGCGCACAAACGATTGAAATTTGCACGGGCTTGAATTTTTGTCACGACTTGTATCAGATTCCGGCGCTTTCTTATCTTTACCGCATGAAGTCAGACCGGTTTAAAGGATACCTTTTCGCGGCCATCGCCACGATTGCCTTTTCCAATATTTATATTTTCAGTAAAGCCGCGCTCAATGAAGTGCATCTGGCGCAGTTTGGCGTTTACTGGTTTTTTATTGCGATGGTTTTGAGTGTGGCCTGGCTGTTTAAAACCGGTAGTCACCGGGCCATTGCACATTTATCGAAACGGCAATGGCTAATTTTGGGCTTACTGGGTATTCTGGAAATCCTGACCACGACCAGCTTTTTCCTGTCCATTCAAATTATTCCTGACCCGGCAGTCACTTCCTTTATTGGCAACCTGTTTCCGGTGATCCTGACGGGTATGGGCATTGTGTTTTTGCACGAGCGTTTTACCTGGCTCGAATCGTTTGGAGCAATCCTTGCCTTGATTGGCGCGTTTATCATTAGCTACCAGGGAGGAACCACTTTGGCCGACCTGTTTATTCCCGGAACCGGAGTGGTGTTGATCAACGCGATTTTTGCTGCTACGGCCTCGCTGGTGGTCAAAATGAATGTCAAAACCATGACACCCGAATTGCTGATCACCAACCGGGTGGTCTGGCTATTCACATTTTCCCTGATCATGTTTTTTGTTTACGAACAGTCGTTTGTGATTCCGGCGCGGGCACTGGTCAATATTGCCATTGGCGGAACGCTGGGGCCTTTCCTGGCTATCCTGATGATCTATTATTCGTTCCGTTACATCGAAGTGTCCAAGTCATCTATTGTCCAAAGCCTGAAGGGGGTTTTTGTTCTGCTCGGGAGTTACCTGTACTTCCACACCTTGCCATTAACCCACCAGCTCATTGGGGGCGGCATCACCATTGTTGGGGTCTTGATTATTTCGGTAAGCAAAGCCCGTTTAGGACAAAAAAAGCAAGCTTGAAGCGAGGAAGCTTCAAGCCATCAATCCTTCAATCCACCTCCGACTACACCTCCGGCAGTTTCCATGGGGCGCGGTATTCCGGAATTACGTAGGCGTTGGCCGTATCGCTGTTGCTAAACCGGCCTTGCTGGTCATCCCAGTGCAGGAGCCCGGCACCGGAGCGAATGGCAATGTTGGCGCTGTGGGCCGCCACGGCAACCGCCCGCCCGATTTCCGGCGTGCAAACCGGTTGCTCCCGATTACGAATGCACTGCACAAAGTTCTGTACATGTTCTGCATGGTTCTCTCCCTGTACCTGTTTTTCTATCGCTTGGGTTTTTCCCGCGTTTTTATCGTTGTCCCATTCGGGAATCAGTTTGAACCCACTGCGATCAGCAACAATAGTCCCCAAATCACCCACGAAGGCCAGCCCGTAGTTTTGATCCCATGGCCCGTTCTGCGTGCCGGCCGTGTGCTCCCAGGTAACGGTGTAATCATCGTCAAACTGAAAAATTACCGACATGGTGTCGAAGGTTTCGTGGTTGTGGTTGGGAAACGACAGGTTGCCGCCCGAGGCCATGATGGTTTTCGGTGGTGTGCTGATATCTTTGGCCCAGAAAGCCATGTCGATCAGGTGCACGCCCCAGTCGGTGACCAGTCCGCCGCCATAGTCCCAAAACATGCGCCAGCTGCCATGAAAGCGGGTAGGGTTGAAGGAGCGTTCTTTGGCGGGCCCCAGCCACATGTCAAAGTCAACACCTTCCGGAACAGCTGTGTCGGGCTTTTTCAACTGGCCAATGCCGTAATTAAAATTACCCCAAACGTTTGTTTTCCGAAGCTTTCCAATCTGCCCGTCTTTAATCAACTGATTGATCTGGTTCCAGTGTTGCCCGCTGCGTTGTTGCTGACCAACTTGAACAAAGTTCTTGTTGTAGCGTTGGGCGGCTTTCACCATCAGGTTACATTCTTCAATGCTGTTGGCCATGGGTTTTTCTACATACACATCCTTGCCGGCTTGCAGGGCATAAATGGTTGGCAGGCAATGCCAGTGGTCGGGTGTTCCCACAATCACCGCGTCAATATCGTTGTTGTCGAGTACTTCGCGGAAGTCGCCATATAATTTGGCTTGTTGTCCGAAATCGCGCGAAACGATGCCAGCCTTTTCTTCCAGTATGTTTTTGTCGATGTCGCACAGGCCAACGCAGTTCACTCCGGGCATATTCAGGTGATGTTGCAGAATGCCAAAGCCCATGTTGCGGCAGCCAATCAGCGCTACGTTCACTTGATCGGAAGGAGCGACGGCTCCGCGCAGGTAGGGTGAAAATGCCGGAATGGTGGCTGCTCCAAGGGTGGCTGCACCAGTTTTTTTAATGAAGTTTCGTCTGCTGTTGTTCATGCTGATGGAATTTAGTGGTTCGTTTGACTTACATTTCAATGCGCTCGTGTTTTTTCTGCCGGAAGGTTTCAATTTCTTCTTTTGAAACCGGCTGGGTGCCGCCAATGGTTGTGGCTACTTTGGCGCCTGTGGCGTTCCCAAATTTCAGCGCTTCTTCCAGCGACTTTCCTTGTAAGAGTTGGTGAATAAAACCGGCCGAACAGGCATCGCCCGATCCAACCGTGTCGCCCAGCTTAACCCGGTAGCCCGGATCGTAATGGTATTCACCGGTGTTGGACAACACAAAGGCCCCTTTTTCGCCAAGCGTTCCCAATACTAGTTGCAGATGATAGTTTAAAATTAGTTCGCCTGCCAAGTCTTTTAAGGTGTCCGATTCAAGTTTGAGTAATTCCTTCAGGCTGATCAGTTCCTCGTCATTTATTTTCAGAATATCAGTCAGATGAAGGCTTTCCTCTATGATTTCCTTCGTGTAGCAATCTTTTCGCAGGTTGATATCATAAAAAAGGGTAGCCTCTTTGGCAGCCAGCAATAGTTGGCGGACTGCATCCCGTGCTTGTTCCGTGCGCTGAATGAGGGTGCCGAAACAAACACAGTCGACATGGTGAACCAGTTCCAGTGCAGCCGATGTCGCTTCCAGTTTGTCGTACGCCACGTGTTCATGAATGGTGTAGTCCGGAATGCCTTGTTTGTTGAGCTTCACCTGTACGGTTCCGGTAGGGGAAGCGGGATCGACCTGAATGTTTCGTTCGGAGAGTCCCAGTTGAAGAATCTGTTCAAGCGCTTCGTCGCCCAAATCATCATCACCAACACGGGTGATTAATTGTCCCAAATCGCCAAAGGAATTGATCCGGTAAATGAAGTTGGCAGGAGCGCCGCCCAGTACCTTACCGGCAGGTAATAAGTCCCAGAGCAATTCGCCAACAGCAACAACAATTTTTTTCATCTGATTAGGTTTATTTTGATTGGTCATTCAAATGTAAAAAGAATTATTGAGAACTATTAACAATAAAAGTTGATGTACAACAGCTTGACAGCCGAAAAATCGGTAATTTCGGGGATGAATTATTTGGCGCATCTCTATCTTTCGGGCGAGGACGAATCGATTTTGGTTGGCAATTTCATCGGCGACTACGTGAAGGGCAATCAATATCAGCAGTTTCCACTGGCGGTGCAAACCGGCGTTTTGCTTCACCGGCAAATCGACTGGTTTACCGACCGGCATCCCTTGGTGAAAGATTGTGCCAGCCGGTTTAAAACCAATTATGGCCGCTATTCGGGTATTGTGACCGATGTGATTTTCGACCATTTTCTGGCTGTGGGCTGGCGGCAGTATTCCATTTATCCCCTGCGCCAGTTCTCCAAGCATGTTCACGCCATTTTGCTCTCCAATTTTAATCTGCTTCCGTTGCGTGTGAAGTTGTTCCTGCCGTTTCTGATTCAGCACAAGCGGCTCGAATCCTATGCCGGGCTCGAAGGGATCTGGCAATCGCTGGCCATTATGGGCCGCCGCACCAGCCTGCCCGAAGAAGCCGACTTTGCCCTGCAGGTGCTCCGGCAGGATTATGACCTGATCAAGCGGGAGTTTGAAGTTTTCTTTGCGGATTTGGTTGATTTTGTGGAGAGCAACTTCGAGGTGGAAATCAAAAAGCCTGCAGATAACAGACTTTGATCGGTTGGATTTGTCGTTTGGCCAACACGAAGATTGCGAACCCCCGGCAAATCCAGCGTCATTCCGAACTTGTTTCAGGATCTGCCGGCCGTTTGCACCGCCCCGGTTGCCTCAGATTCCAAAACCAACCAAAAGAATATAAACACGAAGCCACCAGGACACAATGGGGTGATCAGAGATCAATATCAGGCGACCAGTGAAACCTGGTTGCCGGTTGTTTTTAGCAAGCCACGAAAAAGCCAGACGAGGTCGCCGAACAGCCAGACGATGAAGCCAAGTGGCCAGACGAACCCAGCCACCCGCCAGACGATGTCGCCGGATAGCCAGAACCACTCGGCGGGGAGCCAGACGATGTCGCCAACTGACAAGAAGGCAGTCACGAAGCGCCAGACGAACTCGCCGACTGACACGGAGTCAGTCCGGAGGAGCCAGACGAACTCGCCGACCCTCCAGACGAACTCAGCGAGGTGCCAGACGATGTCGGCTGGGCGCCAGAACATCGACAGGACGCGGGAAATCGGGAAAAACACACGAATTGGAAAATCGGGCAGAGCTTGATAGAGGCAGGCAGTTACCGCTTCGCTCAAACGAGGGGCAGGTCGGGGGCACTTACAGTCCCGAGTCGGTTTGGAGAGTCATCAAACAAGTGGCAAGAAGCGCAGGTATCCGCAGGCGGGTTTATCCACACATTTGACGACACAGCTTTGCAACCCACCATATAGAACAAGGCATCGACATTCGCTACATCCAGGAATGGATGGGGCACGAAAGCATTAAAACAACCCAACAGTATACGCATGTAACCAATGGACAATTCAAATTTAAAAGCTTACTGGATGACTTATTGTAATTTTAAAATACTAGTTTTACTAACCCTGTTTAGCAGGGAATTAACAGCCCGGAATAATAGCGGGCTATATGTACAAGTACATATACTAGAACGTTGAACTAAACCCCGCTATGGCGGGGCAGCTTGGCATCGTGCAAGAAACAGCGTAACTTCTATCCTCATCTTTAAATTTTTTAGTTATGAAAAAAAAGTATCCGCGAGTTGATGGAGCGCGAGATGCGTATCCGCAACTACAGTGAAAGGACTATCNGCAGTTACATCAGTTCGGTAGGCCAGATTTGTCGTCATTTTAATTTACCGCCAGGTAAAATAAGTACCTCCCGGTTCAAAAATTATCTTCATTTTTTAATCACTCACGAAAATTGCTCGGTTAGCCGGATCAACCAAAACATCAGCGCGTGGAAGATTCTGCAGCAGGATGTACTGGGACGTCAATGGGAAAGTATCCGCATCAAACGTCCCCGGAAAGAAAAGAAACTCCCGGTTGTACTCTCAGACACCGAAGCCAGGGCATTGATCCGATCGCCCCGCAGCTACAAACACCAGCTTTTACTGACCCTGGCTTATGCCACCGGGATGCGCCGCAGTGAGCTGTTGCACATCCGGCTCAAAGACATTGACCGGCAGCGCAGCGTCATTAAAATCACCGGGAAAGGGAACAAACAACGGGAACTACCTGTGCCGGACGAGCTTTTCAAATCCCTGGAGAAGTACTACCGGAGGTGGCGACCGGCAGTTTATCTTTTTGAAGGAAATATCCCTGGCAAGGCCTATTCTGCCTCCAGCATGCAACAGGTTGTAAAGGAAAATGCCGAAAAGGCCGGTATCAAAAAGAACATCTCCCCGCATGTGCTCCGCCACTCGTTTGCCACCCACATGCTGGAACGGGGTGTGAACCTGAAACGCCTGCAACTGTTGCTGGGGCACAATTCTATGAAAACCACATCGATTTACCTGCACCTGGCGGATCTGGACAAAACCCAACTGCCGGATTTAACCTCTGAGGATTAACACCATGGAACACGCAGAAAACAAGCCCCACCGGTACGAGTTGGGCGATATCCTGAGGGAACATGCAACGGATTTTTTATCAGACCACACACTCTGCCCGGTGCAATTAAGAGCCATGCACGACATCATGGCCTGCCGGACAGTACAGATGAAAGGGCACCTGGCACAATGCGACCAGTGTGGTTACCGGGAACAGTCATACAACTCGTGCCGCAACCGGCACTGCAACAAATGCCAGTTTATCAGGCAGGCTATATGGGCCGACAAGCTGAAAGGAAGGCTTTTGCCCGGTAAATACTTTCATTTGGTATTTACCGTTCCCGATAGTCTGAACCCGCTGTTTTACCTGAACCAGCAGGAGTGTTACAGCCTGCTTTTTAAGACAGCCTGGTCGGCATTAAAAGACCTGTGCGGCAATCCCCGGTTTTTGGGGGCGCAGACCGGGGCGGTGGCCGTGTTGCATACCTGGTCTTCCACGCTGGTGTACCATCCGCATGTGCACATGCTGGTCCCGGCCGGGGGCCTGTCCGATGACGGCATGGAGTGGATCAGGGCAAAGGACGGGTTCCTGGTTCCGGTCAAGGTGCTGTCAAAAATCTACCGGGCCCGTTTTTGCAACCGGCTTCAAAAGATGATTGACAATAAAACACTGGTATTGCCCACAGGTACAGACCCAAAAGCCCTGCGGGAAAACCTCTTTAAAAAACAGTGGGTGGTTTATGCCAAAAAAACAGGCAAAACAATTGACCATGCCCTCGAATACCTGGCCCGGTACACCAACCGTGTAGCTATTGGGAACCAGCGTATCGTTAGGGTAGCAGAGGCAAANGTGACCTTCCGGTACAAGGATGCCAAAACAGGCCGGTATAACCGGGAGATGACTTTAACAGCTGAAGAGTTTATCCGCCGGTTTATGCAGCACATCCTGCCACCGGGCTTTTATAAAATACGCTACTTCGGTATATTTGCCTCGGTAAACAGCCAGGACAAGAAAGGTCAATGTCTTGCCTTGATCGACAAACAACAGTATGTATCGGAGCTGGAAGGACTAAACGCTTATGAAGCCTGGTGCCTGACCAGCGGAAAGGACCCATCGCGGTGCAAAAAATGTAAAACCGGGAGAATGAAGCTG
>JGI25321J50212_10000212_pt1 | contig 84193 bp, 72 predicted proteins | sample AutmiccommuBRH23_FD_50212 | JGI IMG/M metagenome (IMG submission 50212)
AGCGCCGAAGACGAAAAGCCCTCGCCACCTCAGCGCAAAGCAAAACGCTGATCGCAAAGCGGCCCCGCATGTCTGATGACGTGCGGGGCCTTTTCTTATTCAAAAAGCAGTTGTCATCCGCGTGCTTTCTGGAGCCGGCCCTTGCCCCGACCGGGGCCGGCGCTCGGAAATCGCGCGGGGTGCTTTCTGGTGGGTGCCTGAACTTGCCGTGCACAAAGTCTCACTTTCATGACGACGGGAGCAATCGTCGTTCCTGGCCTTCGCCATCAAACCAGACATGATCAAGCGTGTTGTGCGCCTTGAGCGCTTGCGCGTCGGCAAACCAGAACAACGGCGAACCCTTGGCGCCCGTCAGCTTGAGAAGAATGTCACGCATGTTCTGCGCGCGCTCCGCCGTGCTGGTCACAACGAGGACGCGAAAGTTGCGCCACCCGAACGCAGAGGTGTGCATCTTCGAACGCCAGACCGCGCCATACGCCAGGAACTTCCGCATCATCGAAGATTGCGTGATGTCCGAACGCTCGACTGGCATCGTGCCGCGGTCGATCTCGACGAGAAAGTAGGCCCGGCGCCCCACTGCTGGAAACCCCACTGAGCAGGCATAGTCGGGTTCAATGCCGATGGTATGTCGCGTCGACTTGAACACGACAGGGACGGACAACCGGTAAGGTTTTGCGGCTTCCCGCGTTGTCGCGGGCAGGCGCGCCAGGAGTGCGGGCCCATCACAAAGATCGACGACGGGGCTCGCCGCGACATCGACCGACAGGCTGACGGCAAAGTCGGCGATGGCCAACGTATGCTCCAGGAACGGGCGGCCGACGTCCCGGTTCTTGTGCGCCCAGTAGACGCGCTCACCCCAGGTCATGCCATCGTGATGGCTCAACACGCGAGCACCTTTGTCGCCCAGGGCATAGACCGCAAGGGAGGACCCACCGCCGGGGCGATAGAAATCGTACTGGCACTCCGGCCGGTCGAGATAGGCGTGCTCGAAAAGGCCCTTCAGACGATTGGACAGGTTCTTTTCAGATCCGGGAATCATCCGGCGGATGTGTCCTGAATGCAGGAAGCGGTAGCGCGTGACGGCACGCAGGATTTCGAGATCGCGGTCGGTCAATTGGAAGGGCGGGGGATTGCCGGACCGCTTGCGGCGGGGGCGATAGGTGCCCCGGACAGAAAGGTCGAGGGTCATGATGTCAGTCTACCATGCTGGCGTGAGGGGAGAGCGGAAAGGGCTGCGCAAGATTGGATCATGATGCGTGCTCTGGCAGCGCGTACATGGTGGGTCCGTTGCGCCCGTCGCGAAACTTGCGTGCCCCCAGCTCGATCAGGCGGGCGTAAAAACTGTATTGCGCAAGCGGCTTCCGACCGTGTTGCTCGCACCAATCGGAGTAGGAAGAAAAGATCGCCGAGCAGTGCTGCGGCTCAGAGAACTCAGAACCGCCCAGCCAGCCGGCAACGGTGTCCTGCTCACGCGACGTGCTCGGTGACGCATAACCGAACCAGGCACTCCAGCATGTAGCGTTGAAGAACCACAGAATGATCGCAAGAAACCATTCGAGGCCTTCCAGCGGTGAAACGTGAACGGGCATATCGGCCTGCTCAAGACGCGTGCGCGCCTCTTGAACGGCTTGTCGTGCCATCGATATGCGTTCGTCTAGGAGCCGGCGTTCTTTGCGCCCGACAGTCTTGTAAGAGTCCTGTAACTGCCCGAGGTGCTGTTGGGCCTGATGCAGATCAAGCTTGAGTGAAGCGTATAGATCTGCGGATTGAATCGCAGGCGCTGCGGCCTTCGTGATGTTGAGCGCGATGTAGCCGCGCACGGCGTGAATGGAAAACAGTGAGGCGATCACGAACAGCGCAACACACGCGGTCGCGCCGATACGATTGCTGGGCCACCAGTGCAAGGCGCCAAAGACGCTGGCGATCATCCCGAGATCGAAGGCCAACGCGAGGATCGCGAAGAGGAATGTGTTCGGGATCGGCAGCACGGCGAATGCCGGTTCCGACGACGCAAGCGTTGCGGTGTAGCTGATAGAGGCTAGCGCCATGACGGCGGTGATGATGCTGCCGCTGATCAGCGCGAGGACGTGCCAGATCTTCATGGCCGCACCGCCATGCGCAACATGCGAGCGCAAGAGATGAGCAACTGCGAAGACTGCAGGTCGGGGATCGGATGTTCAAAGGGATCAGGCATGATGTCCTCCTATTTGTTTGAGGACATCGAAAGTATGCATGGCCCGCCGAGTGGCAACGTGCGCGCAAGTTGGCCTATGGGTGACGATGGGCTGGCAGGAGGCTCAGGGAAATCACATCACCATGCCGTGAATGGTGCAGATTTCCGTCNGGTTTCNTCTGAAAGCAGAAGGTTCGTCGACGACGTGAATGACCCCGAGCCGACATAAGCGTGCGCTTATTTTGGTTGTCCTTCGTGAAAAAATGCGTGCTCCGAGCGTACTGCGCTTAAAACCATACCAGGAGATTAGTCCACTTCGATGCGGCCCGTTTCTTTCGTGCCGCCCATTAGAAGCTGTCCGTGACCGTGATCGCTGTCCGGCTGAGTTTTAGAGCCAGCGCCGCTAGCATTGTCCCAGAGAACACTGCTCATGGTCAGGTGGTCGCATCCCAGGACCACCGCCTGGAGCGCCGAACGGTCCTCCGCTTGAGGGTGCGCTTGGATTCGATGGAGCAGGCGCACTCCGACGCATCACATCGTCTTGGCGAATGACACGGCATGATCCCGAACCATAGAAATTGTCCGGAGTGTCTGGATACCAGTAGGCTTGGCAGCTTTGGGGGGGTAAGTCAGCACAGACTCTCCGGCAGGCTTCAAATGTCGTCCGTGCTGTCCCATAGACGGGCTGACATCTCAGCGGAGTTGATTCAAAGACCGTTCCACAAACGACCAAGAAAAAGAATGATGGAGCTGTGGAAATATGTCGACTGCCAATGAACATCTTCTGCCTCCTAAAGCTCACTATGGCAGTGGTAATGTTTTGCTAGGGGTCCAAGTGATGGCGACTTCATCTGAACTCGATTATGACCTTGCCGGCGCCTGCCGGGTCCACCAGATCAAGGTCTTCGCGTGGTGTCCGAGAGTGACCGCCGTGAACCAAACATAGATTGCAAAGACGAGTGGTAGCGATGTGCGCAAAACTGAGAAGGTAAAGGCGTCAACGAGTACGAACCCAGCCGCAGCGAAGCCAATACCCGAAACATCAATGGTCCGCCGCCAGAACAGCCAGCTGAGAATGACGCCAACGGATCCCACAGCGAGAAGAAAGAGAGTCCTGGATAAGTGTGTTAGCTCGTGGAAATAGCGCCCATCCATCAGCTGTGCGATGACGTTGGCGTGGATGATCACGCCCTTCATGGGATTTCCGGTCCAAGCCGTCAGCGGCGTCTCATGCTGGTCCATGTATGGAAAATCAATCCCGGTCAGTACGATCGCATCCTCAATCGCCTTCATAACATCGGTGGTTGATTTCTCATTCCTTGCTGCAAGCACCTTATGAGCTGGAATACTGACAAACGGACGCTCGTCGAAATCGGGACCGACAAGCCAAGCTATGCGAATGGAACTGGAACCCCGCGCTATAGGAGCGGGAATTGCCCTGCCAATCGAAGCCAACTGGTAGGCAAAGCTTTTTTGATACTTTGAACTTTCTGTCGGTGGCTGCGTGAACCGCACAACGCTGCCTGTGTCAAACATGAGATTGATATAGCCAGTCTTGCGACCGGTTTTGTTCAAGAAATTCTCTTGATACGCAAATTGGCTGGGCTCAAACTGAGTTGCCGTTTCATCGACAGCCCCAACGACGACCTCAGCTCTTGCTTTCTGAAGCGCTGTCGCGAATTTTTCGTCAGCTTCTTGAGACTGTTCTTGCAGGAAGTAGAAGTCGAGGCCGATTGCCTTCGGATTCATTGAATCGATAGCGCTTATCACATCTGCGTGGAAGTCGCGTGGAATCGGGGTGCGGGGTTGGCCTCCAAACGTCTCATTGTTGAAGGTTACGATAACAATTTTTGGATGTAGAACTTCGGTACGATCGGCCAGCAACACCATCCGGAAATCCGAGGTCCAATACTCGAGCCGAACGAGTTGGTCCCGGAACGGTTTGTATCCGAGTGCCAGGATCAGCAGCGCGCACAACAGGATCGAAACAGCGGAGAAGTAAGGGAAACTGCGGTTCCTCTCCCTGTTTGGGGCATCCAAATGGGCCATCGGCGCCTCCCCCCAGGCTATAATTTCCTTCCCGACGCGAATCGAGAAAGCTAGGCGTAATGCGCACTCTCTCTCGTCGCGCATGGGCTGCCGGAACTTCTCTTACATTGGTCTGCTCGCGGCGAGCAGATTGATTGCCGGCCGCAGACTTCGACTATTTTTCCTGGCCACCTGGGCCTCCGCCGGGACCGCCGGCAGTCTCTGCCCCTTTGTCGTCCTGGCTGCTGTCTTGGGCAATTGCACCGCCCGATGGGTCGATCGTGATGATTGCAGACAGAAGAAGGACAGAAAGTATGGGTGCACACATTCCCAGGTATCGATAAGACATGAAACTTCCTCCATTTGTGCTGTGTCGCGATGACAGCATTCTCAGCTCGACGGCTCACTGGCTGAGCCACTTTCACTGGACGCGAGGAACCAGATTGCAACATTTCTTCGCATCCTTCGCCGTGTTGCCGAGCCTGCAATAGATGTCGCACTGCGGCTCTCGCGGATCGAAACCGCTTTGCAAAAGCGCACTCTGCCTGACGACCGATGATCTCCTTTTAGGCCAACCGGTTACCGCGACAGCGGCCAAGACTTAAGCGATTTCAATTCGCACATCCGGTGAGCCGCTCCTCGCTGGTTACAACGCCGTCACATACATATCTGCGCGACACCAGACAGCCATTTGCATCTCTTGTTTCCTGATGTTCGCAATTCGGCGGCGTCTGGCTCTGGTCTCCCGGTCGGCCGGAGACAGGTGGTGCCGGCACGGCAATCGCAGGTGCTTCAGCGTCGGGAAGCGGGACCGGACTGATCTCGGGAAGTGTCGAATCGAGGCTGGGGGCCATCAGGTCATTGCCAGGGGACGGATACGACGGCGCTCGGGCCGGCCCACCTCCAGGCGCACTGTGCCCCCCAGGAGTTCTACCAGGCGCAGCCCTTTGCACCGTGACGAAACATTCATTTGGACTTCTTGACCATACTTGCCGATGGGCCGCCCCAGCCTTCGGAATCTGGAGACGNCAGCCCACGGGATAGATTATTTCTCTCGAGTNGCGACGAAATTCGATGTGTGAGTTAGTTACGGTGCAACGGATGCAAGCTGACAGAAAATTCTCCGTTGAGGCATTTGCATGCACGGGGATCGCAATGCAAGTCAGTGCAATTACAGCAATGAATCTAGCGAGAAACATGTCAGCGCCCGCCCGTCTACCAGTTCTCTGCATCTTAGTACGGTAGTCTTGATTATGCACGCCAGATTTTTAGTCTGTATCCTTTGCAATAGCATCGGTCCGGCTGCTTTGCAGCCTGTTCCAATGTCCTTCGTTTGCCGCTGCCTTGAGATCAAGGGGAGTCTCCTCTTGGCCCCTAGCGTCGCAGTCCTGACGATCGATGTCGGCAGAGATCCGAAAGCGGCCATAAAAGCGCTGTCGCGCTGCGTCGTCACTGCCCGCGCCACGGCGCGACATTAATCGTAGGGGGCATCGAATATCTCATCGTTCGGACTCCGGTTAGGGGGCAGGTTTTCGGTCTGGTCGGATGCCTCAGGCCGTTCTTCAGTTTCATGGACGGATTGACAAACGGGCTTCGACTGCGGCGCACCAATACTCGCCGTTGTGCCGCCTATTCGTAGGGGTCGGCGAACGGGTCGCCGGCATGACCACTGTTATCGGCGCCGCTCATTTCGTTTGCCCCTACCGACTTGCTGAGCGCCGACCTCACCTCATCGACGGGAACGCAATATCGCATGCGTTGCGCGCTGCGTAGCTGCGCAAAGTCGGCGTCGCTCATGCGTGCCATGCGCTCCATGTAACCGAACGGAACTCTCAGGCGCATAGTGCCGCCGGTAACGTTCTTTACGGAGATTGCAAACTCAGCATGATCGTCGAACTTTCGCATGGCGGTAATCGTATCGGGGCTGGTGCGCATGTCATTGGCGAACGCCCTGGCGTCCTTGTCGCTGACGCCGCCGATTATCTTGGTGGATGTATTAGCCGCGAACGACGACTTCAGTTTGCCGTCCAGCTGATCGAGGTATTGATGCGCCAGTGTCATGGAAATGCGATACTTGCGGGCCTGTTCCAGAATGACGGGCAGGTTCTGATCGCCGCCCTGGAAGTAGTCATTCGCCTCATCGATATAGACATGAGTGGGCATACGCTGCGCTTTGGGAATGCTCGCTCGTTCGAGAGCTGCCTGGGTGATCAGGGCGACGAAGAAACGGCCGAAGATTTCGGTGCCGTTCTGCTTCAGTAGATCCTTCGACGTATTGATGAGGATAACCTTGCCGGCATTCATTTCCTCAGACAGCCGCAGCTTGGTGTGCGGGTATGAGAACATGTGCTCGAATGTTTTGTTTTCCAAGATGCCCCAGAGGCGGCGGCGAACCTGCTTCTTGGTGGCATCGAACTCCCGGCTGTTGAATTCGGTCTCGAAGAATGCACGTGCCGTCGGGCTATCAAGCTTGGGGATATATTCGGCAAATTGTTCGAGCCCGTCGTCCTCCATGAGGCGGCGCAGGTGCTGAATGTTGGCGCCGGGAATCATCAGGAGCAGGCGGGCGACGTAGCGGAAGACAACGCCCTGTTTTTGCGTCAACTCCGCACCCAAGAGCGAGCCGAAGATGTAATCGTATAACTCCAAAACACCGTTGAGGAGCTTTTCCTGCTCCAAGGGGGTTGGCGCCTCGGTGTTCAAATCGAACATGTTCAAGGCGACGGGATAGGCGACGTCGGTGGGATCGATATGCACGATGCGATCATGCATGCCACCATCGGGGCCGAAAACGTCGAGATGAGAGATGTTGTCGATGAGATCGCCTTGGCTATCGATCACGACAATGGAGGCCCGGCCGGCAGATACCTGTTTAAGGTCTTTGGCAATGAGGTACTGAAACAGCTGCGTCTTGCCATGGCCCGTGCCGGCAACAACATGGGCGTGCTCGAAGCGTGTTTCATCGGGGACGTCAACCGAGAGCTCTGCCTCAAAGAGTTTGAGGAAGGGCGTGCCCGAGAGATAGATCTCCGGCAACTGATGTGCCGGTTCGCGCGACTTCGATGGAAGAAGAAGCGGTCTTCTCGACGTGGCGCGATTCTCAAAGGCGATGCCGCTTGCCTCGAAGAGGTTGTCATTGACTATGGCGAGCAGCGGCTCGAACAAAGAATGCTGCTCCAAATCGTCATGGGCGAAGGTGCCAAGCAAGCTCTCGACTGCAAGAGCGGGGTCATCGAGGATGTCGACAAGAGGTGTCGAGAGTTCGAACGCGCCGCGATTTAAGGCCTTGGCCTTGAACATGCGGTCGGGCAAGTGCTTGAAGAGCGCTATCCACATGTCGACGAAGCGATCACACCATAGCTCCAGGATGGCCGGCGCATAGAGGAGGAAATGGCGCTTGCGTTCGAGGTAGTTGCGCAGGGCAACGCCGTCTTCAAGAGACAGCGGCACGTCCCAATTGATGGCAGGGAAACCGAAGAATACTTCCTGGCGCAACAGGGAGACCGCAGTCTCACCGACATGCTCGATGAGCGTGTCGTTCTCAGTCGGAGCGTCGGTGCGCGAGAAGACTTGAGCGGCAACCAGCACGGCAATGCGATGCATGCATTCATCGTCGGCGAACATGGATTGATCATGCACGTCCTTCAGCTTTGCATAGAGTGACCTGAGCTTTCGCAGCTCTGGTTCTCGGCCTTCTTTCGTTATCGTTTGAGCATTCCAAAGTGCGCTGTTTTCGCTATCACGAAGCATGTCTTTGAAAGTGGGGCTTGCTTGGGCGAAGAGCTGGCTCAGTGTGTGAATGGCCATGATTCATATCCTACAGTTCGACAACTTCTTCGCCGCCGAACCAAGAGGCCGCACGCAAGATATCTGCGAAAATCTCTGCAGCAGCACGGATGTCCTTCTCGACGTCGAGGACTTCCAGGATGTTATTGCATTTGACCGTGCGGCCTTTCATCAGATCATTGACCGTAATTTGCCAACGTGATCGTGTGATCCACAGCCAGAACATGCGCCACAGCGCAACAACGGCATTTAAGGACAGCTGCAGCTCCAGCGGCTTGTGGTAGAGAACGGTCTTGCCGAAACGATAATGCTCGACGGCGCGTTGCGCATCGGGAGATAGCTCGGCAATGAAATGGATATTGAAGGCGACACCGCGAACGAGGCCTTTCGCCTGGCTGCGGCGGATCTTTAATTTGACTTGATCGAGCCCCTTGCGCATCACCGGTTCGTTTGGTGACAAGCTGTCGGTCTCAAATGATCGAGGTTGGTTTTCTGCGGGGATAGGCGGCGGCATCACGCGCGCGTTGGTGAATTGCGAAAATCGCGCCTTGAGGGCTTCTCGGTCATCACTCGCTGTTTCAGTCATGTTGCCCCCTCACTGTTGCACGCCGAATAACGCACGCCGCACGTCGGTCGGCATGTGTCCTGTCAAAGGAAACATTTGCGCACTGAAGTGGGCTGGTGGTTCGACAGGTGGATTTGTGTCAAGCCTTGGCGGTTCGTCGGCTTGAACCCCCGTTGGCGAAACGCGGTTGCGCAGGATTTGCCTGACGCCAGCCCCGGTACCGATGAGCGCAAACAGGCCAAGCAATGCCATAACGATGCCGCCTATGGAGACGCCTTCTTTACTGATGCTCGTTTGTGCTTCGGCAACAAAGTTGGCGACCCGCTCGGTGATGGGGCCAAGCTCACGATCACGGAGTTTAAGGAACGCGATATCGGCTTGCCGGACCTGCGGATGTGCAGCAGCATTCTTACAGGCTGCACGCTGGCCGGCGGCACACGCATCATGGAGCGCGGTGTATTCGCGAAGCGCCGCTTCGCGTTGTCGTACTCTGAGTTGGCGCTGTTCTTCCGAAAACAGCAGTTGCGCACGCTGTCTTTGGATACCGCTTGTGGCACTCTCGTCCAATTGGCGTTGCGTGAGAGCGGCATCGCATGCGGTGACCGATCCGGCGTGGCAGTTCTGTTCGTTGCGGCGGAACTGAGAAAGTGCCTGTTGATATTGATGGTTGGCGGCTCGTTGCCAATTCTGCAGATTCACGCGATCGACGTCGCTCGAATATCGGTAGGCGAGAGCGGCCTCACACGCGACCCGGTTCATTTTTTGGCAAGCGTAGAAGTTGCGTTCGTATGCCGGACGCTGTTCTGCAGCTTCGCGCATACGTGAAATCTCGGCGCGCGCCTCATCGTTGAGATTTGGAAATTGGGCGGCACGATCGCAGGCGGTAAGCTTTCCTTTTGAACAGGCCGTCCAGAGCCGGTGCAACCGTTTGAGNTGATTCTTCTGNAGATTGTTGTGCTGATTCTTCTCAATTTGGCGGCCGATCTCGCCGAGGATCGTTCCAAAGATNTCACGCGGATCAGCCGCATGAGCAGGGGATAAACCTGCGATCAGAATAGAAATTGCAATGGCAGACAGACGTTGCATAANGAATAAAACTCCAACCAATCTGGACACTACGCGCAAAAATTCCGCATCTCTCAATCCGTCGGAGGCAGTTGCTCACAGAAATTTTGGGGGGCGCGGCAGTTCATGCTTGAAGTGTGCGGCGCATCAATGGGTCGAGCCGTAAAACCTGCCGATGTGCGCTTCGATCATGGAGCGGTCGCGTCCGAAGCGCAGACGGCTGTGCGCCTTTAGACGGTGGGCACGGTTATGCAGTGCCTCTGGAGGTGCAAAACACTGAAGTTGAAAGGCGCCGCTCGGCATACCGTCACGTAGGATCGAAGCCCGCGCGGTGTAATTCGGTAGTTCCTTTAGGACCGCTTCGTTGGCGATGTCGAGTTGGCGGGCCAGGATGGGAGCGTCCTGTGCACCGACGCGAAAGCTGAGCAGGGAACCGGCATTGCCGAAGACGGCATCGCGGAGGCTATCGGGCAGTTGCGCCAGATATTGATGGGCGAGCGTCAAGGTCAGGCCGTACTTGCGCGCCTCGGAAAGAATGAGCGCAAACCCTGTGGTCGCGAACGATTGGAATTCGTCGGCGTAGATGTGAAACGGCGTGCGATCGGCTTCAATCATGTCCCGGCGTGAAAGAGCTGCCTGAGCAAGTGCGGTAATGAGCAGAGCGCCCAACAGATGCGCCGGGCCCTCACCGAGTGCGCCTTTGGATAGATTGGCGATCAACACCCGGGAGTCGTCCATCATGAAGCGCAAGTCGGCGGTACTTTTCGGCTGCGAAACGATATTTCGAATAGCAGGCGTCATCAGAACGCGGCCGATCTTGTTGAGCACCGGGGCGATTGCTTCTTCGCGGAAGCGTGGCGGATAGGCCGCGAATTCGTGATTCCAAAATGCGCGCACGACTGGATCAGAGACATGGCGCACGCATTGCGCACGAAACGTCTCGTCTTGGAGGAGACGAGGCAGATACAGCAAGGTTGCGTTTGGCACGTCCATCAATGAGCGGACGGCATGGGCGAAGATGTGTTCAAGCCGTGGCCCCCAGAAGTCCGGCCAGATCGCCCGGAATGCGGCGACGACACCGTCGGCGACCAGCGGACGATGGTCTTCGGGCAGGCGGGCCAGGAGATTGAAGCCGATGGGGCGAGCCAGATCCGCCGGATCGAAGTAAACAAGGTCATCGCCGCGGTGAGGTGGCAGGAGACCGACGGCGGCCTCGGCCAGATCCCCATGCGGATCAAGAAGCGCGATGCCGCGCCCGGTTGCGAGATCCTGGGCGATAAGGTTGAGGAGCAACGTCGATTTGCCGGTGCCGGTCTGCCCGACAACATAAAGGTGGCGCGCTCGCGCGGCAGGGGAGAGGGCCACCGGCTTATCAAGGCGGTTTCCCAAGTATAGGTAGTGCTGTACGTGAAAATGGCTCATGGGCCCGAGCGAGCCGCGGCATCACTGCATCGAATTTTTGGCATTGGTACAGGCGTGAATGTTTCAGGCACTTTGCCTTTTCACGCGACAGGATCGGGCGGCGCAAAAATGCTTGCCATCATCTCGCGTCATTCATCCGTCCCATCCGCTTACCGAGGCTCGCTGAGGCTCACGATCGGGATTCTGAGTTTATTCTAGCAGGTCATGGAACGTGATGTCGCATAGGCGGCAATCAAGCGTTGCAGGCAACCGCAAATGGCTTGACTGAGATTACTCCGCCCCGCGTCGGAACGGCGAAGCCGGCCGACTTCGACCGGAAACCTGCTCAGAAGATCCGCGAAAAACTTGCTGACGAAATCGTTTAACTGGGGGTTCCTGAACTCAACAGGGCAAGGCCGTCGACATGCCGATAAAGGACATGAGTAATCGACGGCCGCAGTGGGTTGGTCCTTTAGGGATGGAGCGACCTACATAGACCAATTTGCGGTCGAAGTCGGGCGTCAAGCCCGACGCGGGGCGGGTTAATTATCGTTGTCCGATAGGACGTTACAAATCGTGTTCCGCTATGTGCCCCTTCCAATCTGAATGGAAGTGCGATTGGTAGGCGTGTCGGAAGGGGATATCAACGAAAGGCAGAGATTCCAGACATGGCGGGTTTGACCTTATCAATTCACGGATCATCGAATTCTTGCGACGGCTCCACGGCCGATAGCAGACAACTTGGTCGGAGACTCGTGGGGCCGGTCACACCGGCGAGATCGACGTGTTGGGGATAGAGGGTACAACATCGATTATTCATTTGCCGATAAGGCCAGCACACGGTTACGGGTCGAGGACGTGGCCGCCTAGCCATCGCCAATGGAGCGCAGCGTGGACGACGACTTCCTCTATACGACCGAGCAAGAAGTGGCCGACGTTTCGGCGAACCTTCCGCACGTGGTCATCCTCGGTGCTGGCGCCAGCTACGCTGCTTTTCCAAACGGGGACAAAAGCACGGACTGGAAAGCCTCGCGGGGAAGAACTTTGAGGCAGCGTACGCGGAGATCGCCAATGGCGGCTCTGCAGAAGCGGTGGAAGAGATCGAAGCGGCGGTGCATACCTATTTCTCCGGCCTTCGTCTTCCGCCAGATCCAACAATCTACGACTATCTAGTCCTGTCGTTGCGACCCAAGGACGTAATCGCGACATTCAATTGGGACCCTTTCCTATGGCTGGCGGCGGAGCGGAATGCGGCTACCTGCGAGACGCCCCAATTGGCGTTTCTGCACGGCAACGTTGCGGTGGGATACTGCCCCAATCACCCTGTCAAAGGCAGGATTAGCACTCGCTGCCATCAGTGCGGAGAACCATATCGGACGACGAAGCTCCTCTACCCCGTGACGAGCAAAAACTACGCTAGTAACGCCTTCATAGACGCGGAGTGGTCAGCTCTGCGCAACCGCCTCCCGCACGCTTTCCTGCTAACGATCTTCGGTTACGGGGCGCCGTCAAGCGACTCTGAAGCCGTCGAGTTGATGAAGTGTGCCTGGGGCACGACCGAGGATCGACGCTTCGAGCAAACGGAAATTGTCGACATCCGCGATCCAGACGATCTTGAAGAAACTTGGAAGCCTTTCATCCACACGCACCACGTCGACATGTTCCATGACCTATTCGACACATTCCTATTGTCGCACCCCCGTCGCTCGATCGAGGCGGCGCTGAAGCAGTACCTAGAGGCGAAGTTCATCTCAGAGAACCGCGCCCCACGAGGGTGCAGCCTGCTCGAGCTGCAATCGTGGCATCGCGCACTCGCTGAAATCGAGCGAGCGCACCGCAGCACTTAATCTACTAAATCCATTTGGCGACGCGATGCACCTCAGTACAGACGTAGTCGGGGACGTTAATTGGGCAGGTTCTACTGCAGCTCCTGTATAGCCTTGACCCGGTGCCGCTCGGGTGAAGTCGGCCAGGCTAGCCTCTTGCATCATCAACGCGAATAAGCCACGCTCAGCTGGTCTTTCCTTGAGGGCATACCATGACCGGAAAAGAACGAATTCTCTACCTTTTGGGCAATGTCGCGGTGGAACACGAGTGCGCGGCGCACGCGGCGATGGTGGCGGCGACCCTCGAACCGTGGCGAACGGGTACTTTCGACCCTACGTCTGGTGCGATAATGGCCGCCGACATCAATAGCACCGAGCCCGAGCGCGCCGAATACGAAAAGTGGCATCGGCGGTCTGAGCGAATAATGGAGGCCCTCAGCGCTTGAGGTAATCCGCATTGAGGACGAACTCATGTACGAAGTCTTTGATCCCTTCCTGACCATTGAAACTTGGCACACAACGCATGCGCTGGACGTGCATAGGTTCAACAAGGCGCTTGGTGAGGTCGTCCGGAAGAAGGCATTCAATCCGGATAGCATGGCCGAATACTTTATTGGGAAGCTCGAACTGCAAGAAGGAACACCACTGATAGATGCGGCCAGAAGGTATGCTAGCGACGCGTGGGCTGTTCGAACCTTTTTGGAAGCTCACCACGAGATCGAGAATTGAAGTCAAGGGATTATGTAGCAGAAGCCGAAGTACCTTCGATTCCGGACAATTTCAGCGAAAGCTCCCAAGAGGGCAACTTGCAATCTGCGGACGTCTCCTTGTGGGATCGACCGACCGTCTTGTGGGGGCCTCGACGTGACGGGCCATGACTGGAAATGACAATCGCGCTCATTTGTGAGACCGTATCGCCTAGTTCTGATCGGTAATCATATGGCTGTTAATGAAATAGAGCGCCCAACCAGCGGTTTCGCTGTGATTGATGATGCTGGTGCTAACGGTGAAATCCACAAACTGCGTCCTGACCAGGACGATGCCTTCGGGTTGGTTGCAGGAATAGTGTTTCCAGGCGATGACCTGGACCACTGGTCAGATCACTTCAAACCGACATTCAATATCTTTCGTTCTGCGGCACCCGCTGGCGCGAAACTCCATATCACAGACGCATTCGCAGACCCGGCGTCGTCGTGGGCTGCGTCTGCCCGTGCGGCGCGTTGCGAGGTTTATGCACTGATCGAAACCCACGAACTCCCGATAGTGTACACGGCGCGCCGCAGTCGGATTGCGCGCCAAAGCTACGAAATGAAGGCGCAGCTATCCGCAAACATCAAATCACTGGCTGCCCAAGAATCACCAACGCCAACCCACTATGTGCACAAGAAGCGCTCCAGGGAACGTCTTGTAGATGAATGCTACCAAGGGATCGTGTCATTATTGGATATCTTCGCTCGGTATGCACAGCTGCAGATGATCGAAGTTTATCCAGATCAAATCGATGACGTCGTGCGCCGCGGCATGGACGATTCTGCAGACCGACTGCGCCACGTTTCAACGAGAACGCGACCAATCACCGGGTTCAACATTGCCACGCAGTCGGTGGAGACTTTGGGTCAGATCACTGCATCACTCGACCTACCCGATATCGATGTTGCGCACGTCAAAATGTTGAATGAACCACTGGGTAAAGAGCATCCACTAGTATTTGCCGCCGACGTCGTCGCCAATGGCATAAACCACTTCCTTCGCAATAAGGCGCCCGACGCAGATCTCAATTCATGTGAAGACATAGCCGGATGGGATCTGGCGCACCGAGTGTTTGCGCCACCGCGAGAAAACGCCATCTACGATCGGATTTAGCTCTCGGCCGAGCCCCAAACGCGCAGCATGACAGCTGCTACGGGTCAAACGCCACACCCACTGACTGTCGGCTTGCACGGCGGAGCGACACTCGCATCCAGATGACCGGATGAAGTGAACCATCGGCTGTGGATAGTTCTTGTTGCCGACGGTAGAAGCACACTCAGCACCGGACATTTTTTGGGGGCGTGTCCGGCTCGTCAACCGCGAAGTGGGTCATGGCAGCTTGTGGGATCAACCGCTAGCGGCCCACTCCACCGGTCGCCAATTGCTGCGATGGTCAGATAGCTGCCATTGACGGGCCGACGCGGAGGGCCAATAGTGGCCGTCAAGAACGGACAAGGTTGCGCCTCGCCGAATGACTGCCCATGGTAGGATAGCAGAAATTCTGAAGCGCAGCGGAAGGGGCGAGGTTGACCCGAGCTATCGTCAATTTTTGGTGACGGCCTGAAGGATCAGGCGGCGGCTTCGGGATGACGGTCGGCAGTTGTTACCACCTCCAACCCGTCGTTGAATTTGGCACCGAGCACGACCTTCGGCAACTGGTTTGGGCCGTCAANCCGGCGCCAACTTCTTTGGGCGGCTTCGAGGAGCTTGAAGACCATCGCCAACGCCGTCTTGTTCGAGAGGCAGCCCTTTGCTCGGATCGTGCGGTGGCGCACGGTGGCAAACGTGCTTTCGATCGGGTTCGTCGTGCGCAGATGTTTCCAATGCTCGGCAGGGAAGTTGTAGAATGCCAGCAGCGTCTCGCGGTCTTTCGCCAGGCACTCGGCAGCCTTTTCATACTTCAATGCGTAGGCTTGGATGAAGGCGTCGAAGGCGGTCTCGGCGTCGCGGCGTGTCTCGGCCAACCAGATTTCGTGCAAAGATCGCTTCGCCTTCGGTTGCAGGCTCTTCGGCAGCTTGTTCAGAACGTTGGCGGTCTTGTGAACCCAGCAGCGTTGCTCGGTTGTCGTCGGCCAGACCTCGCCGAGCGCCTTCCAGAAGCCCAGAGCACCGTCGGCGGCGGCGAGCTTGGGTGCGTGCGATAGCCCTCGGCGCTTCAAATCCAGCAACAGCTCGCGCCAGTCTAAAGCGCTTTCCCGTGCGCCGTCGGTGAAACCGATCAACTCCTTCTTGCCTTCCGGTGTCGCGCCGATCATCACGAGGATGCACTGCTTCTCGTCCTCGAGGCGAGCCTGCAAATGAATGCCGTCAGCCCAGACGTAGACGTAATGTCGGGTCGACAGATCACGCTTCCTCCAGCGGTCGTGCTCGTCGGCCCACACCTCCTTGAGACGTGCGATCGTCGATGCCGAAAGCCCCGGGGCGTCTTTGCCGAGCAAGGCCGCCAGAGCCTCCTCGAAGTCGCCGGTGGAGATGCCCTTCAGATAGAGGATAGGTAACAGGACTTCGAGGCTCTTCGAGCGGCGCGCATAGGGCGGCAGGATCGCAGGGCTAAATCGGATGCGCCCATCATCGCTGGCGGCGGCTCCCCGGTCTCGCACGCGCGGCTGCCTGACGGCAACCGGCCCTATGCCCGTCATCACCTCGCGTTCGGGCAGATGCCCGTGGCGGACGATGCGCTGGCGGCCGTCCTCGGTCTTCAGATCGGCATGCTTGCCCAGAAAGGCTGCAACCTCGGCCTCGACGGCCTGGGCGAGCAGGCTGCGCGCACCGTTGCGCAAGACATCTGTGAGCGGGTCGTCGAAGGTTCCTGGCTGAATCAGTTTGGTCACGTTATCGTTCGGCACGGCATATCGCTCCTTTGGTGGAGAAGTGAGGTCGTCAAGCAACCTCACGATATGCCGCCTTCACCGATTCATGCCGTCACCAACTTCCAGGGATAGCTCGGTTGACCCTGACCTATGGACTGCCTGCTAGACGCAAGTTTAAATCGCGCAAGGAAATCAGAAGTCGCTGATAAATATGCGGCCTGTAGTGTAGTCAGATTGTGTGCAGGACAACCGCAGACATTGGGCGGTTTCCGATTGACTCGGAGGTCAAAACTGCGCCGCGGTCAGGGGAGCGCCTCTGCATTGCCATAGGCATGCATTTCGGCTGGCGCTACGATAACGATCTGGCGAGAACGGTGTGCGATGAACCCACGCTCTTCGAATTCGCCAAGAATGACAGATACCGTCTGCCGTGACGCGCCGACGAAATTAGCGACTTCCTGGTGGGTGATCGGTGCGTCGAGCCTGATCCCCCCATCGGTCGGGATACCGCAATTGTGCGCCAGTCTCAATAGTGCCTTCGCGACACGACTACTGGTGCGCTCGGAGCGCATATCGGAGACAGCGTCGCAAGCCAGCCGCAGTCGTCCACCCATCAGCTTGAGCGCATTATAGGCAAGCTGAGAGTTCAACTTGATCATCTGTTCGAAGGTCGGCCGCAGCATCGCGTAGACGGTGCTCTTCGAAATCGCCTGGCCGTTCACTGCCTGCTTGAACGAGCCGGTAATCCCCCCTGCACCAAACAGCTCACCGGCCACGCAGTACCAGTAAATCGTGACTTCTCCGTTCGGTGAGAGCCCGTATATGCGCGCCATTCCTTCGGCTAGGTAGAAGACCTCGTTGGCGTCGTCGTCCTCACTGAAGATGGATTGCCCCTTGCGGAAGGTGCAGCGCGTCGAATGCCGCAAAAACAGGTCGCGCGCTGCCTCGTCGACTCCATCGAATAAGTCTACGCGGTCCCAATACCAGGGAGAACGGGGGTGTTGGGTTGGTTCCATGGCGTTCGCTCCAGCGGATCGGAAACTTATTGGTCTGGGGCACACGCTTGGATCGAGGTTTCCGCTCCGCTGGGGCTCAACTCTCGCGCTTCAGCGGGAAGGCTTTGTCGCGAAGGCGACAAAACCGACGCAAAAAACACGGACTCGGCGTCGCCCGGATGGCGGCGATCATTCTCCAGAGCTGGTTAGATCAAGTCAACGATCTCAATCAAAAATGTCAGCCATGGAGAAGGCCAATGGAACCGGAACGCCGCAAGAAAGTGACCCTTAACGCCCTTCGCGAAAAGAAAAAGCGTGGAGAGCGAATCTCATCAATCGGCGTCTACGACGCCCCGATGGCGGCGATTGCCGACCGTATCGGTTTTGATCTCCTCATAAACGGTAACGCGGGGCCAATGGCGCTTCTTGGGCACGCCGACCCGACTACCGTTCAGTTCGAAGAGCAGCTCTACCTCACGAAGGCGATCAGCCGTGTCGCGAAATACGGACATATCGTCGGGCACCTTCCCTACATGAGTTACCACGCCTCCAAGGAACAGGCGATCACCAACGCCGGCAGAATGGTCAGCGAGGGCGGCGCCGACTCGGTAAAATGCGAAGGCAATACACATACAGCCGATTACGTCGCAGAAATCGTCGGGGCCGGGATTCCGGTCATGGGCCACATCGGCATGCAGGCCTCGCGTCGCGCCGAGCAAAGCGGCTTTGGCGTCAAGGGACGCAAGGCCGAGGACGCCGCCGAAATCGTCGAAGGTGCACGCGCATTTGTCGAAGCGGGGGTATGGGGTTTCATCCTTGAGCAGGTTCCCACCGAGATTTCCCAATATCTTGTCAATACGCTGGGCGTACCCGTCATCACCTTGGGCGGCGGGACGGTCAACGATGGCGTCTACCACATCAGCGGCGACGTCGTCGGCTACAGCGCCTTCCCCATTCCCAGGAACCGCGGGAGCTACGCCAATGTCGGCGCCATCATCGAGGAAGGGTTGCGCATGTACAAAGAGGAAAGCCTCGCCGGCACACACCCTTCCGAAGAGTTCACTTTCCATATGGCTGCCGAAGAGCACGAGCGCTTTCTGAAGCTGGTCGAAGCACCGGCCGCTCTAGCTCAGAAAGCGAAGCTCGTCTCCTAGCGCCACACAACGCCATCGAGACGCGGGCGGGGACCAAACGGCCACGCCAGACAACAAGCTGCCAGGCAACATCCCGGCAGCCGAACGATTTCGCACGTCCAAAAAATCTGAAATGGAGGACCCAAGGAATGACAAGGACAGCCAAGACAGTTTTCGGAGTGCTAGGCGCCGTTTGCCTCTCGGTCACCGCGCAAGCAGCCGACTACAACACTGCTGACTACGCCAGCATCTCCGCACAGGCCAAACAATTGGACTCCGAGCCCGTCGAGATTTCTTCCAACTACTGGCTCGCATGGACCGGCGCTTGGGATACCGTCATCCTAAAGGAAGCGCGCCTTTGGGAAAAATGGCTGCCGAAGGGCAGCACGGTGAACTGGAAGCGCAATCTGCAAGGCCCGCCGGTCATCACCGACCTCGTCGCCGGCAAGCAGCAGATTGGATACATCGGCGATAATCCGGCGATTGTCGCGACGACGAAACGCGAATTGGCACCGGTAAGCATCGTTGCCGTCAACGAGATGTCGCATGGGCGCATGTGCGGCGGCTTCATCGTAAGGTCCGACGCACCCGAATTCGCCAATTACAAAGGGGCCGCCAAGTGGCTTGCAGGCAAGACGGTCGGCGTGCCCAAGGGTAGCTGCGCTGACCGACTGGGCCAGTACATCCTCCAGCAGGAAAAAGTCGACGTCACCTGGCAACAGATGCAGGCCGAAGTGATCGTCACCTCGCTTCAGGCCAAAAAGCTCGATGCGGCCGTGATGTACGAACCGCATCTATCGAAGGCCGTAGCCGATGGGCACGCGCGCTATGCGATCTTCCCGGCGGCCTATGGCGAAGCCGATGCCAATGCCATCGTCATGCGTCAGGACTTTATCGAGCAACACCGGGACGTTGCCATCGCTTGGCTCAAGGCCAACATCGAAGCGCTCTACTTCATGCGCGAAAAGCCGGTAGAGACCGTCAACTTTGTCAAAAAGGAATTGCCGGACTACACGCGCGAAAATCTCTGGTTCGCTCTCTATGGAGCTCCGCCGGCTTCGACAGGTGCAGACGGCCCCGTGTTGCGCGGCATGATGGCACTGACGCCTGAAGTGCGCCGACTTCTAGAGCGCGGTTACAAGTTCCTGCACAGCCTCAAGATCGTGCACGAACCGGAACTGCATCCCGACGCGCTCCGCGACGACCTCGTCAACCAGGCATTCGCCGACCTAGGCCTTGATCCGACAAAAGGACTCTTCGAGATCCAACCCGGTCAAGCGAACCCATTCAAGGGTGATGATCTGGCGGAGAGGGTCCAATGAACGTCATCGTACCAACGGCGTCAGCGCCGACGCGTGAGCCCGCCCGAGATGCGGGCTCCAAGGGGGACGCCTACGACCTCAAGCTCAGGCAGAGCGCCGACTGGCCACGCAAGGAGCAGGGGTTCACGACTTCCCTATGGAAAGGCCTGACGAGCCAAACGTTCGTCTTCGGGGCAATAGGTTTTGCGGTGTTCTTCATCCTTTGGTACTTGCTAACGGCTGTCGTTGTTCCGCCTCGGTTCCACTTCATCCCGAACCCGATTTATCTCTTTACGCAATGGATCAGCACGGATCCCAAGTTCGGCGTATCGATCTTCACACCCCAGTACTACGAACACATCTGGATCAGCACTCTTCGCGTATATGCGGCGTTCCTCACCTCTGTTGCCGTAGGCGCACCGCTTGGAATTCTTCTCGGTTGGAGTCCGCTGGCACGGGGGTTGATATTACCCCTTGTCGAACTCCTTCGCCCGATCCCACCATTGGCTTGGGTCCCGCTCGCCGTTCTAATGATTCCGGCGACTGAAGGTGCGGTCATCTTCGTAACATTGCTCGCTTCGTTCTTTGCGACCGTCTTGAACACGCTCCTCGGTGTTCTTTCGATCAACGAAAGCTACTTTCGTGCAGCCGCGTGTCTTGGCTATACGCGCTGGAACGTTTTGTGGCGCGTCGTTGTGCCAGGCGCGCTTCCGTTCATCTTCACCGGACTGCAGATCGCCATGGGCGTTGCTTGGTTCTCGCTTGTCGGCGGCGAAATGATCGCCGGGCGGTCGGGCCTCGGCTACCTGATATTTGACGCCTACACCCAGCTTGCTCTGCCCAACATATTCATCGGGATGATTACGCTCGGCATCCTTGGATATGCTTCAAGCGCATTAATTCGTGCGCTCGGCGACTGGCTCAACCGGTGGCATTCTAACATGGGAGGCGCATGATGACCGCCCTCACACAACCTGTGCCGATCTGGCTTTCAAGAACATTCGACAACCTGAAAAGCCCGCAGCTTTGGCTTGGCCTCGTCGGGATCGCGTCGTTCTTCGCGATCTGGCAATTGGCCCGTTCACTCGGGCTGATGCTAGTCATGCCAACGCCGCTTGAGGTGATCGAGGCGATCCCGCAACAGGTCAGTCAAGACGGCTACTGGCTGTCGTGGCTGGCCAGCACGCAGCGCGTTTTCCTGGGCTTCTCCGCCGCGGCAGTGCTCGCCGTGTTTCTCGGCATCACGCTGGGCATGTCACGCAAAGCGCGAGACTTAGGCTTTCCCATCCTGGAGATCTTCAGGCCGATACCGCCGCTCGCTTGGCTGCCATTGGCCATCCTGTTCTGGCCGACAGCTGAAACGACGATTGTCTTCCTAACATTCATCGGGGCCTTCTTCCCGATTTTCATCAATGTGCTTTCGGGAATTGACAACATCGATGTCCGCTACATCCAAGCCGCGCAATCGCTCAACGCAAGCCCGCGATCCTTGTTTTGGCGCGTCCTGGTACCAGGCGCACTTCCATCGCTATTCACTGGCTTGACAATTGCGATCGGCATCACCTGGGAAGTCGTGATCGCAGCAGAAATGGCATCCGGAAACCACGGCCTCGGATATCTCACGTGGAATTCGTACATGAGCAATTCGCTGACGGGAATCATCGTCGGGATGCTTTCGATAGGGCTGGCGGGGATGGTCTCAAGTGCCCTCATCGCGTGGCTTGGCAAGAAGGCCATGCCGTGGTGGCGGCAGGGATAGGAGATGGACATGACAACAAACGTTCAATCGATAGCTGAGCGGGAGGAACTGCTTAGAAACGTGCCGATGCTGTCGGTGCTACCCGCCAACCTCCTGTCCGAAGTGGCAGCCAACGCAGAGTTGCGTTCACTCGATACCGGTGAGATTGTATTTCACGCCGGTGAACTGGCAACGGACTTCTACATCCTACTATCGGGCCGCATTCAGCATCCAGAGGTAGAAACAGCGGTGGCAGACGCCGTCGTCCGCCGCGAAGTCACTAATGCGGGCGATATCTTCGGTTACGCCGCGTTTGTCGACCTCAATGGATACCGTATCATCTCTGCGACGGTAGCAGAGCCGACGCGCGTCATGGCCGTGAACGGAGCAGCATTTCGCAGAGTGCTCAGTAGATGGGGCAAGGAGGGGCATGACCTTCTGCAGGTCTTTGCCCTGAGTTACGCTTCCCACGAGCACCGAATAGCGCAGAAAGCCGGCTGGGTATCGGTACGTAACGCCGGCAAGGTCTATGATCCGAAGGGCAAAGCCGTCGTCGCCGTCGATGATTGCTCGATTGAGATCCGGCCTGGGGAATTTTGCGCCATCGTCGGCCCTTCGGGCTGTGGAAAATCGACTTTGCTCAATGCAATTGCCGGTTTCGATGGCTTGACCTCCGGCGAGATCCTGCTCGATGGAAACCTCATCAACAGGCCGCGGATGCATCCCAAGCCTGGACCTGACCGTATTGTCGTATTCCAGAACGGGGCGCTTTTTCCCTGGGCCAGCGTTCGCGAGAACCTCATCCGCGGTCCCATCATCAGGGGCGCTATGAGCGAAACAGAAGCGCTCGCCAGAGCAAGAGAACTTCTGGAACGAGTCGGTCTGTCGGACATCGAGGATCTGTTCCCGGGTGCTATGTCGTCGGGCATGTGCCGGCGCGTTGAGATTATCCGTGCGATCCTCAATGAACCCCGGGTCATCCTGCTCGACGAGCCGTTCCGTGGCCTCGACGCGCTGACGAAAACGGTGACGCAGACGGCACTCCTCGAACTCTATGACCTGACGCGCAAGACGGTGCTGTTCATCACTCACGATCTTGAGGAAGCTATCTACCTTGCCGACCGCGTTTTCGTCATGACGACACGGCCAGGCCGCTTTAAGCAGACGATTGCCATCGACATTCCTCGGCCCCGCGATGCCAAGATGCTGACGTCGCCCGAATTCATCAGGTTGAAGGAGGAGGCGATCGAGGCGGTCCATGAGGAAGCGGTCAAGGCCTTCGCGGCCGGTGAAAAAGAATTCGCATGAGAGGTTCGGCAATGCACAAGCCAGTGAAAGCTCGTTCCGTCAGCGTCGATGCGGTGGGCAAAGTCTACTCGTCGAACGGTGAACCCAACGTCGTGTTGCGGGAGTGCTTGTTTGAAATCGAGCCCGGCAAGCTCACCATCCTTCTTGGACCCTCGGGTTGCGGGAAGTCGACGCTCGTCAAAATCATCGCAGGCTACGAGAAGCCAAGCGTGGGAGAGGTGCGCATCGGCGACCGAAAGGTCAGCGGTCCAGGTTCAGATCGTCTCGTTGTCTTCCAGGAAACGGCACTCTTTCCGTGGATGTCGATCCTCGATAACGTCACGTACGGGCCGCGTCAGAACGGCGTTCGGCGTGGGGAGGCGGAGCGTGAAGCAACGAAGCTGCTCGCTGAAGTTGGGCTTGCGGGCTTCGAGCACCGCTATCCGAACGAACTGTCAGGCGGCATGCAGCGCCGCGCCGAGGTTGCAAGATCGATGGTCATTCGTCCAGACATTTTGCTGCTCGACGAACCCTTCCGCGGCCTAGACCACATGAGCCGCGGCCTAATGCAGGAGCACTTCTTAAAGCTGTTCGATCAGCACCGGACCACGACGCTTTTCGTGACATCGGAAATCGACGAGGCGATCTTTCTCGCCGACCAACTCGTTATCCTCACTTATCGGCCAACCCACGTGAAGGCGATTATTGACGTGCCGCTGCCACGCCCACGCGAGTTCCACATGCAGACGAGCAAGGTTTACAATGACATCAAAAGCGAGGCTCTCGATCTACTTTACGAGGAAGCTCTGAAGGGGTTCTCCAAAGGTTCGGCGGCAGCAAGAGACATGGAGCGCATCGTCGAAGAAGCGAGGATTAGCCGATGACGCTCTTTCAAAACCATCAGATAGCGGCTGGCAACGGAGTTCGATAGAAATGTATGTTCTCCGCAACTGGTCTGTCAGGAATGCCGGGACACTAGAGTGGTTTTACTCTGGCTTCTCCCGGACACTTGTTTTCGCCGATCCCTTGTTTCGGCTCATTGGATACGAACGGCTGGAAAGGCCTGTCGCTGCCATCGAAGCGAGCGTTAAGGGACTTCTGTTCGATTGCCGCATGTGCGGCCAGTGCATCCTCTCGAAAACGGGAATGTCCTGCTCGATGAACTGCCCGAAGTCACTGCGCAACGGACCATGTGGCGGCGTCAGGCCGAATGGGATGTGCGAGGTAAAACCGGAAATGCGTTGCGTGTGGGTGGCGGCCCTCGATGGGGCCGTGCAGATGTCGAACCCGAACGCCATCAACTCCATCAATCCACCGCTCGACCGGTCGATGGAGGGACGATCGTCCTGGCTGCGTGAGACCCGGGAAACGGTTGAGGTCGAAACTCTGCATTGTCTTGGCGATGTCAATCATTCTGAAAAAGGCGAAACTGTATGAACGTGCACCCTGCTGCATCTAGCGATCCCGGGCTTGCACTCGACCGCACCGCAGTCCAGAATACCGAACGCCCCGTTCCGAATACCGGTATGGGTCGGCTAGAGAGCGTGCTTAAGTCGGGCCGGTTCGCTGTCACCGCCGAACTGGCGCCGCCCGATTCCGCCGATCCGCAAGACGTTTTCGACCGAGCCGCAGTCTTTGAAGGATGCGTCGACGCGATCAATGCCACCGACGGGTCCGGCGCCAACGTACACATGTCGAGCGTCGCTGTCAGCGCGCTCCTTAAGGCTCGCGGGCAAACGCCCGTGATGCAGATCTCCTGCCGTGATCGCAATCGCATTGCCATTCAAGGCGACGCTCTGGGTGCGGCCGCACTCGGAATAGAGAACATCCTATGCATCAGCGGCGACGGTGTTCAGGTTGGCGACCATCCGGGTGCCAAACCCGTTTTCGACCTAGGTTCGATATCGCTCCTCGAAACGCTTCGGAAAATGCGAGATGAAAAGCAGTTCCTCAGCGGCAGGCCCCTCACGACTCCGCCGCGACTGTTTCTTGGTGCAGCAGCCAATCCATTTATGACACCCCGCGACTTTCGCGTGCGGCGGCTGAAGTTAAAAGTCGATGCAGGCGCGCAATTTATTCAAACCCAGTACTGTTTCGATGTCGATATCCTGCGCTCTTTCATGGCCGATGTATGCAGCCAGCGGCTCGATGAGCGGGCCTACATCCTGGTCGGCATAGGCCCGCTCGCTTCGGCGAAGTCCGCTCGATGGATCAGGAGTCATGTTCCCGGTGTCCACGTGTCCGAAGAGATCGTCAACAGAATGGAAAGAGCTGAAAAACCTGCCGAGGAAGGCAGGCGCATTTGCGTTGAACTAATCCAACAGATCCGGGAGATTCCCGGCGTTGCAGGCGTGCACATCATGGCGGCACGCCAGGAACGCCACGTCGCTGACATCGTGCGGAAGTCCGGTGTCAGGGTGGACAGCCGAGCACAATCCGAAACCTGAACCCTTCAGCTTCAGTAGAGGCTGTTTGCGCCGGCAAGTTCTGCTTGTGGGCGGTGAATCCGTCACTCGTCGTTCAGCTTCACGAGCTTGAGCGGACATAGTAGCGTGGCGCAAACTCTGCGTACATCTAATGGCGGATTGGGTCAGAATCGACGGCTAGCGGCCAGTCGATGGAAGAAGTACCCCGAAACCTGTCGTGCGATCAGCGGTTTGGGCGTGGGCGGCACAGTGGCCTTGTCGTTCTACTCGCGAGTCGCTCGCCCCCTGACGCGATACCCCAGTTACCAGACCTAGTCGGCGATGGCCCCTACACCGCCGGCCATCAAGTGGTCGGAGCGCCAGACAATCGAAGACCCATGCCATCGCGCTGGCTGAGGCACCGAAGCGCCATCGGCGCACTACACGTTCAGACCGAAAATGATGTTAACGACGCGTTGGACATCCCGGAAGCGGCGTGCACCGAGCCTGAAGGTAACCTCCACCAGTCGGTCTTGGGGCCGGTCGATCTCGAAGGCGAGGCGGATGGGAGTGAATTCGACAAGCCGGAGCCTGAGGTGGCCGGCGTAGCGGTCGCGATCGTGGGTCTCGAGATAGCAGACGCCGCCGTCTTCATCTTCGAATTGCCGCTGAAGCAGGACGTAGGGTCGCATGGGCGCGTTGGGATCGTAGTCGCCAGCCGGGTGTTCGTTGCCGAACGAGACCTCGAAATACTGGTCGTCGAAGTCACTGACAGTGATATTGCGGGCGTGCAGCTTCATCGCGAGACGTTGGGTTGATGTGGTGCGGTGGATAGCCACGCCATCGGTCATGAACGACGCGGTGTCGTCCAGTCAGGGGACCACCTTTCTCGGCGACTGTCAGGCCCAAAGGCCAGCCACGCGGACCATAGCACGAAGTCGCTGTGGTTCAGCCCGCTGCGCGAGGGCAGCAAAATGCTGGCCTGCGCTTCCTACTACTTGGAATTGTTGCGTTCCATGCGTTCATTGATGAAAGCGAGAGTCGGCTTGTCGTTCAGGATCTCCTGGACGCTTTCGAGCCCGAAGAGTGTGAAGCCGTAGCAGCCTTCTTCGGTGCTGTCGTGGACCCAAAGGACGCCATCCTCCGGCTCCAGGTCGATGGCGATTTCGGCTAGGAGTTCCTCGCTGATGCCCAGCCGTGCGGCGGCACGGGGCAAGGTGAATACGCGAAAGGCCATGGGGGAACTCGGCTGGCTGGTGCTTAACTACGTGCGCGCCGCAGCGCATTGCGCACGGCTTTGTCGGTCTTGGCGATGTCGAACTTCTCCGGGTCGAACCGGCCGCCACTCCAGCGCTTCAGATGACGCTGCTCGTCAGCTTCGTCTGGCTCTGGCGCCAGCAACACGCGCAGGAATTCGAAGTAGCCGGATGTGCCACCCACATCCTCGGGCGGACAACAGCGCGCACCGTCGATGCAAGACGCCTTCTTCGGCGCTGGCCTGGCTACCACAAGCTTCTCTAGCGTGACTGTGTGCCTCCAGTTGTCACCGAAGTCGTAGACGTAGGTGAAGGTAACCCCGGGCTCGCGGCTGAAATCCCTCATTCGGACTTCCTGTGCGTCATAGACACGCGCATCATCGTCTGTGCGCTCGGCCGAGAGGCTCCAGGTATCGCCATAGGTCAGGCCGCCGACCTCGAATTCATACAGGTGGGCGTCCTTCCAGCCCATGGCGGCTTGTGTGATGGGATGCATGTCGGCGAGTGTCGTGTCGAGTGGCACGATGAGTCGTCGCCAGATCCTTGGCTCGATATCGTCGAGGGAAACATGCAGCTGCACGGCGTTGAAGTCGCGGAAGCTTGGGTGCCGCCCGTCGTCAGCATCCTCGGTCATGTGTTCCCCCTGAACAGTCTACCGCTCTTGCCGATCGGTGCCGTATTCGGCCGATGTGGTTGCTAGCAGGACGTTGACGCGCGCAAGGTCGCCCGCCCATGGGGTCTCCGTCAATTCCAATCCCACGCAACCACGCTTCGGCGAGCTAGTGACACCGGTGTCACCTGACCAGTCTTGTCTGATCGCGATGCCTCCGATTCCGGACATGGTGTAGCCCTTGATCGACGTGACGGAGAACGAGCCGACGAATGTCTCCTTATGGGAGTGGCCGTGTGAAAACGTTGACCGACGAGGGTGCTGACAGTGGTGGAGCCAGCGTCGCTTTCGCCCGTCAAGCCCGGATCGTTGCCATGAGCGGCTTCACACCGAGCATCGAAATCATTCTCTTTAGGTTATAGGCCAGGACGCACGAGCTCATCTCCGTGCTCACCTTCTCAATCCCCTTTGTGAGAAAGTGAGTATGGCCCATCCAGGCTTTCATGGTGCCAAACGGATGCTCGACGGTTCGACGCCGGATATTCATTGCGTCGGGAGTGGTCTTCAGTCGATCTCGAGTCGAATCGATGACATGCTCATGTTCCCACCGGCGGACGCGGCGCTCCTTTCCCGTTGTGCAGCAGGACTTGAGAGCACATTCGCCGCACACGTTGGTGAAGTAGATGTGAACATTCTGATCGTCATGAACGCCGGTGAACCGATATGGCAATATCTCGCCGGCTGGGCAGCGGTAGGCGTTCTGTTCGGGTAAATATTCGAAATCCTCTTTGTCGAACCGACCAGCGGCTCTGGCGTTCGACGTCCGTGGTTTCGGCACCCACGTTGCAACTCCGATCTCTTCGCATGCGAGCAGTTGCTCGCCGCTGTAATAGCCGCGGTCGGCGAACGCATCGAGCTTCTCAGCTCGCATCGCTTCCTTGGCTTTCGCTGCCATCGGCGCAAGAAGTGTCCGGTCAACGACAACGTTGGTCACCTGGTGCGCTACGATCAGATGGTGCTCGGTATCGACGGCGGTTTGCACATTGTAACCGACGACACTTGAGCCTCGCATGTTCGTGGCCATGGCACGTGCGTCGGGATCAGTGAGGGAAATCTGCTTGTCCGGTTCTTCCTGCACTCTTTGCTCGAGTTCCTTCAACTCGGCCAACCTGGCCCGCATGGCGGCGATCCTTGCGGCCAATCGAGCGACCTTCTCGCCTGCACGTTCACCTTCTTCAAGGTCGGCCGTGTCGAGAGCTTCGAGGTAGCGGTTGATGCTCTCGGCGACCTGCTCCATGCGGCGCTTGAGCTTGCCGCGCGTGAAATTTCGATCGCGCGAGTTGACGGCCTTGAACTTGGCTCCGTCGATGGCCGTGACAGCATGCTTGAACAGACCGATGTGAGCACAGATCTCGACGAACTTGGCGCAGACCGACTGGATTGCTGTGCCATTGTTCTTGCGGAAATCGGCGATGGTTTTGAAGTCGGGGGCGAGGCGTCTCGTGAGCCACATCACCTCGACATTGCGCTTCGCTTCGCGCTCAAGTCGCCGACTGGACTGCACGCGATTGAGGTAGCCGTAGAGATAGATCTTGAGAAGCGTCGACGGATGGTATGCGGGCCGCCCTGTCGCCGCCGGCGCGACGCCCGCAAAACCCAATGCCTGGAGATCAAGCTCGTCGATGAATGCGTCGACGACGCGAACGACATTGTCCTCCTCGACATACTCATCGATGCTCGTCGGCATGAGTGACAGTTGCCCGCGCTCTTCACCTTCGATGAACCGGCCCATTAATTGCCTCCCACTTTGCTGCGAAAAGTGGAATCTGATTTGTGGTTTTCACACATGGCGTAATCCCCGGCTGGCGCCACACAACGGCGCCACGACTCAGCTCTCCAAGTTCAGCCAAGCCACTGAGGTTGTGGCCACCGGGATAAGGAGGATCGTCATGGAATACTATGTGGGACTGGATGTGTCGCTAAAGCAGACGGCCATTTGCATCGTTGATCATACGGGCGCGATCAAACACGAAGCGATGGTACCGTCCGATCCTGAATCGATTGCGGATTTTGTCCGGTCACATACCGAAAGCGTCATCCGCATAGGGCTTGAAAGCGGCCCGACGTCGACGTGGCTGTGGACTGAACTCGACAAGATGGGACTGCCGGTCATCTGCATTGACGCGCGGCACGCCAAGGCAGCATTGAAAATGCAGATCAACAAGAGTGATCGTAATGATGCAGCCGGTATCGCGCGGATCATGCAGACCGGCTGGTTTCGGGAAGTGCGTGTCAAAACTCTCGATAGCCACGCGATCAAGGCCCTGCTGGTCAGCCGCGCACTGCTTGTCAGGATCAAACGCGATATCGAGAACCAGATCCGTGGCGTACTCAAAAATCTGGGTCTTGTGATTGGTCGCGCCAAAATGAACACGTTCACCACGCGTACTCGCGAGCTGATCGAGGATAAACCAGCGCTGATCGCTGTTATCGAGCCACTGCTCATTGCCCGTGAAACGGTCGAAGAGCAGATAGCGGGCCTGGATCGCAAAGTCATGCGCTTGGCACGCAACGACACTCAGGTGCGCCGGTTCATGACGACACCAGGCGTTGGTCCAATCACTGCACTTTGCTATCTGGCGACCATCGATGATCCGGCTCGCTTCAACAAATCACGCAACGTCGGTGCTTACATTGGCTTGACGACACGCCGCTACGCCTCCGGTGAGACTGATTGGTCCGGGCGGATATCAAAGTGCGGGGATGCGATGCTGCGCAGCTATCTCTTCGAAGCAGCTAATGTCCTGTTGACCCGGGTTGCCAAGTGGTCGGCGCTCAAAGCTTGGGGCATGCGCATTGCCAAACGCAGCGGCCTGCGCAAGGCCAAGGTGGCGGTTGCGCGAAAGCTCGCTGTCATTCTGCATCGGATGTGGGTCGATGGCACCGAGTTCCAGTGGTCGTCAAAGGAGGCAACTGCCTAGTAGCATAGCATAAGACACCGAGTTCCCGCTTAATCGCGGGAGATGACGTCCCTGCCGGGACGATGGCGGTGGCGAGATCGCCCCTGGCTTTGCGGAGCTCATTGAGCAAACGCGATTCACACATTGATCCACCAACGTCAGTCTGCGCCATCATGCGGCGGGCGAGCCCCGACCGCGGAGAGAACCATGGCCCCGGCAAGGATCCGTAACGGAGAGCTTGACAACAAAGCCTGGGATTAGAGAACAAGCACGGGATAGAGCGCCTGATGATGAGGATACCAAGACAGAAACTTCCAGACCATAGAAACTCACCCGTGAACGCGTTCAATTGCGTCCACAGCGCGTCCATGGTGGACACGACTAAGTTTATTAATTCATCTAAGTCATTGATTTCATTGGCGCACCGGGGAAGATTCGAACTCCCGACCCCCAGATTCGTAGTCTGGTGCTCTATCCAGCTGAGCTACCGGTGCTAATCGCGGCGGAACAATCGCAAGCCGTCTCTTTCGGGAGGCTGTCACCGCGAGAGCGCTCTTCTACTCGTTCATGGCCGACAACGCAAGTCGTCGGTCGCCGGGTCGGGACGGAGATTATTTGCTGGCGCGATCAGGCTTTTGGCTGCCGGTCGGGGATGACGAGGCGGAACGCCGCACCGGGGCCGTTATCGAGGAGCGACAGGGTGCCGCCATGGGCCGCCACCAGCTCGTAGGCGATGGCCAGGCCGAGGCCCGAGCCGCCCCGGCGCTGGGAAGACTGGAAGGCCTGGAACAGGCGCTCGCGGGCGCGCGACGCTAGGCCGGGGCCGTTGTCGCGAACCTCGATGGAGACTTCGCCGTCGTTGCGAATCGCGGTCACGCCGATCTCGCCATCCGACATGGGAAGGGGCTGGGATTCGAGGGCCTGGAGGGCGTTGCGGCAGATGTTCGAGAGAACCCGATAGAGGTGGTCACGGTCGGCGTCGATGCGCAGATCGCGGTCTATTTCCAGCATCCAGGATATCGAGCCGTCCTCTCGCGGCAGGCCGAGGCTGTCGCCGACTTCCTCGACGAGCGGACGCAGGAGCATCATTTCGCGCTGCGGCGTCGCCTCCTCGGCGCGGCCGAATTTCAAGGTCGCGTTGCAGAAGTCGATGGCGCGGTCCAGCGAGGCGATCAGCTTGGGCGCGAAGCGCTGTACCGTCGGATCGTCGATGCCAGTCAGGCGGTCCGAGATCAGCTGCGCGTTGGCCAGCATGTTGCGCAGGTCGTGGTTGATCTTGCTGACGGCGAGACCGAGCTGAGCGAGCCGGTTCTTCTGCAAAAGGAGTTGGGAGAGCTGGCGCTGCATGGCGGCCAGTTCGCGTTCGGCAACCCCGACTTCGTCGCCGCGCGTCGAAGGTTCGATAATGCGGCTCGGGTCCTCGGGGTTTTCTGCAAAGTGCAGCATGTTGTCGGTGATGCGCATCATCGGGCGGACGAGCAGGCTCGACAACGCCAGATAGACCAGCGCGGCCGTGAACAGGGAGATGATGATCGACAGGATAAGGATGTTGCGGGCGTACTGCCACAAGGCGGCCCGCATCGGCGCTTCGGGAATGACGATCTCCATAAAATCGCCGGGTTTGCCGTCGAGCGGGCCGGTGACGCGCAGGGTACGGTCCTGGCTTCGACCGAGAACGGCGAGCGCCTCGCCGATGAGATCGATGCGCGCGGCGGTGGCGGAGAGCAACCCCATATCCTGCATCGGTCGCTGGTCGTAGACGGCGTCGATGGTCATCGTCTCGGCCGGCGGAAGAACCATCGTGCGACGGCCATCGCGTTTCCAGGAAACCGCCTTCACCGCAGCGGTTCTCAAAAGATCTTCGCGCAGGGCCGCTGGCACCGCTCCATCAGGAGCGCCTTGGGCTGCGAGCGCTGCCAGATGGGCGGACATGAGCCGGTCGTTGAGCCAGTTGATGCGGTAATTGGCGACCGAGGGGACGAAGATCAGGACCTCGGCCAACATGACGAAGGCCGTCGTCAGCACCAGGAGCTTGAAGGGCAGCCGCAGCTGCTGCCATGCCGCCACCGTGGAGGTCTGGCGCTTGCGGGCGAAGAAGGGCAGCGACGGGATCGAAAATCGCCGCACGGTCTTCAGCTCCAATTCTTCGACGTTTGCGGGCTCTTGTTGCTGGTCCATGACGTTTCTTGGGCCGGATCGCTCAGAACGGTATCTGTGAGCAGCATACGCTGCCTCGATGTCGTAGTGGAACGAGCAACCAAAGATTTCCGATTTTGGTTAGCGTGCCAACTCTTGCAGGTGTGGTTGCCGCGAACGGTATACAAGTGATGAGATAGGCAACCCCAGTCAGTGGACCTGGCCGGTGGTCCGGTGCCGGTCGGGGAAGGGCCCGGCCGGCAAGCGGTAAGTTGAAGCGTCAGCCGAGCTTCGCCAACAGACCGATGACCTTGCGGATCAACGGATTTGAGGTGGCGCCGGCGTAAAACTTGTAGGCGACCCGCTTGTTTACCTCAGACAGCGTTGGGTAGGGCGAAATCCAGGCCGTCATTGCGCCGATCTTCAGCTTCTGGGAGACGGCCAGCGACCACATTTGAATCAATTCCCCGGCGTGCTCGCCGACAATCGTGGCGCCGAGAATGCGGCCGTTCTTGTCGGTTACGACCTTGACGTGCCCCGAGGTGATGCGTTCGGCCTGGGCACGGTCGTTCTCATGGTAGGGCCAGCGCAGAACGGATACCTTGCCGTGCTTCTCGACGGCCTGGTCCTCGGACAGGCCGACATGGGCGAGTTCGGGATCGGTGAACGTCACCCACGGAATGATGCTCTCGTCGACCTTGGCGAAGGGGTGGCGGAACAGCGCTTTACGGATGACGATGCCGGCGTGGTAGTTGGCGACGTGGGTGAACTGGAAGCCGCCGACGACGTCGCCAATGGCGTAGACGCGGGCGTTGGAGGTGACGAGCTTGTTGTCCACCTTGATTCCGCGCTTGTCGAACTTGATGCCGGCGGCATCGAGGCCGAGATCGTCGACGTTCGGCTTGCGGCCCGCAGCCATCAGGATATGGCTGCCTTCAATCACTTCTTCCTGCTCACCAACTTTGACGTGGGCGCGGATGTTGCCGGGGCCGCCATCGATGCGGGTGACGAGGGTGCCCTCGCGGATGTCGACGCCCTCGCCGCGCAGGTGCTCGAGAACAACCTTGGTCATTTCGGGATCGTCCTTGCCGAGCGCCTTGGCGCCTTCGAGGACGGTGACGCGGCTGCCGAGGCGGCGATGGGCCTGTGCGAGTTCCATGCCGATGGGGCCGCCGCCGACGATCAGCAGGTGATCGATCATCGTCTGGTTGTCGAATACGGTCTCGTTCGTGAAATAGGGAACGCCGTCGAGGCCGGGGATCGGCGGCACAAGCGGGGCAGAGCCCGTGGCGACGACGAAGCGGCGCGCCTTGATGCGGCGCTCACCGGCTTCAACGGTGTCCTTGTCGACGAAGCGGCCGGCGGCCTCTATGACTTTGACGCCGAGGCCGGTGAAGCGTTCGACCGAGTCGTTGGGCGCAATCGCCGCGATGACGGATTTCACGTGATCGTGGACCGCCGAATAGTCGATCGAGGGTTCGTGGGCGGCGACTCCGAAGCCGCCCGAGGAGCGCATCAGGTGAGCGCGCTTTCCGGCCGCGATCAGCGCCTTCGAAGGAACGCAGCCGTAGTTGAGGCAATCGCCGCCCATCTTGTGCTTTTCAATGAGGACGACGTTAACGCCGAAGGCGGCAGCGGCAGCAGCGACAGAAAGGCCGCCGGAGCCTGCGCCGATGACGCAGATATCGCACTCGATCGTATCCGTGCGGGGACCGATTGCGCTGCGGGCTTTGGAGCCGTGGTCCGAGCCGGTGGACACGTTTTTCCCGGACGGGACGTTCTTTGAGAAGATGTCGTCGGCGATCTCATTATGCGGCTGCATGGCGGTTGCTCCACTTCTTGACGAGGACGGGGATCAGGGCGACCACGCCGATGGCGGCAAAGGCCAGGATGATTTCCTTGCTGACGAGCGTGCCGGCGTCAATGGCGTAGGGGCAGGCCGCCTCGCCCTTCGCCAGAACACAGGCGGCATGTTCAGCGTTGGTTTTCTCGATGATTGTTTTCAGCTGCGCGGCAGCGAACGAAAACGCCATTGTTCCGGGAATGATGCCAAGCAGGGTGCCTATCACATAAGTGCGCAGCCGCACCCCGAGGAGGGCCGGTGCAAGATTGACGATGAAGAACGGGAAGGCTGGAACGAGCCGCAGGAAGAGCAGGTAGCTCAAAGCGTTTTCCTGGAAACCTTCACGCAGCTTGAGGATTGCCGGCCCGGCCCGGGCGGCGAGCGTTTCGCCGAGCGAGGTCTTGGCGACGAGGAAGATGATGGTGGCGCCGATGGTGGCGGCGATCACCGTCACCGGACCGCCGATCTGCCAGCCGAAGAGAAGGCCGCCGGCCAGCGTCAGCGCCAGAGCGCCGGGCAGAGAGAGCGCCACGACGGCGATATAAAGGGCCGCATAGCCAAGCAGGGACAGAGCGAGGTTTTGCGAAATGAAGCTGTTGAGGGTGCCGTAGTTACGGCCAAGCTCCTCAAGCGAAAGATACTTGTGCCAGCCCATCGCGAATACCAGCCCCATCAGGGCGGCGATTACAATGAGCGGGGCCCAGGTGCGCAGCGGATTCGATTTCGGCACGGGAGGTGGAGAGTCAGGTTCGTTGTCGGTCATTGTGCCTATTCCTTATCGATTTTTGCGCCGGGCGTCTTATGAGCCGCGCTGAATGTTGTTGAGGGACCAGTCGTAGCCGTAGCTGCCGATGGTTTTCTTGCCTTCAAGCTTGGATCTAAGGGCGTCGTTTGCGTATTTGCGGGCGTGCGCGAGTACGCCGGCTTCAGTGGCGCCGAAGTCGGCCTGAAACCACTGGTAGATCGATGAGGCCTTGATGTTGCCGCCATCGACGGAAAAACCACGCGGGTGGTTGATAAATTCCCTGGCGGCGGCGTCGAGTTGAGTTTCGAGCTTGCTGCCGGTCAGCGCTTCGCGGCCGATATTGGGGCAGCCGAAGGAGGCGCAATTGACCGCGTAATGAACGCGCGGATCCTTGAAAATCGGGCGCATTATTTCGTGTTCGATATCGTCGAGGCTGAGTTCGTGTCCGGCAACGCGCAGGATTTTCGCCTTCCACGGTCCGCCGGCGCCGACGCTTTTCTTCAGGAAACCGAAAAGGCCCTCGTCGATGGAGATTTCGCGAATCGAATCGAGCGGATAGTTGTCGAGGACGACGTCGATCGTCTTGGCGTTATAGAGATTCGCCCAGTAGGCGAACTGCTCAGTCCGGCCAAGGCTACGTGGATCGAAGGATTGCAGGTCATTTACATAATCCTTGAGCGGCTTGTGGTCCGCGCCCTGCCACTTGGCGTAGTCTACACGATTGACGCCGTCGTCGCCGGGAACGACGTATTTGGTCAGGAGACGATCCCAGGCGCTGTGATTGAAAGTGCGTGCGTCGCCTGCAACAGGAGCGGAGAAATAGTCCGTAACGGTCTCGGCTCCAGCCGTTGCGGGAGCAGACAACACCGCGACGGCAGCCAAGAGTGCCGCAAGGGTTGGCAAATGTCTGTGCCGGACCACTAGGGCAGTTGCTGTAAATTTGCTCATGATCATCTTGTGTGGGCTCCGATGGTGCGTTTGGCCAAGGCGTCGCCGGGTCGGTCGCTCCAACTGTCGGGACTGACCGCGGCCTGCGGCTTCGGAGGCAACATGCAGGAGGACCAGGCATAAGAGAACAGCCTGTCAAGCACTCGTGAAGCGGGCGCTGTCATCGTGAAAGTTCGTGATCAGGAAAACTGATGGCGGCGCTGACGCTACAGGCTGCGGGCGTCCGCGTCGTCTGGGAGGCCGATGGGGCGTTTGACTTTGGCGCTATGCAGCCGTATAAGCGCGGCTTCGATCACTGCGATCGATTTCCGGACAAAAACCCATCATCTGCGCTGCCCCGACCGGTTTTGGAGGCGCGCTCTCAAGGTCAATCCGCTGGCGCAGGGGTTAACGCCCTGCCGCGCGGCCCTCAAGTTTTCGGAGACGAGACGTGAAACGTACATACCAACCGAGCCGGCTTGTCCGCAAACGCCGCCATGGATTCCGCAAGCGGATGGCTACGAGCGGCGGTGTTCGCGTTCTCGCACGCCGGCGGGCCAAAGGGCGCAAAAAGTTGTCAGCCTGAGGACACCTCGCATTTGCCCGGCGCGGCTGCAACTCGTCTCGTTACCCTCAAGAAACGTTCCGAATTCCTGCGCATCCGGGGCGGAGTCCGCTTCGGGGCTGCCGGCTTTCTCATGGAAGCACAGCCAAGATTGCGTGTCACTGCAGGTTCCGGTGACGCTCGAACCCATGTAGCGAAACTGGCGGAAGACGAAGCAAACGTGGCAACCTCTAAAACCGAGGTGGGGGATAGATTCGACATCGGCGGGGTCCGCTTCGGCTTCACGGTGACGAAGAAGATCGGCAATGCGGTCGTCCGCAACCGGATTCGGCGACGTTTGCGGGAGGCGCTTCGCAGCGTTGCCCGGGATCATGCGAGGCCGGGCTGCGACTATGTGCTCATAGCGCGCCAGCCTGCTTTGACGCAGCAATTCCTCGAACTTTGCGGCGATCTCAAAACGGCGTTCCAGCGCATTAATTCCGTGCTCGACAACCCGCCAATGCGGGGGAGGGCGAAACTGCGTCGAACAGCATCCTCGTAATCGCAGTCTCGTCTGGCAGCGAAAGGTAGATGCCCGGCACCGTCGCCTGTATAGACGGTGCAAAACCATGTCCGGCGCGGCGGGATCAAGTTGCCGCGTTGCCGGGGCGGATAGGAAGGCGAGCCGAGGGCGATGAAAACTCAGAACAGCGACAACAACAACAATTTGCTTCTTGCCGTCGTTCTGTCGATGGCGGTGCTGTTTGTCTGGCAAATCTTCTTTCCGCCGCCAAAGCCCGTCCCTGCCCCCGGACAGGAAATTTCGCAGACTGACCCCGGTGAGCCGGGAGCCGCCGGCGCTCCTGGCGTTGCGGGCGCTCCTGGGGTTGCCGGCGCTCCTGGGGTTGCCGGCGCGCCGCGTGCCGCCGCGGGTGGACTGCCGGGCGGTGCTGCGGTGGAATCGAGCCCGCGGGTCGCAATCAAGACGTCAGCGATCTCGGGTTCGATCGCACTTAAGGGCGCACGGATCGACGATGTGCAACTCGTCGATTTCCACGTCGAACCCGACCCCAAGAGCCCAAAAATCAAGCTGTTGCAGCCATCGACCTCACAATATCCCTACTTTGCCGAGTTCGGCTGGCTTCCGCCGGCCGGTTCTTCGGTGAAAGTGCCAAGCGGAAGCACGCTGTGGCAGGCGGCAGAGGGCGCGACCCTGACCCCGCAAACGCCGCTGCTCCTGACCTGGGATAACGGCGAGGGGCTGGTGTTCAAGCGGACGATCTCTGTTGATGATCATTACATGTTCAACGTGTCCGATGAGGTCTCCAACCAGTCGGGCAGCGATATCATCGTGCACCCCTACGCGCGTGTCTATCGTCATGGAACGCCGAAAATAGAAGGCTTCTTCATCCAGCATGAGGGGCTGATCGGCTGGCTTGGCGATGACGAGAGGCTGCAGGAGTTCACGTACTCCGGTCTCCTCGACGAAGAGAAGCGAAAGCGCTTCGAGAATGTGAACGGCGGCTGGATCGGGTTTACCGACAAGTACTGGGCTGCGGCGATCATTCCCGATCAGACGAAGCCCTACTCGGCCCAGTTCTGGACGCCGAACCGCAAGGGGCCGACACAGATCGAATCGTTCCAGGCGGATTTCCAGCAGGCTCCGGTGACTCTCGTCAACGGAGGCACGGCGACGGTGTCGGCGAAGCTTTTCGCGGGGGCCAAGAAAGTCGACCTGATCGAATCCTACGAGGAACAGTTTGGGATTCTCGAGTTCAACTATCTGGTCGACTGGGGTTGGTTCTACTTCATCACCAAACCGCTCTACTATCTGCTGAGCTGGCTCTATCACATCTTCGGCAACTTCGGACTGGCGATCTTGGCCACCACGGTGATCGTCAAGGCTGCATTCTTCCCGCTGGCCAACCGGGCCTATGTTTCGATGGCGCAGATGAAGAAGCTGCAGCCGGAGATGGAGAAGCTCAAGAAGAAGTTCCCCGACGACAAGCAAAAGCAGCAACAGGAGCTGATGGCGCTCTACCAGAGGGAAAAGATCAACCCGTTGGCGGGCTGCTTCCCGATCCTTTTGCAGATCCCGGTGTTCTTCGCGCTCTACAAGGTGCTGTTTGTGTCGATCGACATGCGGCATGCGCCCTTTTACGGCTGGATCAAGGATCTGTCGGCGCCTGACCCGACATCGCTGTTCAACCTGTTCGGTCTGCTGCCCTATGATGTGCCGAGCTTCCTGATGGTCGGCGTCTGGCCGTTGCTGATGGGCATTACGATGTGGCTGCAGATGCAGCTCAACCCAGCGCAACCCGATCCCACCCAGCAGATGGTGTTCAATTGGATGCCGGTGATGTTCACCTTCCTCTTGGCAACGTTCCCGGCAGGACTCGTTATCTACTGGGCCTGGAACAACGTGCTGTCGCTGATCCAGCAGTATGTGATCATGAAGCGGCAGGGGGCGGACGTGCCACTCGTCGAGAACGTCAAGAAAACGCTCGCTGTAGTGACCGACCTGATACCCAAACGTAAGAGCGAATAGCGCGGCGGCTGGCTCGCCGTGACCCCGCCGTCGCGGTCCTGGCCGTTCGGAATGCGCTTTTAGAGGCGGCCCCCGGGCTTGCGGAGGCTGAACGACATGCTGGACGACACCGGACTTTCCCCCGAGCAGATCGAGGCCGGCGAAGCGCTGTGCCACCGGCGCTGGGGCTTCGTCAAAGGCGTGGTCGATATCGCGTTTCTGCCGGATGCCGACAGGGCGGAGATTGCCTTCGCAGGGCGCTCCAACGTCGGCAAGTCGAGCCTCATCAACGCGCTGTTGCGCCAGGGCGGATTGGCGCGCACATCGAACACTCCCGGGCGCACCCAGGAACTCAACGTATTTGCGCCGGCTGCCGGCGAGCAGGCGCCGGAAGTCTATCTGTTCGACCTGCCGGGTTATGGATTTGCCAAGGCGCCCAAGGACAAAGTCGATACCTGGACGAGCCTCGTCAAAGACTATCTGCGCGGGCGGCCGACGCTGAAGCGGGTTTTCCTGCTCATCGATTCCCGTCACGGCATCAAGCCCGTCGACCGCGAAATCATGGAGATGCTGGATATCTCCGCGGTCAGTTATCAGGTGGTGCTAACGAAGATCGACAAGATCAAGGTCCCGCAGATCGAAGCGCTGCTTGCGGCGACGACCGAAGCCATCAAGAAGCATCCGGCCGCCTATCCTGCGGTGATCGCGGTGTCGTCCCTGAAGGGCACCGGCCTTGCCGAGTTGCGCGGTACGCTGGCGCGTGTCCTCGAAGTCTCCTCCTGAGCATTTAGAGCCGGTGTATCCTTTTGTGGACCCGCAGTCGCGCTAAGGGGCAGGCTTTTTTTGAACATGCTCTATTGCTGCATGAGGGCGCGCAGCAGCGGTTCCATCACCGTCCAGATCTGGGCGCCGAACTGGGCGAGAAGGCCGCCGAGCACGGCGGCGGCAGTCCAGCCGGCGAGCCGTTTTGCAAGGGCCGTATAGTTCGTCGACACTTTGATTTCGATGATCTGGTCGGGGAGCGCGGTTTCGGCGGCAAGGCCGTCGGGACCGACGGTGCGCGCGGAGACGATGAGCTGCAGGCGGCGCTTGCCGCGCAGCTTCGGCGTAACGGTCCAGCGCCAGCGGGCGTAGTCGTCGGCCATCAAACCGAGAGCGTTCTCGATCCATTGCGTTTCGGGCGAGGCGGTCTCGATGAAGAAGCCGCCTTGGGGCGCGCGCAGGCGCACGCTCATCGCCTTCGTCACCTGGATGTCGTGACGATGGGTAGTGTTGTGGTCGAGCCCCTCGGAGATCGCTTTGACCTCGGCCTTGGCGATGCGCACCTCGACCGGCGACGAAATACCAACGCGCATGCGGCGGGGCACGTTCTCGATAAGCTGTCCCGGCAGCACCGCAGGCGAGTTTCCAGGTGCGGACGCGCGCACGCGGTTGCGTGCGGGGCGTTCCTGTTGATCGCGCGAGGAGAGTTCGCGCTGAGGTGGCGGAGCGCGTTTGGCCTGTTGGCGGGTTCGGGAATTCGCTTCGAACACCTCAGCGGGCGACGGCAGGGGTGCGTGATAGCCTGCTTCGCCGCGCGGACCCGGTGCGCCGGTCGGTGGTCCGGTCCACGGCGGCTCGCGTCGCACGGGTTGGCCAGGAGGCGCTCCGGCCCCGCTGTAACCGGGGAGCTTGCGATCGGGCGCGGGATGATGACCTGTCGGGACGGGGGCTGGCGGCCTTGACGGCATGCCGGGTGGAATTGGCGGCGGTGCGCCGCGTGGGCGTGAACCGGACGCCGGCGGCGGACCGGAGGGTGGAGGTGCCCACCCCTGCTCGCCCTGTGGCGCGGGCGCGGGTGGCGGCATGGGCGCGAGCGCTGGAGGCGGGCGCTGCGGCGGGGGCTCGGGTGGCCGCTGCAGCGGAGGAGCAGCCGGGAGCTGGACGTCGCGCTGTACGGGAGGCGGCGCGGGTGTGGGATGTCGGGCTGCGGCAGGCTGATCATCTTCATAACCGAACTGTTCGGTCGGCTCGGGTCCCGCCGAATCGACGTCGTCGGCCTTTGGGAAAAGCGTTCCATCGGCCTCGGCTAATACCGTATCTGGCTCGGGAGGGCGCGCCTGTTTCGGCTCCTGCTGCTGTTCCTGTTCCGGTTCCTGGTCCAACACCATTGTGTCGTGCTGCGGGGTGGGCGGGGCGACTGCGGTACTCCCGGCTGCCGCTTCGGCCGACTTCCGAGCAGCGACTTGATCGCTGTAGCCGGCGGCCTTGCGGCTGGCGATGCGATTGCGGGCCTCGGCAAGGAGGTCGCTGTTTCCAATGGACCGTGGCGGCTGGTGGGGGGCGGGCGGCGCTCCCGGCGGAATAACGCCCGATGTGGAGGGCGGGACCGGCCGGTTGGCCTGGCGGATGACATTTATTGCAACTTCGAATGTCAGCCCGTGCGCGCGCAGAAGGCCGGCGGCGCTGGTTTTCGCATCGCCGATAATCGCGGCCAGGACGATGGCGCCGTCGATCATCGGGCGGCGGCCGGCGCGGGCGGCGACGGCGGCTGCATTGAGGATGCGGCGCAGCTCTTCGGAAATCGATACGGTGGTCTCGTTGTCCGGGTCAACGCGCGCGTCGATGCGGCCGATCTGCTGGGAGACATCGGTCTGCAGGGCTTCGATGTCGACGCCGCTCGAGGCCATGACCTGGCGCGCATCGTCGTCCTCGGTCAGGGCGAGAAGCAGGTGATCGAGGGCGACCTCGGCGTGCGACTGCTCCTGCGCATACTGGGCAGCACGCGTCAGCGTCTGGCCGAGCGTCGGCGACATCGGTACCGGTGTGACAGAATCGGCGATGTCCGCCTCCATTGCCGTGTTTCCCTCCAACTGGACGGTTCCCCCGCCTTTGAAGCCTTACCAAATCACCGAATCCGGACCGGCCTCGCGACGCCAGCTTATTTGACAGAAGTGTTCCTAACGCGGATAGCAACGGATTGTGTGCGAAATCCGTTGCGAGCCCGATCCTCGACATGTAAATGGCCCCGAAACAACAACGTGTGGCAAAGATGCGCGTGAAGAGGATCCCCTGTTCGTGCGAAGATCAGAAGGTTCGCCCGTGTTTGCCGCACGATCGTCAGTGAACTTCGCAATCTGAATCACACCGTGATTCTGGTTTAGCTTCTGCAACTGCCGCTTGATCGAGCCGCTCGTGGTTATCGAACGTCAGATGAGCTACATTAGCAAAATCCTATGATTCTGGTGTCCCCTTTTGATTGCGAACTTCGCCCGTGCTCGAATTCGCACTCGCGAGCGGAATTCGGGATCGGAACCGCAGTCAAGTCCTGGTTTGCGCCCTCGATTCACAGCCGCTTGACAACCTGCATCCGGGAATCAAGCGTCCCAAACTCGCCGCGATGGAAGTGATCACGATGGACGACAAGAAGAAACGCGCACATCCGCCCCAACTGGCGAGCACCGGAGCAGCCGAGGGCGAACCTATCAGCGCCCATGTTCAAGCCCGTATCCTGGCGGAAGCGCTGCCATACCTTATTCGCTACGACGAGAAAACAGTCGTCATCAAGTTCGGCGGCAATGCGATGGGCGACGAAGCGCTGGCCCAGGCGTTTGCACAGGACGTCATTTATCTGAAGCAGTCGGGTGTCAACCCTATCATCGTGCACGGCGGCGGGCCGCAGATCGCCAAGATGCTGGCGAAGCTTTCCATCGAATCGGAATTCGTCAACGGTCTGAGGGTGACCGACAAGCCGACCGTCGAAGTGGTCGAGATGGTGCTGGCGGGCGCAATCAACAAAGAGATCGTCTCGGTCATCAACCGGCAGGGCGGCAAGGCGGTGGGCATTTCCGGCAAGGATGCCAACCTGATGATCGCGACGCGCATCACCGAAATGCCGGATCCGACTTCCAACATCATGCAGGCGGTGGATATCGGCTACGTGGGCGATCCCAAATACGTCAACCCGCATATTGTCGATGTAATCTCGAATTCCGACCTCATTCCGGTGATCGCGCCGGTGGCAATTTCGCCGGAGGGCGAGACGCTCAACGTCAACGCCGACAGCTTCGCGTCCGCGCTCGCGGCACGAATGAAGGCGAAGCGTCTTTTGTTGCTGACGGATGTGGCAGGTGTGCTCGACAAGGAGAATCAGCTGATCGCCAAATTGACAGTGGAGGAGGCGCGCGGCCTCATCCGTAACGGTACGATCACGGGCGGCATGATTCCAAAAATCGAAGGCTGCATCGAGGTCGTGGAGGCCGGCGTCGAGGCCGTCGTCATTATCGACGGGCGGGTGCCGCACTGCGTGCTCCTGGAACTCTTCACCGAGCATGGTGTCGGTACGCTGGTTGGACAGGAAGACAGGTTCGCGTGAGCGCAAACGTCAACAAAACTCAACTGGATCGTCAGGTGGCTCGGGCCGCAGCGTCTGTGCGGCGCGGGTTTACGGCAACCGATGTGTGGGTGTTCGATCTCGACAACACGCTCTATCCGGCCGAATGCAATCTGTTCGCGCAGGTCGACCAGCGCATGGGATCGTTTATCGCCAAGGAACTGGGGGTGTCCTTCGCGCAGGCGCGGCATCTGCAAAAGGCCTATTACAAGCAGTTCGGCACCACGCTTTCGGGGCTGATGAAGGTGCATAGAATGGCGCCTGAGCCGTTCCTCGACTACGTGCATGATATCGACCTTACCTGCGTTCCGGAGTTGCCGGACCTGAAGGTTGCGATCAATCGGCTGCCGGGGCGCAAGCTCATCTTCACCAACGGTTCACGGCGCCATGCCGAGCGGGTGGCGGGCAAGCTCGGCGTGCTCGAAGAATTCGAGGATATCTGCTCGATAGAAACCTGCGAATTCGTGCCGAAGCCCGAGGCCGAAGCGTTCGACCGGATGGTGCGCCATCATGGCTTTACCGCGAAACGGGCGGCGATGTTCGAAGACATGCCGCATAACCTCGAAGCCCCGCACATCCTCGGGATGACGACGGTGCTGGTGCATTCGGAATTCTACGATCATCCGATCCAGAAAAAGATCAAGGAGTGGCGCGAGCCGCCCCAACATGTCCACCACATGACTGATGACCTGACGGGTTTTCTTGGCGGCATCAAACCGGCCTGAACCAATACCCTTGCCCCATTTCCCTTCGGGTCTCTGGAACCTTGCCGCAAGATTGACTTTGATCAGCGTCAACGTGCGCAGTTCCATGTTTTGCAAGAGTTCGGGGTGCGGCCCGATGGCTGTGGCCATGATTGCCACGGGATTCTGGAAGCGCGCGCCATTCGCTGGCCGTTTGCCAGAGCTGGAGCGGGAGATGCCGTCCTTGCATGTCACCAAGCCAGGGGTTGATGCCGGCAAGCGGGTTATCTTCAGCGGTCGCAACCTGACGAAGATCTACCGGACGGGCGAACTTGAGGTGCGTGCCCTCAATGGTGTCGACCTCGACCTCTACGAAGGCGAGATGCCGGTGCTGCTCGGGCCGTCGGGTTCGGGCAAGTCGACGCTGCTCAACATCCTTGGAGGACTTGACCGGCCAACTTCGGGGAGCGTCATCTTCAAGGAGCATAACCTGACGCGGGCCAGCGGCTGCAGATCGGAAGCCAGTTCAGCGCCATCCTCAACGGCCGCAAACGGCAACTCACGGTGACGGGCATCTTGTTGTCGCCGGAATTCATCTATGCCATAGGCCCTGGCGACCTCGTGCCAGACGACAAGCGGTTTGCGGTCATCTGGATGTCACAGGGGGCGTTGGAAGAGATTTTCGACCTCGACGGGGCGTTCAACTCCATTTCAGTGCAGCTTTTGGTCGGGGCATCGCAAGCGAGCGTCGTCGAACGTCTCGACCAGATGCTGAAGCGTTACGGCGGTGCGGGGGCGTTTGGAAGAGAAGACCAGACCAGTCACGCGTTTCTCGACGCCGAATTGCAGCAGCTCAGGGCAATGTCGCGCGTGCTGCCGCCGATCTTCCTTTTCGTTACTGCTTTTCTCATCAACATGACGCTGATGCGCCTCATCGCGCTCGAACGCGAACAAATCGGCCTGTACAAAGCGCTGGGCTATGGGCGCTATGAAATTGCCGGTCATTACATCAAGCTGGTCCTTGCAATCGCCGCGATAGGAATTGTCATTGAGTTCGGGCTCGGCACCTATTTCGGGCAGGGGCTGACGCGGCTCTACCAGGAGTTCTTCCATTTCCCGTTCCTGGTCTTCCGGCGCGACCCCAACATCTACCTCATAGCGGCCGGGCTCTCGTTCGCCGCCGCGGTGCTTGGGGCGCTGCGCGCAGTGGCGTCGGTCGTCGCATTGTCGCCGGCGGTGGCGATGCAGCCACCGGCGCCGCCCCGCTACCGGCAACTGTGGACGGAACGGCTGGGCCTGTTCCGGCATCTTTCCCAGCTCACCATGATCTCGCTGCGCCACATCATCCGCTGGCCGATGCGTGCGGCGCTGACGACCCTTGGGATTTCGCTGGCGGGTGCGCTCTGGTCGTTTCCCTCTTCTCCTTCGATTCGGTCGAGCACATGATCGACGTCAGCTTTTTCCTGTCGCAGCGCCAGGACGCGACGTTGAGCCTTGCCGACGAGCGCCATGTCCGGGTGGTGCAGGATGCTGGAAACCTGCCCGGCGTGATGCGCGTCGAACCGTTCCGGAGCATCCTCGTCAGGATGCGCAACGGTCAGTACGAAAAGAAGCTGCCGATCCAGGGAATGCCGACTGACCCGACTCTTTTTCGACTGATCGACAGCGCGCTGCAGCCGGTATCGCTGCCCGAGGTCGGGCTTGTCGTCGACTAGCGCGTTGCCGAACTTCTGCATCTGCGGCTTGGCGATGTCGTTGAACTTGAAATTCTTGGCGGATGGCGGGGAGCCGAGCGCGCGGTCGAAATTCCCCTCGTGCGCACCGAGACCTTGGTGAAGCCAGAGGATCAGCGCGGCGCGCTGCTGGCGCCGCTGTCGTCATCCTGCATCCAAGCGACAGGGTTCTCGACGGGGTCCGGATCGTCGAGCGGGCAGAACTCTATTAGGTTGAGCGGTGTCGGGGCAGTGGTCGTTCAGGAGCTGAAGCGCCGCTTTCGCAGGGCGGGCTTTTGTTGAACACGCTTTAATCGAATTCAGCGACAACGCAGGCGTGGTAGGAACCCACCGGACGATCGACACGCGCATAGCCGACGGCTTCGTCGCTGAGTGCTTCGTTGTGGACTTTTATGCCGCGGAACTTGCCATAGAGCGAACGACTGCAAAGGATGTGGTCGAGCATCTGCGGGCGGCCCTGGTGGACAACCGAAAAGCGCCGGTCGGCGGGGATTGCACGGTCGAGGACGATCAGGGAGGCCGCAGCCAGCGAACCATTGCCGGTATCCTGCTCGGCGCCGACGAGAATTCGTAAGGGCGACTCGTAATCCTCGGCGTTGAAATCGCCGGCCACGACGATGGCGGCCTGCTGGTCGTCTTCAAGCAGCCGGTCGGCCAGGAGACGGACTTCGAGGGCCTGCGCGTTACGCTTGATGGAGGAGATGCAAAATCCTTCGGCCCAGCCCGAAATCGATTTCCAGACGAAAGGCGTCTGCTTCTGGCCGGGGATCGTCGATGCCAGAGGCGCGCGCAGATGACAGTTGATGATGTTGAGAGGCGAGCCGGCGCCCGTGTCGACCGCGGTCAGCAGCACCGGACGGTCGAAGGCTATTTCGCCGCCGTCCGCAGCATCCTTCGGTCCGGCCGTTACGGAGTCGTAGCGAATGGGAGGGATGAGTTCGTGGCGGACCGAGCGGGAGGTGCGGATCGGCCAGCGGGACAGCGTCACAAGGTTATGCACATCGGCAGGACCATGACCGCTTTGCGAGGTGGTCGCGGCACGGGCGAACGCGGCATAGGGCGTGCCTTCCAGCAGCTGGTCGAGGGCCGTCAGGATGCGCTCCTGCGAACCGGCAGCATGCTGGCTGTTGACCTCCTGAAGACACAGGATATCGGCGGCGGCGCGTTCGAGTTCAGGGCGTAGCAACGCAATGCGCGCCTCGATGGGGCGCGGAGCGCGAGGCGGGAGATCGAGGCTTTCGAGATTGAATGTCGCCAGTCTCATCATGCCTGCAGGATAGGACGAACCAGCGCGCAATTCGAGTCGGTGGAAGCTGATAAAGAACAGCCGGCGGTCGGTGCCGCCGGCTGTTGACGTGTCGAGTCTAAAAAAGACCTATTGCTTTTCGAAGATCTCGTTGCCTTCGCTATCGAGGGCGATGGTGTCGCTCTCGTTGGCGAGAAGCGGGGTGATCCGGCGGATGGCAACGCGGCGGTTGCGCTGGTCCGGGCCGCTCGTCTCAACTTTGAGGAACTGTTCCCCGTAACCTTGCGTGACAAGGTTTTCGGGCGGGATGTCGTAGTACTGCGTCAGGGCGTTTGCCACCGCTGTCGAGCGTTCGTCGGAGAGGATGAGATTCTCCTGATCGTCGCCGGATGCGTCGGTGTGACCCTCGATGAGGTAGACTTCGTCAGGGTTCTCCTTGATCGCTGCTTCCATGGCCGCACCGACGGCATCGAGGCGATCGAGTTCACTGTCAGGGATTTCCGCTGAACCTAATGCGAAGTTGATCGTGTCGAGATCGATGCGAGGCATGTAATCGCGCAGGTTACGGTTGACCAGGATCTGCTGCAGGGTGTAAGTCCGGCCGATTTCGTCGACCGGGTCGGCGATCACGGCATCGTAGACGTCGTCGATGCTGGCCTCGCTCGGTTCGATGATGTAGCTGGAACGGGGCCCACTGTAGCGAACCGGGGCAACCTCAACTGCGAGATCGCCTTCGTCCCACCAGCTCGGACGGTTGTCATACAGCATCACGACGCGGTTGCCCGGATAGACCCGATAGCGGCGAACGATGAAGCCGTCGACGTCACGGATCGTGACGACGCGGATGCCGTCGACACGAATGACAACGTTGCGGGTCCAGCCGTTGTCGAGATCGTCGACGTAGGCGTCGCGTGCCCTCCAGCTGTAAATGCGGTCGCTGTCATTGTGGTAGACGTAGTACGTACCCACAATGGCGGCTCCGACAGCGGCACCGGCCAGTGCCGTGAAGATGGTGCGGTCGCGGCGGCTGTCAACGATACGGGCTCGTTCACGCCACGCGAAGTTGCGGCGGAATGAGCGGCGATCATTGCGGCGCTGTGCCTGCAGCCAGTTGCGCTGGCGCTCAAGGCGGTTGTTGCGCCGCTGGAGGCGAGCCCTCTGGTTGCGGTTGGTGTTGATCTGCTTGGCAAGAGCGTTCTGGCGCTGCTTTGCACGCTGAAGAGCCGCCTGGTTGCGTTGAACCTGGCGCGTCTGGATCTTACGGCGTGTTCTTGCCTGCTGGTTGACTTGCCGCTGGCGCGCATCAAGGTTCTGGTCGCGCCGGTTAAGCTGCCTGGCGCGCTGATCGAGGGCCTCGTCGCGCCGGTCGAGCTTGCGGTCCTGCGTCTTGAGCTGGTTTTGCTGCTGCTGGCGGCGCTTTTTCAAAGCGTCCAGATTCTGCAGCTGCTTTTGTCGCGCAGCCGAAGGTGCCTGCTGGTTGTAAACCTTTTGCTCGGCGTCGAGGTTACGGTTCTGCTTGAGCTGGCGCGCTTTCTGTTCGTTGATCGCACGCTGGCTGCGCTGCTTCTTGTTCTGGTTGGCTTTGAGCTGCTGGATCTTCTTGCGCTGGGCGGCACTGCCTGCTGCCGGGGAGTTGGGGCCAGCCTTCTTGGGACCCGCCTTGCGCGCATTCGGGTTCGCGTTCGGGTTGTTACCCTTTTTGTTGGCGCGGGCTTGCGGGTTATTGCCCTTCTTGTTGGCGCGGGCCTGCGGGTTATTGCCCTTTTTGTTGGCGCGGGCCTTCGGATTATTACCCTTCTTGTTGGCGCGAGCTTTCGGATTGTTGCCCTGGCGGTTCTGATTTGCGTTCCGCTTGGCTTTCGCGGCTTTTCGCTTGGCGATTTGCTCGGGTGTCAGGGCCTTCTGGGCGAGGACGATCGGCGCGTTTTGTGCTACCTTGCCGGATTCCTGGGCCGCGGCCGGATTGGCATAGACAATTGGCAGCGCCATCAGGCTGCCGGTGAGAAGTCGGAGAATAGCGTTCATATCGAGACCTTCGTTTGCGGCCCTCTGGTTGGATGGGCCTGATGTTAGTGAGTTATCATACGTATCTGGCGCGCCACCTGAACGTGCGATGAAAAACGGCCGAATTTCGCCGCTTTTTTTCGCGTCGCCAGCAACATAGACCCGCTTCTTAAGACACCTGCGGGCATCCAAAAGCTGGTATGACGCAGAATCAAGACAAATGCGTGTTGAGGAACGCCCGTTAGCACCGGTTGGTTGCATCTTGCGCTTGATGCCGGGAGCGAAGGCTGGCGAGTGGCCGTGCAGGAACCCTATGCATCGAACTCATCTGGTTCGTAGCGATATTTTTCGTTGCAAAATTCACAAGTCACAGTGACTGCGCCGTCTTCTTCGCGAAGGTCGTCAAGCCCCGTTGCGGCAAATTGCGTCAAAAACCCCGTGACGCGCTCACGCGAACAACGGCAATGGTCGCGCAGTGGAGAAGCGTCCTGCACGCGCACTCCTTCTTCGTGAAACAGCCGGTAGAGCAGCCGTTCCGGGGTAAGGCCGGGGTCGATCAGTTCGTGGTCTTCGACGGTCGCCGCCAAGACCTCGGTGCGCAGCCAGTCGTCGTCGTCTTCTCCGCTCAGGGGCAACGGGTGGCCTTCGATTTCGCTCGAGCGGGAGCCGCCCGCATGAGCGATGTGCTGGAGAAGCAGGCCGCCCGCGCGCCAACTCCATTTATCCCCCAAGGCGCCCGGCTCGCCGGGTTGATAGACACGAGCGACAGCAAGGCGGAGGAACGTCGGCAGCTGCTCGGACTGACGGAAGTAGGTCAACGCGGCGCTGGTAAGTGTTTCGTTGTCGATTGCGACGATGCCCTGGTAACGGTCCATGTCGCCGCCGGGATCGATGGTCATGGCAAGATGGCCGGAGCCGAGGAGAGCTGCTGTTTCGCAAAGAGCGGGAGGGGAGTTTTGCGGAATCCGGGACGCATCGAAGCTGGCGTAACCGCGCAGATGGCCGGGCGTGTCGTAATTCACAACAAGCAGGTCGAGGGCGCCGTCGGTCTTGGTCTGCAGGATCAGGCGACCTTCGAATTTCAAGGCGCTGCCGAGGAGCGACGTCAAAGCCAACGCCTGACCGAGCACCTCGCCGACGGCTTCGGGGTAATCGTGGCGGGAGAGGATGTGGTCGAGGCTTGGCCCGAGGCGGACAATGCGGCCGGAAATATTGGAGCGAACAGTCTGAAAGGGAATGACCACATCGTCGCCCAGCGGAGCTGGACTGCCGCCGTTCCGTTGGCTGTTGTCGTTTTCCGATGGCTCAGCCACGTGAACGCGTGCTCCTCAACTCATCAAGCGTGTCGGTAGGCTTTACGCGCCCAGGCACCAGGCGAGGATTGCCTTTTGAGCGTGCAAGCGGTTCTCGGCTTCGTCGAAGACCACAGACTGAGGACCCTCGAGGATCTGCTCGGTGACTTCATTGCCGCGATAGGCGGGCAGGCAATGCATGAAGATCGCATCCTTGCCGGCTTTCTTCATCAGCGCATCCGTCACGGCGTAGGGTTTGAGCAGCTTCTTGCGGCGGTCGGCATCCTTGTCGCCCATGGAGACCCAGGTGTCGGTGACGACGCAATCGGCGCCGCGCACGGCTTCCTCCGCGTCGTCGGTAATGAGCAGGCAGCCATTGTTGTTGCGGACCCATTTTTCAATTGTCGCATCGGGGCGGAGCAAACCGGGGGAGCCGATGCGCAATTCGAAGCCGAACTGTACGGCAGCATGCATCCACGATGCGGCGACATTGTTGCCATCGCCGACCCAGGCGATCGAGCGGCCGGCAATGGGTCCCTTCGCCTCCTCGAAGGTCATGATGTCGGCGATGATCTGGCAGGGATGGCTGCGGTCGGTCAGTCCGTTGATGATCGGGATCGTCGCGTGCCTGGCGAGTTCGTTCAGCGTGTCGTGGCCGTTGGCCCGGATCATTATGGCGTCGACGTAGCGCGACAAAACGCGTGCGGTATCTGCAATCGACTCGCCGCGGCCGATTTGCAGGTCGGTATGGTTGAGCATGATGGTCTGGCCGCCGAGTTGCCGCATGGCAACGTCAAAGGAAACGCGTGTGCGCGTCGACGGCTTCTCGAAGATCATGACGAGAACGGCCTCGGCGATGTCCTTTGGCAGCATCTTGGCCGGCACGCGCTTTCCAGCACGCTTCATGGCGTGCGCGGCATCAACGATCGAACGCAGGGTTGAGGCGTCAAGAACGTCGAGATCGAGAAAATGGCGGGGGGAGGCAGTGGGCAACCCGCGGCTCCATAGCTTGCTTGGGTTCAGGTTGAGGTGCGGCGCACGCCGGCGAGAGCGCGCTTCAACCGCGCGAGTCCCTCGGCGATCTCTTCTTGCGAGACGATGAGGGGAGGGAGAATTCGAACGACGTTGTCGCTGGCCCCGACCACAAGAAGGTTCTCGGCGAGGCTTGCGGAGACCACGGAGGCCGGCTTGACGTTGTCGCGCAGTTTGAGGCCGGTCAGCAGCCCGGCAACGCGGACTTCGGCGACGAGATCGGAATATTCGTCCTCGATCTCGGCGAGCCCCTGGCGCAGGCGGCCGGACTTGCGCGCGACCTCCTCAAGGAATCCGCCTGCGAGCACGATATCGAGGACCGCGTTGGCGACCGCCATGGCGAGAGAGTTGCCGCCGAAGGTCGAGCCGTGCGTGCCGGGAACCATGCCGGAAGCGGCGGCTTCCGTTGCCAGTATCGCGCCAAGCGGAAAGCCGCCGCCGATGCCTTTGGCAACAGCCATCAGGTCAGGCACGATGCCAGCCTGCTCGTGAGCGAAGAACGTGCCGGTGCGGCCGACGCCGGTTTGCACCTCGTCGAGGATGAGAAGCAGGCCGTGCTTGTCGCAAAGTTCGCGCAGGCCGGCGAGGCACTGCGGCGGCAAGATGCGGACGCCGCCTTCGCCCTGCACCGGCTCGATCATGATCGCCGCGGTCTCCTCGGTGATGGCGGCTTCGACAGCTTCATGATCGGCAAAGGCGACATGATCGAATCCGCCGGCCGGTTCGCCGAAGCCTTCGAGATACTGCGGATTGCCGGCAGCCGACAGCGCGGCCAGAGTCCGACCGTGAAAAGCGCCATGGAAGGTGATAATCCGCCAGCGCTCAGGGTTGCCCCTCGCGAAATGATAGCGGCGGGCCGCCTTGATGGCGCCCTCGCAGGCTTCCGCGCCGGAATTACAGAAGAAAACCTTGTCGGCGAACGTCGTCTGGCACAGGCGATCTGCCAAGCGCTCCTGGCCGGCGACCCGGTAGAGGTTCGAGGTGTGCCAAAGTTTTCCGGCTTGTTCGGTGAGGGCCGATACAAGGTGAGGATGGGCGTGGCCAAGCGCATTGACGGCGACGCCCGAGCCGAAGTCGAGGTATCGGTCGCCATTGGCGCTCGTCAGCCAGCAGCCTTCGCCGCGCTCGAAGACGATATTCTGGCGCGCGTATGTGGCCATGACGGCGGGGGATGGGCCGCTCGTCGGGGATGCTGCCGGTGCGGATGCCGCGTTCGGTTCAGCCATCGAAAACGTTCCAGTAGATCCGAAATCAAAAAAGCCGCCATTGCGGGCGGCCAGTTAGGAATAATGTGAATAGGCGGGGCGCGGCAAACTGTCAACGGCAGATCAGCAGCCTCTGCAACCTAGTGAGGCGTCGCGCCTAAGTTGACCGATGGTGCGGAGAGGTTTGAGTCAACTAAGGCGCGACGCCTTACTAGCGGAAACCTGAATACTTGCGGGTCCACCCCCTGGAACGAATGATCTGTGGACCGAATCGCGTCTGTGGCGAGGTGGCCACAAGTATTGTCAACGCCCGGTAAACGTTTCAGTTGGACTTGCGGTGGATGAGTCCGGTGTAGTATTTTGATCATGGTCTGGCACGACATGTTGTATCTTGTCGTCAGTTTTCCGCTTATCTCGGAGCCAGCACGCGTCGGCCGAAGTGTCTTCCGGCCCGTATTGTTCGCGTGAGTTTCGTTCAGCGTCCATCAGTGAAGTTCAGCAACCGATCGTCATCGGCCGAGCCCGTTTGAGCGCGCCTAGTCAGGCTGCGTCTCGATGCGCAAGCTCCTGTGTCGTCACGGTCGCCAGTAGGCTCGTGCTCCCCATCCCGGACGCGAAGCTATTGTGATTCTGTAAGGAGCGATAAGCATGTCCTGGACCGACGAGAGAGTGGAGCTGTTGAAAAAGCTCTGGTCCGAGGGTTTGAGCGCCAGCCAGATTGCCGGAAGACTCGGCAGTGTCACGCGCAATGCGGTGATCGGCAAGGTGCACCGGCTCGGGCTTTCGGGCCGTGCCACGACCTCGCGCGTGAAATCGCACCGGCCGCGCAAGCGCATCGCCACGAACGCGGTCAAGCGCACGGCGCGGGCACGCTTTCCTACGAACGGCAATCCGACCGTTCGCGAGCTCTACGCGACGGGTGAGCCTTACGTCGCCCCTGTCGAGGAAATGGATATTCCCGAAGCGCAGCGCAAATCGGTCGAGACGCTGGAAGCCTGCAGCTGCCGCTGGCCGGTCGGCGATCCGCAGAACCAGGACTTCTACTTCTGCGGCAGCAAGGCGGTTCCGGGACTGCCGTACTGCGAGCATCACGCGCGCCGTGCCTTCCAGGCCCCGGCACCGAAGCGGCGCGAACGGGAGAATGCAGAAGTCGTGCGCGCGGCGATGGCCCGCGTCGAAGGGGAAAGAAGAGCTCCGGTCAGCGAACCATCCGACGCGTAAAGCAGCGCGGTTCGTCAACCGGTAACAGTGCGCCAGCGCGCAAGCGCTCGGCAGCGGGGGGAAGACCGGATGCGGGAAACCGCGTCCGGTCTTTTTTGGTTTGGTCCACACTCGGCAAGCCGGTGTGGAGCTGCGTGACGATTCTCGGCGGCAACCTCATCATGCCGATCGCAGGTCACGCTATGCTCTAACCTACATGTCCTGTTTTGAGTCCGGTCTACTTGCTGAGGTTGTGCGTCATCCACCACCGTCATGCCCGCGGAGGCGGGAACCCAAGCATGTCCGAAATGGAACTCCAAGAGCAGCGTGCTTGGGTCCCCACCTTCGTGGGGATGACGTTGTGGGGCGGCGGGCGCTGCGTTTGTTCGTGGCGGTGGGGTTCGCTCGACGTGCCGACATTGGGTAAGCTTGCGGTGAAGTTCCTACGTCGCGTGGAGCCGGTCGCGATGTTCGCGCCATGACAATTCTCCGCAGCGGTCGTTTCTTTAGTTGCTTGCCGAAAGTGGCGCTCCGCATGGGGGGCGCTTTTTCGGCCAGGGTTGCGTTTGTTCCCAATACTCGGCAGGGCGCTTTGTTCTCGGAGCAGTCGGGGCGAGGGTGCAAAGCGCCTACTCAAACGCACCCGTCGTCCACACCCGCACTTTGCCGTCTTGGCCGGCGGTGGCGAAGGTGCGGCCGTCGGGGGAGAAGGCGAGGGCACTGACTGCTCCGACGTGATCGGGGAGCGTCTTTATGGTGCGCCAGCGTTTGGTTTCGCGAATGCGCACGGTGCCGTCCTTGCTTGCGGAGACGAGAAGTTCGCCGTCGGGTGAAAAAGCGAGCGAGGTGACTTCGCCGTCATGGTCTTTCAGGCGGCGCAGGCGCGAACGCGAATTCGTCCTGTAGACGGCGATGCTGCCACTCAGCGTGCCGGACGCGATCAGACTGTCGTCGGGCGAAAAGCCGACCGAGGTGACGAAGTCGCCTTGCTCGCGGTAGCTGCGCACTTCGTCGAGCGTGTTGAGGTTCCAGATCCGCACCTGCTTGTCAGCTCCGCCGGACGCCAGCAGATTGCCGTCGTTCGACAGGGTTACCGCCTGGACGGAATTTTCGTGACCGTTGAAGACGTGAATTGGCGCGTCGGGCTTGCGGATTTCCCAGAGGCTGACGGTCCAGTCGTGGCTGGCAACGGCGAGGCGGCCAGAGCGCGTGAAGGCCAGCGACCAGACGGCGGCTTCGTTGCGGCGCAAGTCGGCGATCTTGGTTCCGGCCTCGAGATCCCACACCGACGTCGTGCCGTCCTGATGGCCGGTCGCAGCGTAGCGGTTGTGAATGCTCAGCGCGGTTGGCGCGCCGTGGTCGAGGTTGATGATGCGCACGGCGTCGTTGGTCGCCGTTGACCAGACCCGTAGAGTTGCGTCCGAGCCGGCGGTGACGATCTCCTTGCCATGGTCCGCATAAGCCATCGCGGTAACGGGTGAATCGTGGGCTGCGATTGTCGCGACGCGCTGTTCAGGGCGGGGTTGTGCGGGCGGCACAGGGAGCGGAGAGGCAGGTTCTTCGATCGACGCGGTTGTCGTGGGCGCCGGGCGGCGTTGTGTTTCGCGGGACACGGTACCGATGTTGCGCGGTTTCTCCGCGACGGTTTTGCGCGGTTTCTCCGCGACGGCGCCGGGCGGCGAAAATTTGCCGATGAATTCGTTCAGGGCAGTTATATCGACGGCCGGAAGCCTGTCGCGATAGGTGAAAAGCGCCATCGCGATGAGGGCGACGACGGCAAGCTTCATGACGTTGGAGACGAAGCGAGCGCTGCGGCGCGCGAACGTATCGCCCGGGGGACGCGGCGGCTTGCGCGGCTGGTCGAGGACGGCCGGCAGCGGCATTGCGGGCTGCGGGTCGGCGCGGGCCGCCTTTCCTGCGCCTCTCGATCCGGACGGCCGCGGGTCGGACTTCGCCTCGTCGATGGCGCGCTGCTGCGGTGGCGGGGCGGGATCGGGTTTGCGCCGTTTGGGAAACAGCGGCGTCGGCATCGGCGCTTCGATGCGCACGGTAGCCGGCATCGGCTCGGGATTCGCCTCTTGCGGCGGCGGGGCGGTGTCGCTTTCAGGCGCACGCTTCGCGTCGGGGTTCGTCTTGACGTCGGCGTCGCCGGCTGCTTCCCCGCGAAGCGCGGCCGCCAGCGGCCGGTGGGCCGGTTTCTTTAGCCGTTCGACAAAATCAAGCATGCCGCCGCGGCGGCCCGGCGCATCGGGCGGGGGTGGGATATCCGTCAGCGGCCGCGTCGGGGCAGGGCCGGCGGTATCGTGCGGGTCGGGTTCGAGGTGGTCGGCCTGCGGCTCCGGCTTGACGCGCCCTGTCAGCCAGCTTTTGCGCGGTTGATCGGGACCGAGAAGTTCGCCGCGCCAAGCGGCAACCGATTGCGGCCGGGAGCCGATATCGACGGCAAGGGCTGCATCGATGGCGCGCAGGAACCGCTTGCGGTAGGCGCCCATCGCAAGTTCCGCGACGGGCCGGTATTCGTCCTTGGTGACGCGCAGAACCGCATCCGGAGGGCGCTTCTTGGTGACGGCGAAATAAAGCGTTGCGCCGAGAGCATAGATGTCGGTCCACGGGCCCTGACGGCTGTTCTTCTCGGCGTACTGCTCGTAGGGGCTGTAGCCCGGCTTGACGAGGGCGGAAATGGTCTTGGAATTGCGCGCGATTTCACCGCGCGCGGAGCCGAAGTCGATGAGGACGGGTTGACCGTCCTTGCGGATGATGACGTTGTCGGGGGCGATGTCCCGGTGCAGGAACTCTGCGGCGTGGATGACTTCGAGGGCGTCGAGCATCGGCGCGACAACGCGGTCGAGGTCGGCCTGGCGCGGGACCCGGCCGAGGTTTTTCAGCCAGCTCTTGAGGCTTTGGCCTTCTTCATAGTGAAGCACCATGTAGGCGGTGTTGTTGGCGCGAAAATAGCGATGGACGCCGACAATATTCGGGTGATGAAAGCGCGCCAGCGTCTGAGCCTCGGCGACGAAGCGCTCTAGTCCCCAGTCGTAGTCGCCAGCACTTTCCTGCGAGCGGGGTACGGCTTCGAGACCGTCCTTGCGGGCGGCGAAGTCGCTGGGGAAATATTCCTTGATTGTCACCGGGCGGCCAAGCGCGATTTCGCGGGCCAGGTAGGTGATGCCGAACCCGCCCGCGCCAAGGACCCGTTCGACGGTGTAGTCGCCGACCAGGTTGGTGCCATCGGCAAGCGCTATGATGTTGGTCATCTTCCCCGGTCCGTGGCTTCGCAGGCGATCCCTGCTGCAATTGAAAGCGAGGGAAATGCGAAGCGGTTTGGCGTGCTCCTTTGTGATGCCACTTTTGCAGCATGAATGTGGCGTTTGAGGGTGTGTTCGCCTCGATTGTTGCAAAACGCCGTCATGCCGTTGTGGATGCTTCAGGATCGGGCGCGCGTGCGCCAAACCCGCAACCGGCCCTTGTCGTATCCGGAGGATCGTGAACCGATGCCGATTTTGGATGGAGGGGCGAACAGTCTTTCCGCCTCTGTTGGCGAAGCGCTCGATGTTGCGGGCAAGATGGCCGCCGCAGCGCTTGAAACGGCGCCGGCCTTGGTCCTCGGGTTGACCGTCATCGCAGTCTTGCCGGTGTTGATTGCCGGCGGAGCGATACTGCGGCGGCTCGGCCCGACCTTCGAGCGCACGAGGCGTGCCGGGCACACGGTGCGTATAGCTTGCGGGCTTGCGGACGCGCTGCCACACGGCGCGGCGTTGGATGCGAGGGCTGTGCCGGCCTACTCGCGGGCCGTGATTGCAGTGGAATCGGACGGCGCAGATCCGGGCGATGCAGCGAGTGGGCGCGACCATCCGTTCCAGTTCGGAGCAGCGATGGTGGCGCGAATCGGCCGGGAAGAAGACAACGATATTCGGCTCGGGCATCCGACGGTGCACCGCTATCACGCACTGATCCGCCGGAGTTATGCAGAGGGTTATGAAATCGCGGATCTTTCGGACGCGAGCGGCAACGGCGTTTTCGTCAATGGGCAGAGGGTGTCGAATGCACCGCTGGCCGATGGCGACGAGATCAGGCTGGGCGCGGCGCGGCTGCGCTTCGGTTTGCCACCGTAAGTGGCGGGCAAGGACGGACGATTTATGTGTCGGGAGCGAAAAATATGAATGAGGGTACCCTTGCTCTTGGCGCTGCGATCCTCATACTCGCTGCGAGCCAAATGGCGGCCGCACAACGATGATGCCGTTCACCAGTGTGCCTATCGATAAGTTCGCCCCCCCCCCCGGCCGCGGGCACCTGAGCGAACTTCCGACCGACTGAGAGCATTTGATTTGTGACGACGGGCTGGGGTGCCACACTTCCGGGAGGACCAATACAACATGGGTCAGGATCGAAAACCACCGTCAGGGCAGCGCACCGGCTTTCTCGGGACGCTGAAGGACGCTCTGGCTGCAGCAAGCCGTGATGAGACCGGCAGGTCGCAGCCGGACGAAGCAGCGGTCGCGGCGGCGGCCCCGGCGGAGCCAATGCTATTGCCGCCACCTTTACCGAAGGCTTCCGATGCGGCAGAAGTGTCTTCGAGCGAAGCAGTCATTCAGTCGGAGGAGGCGGTGCCGGCGATGACGCAGCGTGCCGGCGGACTAAGTGCTGCGGATGCGGCGCGCGAGGCGCGGGGCGGTACCTCGGTCGTCGCGCCGGCGGGCGGGCATGTTGAACAGGTCGATGAAACCACTCGGGTGGCCAAGGATATGGTAGCGAAAGAAGAAGACGCTTCACGAACCCAACTGGTGCGCGGCAAGGTGGAGGTGGCGCGCGGCGGTTTCGGTTGCGATCCCGTCGTCGGCTGGCTCGTCGTCGTCGGCGGACCCGGAATCGGGGCCTACCGGCCGATTTACGAGGGCAACAACTCTATCGGGCGGGCACTGACACAACGTATCCCCATCGACTTCGGGGACGATGCGATTTCTTCGGAGGAACAGGCCTACATTCGCTACGATTCGAGCGACCGCTCCTTCCTCTTCGTGCCCAACCTGGCCAAGACGAATGTCGTTTCGGTCAATAATGCGCGCCCCACCGGGGCAGTCGAATTGAGCGCGATGGACGTGATCGTCATGGGCCGGACCCAGATCGTGTTCGTGCCGTTCTGCGGCAAGGACTTCGACTGGTCCGAGATTGCGGATAAATAGAGCTGATGCTCGCATTCGATTACGCAAGGCGTGCAACGCAGGGCGCCCGCGAATACCAGGAAGACGCTGCGACGGTCAAAGCCGGCCCGCCGACGATCGCTGGAGAACCGGCGCTCGGCTGGCGTGAGCTTGTGGCCGTCTTGGCCGATGGCATGGGCGGACACACCGGCGGGGCGCTGGCCAGCAAGATGATTTGCGAGCGTTTCATGGTCGCATTCAGCGACGGCGAAGGTTCTGTCGCAAACCGCCTGATCGTTTCGCTCGAAGAATCGAATGACGCGATCGGCCGGCAGGTCGAGGCTGACCCGGTCCTGAGCGGCATGGGGTCGACGGTGATCGGGGTGGCTTTCACGGACGCCGGAGTCGAGTGGGTCAGCGTCGGCGACAGCCCGCTGTTCCTGTTCCGGCGGGGCGAAGTGGCGCTGTTGAATGAGGATCACTCGCTCGCCCCCGAACTCGACAGAATGGCGGCGGCAGGACAAATCACGGCCGAGCAGGCGCGCCAGGATCCCAGGCGGCATATGCTGCGTTCGGCAGTCACGGGCGATGAACTCGACCTTGTCGATCAGTCGCGAAAACCGCTGGTGCTCGAGGATGGCGATTATGTGATCCTGGCAAGCGATGGATTGCACACGCTGCAGACCAACGAGATCGAGCGGATTATTTCCGCCTACGCTGCAGATGGCGCCGACGCGGTTGCCAGCGCGCTGATCAGATCCGTCGAAGCCATGCGCGATCCGCATCAGGACAACACGACGGTGGTCGCCGTCAGGGCGTTCGTGGCGGCGGAAGCCTGAACAAGCAGTTGGCGCGTTTCGGCATGCGGCTGCATCGGCTCCTCAATCGATGTCGCCCGCTGGAGACGGCGCTTTTCAGGCAAACCACAAGGCCCCCTACATGGATACGCCGTCCGCAAAATCGCCCGTCGACAAGAAGGGTTCGCGGCTAGCGGCCTTTCGCGGTGCGGTTGCCGAGAGCGGGCGTGCGGGCAAGCGCGACCAGCCGCTCGCCGGCGCGCTATGGGTGGTGGCGGCAATGGCATTCCTGGCCGGGCTGATGACGCTCGGACGGTATCTGTCGAAGGAGGGCATCGATCCGCTGCAGGTGGTGTTTTTCCGGAATTTCTTCTGTGTCGTGTGGATGTTGCCGCTACTGTTCTGGCGCGGCTTTTCACTTGTCCGAACCAAGCGCATCGAGCTGTACGGAATCCGGGTGGCGCTGAGCTTTGTCGCCATGACGTCGATGTTTCAGGCGGCGGCGCTGATTCCGGTCGGCGAGGTGACGGCGATCAGCTTCCTGGCACCATTGATGGGGACCGCATTCGCGATCCTGCTGCTTGGCGAGAAGGTGCGGCTGCGGCGCTGGATGGCACTCGTCGTTGGCCTCATCGGGGCTCTCATCATTCTGCAGCCAGGGTTCGGCACGCTTGGCGCAGGACAGGCTTTCGCGCTGACGTCCGCCTGTGTCATGGGGCTGATCGGACCGCTCGTGAAGAAGCTCACCCTGGAGGACGATGCGGACCGCGTGGTGTTCGTGACGAACCTTCTGCTGACGCCTTTGTCACTGGTGCCGGCACTGTTCGTCTGGGTTTGGCCGCCGGCAGGGTTCTGGCCGTACTTCGTCGCGCTGGGTCTGATCGCGGTCGTCGGGCACATGGCACTGGTGCGCGCCTACGCGGCGATGGACGCCTCGCTCGTCATGACCTTCAAATTCGTGCGGCTGCCGTTTGCGGTGCTGTTAGGCTACCTGGCATTCCAGGAATCGATTGGGGCTGCGACGTGGCTTGGCGGCTTCATTATTTTCGCGGCTTCCGTCTACGTGACGCGGCGCGAAGTGCAGATCAAGGGCCGGAAGGCGGCCGTGGCGACACTGGTTCCCCCGCCACCGCAGGGCTGAGCGGGGTCTCCGGTCCCCGACAGGAAAATGGGACCGCCAACTTCGTTGGCGATCCCATGAGATTTTCCCCGCATGTCGTCCTGGCCTGCGTTGCTGCAGGACGCCTCAGTTGGGTTTGAGGTCCGCAGGACTTACGTCAGCGAGGCGATACGTTGGCCCCGTCCCTATTGCCCTCTGGAGACAGGCGTGCCGCCTACGCGGGCGAAACTGCCGCCTCTCGCAAGTGCGTTCAAGTGCCCAAAGATCTTGAACGATGTTTTGTTGCTGCGACGACTTTTAGCACAGCAGTTGCGTTGTTCTCGGGCATGCCGCGCAGGTTGAAGCGGGGGTCCCTTCAGATTGCAGGAAGTGACGTCACGGCCCGCCTACATCGGCTTCAATTTCCTATTGCAGGAAATGAGTTAAGAGAGCGGGATCAGTTCGCGTCTTGCGCGTCTTGGATACTCGCCAGCATGTTGCACGACAGGGTGGTGCGGGTGGAGTATCGGCCGCCGAGGGGATTTTTGTGGCAGTTTCGCAACGTCGACGTGACGGATTTTTTTGCACAGATTCCGGCGTCCGTTTGAACTTGAGCAAGATCCAGCCTGACGGAACCGCCGAAAGCGATTCCTGGATCAGATAACGGGGCTTTAGAACCAATAGCCTGCAGCATCGCTATGCGACCATCCGATCGCGCGAAGCGATAGCGTATGGTCTGATGATGCTCTATGGTCATGGTCCGCTGCGGCTATAAAGAAAGGGGTCCGAACGCCATGGCCCGGACCCCTTGGACTAAATCATCAGAGGGCGGGCTACATCTGCCGCCGGAGTCGCCCGATCAGGCACCGCCTTCGAACTCAGGGAAAACGGGATAGACGCCTGCGACGCGGCCCATCTGCTGGGTCAGGGCCAGGACGGTGTCGATCGTTGGAGTTGGAACTTCGACTAACCTACCCATCTCGGCGACAACGGTGAGGAGCGCGTCAAGTTCGAGTTTGCGGCCCTTTTCGAGGTCTTGCAGCATTGACGTGCGATGTGCGCCGACCGCTGCCGCGCCGTTGATGCGGCGTTCGATATCGACGCGGAAATCGATGCCCATCTTGCGGGCCAGTGCTTCGGCCTCGCTCATCATTGCATGGGCGATGGCGCGGGTGCCCGGATCGGTCGCGACAACGTCGAGGGTTGCGTGGGTCAGCGCCGAAATCGGGTTGAAACACAGGTTGCCCCAAAGCTTCAGCCAGATATCGTCGCGGATCTGTTCGTAGATGCGGCATTTGAGGCCAGAGGCTTCCAGCGCATCGGCGAGCACCTTGACCCGCGGGGTGATTTCGCCATTGGGTTCGCCAAGATTGTAGCGGTCGCCATAGGTGTGCTTGATGACGCCCGGCTCGGAGATTTCGGCGGCTGGATAAACCGTGCAGCCGATGGCGCGCTGGGGACCGATGGCGCGCCATTGGCGCCCGCCAGGGTCGACGCTTTCCAGCTGCTTGTCTTCCCATGGGCCTTTCAGGCCGTGGAAGTACCACCAGGGAATACCATTCTGCGCCGTGACGACATGCGTCTGCGGTCCGATGAGCGGCAGCATGTGCTCGGCGGCATCCCAGGCCTGATGAGACTTCACCGCAACGATGACGTAGTCGTGGACGCCGAGGTCTTCCGGGTTCTTGGCCGCGCGCAGGCGAGCGACCTTTTCTTCGCCGTTGATGATCAGTTTCAGGCCGTTGGCTTTGATTGCCTCAAGGTGCGGACCGCGCGCCACCACCGAAACGTCAACGCCGGCTCCATGCAACATTACCGCCAAATGGGCGCCGATCGCGCCGGCACCGTAGATGCAAACCTTCATCGAACGATCTCCCCCTTGTTATTTATCGTGCTGCGTTATGGATTGTGCTGCCGGGGCTGGTATACCACCACCGACGGGCAGTCAAAACGTCGAAACGTCGCTGATGCCGGTGCTGCCAATCACTTTACAGCCTCAGTCTTTGGTAAGTTCGACAATACTGCGGACAGCGCTTGTCATGTCGCTTGCCGGATGGAAGGCGATACCGGCGCTTTCCAGTCGAACTCCTGCGAAGTCCGCATTATTGCCGGCGAACCGCGCGACAATCGGCAGCTTGCGCGATGTCCGGCTGACCGCCACGGCAATGCCTTCAGCGATGGTATCGCAGCGCTGCATGCCGCCGCCATGGACATTGACGAGCAGCGCCTTGGTGTTGGGATTGTTGAGAACCAGTTCGACGCCGAAGGCGATGTCGAGGCTCGTTGCTGTCGTGCGTATATCCATGAAATTTGCAGGCGATCCGCCGAAGTCGTGAAGCATATCGAGGGTGGCGAGAGCCAGCCCGGCGCCATTGGCAACTAGGCCGATGGTGCCGCCGAGGGCGGCATAGTTGATCTGATGGCGGTCGGCGCCAAGCTCGTGAGGATCGTCCTCCTCCTTCGTTACCGCCTCGCGGAACGCCGCCAGTCCGGGATGGCGGAACATGGCGTGATCGTCAATCTGCAACTTGGCGTCGAGGGCCACGAGCTCGTTGGAGGGTGTCAGAGCGAGCGGGTTGATTTCGACCTGAACGGCGTCGAGTTCGACGGCCATCTGCGCCAGCGTGCGCAAGATATCTGCGGCCGTCGCGGTGGTCGCGGCAGGCAGGCCCAGGCTCGCGGCTGCATCTTCAAAAGCGCCGTGAACGCCGGTCGGCGCCAGAGTCAGGGGTGTCTTCGTGATGAGATCAGGCTCGCCGGCAGCACGGGTCTCGATGCCGGCACCGCCGTTTCGGCTGGTCAGTAGGACAAGCCGACCAGTCGAGGTGTCGAGAACAACGGCTGCGTAAAGCTGCAGCGAACAGGCGATTGCTTCCTCGATCAAGACCCAACGGACGAACTCATGGCTTGTCGCATGCCGCTGCGAAGTAAGAACGCGGCCGAGCATGGCAGCAGCCGTTGCTGCTACGCCGTCGGGAGAGGCTGCAAAGCGTACACCGCCGTCGGCCATCCGCTCGGTCGTGCGAATCTGCGCCTTGACGGCGAAGCGGGGAAAGCCGAGGCGGTTTGCGATGCGTCGGGCCTGCTCAATATCGCCGGCGATGCGGCCGCGCGGGATGCGCAATCCGTAACGCTCCAAGAGTTCCTTCGCCTGGAATTCGTGCAACTGCATGGTGGCGGCTCTCTCGATCCTGGTTACTGCGCTTGCTGCCACCCCCGGTTGATGTGCCTGCATCCCTTACAGTTGCGCGAGCTTCGTTCGACCAGACGGTGGCGCCGAGTGCGACCGGAGGTCTGGCTGGAGATAACCTAAACCTCTGATTGAAGAGCAACTTTATCGGTTCCTCGACTAGCCGACGGCGATCGCGGCAGATCCTTTGTTGCATCAAACCTGGATTTGCGCTTCGGTAGGTAAGGCCCGTTTTCAAAATAAAATAGCGCGGATCGGCAGACTCGGGTTCTTCAATCCGTTTTTTTCAACACGCCAAGTCAGATTTCTTATTTACGCTTACCGCGATGATACCCGTTGCACTCAAGAGTTTCTTGGCATATTGTATCCCAAAAGGGCGCGCTAATGTCGCATGAACATGATGTCGCCCTTAAGAAGCGCAAGTGAAGCGACACAGGACGATGGATCGAAGTATGTTCCTGGGGCCTGAAATAAAGCGAAGCGCAAAAGGGAGGAATTTTGATGCTTCAACGTAGTGGACGGATGCTGGGGCTCGCCCTGGGAATGACGGGTGCAGCCGCGCTCGTTGCTGGTGTTAGTTCAGCCGCAATGGCCGAATTCAAGCCGCAGAAGCCTATCGAGTTTGTGGTGATGGCCGGCAAGGGCGGCGGGGCAGACAAGGCCGTTCGCTTCCTGCAGTCGATCATGGCCAAGGAAAACCTCGCTAGCGTGCCGGTGATTCCGGTGAACAAGGGTGGCGGATCGGGTGCTGAAGCACTTGTCTACATGAAGGGCAAGACGGGCGATGATCATACGATCATGTTCACGCTCAACTCGTTCTACACCACTCCGCTTCGCCAGCCGGAACTCGGCATCGACATCACCACATTCACGCCGGTGATGCGGATGGCCGAAGACACCTTCTGCCTTTGGGTTAACCAAGAGTCCGGAATCGACAACATCGATGGGTTCGTCAAGGCTGCGAAGGCCAAGGGTAAAGACTGGATCATGGCCGGCACCGGAAAGGCGTCGGAAGACAACCTTCTGACCGACTACCTGAACACTGCCTATGGTCTGGAGATGAAGTATGTCCCCTACAAGGGCGGCGGCGCGGTTGCAAAGGAACTGGCGGGTAAAAACGCCGATTCGACCGTGAACAACCCGTCCGAGCAGGAGCCGTTCTTCAAGCCGGGCGACGCCTCCAACAAGACTAAGCCGCTCGCTTGCTTCACCCCGGAGCCGATCTACGACGGCGTGCCGACGTTCAAGGAGCAGGGCAAGGATTTCGTCTACTTCATGCAGCGTTCCGTTGTCGGCGCACCGGGCATGAGCGCTGAAGCCGCTGCCTACTATCAGGATCTGTTCACGAAGGTGTTCAACTCCAAGGATTGGCAGGCCTACCGCGTGAAGCAGAAGCTGCAGGGCGATGCTCTCAGCAGCGATGCCCTGATGGCGTATTGGAAGAAAGAAAACGAAGTACATCGCGGCATGCTGAAGGAAATGGGCGAAATTAAATAATCGCCGAACTCCAGGTTCCGGCCGGATTTCAATCCGGCCGGACCAACTGATTCGCACTGAAATTTCGGTCTCACACGCCGGGACCGCCGAACAATCGCTTCAAGATATGAAAGCCTGCCGAGGCGTGCGGAGATTTTCCGTGCAGAGGGATGGCGGCTGTCTGGACCGCAAGCGATCTAGGGTCGCCCGTTCAAAGGTCAAAAACGATGACTGTAAGAACTGCTGAACTTCTCATGGGCCTCGCGATGGCGGTGCTGTCCGGCTACTTCATGTGGAAGAGCGCTGAGTTGCCGATCATGTGGGTGCAGGGAGTCGGTCCAGGCGGCGGTGCCTGGCCATTCTGGCTGTCGTTGGTCATGCTGCTTTCGACGCTCTGGATACTCTTCAACTGGGCTTTCCGGATCGGAGCGATTGCCAATAACGAAGAGCCGCTGTTCGAGGCCGGCATGTTCACGCCGGTTGCGCTGGTGGCACTCGCGCTGACCGGCTGCATCGCGCTTATCGAAGGCATCGGCATTGGTGGCTTCAAAGGCATCGGCTTCTATGGAGCGCTGCCGCTATTCATCATCTTTTACCTCAAGGTGATCGGCAGCCACACCTGGGTGTCGACACTCACGACCGCGATCGTCGTGCCGGTTCTGACGTTTGTCTTCTTCGAAGTGCTGCTGCAGATCTCGCTGCCGAAAGGCATGACGGAACCGCTGTTCCTGCCGATCTATGCCTTCATCTACAGCCTCTGAGAAACGCGGGTTACGATCGACTGGCCCTTCACACTAGGCCGTCCACCAGTTGTGAGCTCCCTGCGGAGCCGTCGCAAGAATCAATTCGCAACGAGAAGAGCGTCGCGCCATGATGGAAATTATCACACTGCTCGGTCACGGGTTCGTCGTTGCCCTGCAACCTCTTAATCTCGTCTTGATTATCGTAGGTTGCGCGGTCGGGCTGTTCATCGGCGCGATGCCGGGTCTAGGCTCGGTCAACGGGGTGGCGATCCTGTTGCCGCTTACGTTCCTGGTGCCGCCGGACGGTGCCATCATCTTCCTATGCGCCATATATTACGGTGCGATGTACGGCGGCGCCATTTCGTCGATCATGCTCGGGATTCCGGGCGCGTCAACTGCGGTGGCAACGACGTTCGACGGGCGACCTCTGGCCAAGCAAGGGCTTGCGGACAAGGCGCTGACAGCAGCTGCCGTGGCCTCATTCGTCGGCGGCTCGATCTCGGTCGTCCTCTTCACGTTTTTCGCGCCGCCATTGGCTCACGTCGCACTGACATTCGGCTCGCAGGAAACTTTCGCCCTGATGCTGCTGGCATTCGCAACCTTCGTCGGCCTGGGCGGCGACGACATTGCCAAGACCATCTTCTCGATCTGCATCGGGCTGGTGCTGGCGGCCGTCGGTCTCGACATCATCACGGGCCGGCCGCGTCTCATCTTCGGCGACATTTCCGGCTTCATGCACGGCATCAACTTCCTGGTGCTGGCGATCGGCATCTACGGCATCGGCGAGATGCTTTGGACGGTGGAAGAAAACGCCAAGGCTGGCGGCAAGAGCATGCTGTCGGAGGCGGTCATCACAGTCGATCGCATCAAGAACAACGTGATAGAGCTGATTGGCACCTGGAAAACCATGCTGATGGGTTCGTTCCTCGGATACTTCGTCGGCATTCTGCCGGCGGCCGGCGCGACGCCAGGATCGCTGATGGCCTACGGTTTCGCCAAGCAGATGTCGAAGCATCCGGAGACATTCGGCAAAGGTAACGTCGAAGGCGTGGTGGCGCCCGAGGCGGCAAACAACGCGGCCAGCACCGGCTCCATGCTGCCGATGATGACGCTCGGTATTCCCGGTTCGCCGACGACGGCCATTCTGCTCGGCGGCATGGTGATCTGGGGGCTAGAGCCGGGTCCGCGACTGTTCACCTCGAACCCCGACTTCGTCTGGGGCCTGATCGCTTCGCTCTACGTTGCCAACGTTTTCGCGCTGATCCTGAACATTCTGTTCATTCCCGCGTTCATCTGGGTTCTGAAACTGCCTTTCACCATTCTCGCGCCGATCATCCTGACGTTGTGCCTCGTGGGCGGTTATGCCCCGACGCAGGATATGCATGACGTCTGGCTGATGCTGATTTTCGGGCTTGTCGGGTATCTGATGCGCAAGCTCGATTATCCGGTGGCGCCCGCGGTGCTCGCGATCGTGCTCGGCCCGCTGACCGAACCAGCGCTGCGTCAGTCGCTACTCATCAGCGGCGGCGATCCAATGACCTTCTTTTATCGCCCCTACTCGGGTCCGATCATGGTGATTGCGCTGATCCTGCTGTTCCTGCCGGCACTCTTCCCGCTCTACCGGATGGTAACCGGTGGCGGCAAGAAGAAGGCAAGTGACAGCGCCTGATTTCAATCTTCGAGGGCAAGCGCACAACCGCACTTGCCCTGCCAATACATACTGTCGCCCCGCAGAGATCGTTGAAGAAAAAATGAACGCGGCGGGAAACGCTTGAGCAATACCGCCTATCCTGGTATATGGTATACCAGAGAAGATTTCGAGGAGCTTCGCCGGGCTTCGTGGGGTGCCAATGCGTCTGGCATCTTTGCCCCGCGCCATGCAGACTGAAGGCCATTGCGATGTCCGCCAACCGACTGTCCGTTGAGCCGATCGGTGAGAGCCAGAGCCTGAAGGCGCGCGCCTACAAGGCTCTCAAGGCAGCGATTACGGAAATGAATATCTACGACAGCAAGGTCGAACTCAGGCTCGACGAACGGGATCTTTCGGCCAGGTTCGGGATTTCGAGAACGCCGCTTCGCGAGGCGCTTGCACAGCTTGATCAGGAAGGCCTTGTCAGGGTGGTTGCCCGGCGCGGCATCTTTATCGTGCGCAGGACGAAGGCGGAGATCATGGAGATGATCACCGTGTGGGCGGCGCTCGAAAGCATGGCGGCGACGCTGGCATGCAAGGTGGCCAGCGATCAGGAAATCGCAGCGCTACACGATCTCGTCGACGACTTCGGCCAGGACGCGGTGGCGCGGCGGATGGGCGAATACTCGGATGCCAACATCACGTTTCACCAGGCGATCATCGGTCTTAGCAAGAACCAGCTGATCTCCGACATCACTGACGGGCTGTTCGTTCACGTCCGCGCGATCCGCAATCGCGCCATCTTCGAAAACGACCGGGCCAGGCGCTCGATCGCGGACCACAAGGAAATCATCGAGGCCCTCGAGGCGCGAGACGGGGAGCGGGCGGGAAAACTCGTGTGCGATCACACGATGCGTCTTCGCGATCACGTCGAGCGGTACGTCGATATCGAGTAGGGCCAGGCTGTATTGCCAACACCGGGCAGGTCGGCGTTGGGACGCATTCACCAACACTCGCAAGCAGGTGTTGGGCACATTCACCAACACTCGGCAGGCCGGTGTTGGGTAACAGGGCGATTGCCCGCAAACACACGGGAGGCTGCTTATGGCGGCGATAAAGACAGTGAACACGGCCGACGATACGCTCGCGCAAAAGAGTTCCGATCCCAATATCGTTTCCGGCGGCCGGCTTGTCGCGAAGGCGCTCAAGAACGAAGGCGTCGATACCATCTTCACGCTGTGCGGCGGGCACATCATCGATATCTATGACGGCTGCATCGACGAAGGCATCCGCATCATCGACGTGCGCCACGAGCAGGTTGCCGCGCATGCCGCCGACGGCTATGCGCGCCAGACCGGAAAGCTCGGCTGCGTCGTCACGACCGCCGGCCCCGGCTGCACCAACGCGGTGACCGGCGTTGCAACCGCATTTCGTTCCGAAAGCCCGATCCTGCACATCGGCGGCCAGGGTGGCATGACGCAACACCGCATGGGTTCGCTGCAGGATCTGCCGCACGTCGACATGATGCGCCCGATCACGAAGTTCGCCGACAGCGTCCGCTCAACGGAGCGCGTTGCCGACATGATCTCAATGGCGGCGCGCGAGTGCTTTGCCGGCGCGTATGGTCCCGCCTATCTCGAAATTCCGCGCGACATCCTCGACCGCGAAATTCACATCGACAACGCCGTCATTCCGAAGGCCGGGGCCTACCGCGCATCGGTCCGAGGTATCGGTGATCCCAACGACATCGAAAAGCTCGCCGACCTGCTCGTCAACGCAGAGCGGCCGGCAATTCTGTTCGGTCAGCAGGTGTTTGCCGCACGCGGCCAGGACGAAGCCATCGCACTGGTGCGCGGTCTCGATATCCCGGCCTACCTCAACGGTGCCAGCCGCGGGATGCTTCCGCCGGGCGACCCACACCACTTCGACCGCACGCGTTCGTTGGCCTTCAAGAACGCCGACGTCATCGTCATCGTCGGAACGCCGTTCGACTTCCGCATGGGCTACGGCAAGCGCATTTCGCCGGACGTCAAGCTGGTGCAGATTGATCTCGACTATAAAACGGTCGGTAAGAACCGCGACATCTCGCTGGGTCTCGTCGGGCACCCCGGTGCGATCCTTGGTGCGGTACTCGATGCGGCTTCGGCGAAAACCGACAACGGCAAGCGTCAGGCGCGCAAGCAGTGGATGGCAAAGCTCCAGGAAGCCGAAGCCGCCGCGCTCGAAAAGCTGATGCCGCTGTTCACCTCGGATCGCTCGCCGATCCACCCCTTCCGCGTGGCCTGGGAAATCAACGAATTCCTCGGCGAAGACACCATCTATATCGGGGACGGCGGCGACGTCGTGACGATTTCCGCGCAGGCGGTGCGTCCGCGTGGTCCAGGCCAGTGGATGGACCCGGGTGCGCTCGGTTCGCTCGGAGTCGGCACCGGCTTCGCGCTCGCCGCCAAGCTGGCGCATCCCAACAAGGAAGTGATGTGCTACTACGGCGACGGCTCGTTCGGCATGACCGCCTTCGACATGGAAACCGCCAACCGGTTCGGTGCGCCTTACCTGGCGGTCATCGGCAACAACTCGGCAATGAACCAGATCCGCTACGGCCAGATCTCCAAGTACGGTGAGCAGCGCGGCAACGTCGGCAACCTTCTGGGCGACATACCGTTCTCGAAGTTCGCCGAAATGCTCGGCGGCTATGGCGAGGAAGTCCACAAGGCGGAAGACATCCAGCCGGCGCTGCTGCGGGCTCGCGAGCAGATCGCCAAGACGGGCCGTTCGGCGGTCGTCAACATCTGGGTCGACCCGACCGAATATGCGCCGGGCACCAAGAACCAGACGATGTACAAATAGGCAATAACTTCGCACCCCCGGGCTTTGATGTCCGGGGGTGCAATGGTATCTCAGCCGATATCAGTGCCCGTCGCGTTGCAATTTGTGACGGAGGGGCAGGAAAACTGGATGAACAAAGACGGCTCTAACCGTCAGGACAATTGCAAGAGGCGACTAAAATGACCAAAGCGCTTGATGGCGTCAGGATCCTCGATTTCACCCACGTTCAGTCCGGGCCGACCTGTACGCAGCTCCTGGCGTGGTTCGGTGCGGATGTGATCAAGGTCGAGCGGCCGGGCGAGGGTGATGCGACGCGCAAGCAGCTGGTGGACGTGCCGGGGGCGGACAGCCTCTACTTCACGATGCTCAACCACAACAAGCGCTCGATCACGCTCAACACCAAGAACGAGAAGGGCAAGGAAGTTCTCGAGCGGCTGGTCAAAACCTGTGACGTGCTCGTTGAGAACTTCGCGCCCGGCGCTCTAGATCGCATGGGCTTCACCTGGGAGCGTATCCAGGAGCTCAACCCGCGCATGATCATGGCGTCGGTCAAAGGCTTCGGCCCCGGCCCCTACGAAGACTGCAAGGTGTACGAGAACGTCGCCCAGTGCGCCGGCGGCTCGGCTTCGACGACGGGCTTCCTTGACGGGCCGCCGCTCGTCACGGGCGCGCAAATCGGCGACTCGGGCACAGGCCTGCACCTCGCGCTGGGTATCGTGGCGGCGCTCTATCAGCGCGAGAAAACCGGTCGCGGGCAAAAGGTGCTGGCGCCGATGCAGGATGGCGTCTTGAACCTTTGCCGGGTCAAGCTGCGCGACCAGCAGCGGCTGGAAAAAGGACCGCTGAAGGAATACTCGCAGTATGGCGAGGGCATTCCCTTCGGCGATGCAACGCCGCGCGCCGGCAACGATTCGGGAGGCGGCCAGCCGGGCCGTATCCTCAAGTGCAAGGGTTGGGAGACCGATCCCAACGCCTACACGTACTTCATCACGCAGGCTCCGGCGTGGAACAAAATCTGCGACGTGATCGGCAAGCCGGAATGGAAGGAAGACCCTGAGTACGCCACGCCGCCGGCACGTCTCAACAAGCTCAGTGAGATCTTCGCGACAATCGAAGCCTGGACCATGACCAAGACCAAGTTCGAGGTCATGGAAATCTGCAACCCGCTTGATATCCCGGTCGGACCGATCCTTTCGATGAAGGAGATCGCTGAGGATATGTCCCTGCGCGAAACGGGTACCATCGTCGAGGTCGATCACCCGGAGCGCGGCAAGTACCTCTCTGTCGGTTGCCCGATCAAGATGTCGGATAGCCCGGTCGAGGTGACACGTTCGCCGCTGCTGGGCGAACACACGTCCGAGATACTGGCGGATGTGCTTGGATATTCGGCCGAAGAGATTGCCGAGTTGAAAGAGGTCGGCGCGACCGAAGCGGTAAAGAAGATGGCCGCAGTGTAAGGCAGTCTTTTTCGGCCTATTATCAGCTTGAATGCCGAGGGACCGGATCTGGCCGGTCCCCCAATTTCGCAGATTGAAGACACTTCCTCCGGATCTCCGGATGGACAAGGAGGGCGCATGCGTATCGTGGTTCATGGCCAGCAGGCATTCGGCAAGGCGGTTCTGGAGAAACTTCTGGAGCGCGGCGAAAACGTCGTGGCGGTGTGCTGCGCGCCCACGAAGGAGGGCAAGCCAGAGGATCCGCTGGCAGAACTGGCTCGAGAGAAAGGGTTGCCGGTGCATCAGCCGGCGTCGTGGAAGACGCCTGAAGCCGTGGAGCTGATGAAGTCGTTTGACGCCGACGTCTGCATGATGGCCTATGTCCTGCTGTTCGTTCCGCAAGCCGTGCGCGATGCGCCCCGCTTCGGCACTTTCCAGTACCACCCGTCGCTGTGCCCCTGGCATCGCGGCCCGTCTGGCATCAACTGGCCGATCGCGATGGGCCGCAAGCAGACGGGGCTCACAATCTTCTGGCCCGACGATGGGCTCGACGAAGGCCCGATCTTCCTGCAGAAAACCTGCGAAATCGGCCCGGACGAAACGCTTGGCGACGTGTACTTCAAGAAGTTGTTCCCGATGGGCGTCGAGGCCATGCTGGAGTGCCTGGATCTCGTCAAGGACGGGGTCATCCTGAAGCATACCCAGGACCTGACGGCCGGCTCATATGAAAGCTGGTTCAATAAGAAAGTAGCCCAGCTTGATTTCTCAAAGCCCGCCGACGAGGTCTACAACTGGATCCGCGCCGGTAATCCGCAGCCGGGGTCGTGGACCAACATCAACGGAATGCAGCTGGCCATATTCGATGCGGCTACGACCGAAGGGAGCGGCAAGCCGGGCGAAATCCTGGCAATTTCGGACGATGGAGTGACGATCGCGGCGGGCGATGGCAGGGCTATCCTTGCCAAGCGCGTGCGTCCCGGGAAGGACGCGAAGGTGACCGGCAAAGAATGGGCGGAAAGTGCGGGCGTGAAGGTCGGCGACGTGTGTGTCCGCGCCGAACCGGAAGCCTGAGCAACATCAAAACATGGCTCCTTCCGGGGCTTATCCAGGGACGCGAAGAGGAAACGACATGAGCGTGAAGTCAGATATCGAAATCGCACGTGAAGCCACCATGCGGCCGATCGTCGATGTGGCGACCAGGATCGACGTGCCAGCGGACGCCCTGCACAACTATGGGCCATACAAGGCGAAGATCTCGTCGGAATTCGTAGACAGCCTGCAAAGTCGGCCAGACGGCAAACTGATCCTGGTGACCGCGATCAGCCCGACGCCGGCTGGTGAAGGCAAGACGACGACAACGGTCGGCCTCGGCGACGGTCTCAACCGCATCGGCAAGAGGGCCATGAGCTGCCTGCGCGAGCCGTCGCTCGGGCCATGCTTCGGAGTCAAGGGCGGTGCGGCCGGCGGCGGCTACGCGCAAGTCGTGCCGATGGAAGATATCAACCTGCACTTTACCGGCGATTTCCACGCCATCACGTCTGCCAACAACCTGCTGGCTGCCCTGATCGACAACCACATCTACTGGGGGAACTCGCTCGGCATCGATTCCCGCCGCGTCGCCTGGCGTCGGGTCATCGATATGAACGATCGCGCACTGCGCCAGATCACCAACTCGCTCGGCGGCGTATCGAACGGATTCCCACGCACCGACGGTTTCGACATTACGGTAGCCTCCGAGGTGATGGCGATCCTGTGCCTGGCCAAGGACCTTGCCGATCTCGAGCGCCGCCTCGGCAATATCGTGATCGGCTACACCCGCGAGAAAAAGCCGGTTCTTGCACGCGATCTCAAGGCTGACGGCGCCATGACGGTGCTGCTCAAGGACGCCTTGATGCCGAACCTCGTGCAGACCCTGGAGAACAATCCCGTGTTCATTCACGGCGGTCCGTTCGCCAATATCGCACACGGCTGCAACTCTGTCCTGGCAACCAAGACCGCGCTGAAGCTGTGCGACTATGTCGTTACCGAAGCCGGCTTTGGAGCAGATCTCGGCGCTGAGAAGTTTTTCGACATCAAGTGCCGCATGGCAGGTTTGAAACCGCAAGCAGTCGTGCTGGTCGCAACGATCCGGGCGCTCAAGATGCACGGCGGCGTTGCCAAGGACGATCTCAAGAACGAGAACGTGGCAGCGGTAACGAAGGGGGCAGCCAACATGCAGCGGCACCTGGAAAACCTGCGAAAGTTCGGCGTTCCGCCGGTGGTCGCAATCAACAAGTTCATCACCGATACGGATGCCGAAGTCGAAGCCGTGAAGGCTGCGGCGGAAGCCGTCGGCGCCAAGGCGTTCATGGCGTCGCACTGGGCCGATGGCGGGGCCGGTATCGAGGGTCTGGCCCATCACGTCGTCGAACTCGCCGACTCGGGCCAAGCCAACTTCAAGCCGATCTACCCCGATGACATGCCGCTGTGGGACAAGATCAAGACCATCGCCACCGAGATCTACCGGGCCGATGAAGTGTCGGGCAGCGCGGCGGTTCTCGCGCAGGTGAAGGAACTGCAGGAAGCAGGTTACGGACATCTCCCGATCTGTGTCGCGAAAACGCAGTATTCGTTCTCGACGGATCCCAACTTGCGTGGTGCGCCGACCGGACATACGATCCCGGTGCGTGAAGTGATCCTGGCGGCAGGTGCGGAGTTCATCGTTGCAGTCTGCGGCGACATCATGCGGATGCCGGGTCTGCCGCGTGTTCCTGCTTCGGAAAAGATCTGCATCAACGAACTTGGCCAGATCGACGGATTGTTCTGATAGTTCGAAGGTTTTCCCTGGAGTCGGTGTCCTGCCGGTTCGTGCCACCCTACTCGCACAACCAACCGGCCGGCCCGGCCCCTACCCCCTCCCCTGACCGGGGAGGGGGACAGGGTCGCAAATGCAAGTTGAAACGGGGCCGGCCCGACGGTCCTTTTTTATTCGCCGGGTGACATCCGGGATGATCTTGCGGACTGCGGGCGGCGCAGGAATCTGGAAACCGGACCAAGTCCGCGGCCGGCGCTTTGAAACGCATGGCCAATGTCACCGCCGATACCGATCAGCGAGGGCACGAGGAGCAGCACGAGTACCGTTGCGGCGGCGAGGCCAAATACCAGAGTGATCGCCATCGGGATCAGGAACTGGGCCTGCAGGGAGCTCTCGAACATCAGCGGCGTCAGGCCGCCGACGGTCGTCAGGGACGTCAGCAGTACGGCGCGGAAGCGATCCCTGGCGCCGCCGACCGCCGCCTCTTCGAGCGTTTCGCCTTCAGCGAGCCGTTCGTTGATGCGCGTGACGAGGACGATGGAATCATTGACCAGAATGCCCGACAAGCCGAGTAGCCCGATCATTGAGATGATCGTCAACGAATAGCCCATGACGTAGTGGCCGAGAATCGCGCCGACGAGGCCGAAGGGAATGATCATCATGACCGTCAGCGGCTTCCAGTAACTGCCAAACACCCATGCCAGAGTGATGAAGATCAGGCAGAAGGCGAGGAGCGCTCCCGCTTTCAGGTCGCGGAAGGAATCGCGGCGTTCTTCATCGCGGCCCTTGTAAACGTGACTGGTGCCGTATTTGGCGTTCAGCGTCGGCATGACCTCCGCGTCGAGGCGGGCGACGACTTCTTCGGTCGAGGTGACGTCGGCGTCGATGTCGGCGGTGACGGAGATGGCGCGGATACCGTCGCGGCGCTGCACGATGGAGAAGCTGCGGCGTTCGGTGATGTCGACGACCTCCTTGAGCGGCACCCGGTCGCCGGCTGGCGTCGTCAAGTAGTAGCTTTCCAGATCCTGGCGCCCGGCTTCGCCTTGCTGGCGAAGCACGCGCACCGTGATCTCGTCGTCGCCGCGCGCGAAGCGGGTGGCGATGGCGCCTTCAAAAGCGCTGCGCACCTGTGAGCCGATCGCCTGTCCCGTGAGCCCGAGGGCCGTGCCTCGGGCATTGACCTCGAAGACGAACTCCTGCTTGCCGTAGGGCAGGTCGTCGGTAATCGCGGTCACGCCGGGGAAACCCGTCAGGGTCTGCTTCAGGTCTTCCGCGGCGGCCTTGAGCGTCTCGATCGGCGCCGATTGCAGGCGCACGTCGACGTCTCGGCCCGGCGGGCCGGCGCGGCGCCCGCTGATGGCGACGCGCTCGACGCCGGCGATGCGGGGAAGTTCGTTGCGCCAGGCATCAATGACGGTCTTGGTGCGGATGGCGCGGGACTCGCTGGCGGTAAGCTGCGCGGAGATTTCCGCAACGTTATCATTCTGAATTCGCCCCGCCTTGCCGATAATCGTGAAGACGGCCTCGACAAGGATATCGCTTTGTTCCGCGGTTCCGGCCGGGCCGTCTTCAAGTCCGATCCAGTGACGGGCCGTTCCGATCAGCTCGTCATAGCCCGGTGTGGAATCGCTTTTGTTTGTACCATCCGCCGGATTTCCCGCCGCGGCGCTGCCGTCGGCCGCGATCAGTTTCTTCTCGGCGCCGTAAAGGGCCTGTTCGATCCGGTCGAGTGCGGCCATCTGCTGGGAGCGCGGAATGCCCGGGGCGAATTCGACGGAAGCGGAGACGTTCTCGGACTCGGGCGAGGGAAAGAACTGGAAGCCGACGCGGCCGCCGGCGATAAGGCCGATGGCAATGAAAAAGCTCGCGACCAGGATCGACAGTGTCGTGTAGCGCCACGCGTAAGCCGTCTTGACGAGCCGGTCCACCGGTCCGTCGCGCAACCATGCAAAGGCGTTATCGAGGCCCTGGCGGATGCGGTTGCGCGGCTTCGTCTTATCTCCGCCGTGGCGCAGGTGGCCGGGAAGAATAAGGAAGCACTCGATCAGGCTAGCGATCAGGACTGCAATGACGACCAGGGGAATGGCAACCAGAATGTCGCCCATGCGGCCGCTGATGACGACGATCGGGAAGAACGAACAGAGTGTCGTGATCATTGCCGCGGAGACGGGTGCCAGCATACCGACGGCCCCCATTTGGGCGGCTTGCAGGCTTGGATAGCCCTGCTCCTCCAGCGTGGCGGTCTGTTCGCCGACGACGATCGCGTCGTCCACGATGATGCCGGTCATCATGATCAACGCGAACATGGAAACCATATTGATCGACTGACCGGTGACATACATGACGCCAAGGGCGGCCAGCAGTGCGACGGGGATGCCAGCCGCGACCCAGAATGCAATGCGCGCGTTAAGGAACATAAACAGAAGCAGAAGCACGATGGCGAGGCCCTGCAGACCGTTCTCGATCAAAATGGTGAGCCGTTGCACGACCAGCTTGCCGCGGACATCGTAGATGTTGACCTGAAGTGTCGGCGGCAGCGTCGGCCGCTTCCTCTCCAGATAGTCGTTGAGGATATCCATCGTTTTCAAGGTATCGGCGTGCTGGGCGCGCTGGACGGAAAGTTCAATGGCGGGGGCGCCCCGCATCATGCCGATCTTGCCTTCGCGATCGAAGCGCGTGTCGATTTCCGCGATGTCTTTGAGGAAAACCTTCTCGCCGGACGGGCCGGATTTTATTTCGATGTCGCCGATGGTCTCGGGTGTCTTGCGCTCGGCGCGCGCGCGCAGCTGGATCTCGGCCTCGCCTTCAAGCTTGCCGGCCGGCAGGTCCTGGGTGTTCTGGCGAACGCGTTCAGACACGTCCTGCAAGGTCAGCCCCAGGCGACGCAAGTCGCCTTCCCTTAGCTTGATCCAGATTTCCTCGTCGCGCGCGCCGTTGAGGGTCACGCGGTCGATGCCGGAGGCCAGTAGTTCGTCGCGCAGCTGTTTTGCGTAAGTCTTCAGGACCTGTTCGGAAAACGGTCCGGTCAAGGCAACAGAAGCGACATCATCGAAGATGACGGCGCGTGAGATTATCGGGCGCTCGGAATCTTCGGGCAGAGTCGTGACGCGGTTGACCGCCTGCTCGACGTCGGCCTGGGCCTTCTGGAGATCGGCACCGCTGTTGAATTCGATCGAGATGACACCCGAGCCCTCGCGAGCGATCGAGGTCACCTCGTCGATGTCGTCGAGAAAGCGGAGTTCGGGTTCGAGGACTTCGAGGATGTTGGTTTCGACGTCCTCGGCGCTGGCCCCGGGCCAGGGCACGGAGACGGTGATTGCAGGGACCTCAAAGCTCGGGAAGAACTGCCGGTTCAATCGCATCAGTGAAAAGACGCCGATGAGGATCATAATCGCCATGAGCAGATTGGGCGCGGTGGGGTGGCGCACGAAAACGCCGATGATGCCGCCACCGCCAGGCTGGGAAGGGTCGCCAGCTGAGGGATGCATCATAAACGGACGATTCATGGGGTTGCCGCCTCGTTGATCTTGACGCCGTCGCCGGGGGTCGAAATACGCGTCAGCATAACCCGGTCACCGTCCTTCAAGTCGCCTTCAAGGAGGAGGTCTTCCTCGATGCCGCCGACGACACGGACCTTCCGCGTGACGAGGCGCTCGTTCTCAATGGCGTAGACCCTGTCGCCACTGTAAAGGGCGGTCGAGGGCAGCCGGAACACATCTTCATATTGGGTGTCCGGGACATCGATCTGGACGAATGCGCCGGGGCGCAGCGGAACGGGCTCGGTCGGCGACTTGATGCGGGCGTAGACCTCGACACCGCCGGTTGCCGATGAGATGCGCGCTCCAACGCGTTCGATCACGGCGGAGTAGGAGAAGGTGTTGCTGCCGAGCACCCAGCGCACGGTGACCTCGCGGCCGGCAAGGCTGCCTTCCTTGGCGACGATGCGGCCGAACTGGTCGTCGGTCAGGTTGAAGCGCGCTTCGATCCAGTCGCGGTCGATCAAGGTCGCGACCTTGTCGTTCGACCCGACCATGCGTCCGACCTGGGCGCCGACCTCGGTTACGTAGGCGGAAAAGGGGGCGCGTAGTTCGGTTTCGGCAAGACGCCGCTCGGCACGTTCGATCGCCGTTTCAAGGCGCGTCACAGCTGCCTTCTGCTGTATGATGCGGGCTTCCCAGATCTTGAGGTTGTTCTTGATTTCGTCGGCGGACTGGCGGCGTTGGAAGAGAATCTGGCGGCGATCGTCGACGGTGCGTTCGGAAACCGCGCCACGCACTGCAAGAGGCTCGGCGCGTTCCAAATCAATCTCGGCGAGCTTCAGCTGATCTCGGGCATGGGCGAGCGATTGCCGGCTCGCGGCGAGCGAACTTTCAAATTCGGAGACTTTGGCGCGGGCCTCGGCGCGCTGTGCCCTGAGTTCCGCCAGCGCCGTGCGGTAGTCGATCGGGTCGATCTTCAAAAGCAGCGCGCCGGCTTGGACCTGGCCGCCCTCGCGCAAGGCATCGCTGGTTTCGACGATCTGGCCCGAGACGAGAGCGCGGATATCGACCTGCCGGCCGGCGACCGTCGAGCCAAATAAAGTCATGACCGGCTGGTAGTCACCGGATTGGACGATTGCGGACTTGATAGCATAAGCGAGTTCCTGCTTGGGCCGCACGGGCGCTTCGGGCTTGCTGGCGACAAGCGCGCGATAGCCAGCGTATCCGGCCGCCACCACAGCGAATGGCAAAAGCGTTTTCAGCCCGATCCGCAGGCTTGCAGCGAGGATATGACGGGCAGATCGGCCGGAATCGGGCCCTCGTTGCCGATCCGGGGTCACCACGGGGGATGCCTCGCCTTTTTGCTCCTGCGGAGGAGGAACCTCCTGGAGGGCTGGTTTTCGGGCTGGGGGGTTGGCCCCGGTCATTGCTAGTTTCTTCCTGTCTTGAACGTTCGTTGTTGCTTTTGAAGGCGTTTTGGCGATCACCGCATAGAGCCTGTATTCGTCGGTGGCATGCTTTCCCGACATAACGATGGTCTGCGAGAATAGGATCGGGCCGCATGCACCATGAATGCGGCTCGAAAGAAGAGGCCAGCCATCACATTAGCGCGAATTCGTTCGGCCGGGCTTGCCAGCCGCACATCGTAAACAAATACGGAACACTTTGCCGCAGCGTTGCTGGAGTACAAAGTAATGTTAACCGGGCAGGTCGTCGGGGCTGTCTATGTCCCTGAAGATGTGGTCGTCGGCAACCGGGACCACAATACGCTTGAGCGAGCTGCATGCGATGAGGCTGCGGGCCCCCCGGTCGGCGTTAAGCATGCGAAGTTTTGCAAATTCGCTGCGCGGCCAGAGTACGGGGTTGCGCTGTTGGCCACTTGCAGTGGTCGGATAGACCACGGCTTTTCCGCCGGCAGCCGCGAATTGCGAGATCAGCCGGTCTATCAAAGCCGATTCCATCCATGGCATATCGGCGGGCAGGATGAGAGCGCCGTCGGTGGAGGCTTGCAGAGAAGCGATGCCTGCGGAAATCGAGCTGCCGATGCCATCGGTGTGTGCAGAGTTGGGGCACAGGGTCACCGCAAGGCCGTTGAGCGCCGAGCTGATCTGAGCGGCATCCTTCCCGGTGACGACAACGACCCGATTGCACCGCGTATTTAATGCGCAGGTCGCCGCACGCCGTATCAGTGGCTGGCCGCCGACCTCGACCAGCAGTTTGTCGGTTTCGCCGAAACGGCGGGACAGACCGGCTGCGAGAACAATGCAGTCGACTTTCATCGTGCCGCCTGGTGTTTCGGCCCGCGGAAGGCCAGCACCACTTCAGCGGCAATCGCGAGAGCGATCTCCGTGGGGGTGATGGCGCCGATGTCGAGGCCGATGGGTGAGCGGATGCGCCCGATTTCATCGTTTGAAAAGCCAGCTTTCGCCAGCCGGTCCATGCGTTTTGCGTGATTGCGCGCCGACCCCAGAGCGCCGATATAGCGGGCGGAACTGCGCATGGCGCAACTCAGTGCCTCGTCGTCTATATGGTCGACGTGGGCGAGGGCTATGACCGCAGTGCGGGTATCGAGGCCGATTTCAGAGAGGGCGTCCTTCGGCCAGGCGTGGGCGATTTTCGTACCACCGAAGCGGGCCTGCAAAATGAAACTTTCGCGCGGATCGATGACAGTCGGCGCAAGGCCCACAGTCCCGGCGATGGCCACGAGGGCCTGGGCGATGTGGGTTGCGCCGATGACGAGAAGGCGGGGGCTGGGGGTGAGCGAGTGGGCGAAATACTCGCCATCACCACTCGCAACGATGCCGCTGCGGCCCGAGCGGAAGAACCTCGCGAGAGGGTCGCGCAGGTGCTCGGTGCTTTGGTGAAGGGTGAGTGCTCCCGTTGCAAGGTCGGTTTCAACGAGGATCGGCCGGCGGGCGTTGCGGGCGCCAATCAGCTCATCGACGTACCGCAGCGCCGTTTCGCCTTCCAGGGGCTGGACGAAGACTTCGATATTGCCGCCGCAGGGCAAACCCGCAGTCCACGCGGTTTCGTTCCTGACGCCGTACCGCAAGCGCTGAGGGGTCCCGGTTTTGAGGACTTCGCAGGCGGCAACGATCACTTCCGTCTCGACACAGCCACCCGAGACCGACCCCTGGAAGTCTTCATCGTCGGCAACGATCATCTGGCCGCCGACGGGAACCGGGGCGGACCCCCAGGTATCGATAACAGTGGCGAGCGCTAATTTCCGGCCGCTGGCAAGCCAGTCGTGAGTGGTTTTCAATAGGTCGAGACTATCGCGTGGCGTTTCTGGCGTACCATCCGGCATAGAGCTTCTCCGTCTACGGCGGATTGCAGGGCTGAAGCACCGCTTTTCGCCATTTGAATCGCTGCCCGGGGGGGGGCTTCCTCCCGACGCGGACCGATGGACCGGCGGTTCATTCTCAACGAAGACCGGGCCAAGTTCCTTCATATGGAATAAATCGCATTCCATTACGTCCGCACCCGACCATTTTTCTGCCGACGTGTTTCGATAACCTCGGAAACGCATATCGCAAATTTCAGACCGTTTCGGAACATGTGGGCGTTCCGGCGGCTTCTTTTACAGTCATCTGGGGTTCAACTGGGATGTGCTTGAACCATGGCCGTCGACCAGCATGGTTCCCAACAGAGATGGCGAAAGTTGCCGAAGGTTCAACGACAAATTCGCTGGAGGATGTTCTCGTGTACAGACTAGCTCTCATGGTCCTGGCTTTGGCCTTGTCCGTTTCGGTCGTGTCGATTTCGCAGGCAAGAGATACCAGGGGGGGCAGCAACGACGACTGGGTCCGCCTCTTTGTTCAAGAACGCTCCCGGATCGACGTCATCGATGTCCAGCCCAAAATGGGGCGCTTCGACAAGATCCGCATCATTGCCGTGAACGACGCCATCTACGTGAAGTCGGTGCGGCTGAGAACATCGGGTGGCCGAACGAGCGATGTTACGGTCGACCGCGTCATTGCAAAGGATTCAGCAAGCGTCGTGATTGATTTGCCAGGTGAGCGCGACACCATCGCCTCCGCCGAGGTCGAATACAAGGTTCGCCTGCCGAGTTCCGCGTATGTGGCAATCGAAGGTCTCGTTTCCGGGGAGCCGGGTGGCTACGAAGTTCTCGAAAGCAAGATCCTCGACACGAAGGACGATGTGGTGACGCTGCGCGTTGAGGGAAATAAAGGGCCGGTATCATCGATCCGCCTGCGGGCCTGGGTGCAGCAGGTGAACGTCCGTCGTGCGGAAATCGTTTTTGGCAACGGGGACCGTCAGGAAGTGCGTCTGCGCGACCGGCTGGAGCCAGGACAGGCAACAGACCCGATCAATGTCGATGGCCGGACGCGCAACATCAAGAGCGTCGTCCTGACGTTGCGGCCGCAGCGCGGTGAAGCGGAACGTGCACGCATCGATCTACTCGGCAAGGTCGAAGCGGCTGATTATGGCCGCCGCGGCCGGGACGGTCGCGATGACCGACGCGATGGCCGTCGCGGCGACAACGATCTTGGCCGCGACTGGCAGCTGCTTGGCACCGGGAAGGCTGCGATCTTCAGCAAGGACGACGACAGGATCAAGGTCGGCAAGTCGGCGGGATTGTTCAAGAGTATCCGGATCCGTGCCCGCGGCGAAGATGTGCGCATGTATGGTATGAAGATCCGCTACGGCAACGGCAGTGTCGAAGAGGTGCCGGTTTACGGCACGCTCGCAGCGGGGCAGATCACGCAGCCATTCGACCTCAAGGGCAGAAGCCGCTACATCGAAGAAATTACCTTCAAGTACCGCACGAAGCTGAACATCAAAGGTCCTGCCGAAGTGGAACTGTGGGGCCAGGAGTCGGGACGATAAGCCGACGGATAGCGGGGATCAGAAAAAAGGGGAGCGGGAAACCCGCTCCCCTTTTTTCGTTCCGGGCCTGTTTGATCCGGTTGCCCGGCGGCGCGGATGGGACTGCAATTCGCTACATTGCAGGCGGGAATTCGGTGCGTTGGGTTCGCGCTGGCGGTATCGCTGTGCTAAGGCGGCTGCAAATCTTGATGGGAGCTGCCAGAACATGGACGACAACGAACTTCGCGCCCTTGCTTCAAAGCTGACGGGAACGGTCCTGCGAGCCGGCGCCGTGACGCTGCACTATTTCAAGAACGAAGCGCAGGATGCGACCCGTAAGGCCGACGGCAGCCCGGTAACGCTCGCCGATCAGGAGGCCGAAGTCCTGATCCTCGACGACTTGAAAAAGGTCGCGCCGGATATTCCCGTTATCGCGGAAGAGGCCGTCAGTCGCGGCGAAGTGCCCGAGGTGGGATCGCGCTTCTTCCTTGTCGATCCACTCGATGGGACGCGCGAATTTACCGGAGGGTCAGGCGAATTCACAGTGAATATCGGCCTCATCGAAAACGGCGAACCAGTATTCGGCATAGTCTATGCGCCGGCGCTGGGCGACATCTACGTGACGCTGGGGCGCAATGAAGCCGCGATGGCGAAAGTGCCGCTTCCCCGCGATCCCGGCGACCAGGAACTGAGTCCGCTCGACCTGACGCGAATTGAGGCGCGGGCCGTGGCGCAGGACGGCCTCACGGTCGTCGCGAGCCGGTCGCATGGAACCTCGGAAGGCGAGAGCTATCTCGAAGGCCTGCCGCTGCCGGTCGCTGGCAGGCGCAATATCGGGTCGTCACTGAAGTTCTGTCTCGTGGCGCGCGGCGAAGCCGATCTCTACCCGCGGCACGGACCGACGATGGAGTGGGATACGGCAGCGGGCCATGCGGTCCTGCGGGCGGCGGGCGGGCTTGTGACCACGGTCGACGGTCGTCCGTTCCGATATGGCAAATCGGAAACAGGCTACCGTAATACCGGCTTCATCGCCTATTCGTCGAAAACGCTGCGCGAGCGGCTCACTAGAGCAACATCCGACTGACGGAACCGCCGAAGGCGATTCCTGGATCGGATAAAGTTGCTCTAGAATCATAATGTTAGAGCATCTTTATCCGACCATCCGATCGCTCTTTGC